>Ga0070732_10001017_pt1 | contig 15821 bp, 15 predicted proteins | sample Coa_R1_5_FD_66449 | JGI IMG/M metagenome (GOLD analysis project Ga0070732, IMG submission 66449) | Surface soil microbial communities from Centralia Pennsylvania, which are recovering from an underground coalmine fire - Coalmine... | ecosystem: Environmental > Terrestrial > Soil > Unclassified ...
GATCACGCCCCCAGCTCGCTCGATGAACGACACGAGGTGCGGGGCCATCGAGTCGGCTTCGCCTTCTGCTGGGAAGATGAGCACGAGCTCGTCACCGCGCGCAACGACCAACGAACGGTCGGCGTTCGGAAGCTCGGCCGCCATCGCACGCAGGCGGTGCTGGCCGTTTCGAAGCAAGGGTTCGTCCGCGCCCTGCTGTGCGAACGCGATGATCGCGAGGCAGTACGGAACGGCGATATCGAGTCCCAATGCCTCGCCCCGGGCAAGGATCTCTTCGGTCGTCAGCTCTCCGCCGAGCACGCCGTCGAGGAAGTCACGCCGCGCCGTCTCACGATCGCTGGTCAACCGTTCGTACTCGGAGAGATACGCTTGCGCGGCAGCGCCGCTCGCTTCATCGATCCAACTCATGACCGCGGTCGCGAAATCCAAGCCCGCCGCCAGACGTTGATGGTCGTCGCCGATGATCACGCGCGCTTCCGCCCACGCGATCTGGGCGCCCGTGCGATATGCGGCAAGCAACGCAGAGAGCGGAACGCCTTCGCGCGCGCGACGCGACGCGCTATCGCGGATCATCGTGAGCTCTTCGCTGCTCGGTCCGCGACCGGCGCGCATCGCGCGGATGAAACCGCGGACGTTTCCTCGGTTCACGTCACGGATCTGATCGAGCGTGACGTCGGGTAGCGCGCGGTAGCTCGGGATCGACTCCAAGTATTGCTTGAGCATGCGCTCGGCAAGATCGTCCGTGGTCCGCTCGAGGTCGTCGAGGATCTCTGTCAGCGCGTGGGCGCGCGGGTCTCGATCGGCCTTTCGCTGCGTCGTCCGTGGCATCGCCGCCCCCCACCTTTGTGAGACTCACAGACCGGCCCGTGCAAAGGTTCACGGTACGTGGCCGCCTGGTGTATCACGCCCTTGTGACGCCCACAAAGGATACAGCGTCAACTTCGGCATATGTCCAACCGACCCGGTTCGTCCCCGCGCAGGCCCCGGACATATGATTGTTGAACCTTCCCCTCTGAGCGGCTTGGATCTGGCGCGTCTACGTTCCGCGCGCGAGGTGCGAGATCAAAGCCCCCAGAACGGGCCGGCCGAAGCCGGCCGGCCCGTTCGCCCCATCTTGAGGGATGCTCAGCAGGCGACCAGTTGCTGGGAGAAATTGTGCAACGTCATCGTCGCGACGTCGGCCCGAACGCCGACCATCTCAACGCTGGTGAGCGTGTCCGACGGCAACGAGTAGCCCACGAAGGGTGGCGCCGCGACCGTGAAAGACTGTGGCGACCCCGAAAGCAAGAACGAGAAACTCGTCAGGTAAAGCGTCGACGCGCCCACGGTAGCCGTATCCGGATCCGTCACCTTCGAGAGCACCGTGAACGAGGTTTGGCAGTCGGTCGTCATGTCCATGCCGTGCATGGTGGCGCCGTCGATCGTGAACTTCATGGTGCTGGTCGTCGTCGAGCCGATCGTCACGTCGGCTAGGCCGACGAACATCAGCCCCGTCTCCTCGATCTGTGACGACGACAAGGTGAAACGATCGGCAACTGCAGCGGCGCCCGTTGCGCGAACGCGCGCGCCGACCGGAACGATCGGATCGTGCGCGAGCGCGCCGAACCCTGCCAGCAGCGTAATCGCGAGCATCCCGGTGACAGCTCGCTTCATCGTCCGCCTACCCCCCCGGTGTTTCTGCGCCGGGTCGGTCAACGTCTGAGGGCGGAGGCGCTGTTGTAGCTTTCTCCTCGCGCAGATCGATCTGCGGCGGCGCTTCGGCGTCTTCGGTCAGGTCGATCGCTTCCGACGGAAGGTCGAGAGGCTGATCCGGCGGAAGCTCCCACCCGGTGATGTCGATGTCGCTGCCGGGCTCAGCCTCCGCCTCGGTGATATCGATGATCGCCGGCGGCTGCTCGAAGACCATGGTGTCGGCCGGAACCACAGCCGCTTCGGCTTCGGTCAGAGCAACGGGTTCCAGCTCGATCGTGTCCGGCTGCTCGACGGGTTCGGGTTCGAGTGCGAGAACGGGAAGGGGTTCGTCGAGCACGATGGTGTCCGCGGCGGGAACCACGACACCGGACTTCGCGAGCCACTTCTGTTGATGCTTCGTCTTGCCCATCACCGGCGTCCATGCCAACGCCAGCGATCCGCCCAAGATGCCGAGCAGCATCCCGATGAACAATCCGCCAAAGTCTGAGGTGATGAACGAAACAAGTGACAAGAGAACGATGAACACGCCGTACATCGTTCGGTGTGCAGGTTGGATCCAAAGGAGGAGGGCAAAGGTCTCCACAAGGACGCCGACGAGGATCCCCTGCCAGATCGGGGTCTTGCTCACGAAGAGAAACTGAACCGCCTTCATGGGGAAGTACCACATAGGCAGACCGCCGACAAGCGCGATCAACCCAGCCCAGAACGGCCGGCTTCGTCTCCATACTCGGAAGTTCAAGCGAAGGTTATGCAATCCAAAACGCGCGTAGGGCTTCGCTTGAGCCTTCATGCCGAGGATCGTGTCCATCGTGATCTCCCTCAGATGGGAGAGGGTGGACAAGCCACCCTCTCCCAACGAATCTCCGCAAGAGCCTTAGGTGATCAGCAACTGCTCGAGAAGTGCACGTGCAGAGCCAGGTGCTTGACCATGAAGGTTCCTGCCGTGGTCGATATCGCCGTTTGCGTGAAAGGCCCGCCGATGTCGAACGAGTCCGCAGTCTGTCCCAGTGACTGCCCCAGCGCCGGGTTGATGCTGTTGACCGGCCCGAGGGGCACGCCGACGACCAAGTTGTTGAAGGCGGTCGTGACTCCGGCAGCGGTGGTCAGATCGGTAACGCCGGCCACGAGGTTCGTCGCCGTCACACTGTCACCGGTGATCACCATCGTGAGGTTGGACAAGCTGGCCACCGGGATGCCCGTTGGCCCGCAAACCGTTTGCAACAGGTTGACTATGCCGTTGCCCGACCCATCGGTGAGATTGTCGATCGTCGTGACCCCGATCGCATGTGGGTGGCCAAACTGATCCTGCTCAACGCTGCCGTACTGGGAGAATCCCGTGCCGTGCAGCGCGTCGCCTGCAACGGTGAATGACGGGCCGGCGATCGTGAGTGGCAATGCGATCGCACCGGTCGCCGCTAGCACCAACACGCTGACGATGACGCCCATCGAAAGACCGTAGGCGAGACCGAACCTCCGCCAACGGGTCTTCCCTAACACTCGGTTTCCACTTGCGTCTTTCATTGCTATCCCCGTCCCCCCGTCTCCGCAGATCCTGCGGAAGAACTTCTTCGACCATTCGCCGCGACTCGTGATCGCGCGCGATCGCTGCTGCGACGGATGTGCGCTGTCACCTCCCCTTGCTGTTCGATGGAAATCGCTGGGAGTGCAGCGTCACGCTAAAGAGAAGAGGCAGTTGTCAACAGGGCCAATCGCACAGGATTCGAGGGCGCGCGCGTGATCAATTGCGCTCAGGCGTTCTGCGGTCTCCGCACGAGTTGCCCTTGTTTCTATGACTCGCGGGCACTACTCGCGCGACCAGCTTGGGTTGATTCGGGGCCTGCCGACTAACCATTGCGCAAGCAACGTACGAGCGGATCCCGTCAGACTCTGAGATCGATCTCGAACCAGATCATCGTCGACCCGTTCGTCGTGACGCCCCAACGCGATGCGATCTTCGTCACGAGCAACAGTCCCCAACCGGATTCCCGCGGACGAAGCTCAATGCTGTTCGTCAGCTCCGCTCGGCCAGGATTCGAAACTTCGATCCGGATCCCGTGGCCGGTCGGGTTCGCGTCGATCTCGATCGCCTGATCGCGAACCAGCGAACCGTGCTTCACGCTGTTGGTCACCAGCTCGCTCACGAGCAAGTTCAGATCCTGGATCATCTCGGACGGCACATACCCCTCGAGCGACCGCATCGACTGACGGGCTGCTCGAGCCGCGCGGAAGTCGCTCGGCAGACAGATATGCACGCTCGGATACATGATCACCTTTAATGGTTTCCCCACCCTGAGAGCACGAGATACGGTCATTTCCTTCCTTATCTCAACGCGCAACCTGGACCCATTTGGGTGGCTTTCCGTGCTCACCGATTAGTCATTGGGAACTACAACTGTTTGGTCCGTGCGGGGCATGGATTATCTGGGGCGAACCGGTCACGCTGGAGGCCATGAAGCGCGCGGGATTCGGCGTCGCCTTGCTCGTCCTTGCCGGTGCATTTGCGCTGCTCATCACGCCTGCCTCGGCCGATCCCGTCTGCAGCGTCGCGACCCCGTTGCCGGTCCTCGGCGGCGTCTTGTCCGGCGGCGTCCAAACGGGACTGCTGAACGTCGGGCCGGTCTGTCCCTCGTCGGGCACCGCGCCGGTGCCCTCGCCGGCGACGAGCGGTATCCCGCCGAAGCCGAGCGCGAACGGTCAGGGTCTGGGATCGAAGGGGTCGACGACGACGGCCTCCCAACCGGCTGCTCGTCCGGCAACGGTTCGAGGGGCAACGAGCCAACCGAACACCCGAACCACATCACCTACTTCAGGCAAGGCGAAGACGGATTCAAGGAGGGAGCTCTTGCGCATTGCGGAGATCTTCACGTGGATCAACACGCCGGCGCGCGTTGCGTTCGCAGCGTTCTGCGTCTTCGCGCTCATCATCGAGATCTGGATGGGCATCCGGGTGGGCCGGAAACGCGCAAGCCGTAGTGCGAACGTAGCGGCCGATGCACAACTGGCGGCCGTGATGAGCGTCGTTCCCGATGCGATCGTCGTTACCGACGAGAAGAATGAGATCCGCGCCATGAACGCGGCCGCCTCGGAGATGCTCGGCGCCGCCGGGGAAACTCGCGGGTCGCTCGTCTCCCGATTCATCCGTGGGTCGGAGCGGAGCGGCATCACGCTCGAGTCGTGGATGCGGTCGACGGCGGACTACGCGAGCGGAACCACGGGGACGCTCGATGGCGGGCTGCCGGTCGGCATCGCGGCCGCGCCGGTGCACGCGGAGAAGAAGCTCGTCGGTCACGTGTTCCTCGTGCGCGATCTCCGCAAGGAGCGTGCGCTCGACCGCATGAAGGAAGAGTTCCTGTCGAACATCTCGCACGAGCTTCGGACACCGTTGGCGTCTGCGCTGGGTTTCGCGCGTCTCCTGCAGCGCCGCGAGCTTTCCGCGACACAGCAAGGGGCGTTCGTGGGTGCGATCGTTGAGGCATGCGAGCGGCTCGACCGCGTCGTTGACCTGTTGATCGACGTCGCTGCGCTCGACGGCGGGAACGCGCGCATCGACTCAGAGCGCGTGGATATCGCAGAACTCGTTCGCGACGCGGCGGATCGGTGGAGCGACCGTTCGGCGAGCCACGTGATCACAGCACGCACCGGCGACCAGATCGAGCCGATCGCGGCCGGGTCGGCGCTGTTGCGGAACTCGATCGACGAGCTGATCGACAACGCGATCAAGTTCTCGCCGGACGGCGGCATCGTGACGATCGCCGTTGAACGGTTGACGCATGAGTCGAAGCCGACGATCGCGATCTCGGTCGCGGACCAAGGGATCGGGATCGACCCGATGAAGCGCGAAGCCGTCTTCGAAGACTTCCATCAGGTGGACGGCTCCGCGACGCGGCGGTTCGGCGGGCTGGGCATCGGTCTGGCGTTCGTCCGCCGGGTTGCGGAGGCCCACGGTGGCCGAGTCGACATCGTGTCCGAGCAAGGCAGCGGGAGCACCTTCAGCTTGGTGCTGCCGGCGCGCATCCCTCGCTCGCAGACCAAGAAGGCGGCACCGACGACAACCCGCAAGGCGACAAGCAGCGCGCACAGGCAACAGCGCGTCGTCCGGGTCGACGGCGCCTAGAGCGCGAACTCTCTACGCATGGCTCTCGCAGCCCTGCGTGCGAGTGCGGGCACACCCTCCTCGAGGCGCGCGAACGTCGGATGGTCGGTGACGCCGCCCAGGTAACGACGGTACGACCCTTCCATGATGATCGCGATCTTCCACCCGGCCATCGCGACGTACCAATCGATCGCGCGCACGTCGCGGCCCGAGCGTTCGGTGTACCGGCGAAGCAGATCCGCGCGGCGCGGGAAGCCTTCGAGGTCGGTGACGGCTCCGGCGCCCGGACCGCGGAATCGCTCGTCGCCGTCTTGGAACCAGAAGTAGAGCAGCCAGCCGATGTCTGCAAGCGGGTCGCCGAGCGTCGACATCTCCCAGTCGACGACTGCGATGAGCGTCGCCGGCGACGTCGGCGCGAGGATCACGTTGTCGAGCTTGAAGTCGCCGTGCACGATCGACGCTTCGGTCTGCTCCGGCACGTTCGCGGAGAGCCACTCCCCGACGGCCTCGATATCGGGCTGCTCGCGGAAACGGGCCAATTCCCAGAGCTGGTTCATCCGGCGAAGCTGACGCTCAAGGTAGCCCGCCGGCTTCCCAAAGGACGCGAGATCGACGGCCGCGTAGTCGACGGCGTGCAGGTCGACGAGCGTGTCGACCAGCCCGTCGCTCATGCGCGCGCGATCGTCGAGCGAGGACAATGGCTCCGGCAACGAGTCGCGGACCACGAAGCCGTCGACGCTCTCCATCAAGTAGAACGGGGCACCGATGACTTCCTTGTCTTCGCACAACGCGATCGGCCGGGGAACGGGGACGGGCGCCTTGTGGTCGTGCAGCGCGCGCATCACCCGATACTCGCGGGTGACGTCGAACGCGGAGGGCGGAAGGTCGCCGCGCGGAGGACGTCGCAGGACGACGCGCCACCCGTCGCCGGTCACGAGGAACGTCAAGCACGACTGGCCTTCACCGATGCGCTCGACGGTGAAGTCGCCGGCGAACTCAGGCGCTTCCGACCCGAAGAACTTCGCGAGGGCGACCGGATCGACGAGCTCGTCGCTCACTTCATGCCCTCGAGGTAGCGGCCGAGCTCACGTCGCGCGATCACCATCTCATGCACCTCGTCGGGGCCGTCGGCGATGCGCAGCGTCCTGCCGTGCGCGTACATGGCGGCAAGGGGGAAATCTTCCGACACGCCGGCCGCACCGTGGATCTGGATCGCGCGATCGAGCACGTTGAGCATGACGGTCGGGGCGGCGACCTTGATGGCAGAGATCTCGACGCGCGCACCCTCTTTCCCGACCGTATCCATCAACCATGCGGCTTTCAGCACGAGCAGCCGGGCCTGCTCGATCTCGATGCGTGAGCGCGCGATCTGCTGCTGAACGACGCCCTGACGCGCGAGCGGCTTGCCGAACGCCACGCGCGTGAGCGCGCGCTTGCACATGAGGTCGTACGCTCGCTCGGCCATGCCGATCGCGCGCATGCAGTGGTGTATACGGCCCGGCCCGAGACGCGCCTGCGCGATCGCGAAGCCGCTCCCCTCTTCACCGAGCAGGTTCGAAGCCGGAACGCGAACGTCCTTGTACTCGATCTCGCAATGGCCGCCGCCCTCGTCGTATCCGAACACCGGCAGCGTGCGCACGATCCGAACGCCGGGCGTATCCATAGGAACGAGGATCATCGATTGACGCCGGTATTGATCGGCGTCGGGATTCGTCACGCCCATCACGATCGCGATCTTGCATCGTGTGTCGGCGGCACCCGAGGACCACCACTTGCGTGCGTTGATGACGTAATGATCGCCGTCGCGCTCGATGCGACCCTGGATGTTGCTTGCGTCCGAGGAAGCGACCTCAGGCTCGGTCATCGAGAAGCACGAGCGGATCTCTCCTTCGAGGAGCGGCTTCAGCCATGCGTCCTTCTGTTCGTCGGTCCCGTACTCGGCGAGGATCTCCATGTTGCCGGTGTCGGGCGCCGCGCAGTTCAGCGACTCGGGGGCGATGTGCGGGCTCCGGCCGGTGATCTCAGCCAGCGGGGCGTACTCGAGGTTGCTCAGGCCGGCGCCGTAGCGCGTATCCGGCATGAACAGATTCCAGAGACCGCGCGATCGCGCCTCCTTCTTCAGATCGTCCATAACCGGCGGGTAGAAGTGCGGGTTTCCCGAGTCGCGCACTTGCTCGCTGTAGACGGCCTCGGCCGGGTAGACGTGCTGATCCATGTAGTCCAGGAGGTTCTTGCGGAGCTCCTCCACCTTCGTGCTGAATGCGAAATCCATCGGCTCTCCTCAGGGCGTGCGTGAGCGCGGTAAGCATAGGCGGGGCTCGCGGCAGCACACCAAGCCGGCACGTGATGTCGTCGGAAGCCGAACGCGCGCGCCTTGTGGGCGCGCGCGCGTGGAGAGGTGAAAGCGAGTGGAGGCTAGTCTTGCGCCGGCTCCACGACGGGCAGGTGCGCGCAGATCCATTGCACCGCTTCTGGGTCGGAGTTCAGGCGGTATTCAACGATCTCGATCGCGCGTGCTACTTCGAACGTCGGTTCTTCAACGAGCACCCAAGTAACCATCTGTCTCCTTCCTTCGGAGACAACATTCGCCGGGCCGGTTCGTCGCCCCTCCCACTTCCCGGCCTTTTCTCCCGAACATCCTCGGAATCTTGCTCCGAAAAACTGCCGAATCGGACATCGCACGCTCCCCTGTTCGAACAATCCGGACGCAACGGACATCGCTACGATGGCGTCGTGCCCGAGCTCCCCGAGATGCAAGCGTTGTCCGAGCGCCTCGACGCCGCCTTCGGCGGCGCGCGCATCGAGCGGGTTATGCCGCTCCAGTTCTCGGCGCTCAAGACCGTCGCGCCGATGTACGACACGCTGAACGGACAGCGCCTGACGAGCGTCGGACGCCGGGGCAAGTTCCTCGTGATGGAGCTGGAGCGCGCGCGCGTTCTCGTGCACCTTTCGCAAGGCGGCCGGATCGACATCGAGAAGCCATCGAAAACGACGCGCGCCAAAGGCTCGGTGGTGCGGTTCGTGTTCGCGAAGAGCGGGCTGCTCGTGAAGGAATTCGGCACCGAGCGCAAAGCGGCGTGGTGGGTGCTGGCGCCCGGCGAAGAGGGACCTCTCGCTGCGCTGGGCCCCGAGCCGGATTCGAAGGAGTTCGCCGACCTGATCCGGACCGGGGCAGACGCGCGTCGCGTGCACACGATGCTTCGCGACCAGCACACGGTCGCAGGCATCGGTCGCGGGTACTCCGACGACATCTTGCATCGCGCGCGCCTCTCCCCGTACGCGTCACTTGCCTCTTTGTCTGAAGAACAACGCGAGATGCTGCTCGCGTCCGTTCAAGAGGTGTTGGCCGAAGGGCTGCTCGAGGAAAGGAAACGCACGGGTGGGCTGCCTGCGAAAGTGGGCGACCACTGGATCGTGCACGGGAAGTACGGAACGCCATGCCCACGGTGCGGAGCCGATCTGCGACGCGTGTCGTACGAGTCGCACGAGGTGACCTACTGCCCCGAGTGTCAGACGGGCGGCAAGATCCTGGCCGATCGCCGTATGTCGCGGCTGATCAAGTAGCTACGGCAGGAAGTAGATCGGATTGAAGAAGCTCCCGAGGTGCCGAACCTCGAAGTGCAAGTGAACACCGTCCGCGCGCCCCGTGGATCCGCACAAGCCGATGAGAGCACCTGACGAAACCTCTCTGCCCGTTCGCGTGCGGAGCTTGTCGAGGTGCCCGTACAGCGTCGACCACCCACCCGCATGTTGGATCACGACGAACTTGCCGTAATAGAGATTGTTCGTTCCCGCGAGGATCACGCGTCCGCCCTTCGCGGCCGTCACCGGTTGATCCAAAGAACACGCGATGTCCATTCCGTGATGGAACTCCCGCGCGGGATGTGGGCCTTTTTCGCCCGGCGTCACGACGAACGGCCGCCATCCGAATGGTGAGGTGATCACGTTCTTCGTAACCGGCCACGAGAAACCGAGCCGCAGGGCCGGCGTCGAGCGCGGCTTCTTCGCGTGAGGGATGTTCCGATTCCGCGCGACGACGCGACTCGGTTTCGCGTTCGACTTCGCCTTTGGCTTCGGTCGAACGATCACGTCGATGTGCTCCTGGGGGATCGGAACGACAAAGCTCGTGGAGCTCGAACGAGAAGCGACCCCTTCGAGGGCGACGGCGGGAAGCATCGCGACTGTCGGTACAGAGAGAGAAGCGATGGCGAGGAACACGAGTGGGCGCGCGCGCAGAGATCGACGTGTTTGCATTTTCTGGAATGGGCTCGGGGGAACGGGCGGTTGTGCGGGAGCCTAGGAAGGACCCCAACACGTTTCGTCCGTCAGTGGCGCCAACTTGAGTAGCGCATTTGCGTGGGTGTACGCGTTTTCATGACAGGACTTGGCAAGGCTCAACCAAGACTTGGAAGCTGACCGAAGATCGAGGTGTTAGGGAAGGAAGAGCAGCGGATCCCACACGTATCCGTCGTAGCGCATCTCGAAGTGCACGTGCGGGCCCGTCGCGTTGCCGGTCATACCGCACGTGCCGATCTCCCAACCCGTCTTCACGACCTGGCCGACCCTCGCGATGACGTGCGTCATGTGCGCGTACACGGTCATGTACGTGTTGCCGTGATCGATCGCGACGGTGTTGCCATACGCACTTCCAGCATCGCCTGCGAACACGACGCGACCGGTGCGCGATGCGTATAAGGGCTGGCCCATGCCGCATGCGATGTCGGCGCCGTGGTGGAACGATCCGTTGCGCGGACCGAACGGCGATGTGATCCCGTGGTATCCGTGCACCGGCCACTGGAAGCCGAGCCGCTTCGGGTTGATGCCGCCGAGGTTCGGCAGCGAAGGGATGAAGATCGGCTTGGATGCTTTCTGCACCTTCGCGGTCGTGGTGCGCGCGCGCGCAGCAGCTGCCGTCGTGAACGTTTCCGCGGGCACCCAGTCGACCGGCGCGCGAACGTACCCCTGGCTGATCTGCGCGCTCCGCTCGCCGCCGTAGTAGGCGTGCGCGATGCCGACAGTGACAGCGCCCACGACGAACACGCCGGCGACCATGGCCGCGACGGTCCGGAAGCGCTGTTCCCGGGCTCTGCTCACTAGCCTCCCCTATTCGACACGATCACAAGGTGTCCTTCGCTGCTCACGCCTGGGAGGTCGTTCCACCGTGCTGTTCTCGCAGCTCAGCGGCCACAACTCGGCCGACGTGACAGTTCTGATCGCTCCCCGCTTGTTCAACGACGGCCAAGGCCTCATCGACGCGGCCGAGGCGCTCAAGAGCTTCTGCCCGTAACACCGCGATCCCACACGGATCGGGCGCGATCGTCACGACAACGTCATCGCCAACCTCGACGTGGACGGCCGGGCCTTTCCCCGGCTTCACGCGATCGAGGATCGCAAGACAGCTCGTGGCGTCGCCGCTCAGCAGCGCTTTGACCGCCTGCATCCAATGCGAGTCGATATCCCGTTTCGCCGGCGCGCGCGTCCGCACCGGCCGGTTCCCGAGCGATTTTCGGTAATAGATGCCGGTTCCCGGCAGGCCTGCTCGGAGATACGAACCACGCGGGCCTCTTCCGATGTGCAGTCCGGGAACGCCGAGTGACAACCCGAGCCCCGACTTGGAGAGATTGAGACGGAGCGGGCCTGCGATCTTCAACGAACGCCTGAAGCCGAACGGCATATCGGACAAAACCATATCGGGCGGCCTGCGCTGAGGTGAACCCGAAGCAAACAGTTCGTCCGCACGAAGGTTTCGCGCCGCGACTGGGAGAAGGTTCCTGGCAAACCGCATATGGGAGGGAGAGACCAGTGCCCCGTCGCACTCATCTCGCCGCGTTCGTCGTCGCCATCGCGATCGGCGCTTCGATCACGGCCGTTGCGCCGGCAACACCTGCAACCGCCACATCGATCAAACATGTCGTTGTCGTGATGCAAGAGAATCGCACGTTCGATTCATACTTCGGTCATCTGAAAGCGTACGACCCGACGCTCGACGTAGAAGCCGAACCGGCAAGCGCGTCGAACCCGAATCCGCTCAACGCGAGCGCCCCCCCGATCGCAGCATTCCATCAAACAAACGCGTGCGAAGTTTCCGATCTCAATCACTCCGTGGATGGTTCACACGCGGAATTCGACAACGGGAAGATGGACGGCTTCACGAAAGCGAACGTCGACTCATCGTTCGACCCAACCGGCAGCAGAGCGATGGGGTATCACACGCAAGCGGAGATCCCCTACTACTACAAGCTGGCCGACACGTTCGCGATCGGCGACCGTTACTTCGCCTCGGAGCTGGGGCCGACATTCCCAAACCGATTCTTCCTGCTCGCTGCGACGCCATTCGGCCACACGAGCAACGACTTCCCCACCAGTGATCCCCTGGGCTCGTTCAGCCAGAAGACGATCTTCGAAGAGCTCGACGCCGCGCACATCTCCTGGCGCGTGTATTTCACCGAGGTACCGTTCGCAGCGATCTTCAGCTATGTGCGCGCGCACGCCGTGGGGCACCTCTTCCCGATCACGCAGTACTTCATAGACGCCGCCACCGGGAACCTTCCGCAGGTGTCGTTCGTCGACCCGGTTTTCGTCGGATCGAACAACACGGAGACCGACGAGCATCCAACGACGAACATCCAGGTCGGAGAGAAATACTCGTCGACCATCATCAACTCTCTGATGCAGAGCCCGAGCTGGGCATCGACAGCGCTGTTCTTCACCTACGACGAGCACGGCGGCTTCTACGATCACGTCCCCCCGCCGGCAGCCGTCCCACCGGACAACATCGGCACGGACGGCTCGCTCGATCGCTACGGATTCCGCGTCCCTATGATCGTTGTCTCACCGTACGCGAAGAGACACTTCGTTTCGCACGTCGTGCACGATCACACGTCGATCTTGGCTTTCATCGAGAAACGATTCGGCCTGCCGCCATTAACGGCGCGCGATGCAGCCGCGGATCCGATGTTGGAATTCTTCAACTTCCAACATCCGGATTTCAGCGTTCCGGTGTTACCGGACGCCCCGCTCGACCTGAACCAGATCATCACGTGCCAGAAGCTCGACCTGAACAGGCGCAGCGTCGGCTTCTAACGATCGGGCGGAACACTACGACGGGGCCCCCTGGGGGCCCCGTCTGTGTGTTGCTATGTGGCCCTAGGGAAGCAATCCGGTGACCGAGCCAACACCCGGCAGAGAAGGAAGCGACGGCAACACGTTCGGGACACCCGGGAGTGAGGCCGGGAGTGAGGGGAGCACGCTCGGAACGCTCGGGAGCGAAGGAAGCCCGCCGCCCGTCACGCCGCTCACGATGCCCGTCACGTCGCCGGCACCGGGCAGACCGGGCACCGACGGCAGGCTCGGAAGCGGAACGGGAAGGTTGTTGAGGTCGGGGAGGCCACCGACGTTGGGTACGCCCGGCAGGTTGCCGAGGTTCGGGATGCTCGGCATCCCCGGCACCCCGATCTTCGGCAGGGACGGGACGCTCGGGAGGCCGGGAACAGCCGGCGTGTTCGGAACGGAGATGTTCGGGGCGGCAGGAAGTGGCGCGTTGAGCAGGTTCTGCAAGGAGGAGGAATCCCAGCTGCCGCTCGCCTGGAAACCGGCCGCGCTTCCACCGGCGGAGACCTTGCCGTTCACGGGACCGGCCGGCGTGTTCATACCGTGCGTCGTCGATGCCGACGTTGAGCTCACGGCGATCGTCACGACGGCAGCTGCGACGAGAGCCGAGTAAGCGATGATGCGAGGCCTGCGCATAACTTCTCCCTTTCATTTCGAGCGGCTGGTTGCGACCGGATAACGAAAGGTCTGCGCGCGCGGAAACGGCGGTTGAGCGGCATAAACAGAACGCGCGCAAAGTGGGTTCCAAGTGACTACGCGCGGATAGTCATTCGTGACCAACGCGCCCGACAGGTTCGCGGCGTTGCACTGCTTCGAACCGTTTGTCGTTAGTAGCTGCCGCGGCCTTCGTCGCCCTGTCTGCGGAGGAAGCGTTCGATCTCTGCTCCGAGCTCGTCTGCACTCGGTATCGACCAGCCGGGCTGGTACGCGGCTTCGAGCCGCTCGACGTACTCCTTGATCTCCGGGCGCTGCTCGACGATCCGATCGAGCTGCTCCCGCTGGGAGACGGCATCGTCGGCTAAGGAGCCGACCGGAAGCATCACGCCGAGGTGACGGCCGAGGCGTTCGAGCAACGCGAGGACGGCCGGTGCATAGGTCGCAGTGACGTAGTGCGGGGTTTGCGCGAAGAACCCCACCGTCGGGATCCCGTGATCGCGCAGGTTCATCTCGATCACCGACACGGCGGCGGCGGGGACGCGAAGCAAACCTTCGGTTCGCTGATCGTCGGGACCGAGCACCTCGGGGCGCGAGGCCGTTGCCGTGATCTGCGTCGGACGCGTGTGCGGCACCGCCAGCCCGAGCGATCCGAGCGTCACCGATTCGACGATGCCGAGGCGAACGCACAACTCGTGCACCGCATCGGAAAGCTCGCGCCACCGGAAGTCGGGCTCCACACCGGTCAGCACGACGAGGTCGCGGTCGCCGGCCTTGGCGACGCGTGCCGTCAGCTCGGACCACGCGAGCGACTTGAGGTCGCCGTCGACGATGTCGAGCACCGGCCGGCGCGCGCGATAGTCGATGAGGAGATCCATGTTGAACCTGGCGATCTGCTCGCCGTCCTCGGCGATCTGGTTCGCGGCGGTCGTAGCAGCCGCGGCTGCGTCGACCCATCCGTCCAGCGCGATGATGAGCACGGGCGCGCGCATCCGCGGCTCAGACGTCAGCGTGTATAGGTCCATCCCCCACAGGATACGAGGCTCAGACGCACAGACGCCCGGCCGATCCGGCCGGGCGTCCGCACCACTATTGAGACGTTAGTTGCCGTCCACGCACCCGCGGTTGTAGTACCCAGTGCGGTTGTTGTAGGCGGCGTTGCTCCAGTTGCCCTGGATCTTCCACACGCTTCCGTTCGAGAACGTCGAGAGCTTGTTGAAGTGCCACGCGCACTTGTCAGCGTTCTCGTTGCCTTGGCGGTCGTACCACGCGTTGAGATGCGGATCGGTTTCCGCCTCGCTCAGCTCGTGGCCGCTGACGTTCGCCAGCGCAGCGAGCCCCTGAGAGTGGGCGCCGCTCGTGTCTTGAGGATCGCAGCCGCTGTCGCCGTCGAGGTTGAAGAAGAACGCGACCTGAACCTGGACGCCGTTGGCCGTGCCGGTGTCGTGCCAAGCGCAGTAACCCGCGTTGCCGCGCTTCAGGTCGACGTAGACCGGGTAATAGCCGTTGCTTACCGGGTTCGGAATCATCTTGGCCACTTCGGCCACGATCTGCGCCGTCGACGGCGGACTCGTTGGGCCGGCGGTCGCGTCAACCACGTGCCCGTTGTACGTCACGGCCCCGGAAACTTTCCCGTTGCTGCTGGAGTACTCCGTGGTCGTGCCTGCGTACTTCGTGCCCGTCCAACCCCCATAGAAGGTGTCGAGGCCGGTCTGCTTGTCACCGACGAAAGAGGAGTTGCCCCATTGGGTGCCCCAGTAGATCGCTTTCACGATCGACGCCGTCATGATCGGACCGCCGTGGTTCACGAGGTTCGGACTGAAACCGAAGCCGATCCCAAGGTTCTTAGCGTCCTTCGCCTTGAACTCGTGCCCATGATTGGCTTTCTGGACCTCGGGCTTCGAAGCGGAAGCCGCGCCGGCCCCCATGCCGACCATCCCGGCGATGAGCGCGACGAGCACCGTTGCAAGTGTGAGCCGACGAGACATACACGAACCCCCTGTCCGACCGATAGTGCAGCGAGGATAACGCCGAATGGCACACATTGGGACTCCCTAGAAGTCCTATTTTTCGGGAACGTTTGGCCCAAGCGCCCCGGTTTGGCTCAATTCTGGTCGGTTACGAGTTCCTTACGACGCGGGGGCCGCTCGCGACCTCGAGTTGACCCACCCGCCGCGGCTCCGCAGGATGCACGCGCGCGACCACGACCCCTGGAGCTTGCTCATGCGATTCGGCATCTTCCTGGCACCGTTCCACCGGCCGGACGAGAACC
>Ga0070732_10001019_pt1 | contig 15813 bp, 16 predicted proteins | sample Coa_R1_5_FD_66449 | JGI IMG/M metagenome (GOLD analysis project Ga0070732, IMG submission 66449) | Surface soil microbial communities from Centralia Pennsylvania, which are recovering from an underground coalmine fire - Coalmine... | ecosystem: Environmental > Terrestrial > Soil > Unclassified ...
GCTGCGAAGCTCGGCAACTTGCGCTCAAGCGCTTGGTCATGGGAAATACGCCGGAACAAATCAACTGCTGGCCGGGTGGCGCCGCTGGCAGGCGGCTTAACGCTCTCATCGTGAAAGGATCAGAACCATGAAAACCCTCTGCGGTTGCCTCTTTAGCGCAACCTTTTCACTCCTGGTGCTCTTGGCCCTCATAGTCGGGTGCTATTTCCTGAGAAGAAACCTCGTTTCGAATCCTGAGCTGGATTCGATGGACCCCCTCGAACGTATCGACGCGGCCCGTCAGGCTGCCGACAAATATGGAGAAACCAAATGAAGACCTTGAATCTTGAATTGCGCCGGTTGCTCGTAAGCATCCGGCGGCTGTTGGAGCGGGTGCGGGCATGGCCACAGTTCGTGGTGGCTTTGGTTCTCACGCTCTGTGTCAGCTCGGCCGAGGCTCTCGCCGACGCCAAGAGCCAGCTGGCCAAGGAAGCCGCAGAATATGTGGTGCAGCGTTTCGGCCGAAAGGTTGTCACCGAGGGCACGGAAGTTCTCGCACGACGGATTGAGATCTACGCTGCTCGACATGGCGACGAATTCTTCATGGCTGTACGGCGGGTAGGCCCACGGGCCTTTGAACTCACAGAAGCGGCCGGAGTGAACGCACCCAAAGCGGTGCGGGTCATGGCCCAACATGGAGAGGAAGGTGTGGCGGCCGTGCTGTCCCGCCCCAAGGGAATGGCCTTGCTCACCCAGCATGGAGAATCCGCGGCGGCGGCGCTGGTGCGGCACCCTGGCATCGGCGAACCGGTGATCGAGAAATTCGGCTCGCCCGGCATCAAGGCACTGCAGGTGATGAGGCCGCAGGGAGGAAGGAGGTTGGCCATGATGCTGGAAAGCGGTGCGCTGAAAAAGATTGGGCGGAGCGAAGAAGTGCTCGATGTGATCAGCAAGTTCGGCGACCGGGGCATGGATTTCGTGTGGAAAAACAAGGAAAGTTTAGCGATTTCTGCCGCACTGATCGCTTTCCTGGCCGATCCCGAACCGTTCATCAATGGCACGAAGGACATCACGAAGATTGTGGCCGAGAATGTGGCCCAGCCGCTGGCTGCGGCGCCCGCTCATGTTGCAGAGGAAGCGGCAAGGCGCACCAACTGGACTCCGATCGTGCTGGTGGTCGTGCTGGCCGTTATCGGGTTTATCGGAGTGAAGACGGGGCTGATGCGGAAAGCATTCTGGGAGTTGATGAGAGCGCCGAGCCAATCAGCTCAACATGGTGGAACCACTGAACACCACGGTGCGTAAATCGGCACTTGGTCGTGCATGGCGCTTCTTGTGCGAGGGGGCGTTTTCCTCTCCATCGCGTTTTTTGATGCCAGTCTGCATTGTCAGAAATCCAGAAGGAATTGGTCCAACAATCCTCGGAGCAAGCCGTACATGGAAACGGCCGCTCCGCTTTGAAACTCAGATCGATTCGTGTTCCCATGCAAGCCGAAGCCACATCACCGATTGTCTGGACCGAGGAGGCATTTCTGAAGGAGTTTTGCATTTCTCGCGACACATTGCTTTCGTGGATTGCCGAAGGATTAAAGGTTCTCCGCTGCCCGGACCAGAGCGTTCGCATTACAGCGGCAGCCGTCGAAATGTTTACCATTGGCCGGCAGCTAAACAGCCCATACCTCACGGTCGAGGAAGCAGCGAGTTACCTCAAGACTACGTCGCAGGCCGTATACCAGCTTATCTACCGAGGCCAGCTCAAAAAGCAGCCGGGAACACGAAGAGTGCTCATTACCAAGGCGGAGATTGATCGGTATCTGTCAGGTCGATTCGGACGAACGTAGACAACCATCTTGGGGAGGAGCGTTCCGATGCCCGAACTCAATCGGGCTCGGGTAGGACATTCACCATCCCGTCCTCGGACTTCACCAGCACCACCCGGTCAGATTTCTGATAGGCGTAACGGACTCCGGAGTTGTAGCGCGCGCCGCGAGCAGAAGTGCATTTGTCCGACGCGAGACCGTCGAGGATCACGCCGATGGCGTGGCATTTGCAGTCGAGATCGACGAGAACGGCGCCGTCGATTGCCGTAACCAAATCGATCAGATCGGGTATAAGATCGAAGGGCTCGACGACGGTGGCCTGCTTTGCGAGTCGCTCCGCCTCCCCGGCGGCAGAAGGCGTGATTACCAGCATCGCGCCGTGCCGCTGCGCAATGACGGCGTTCGCGAGAGCGACGAGCTGATCGACGTTTTTTCCTGCGAAGACGCGCTCCAGCGTCTCACGGACTGGCGCGGCAGCCAGCGCCGGTGCCTGAAGCTGCGGTCGGCCCTCCCGGCAATGCATCATCAGGTGATCGGCGTGGAAGAGCTCCCAGGTGAAGCGCTTGACGAACCGGACAACGAAGATATCCTCGCCGGCTGGATCATACTCGCCAACGGTCCCTAGCCCATATACGGTGCTGGAATCAGAGAATAAGCAGAGTTTCCCCGAGCCCATCTGCAAGAGCTTTCGGATAGCACCGAGATCCCGCACGGGCACGGGCATGCGGAGCTTGAGGTCGATTTTGATGGCTGGGTGGTCCTTCCGTACAAACACCAGCCGCCCCGCGCCCTCGCTTCCCTCATAATTCTGCAAGGAGATCATGTTGCAGACTTCGTAGATATCAGGGAAGCCCAAAAGGTCTTCGCCGGCCCAGGCCGGTGCACGCATAAGCCGCTCGGCCGAGGCACGGTGAATTGACAAATAGTCCTTGATAAGCGGGAAGCCCTCGCCCGGATCGGGCTGCTTTAGTTTCTCGACCAAAGCCTCTAGGTAACTCTCGACGGTCGTCTCGATGAATGAGCGGCCGACACGATAGCGCATCTGCACCTTCTGCACGAAGTCCCTGGTCAGCCGATAATGGGCATCGAACCGGGCGCGGTCGAATTGGACAATCACTAAAACGGCGTATCCATTGACAAGGGTCGGCTCGGAGGCAAAGAATACAGAGTTTGCATCTTGCTCCGTTAGGATTTGTTCGACGGCGCGCCGCAACCCGTCACGGACCGCCATCTTCAGGTATAAATCTGAATCGCTGGGTGCCGAACATCGCCACGAATAGCGGGGATCCTCGGAGGCTGCTTGTTCAGCCCGCTCTGAGACTCGCTCGAACAGTTCGGGCTGGAACCGGCATTCTTCAGGATGTACGCAGATAGGCTCCTGCCCTTCCGCATCGTCATCATCGCGAAAACCGACAAGGAAGGCATCCGGTTTTAGGTGGGGGTCGATGGGATCAAAGAGGCGGCGGGCGCTGTCGGCGGCGAGCGGCTGAAATATGTGCTGCCACTGCCACATGAAGTTAGTGAGCGTGGTCAAAGTGCCTCCGAGGGTGATCTCTTACTATCTATCATTATCCGGCGCGGATGACAGGACGACAATGGGACGGGTCGAGGAGCCATTATTCGTGGGAATTAACAGCGCAGCCCCTCTTGGCTAACTCCAAGCCATGGCATAATATGATATTATCCGGTGGTTCTGAAGTCGCTATTTGGAGACGATCATGGGGCGAAAAGCTGCTTATTACGCCAAACTCGACAGTGGCCGTGAAATTGGGTTTGGGCTGCTTGTGCGTGATGAATCAGCCGTGTACAGTGTGCAATTCCGCGACCTGGACGGCGCCAAGTATGTGATTCGCTCCACAGGCGAGACGAGCAGGCCCAGGGCCATCTCGAAGGCTGAAACAATCGTCAAGGACTATTACGAGCCTCCCGAATTGGAGGCGATGGTGAAAACGACCTGGGATGAATTGCTGGGCGACCTTGAGCGGCATCTAAATGCCGACGGCGCTCGCCCGGCGACGGTCAAAGACTACCTCGACACCATTCGCCAGGTGCGGTCGGCGGCGGTAATGCCGGCTGCGGTCTCCGCCGGCCTGGCCCAGCAATGGTGCAACGGCTATTTGGCCGGCACTTTCAGCCGGGCGAAGAGCGACGATGCGAAGACTTACGCCAGGAGTCCGCGAACGCTGCACGCTCGGGTACGCAAGCTCAAGGCGATATGGGGCAAGTATCTGGTGAAGCGGTTGCGAGTGGCCGACGAGAATCCCTGGGAGTCGGTGGATCTTCCCAAGTTGGATTCGCTGCCGGTCCGTACCCTCTCGGCGAAGCAAGTTTCAACCTTCTTCGACTGGTTGGAAAAACGCTGGATGGGTTGGGAATTGCCGTCGCTGTTCTTCGAGACGAAAGCCGTGACTGGCTGTCGCCTCGGTGACCTGTGTTCGGTTCTGTCATCTGACCTCCGCGACGGCAAACTCCATTTCACTCCGCACACGACGAAATCGCGGAAAGCCCGCGTCGCCGTCCTACCGAAAGACCTGTTCGCGAAACTGCGAAGAATTGCCGGTGCCACTTATTTGTGGGAATCCTATGCGACCGAACTCCCGACCTACCTGAAACTTCGTGGGGTGCCAACGCACCGAGTCGTTGAGGAATTCAGCCCCATTCGCCTGAATTGGTGGGCCAAGGACGAAGTGGATGACTTCAACAAGGATCATCCTGAGCAAGCAAAAATCCGCTCGCATGATTTTCGCAAGCGGGCGATTACTGAAGCGCATCGGGCGGGCTTGAACGTAGACACAGCTGCAGCGGCGGTTGGCATGTCGGCATCAACCGCTCGTAGCTACTATCTGGCAATCGACCAGGAGAAGGCATCCGAGGAGCTGTCGGCAAAGCTCGCCAAAACGCTCCGGCCGAAGAAGCGATCATCTTCGTCCAGGTAATACAACTGCGATTGCCGGGCTGCTCATGGCATGTAAGATACGGTTTATCCGCCGCCTTCCTGCACGTGTACAAAAGCGCCGTAGGAAAACTTCTCCGGCCTTCTTCAGAGCAGAACCCGTTGAGGCTCTCGACTCCGCCTTCCTAGTTTGGTGTCAACGGGGAAGCCCAAATGAGTTCGCCAGCGTCGACCGTCCCCCCTCCTGTCGCTCCCTTCAGTGTCTACAGTGTCCATTTCGATTTTCCCGGTGGGCAAGCGATCAAGCTCAGAGATCCGGCGACAAATCAGTTCATCGGTACGACACCAGAGTGGGTGGCTTCGGTGCGAAATGAGATGGCGGCTTATGTGCGGGCGACTCGGCCAGAGATGCGAGTCATTTTCCGGGGTACTCCCGCTGTAAATGGAACGTACACGGTCGGGGCTGACGGAATGCCTATTCAAGTGGACGAGCGGCGAGTTACTCTCGCGTTCGACCCAGGCAGCGGGCTTTCGGCACCGGAAGTCTTTCGCGCAAACGGGAATCTCCCAGATCAGATCGGACTTCATCCGACCACGCTGCATTGGTACGTTCGAGAGATGCCTGCTCCGGCTCATTGTCCGCCGGCAGGAACATCAACGCATCTGATTGCGACGAGTTGGCGTGCCCTGGCGACAGCCCCTGCGCCGGAGGCTGGCCTGTCGAACTGGGTGTACCGACCGCTGATGGAGTGGACTTGCCGGTGGGCCGCGGGGCAGAACGATGAAAAGGCAATCTGCGATGCAATCATTGCGAGCGTCGCAAGTTCGGGCCTACGATATGGCGTGTTGGGGATATACGAGGTCCGTGATTTGCTTCTGAATCAAGGAGGTATGTGCGAAGCGTGGTATAAAACTTTTCAGCAAATGGCCCAATGCCAAGGCATTTTCGTTTACCGTCGGCGTTTCCTTGTGGACTGGCGACAAGTGGCCAATGGGGAAGTGCTTTGGTGTGCAATTGTCATTCGTCGTGGCGGCTTGAATCAGGCGGTCCCGACGCACGACGCCAGCAATTTCCACGACAATCATGTCGGGTTCCCCATTCCCGCAGGCATGGCATTTCCGATTGTGAATATTACTGAGCGGCGGTATCGGTTCTGGGGGTTGCCCCATTACCACTATGACGGGCACTGCATCAATTTCTTGGAGTATAATGGTGAGCTGTACCTTTACGATGCATGCTTCGGTATGGGGCCGATTCAGGTCAACGCACCCTTGCCGGTAAATAACCTAAACGTTGTCCAAGGGGGAGCGAACTTAGCTCCGTTCAAGGCGGCCTACCTGGACCATGCAATAGAGTACATGCTTGGATCGATATGGAACGGACCAGATTTTCTTCAATCCTTCCACGTGCCGGCCTTTCTCTACGTCAACGGCATGACCGTACGGATGACCGACATCACGCAAGTTGTGAACGGCCACGACGGACTGACGTTTCGATGGGGTAACTAGGTAGAGGTAAGCAATGCCAACTGCGTTTCAGGCTCTGAGAAGTGCCATGGCTTCGTTCCCGGCGGACAAGCAGGAACGTCGGTGGGGGGAATTGATGGCGGATCTCTGGCCGGTGATCTCGGCGCCGCTTACGTGGGAAGGAGAACGACTGCTCCTCGATGTCATCCGCTTTGAAGGGCGGCTGCGTCTTGCCGTGTCATCGGAAATGCCACACAGCATGCCGCCTGAGGAGATGCTCAAATCTCTCGCGATCCAGGCACTCGGAAGGTGGACTGGGCTCGCGTATCTTCATGAAATGAAGAGGGTGCAGATGACTACGCCGTCGTCCTCTCTTGCTTCGCTTGTGGGTGATGTAATCCAGAAAGCGCGCGAAATCCATCCGGTTGTTCAGAGGCAGCAAGCCTCCGAGGAGATCGCGGAGAGCAGCCCGGAGGCGGCTTTGAAAATCGTCGCTCGCCTGCTGGAAAAGGATCGGGGGATGTCGTTTGTTCCAGGGCGTCGCGCCCGCGTAGGCAATCGTGAACGGGAACTGGTTTGCTGACCTTATGGAGCTGATGGCAAAGCATTCAGCGGTGACCAGCCCGGAAAGGCGCGGCCAACATGCAGGCTTTTGAATGCACCGGTCAGTGGTGGCTTCCGCAAAACGAGAAGGATTGCGCTGCCGGCACATTGAAGGTGTCGCAAAGTGGCGGCCTGCGCCTTTGGCTTGTCGGATCTCTGGGGCCAGCGGAGGCATTTAGAACGAAGGCGTACCCAATCATTCACGGCTGGGTGGACAAAAGCCCGGCCGGGGACATTGTTACCCTTTCCGGATGCATATTGGGCGGCTCGACCGTTGGATCGCATACGAACACCCGCGAGAACTATCACGCGAGCCGAGCTTATTTTGGGGCGCATCTCCTGCAACCAGCCGATTTCACGTTCAAAAGTATGTCCCTACGTGTGGCAGGGCTTTCGGAGTGGGCGCATGCGTATTCTGGCTTTGTGAACGAGCCCTTCCCAACCCACAACGCGTCGGAACCCGCATCTGTCCTGCGGTATACTTACAAAAACCCCTTGATTGCCCAAATCCCAGGAGGCAGCCTGACCTTGGGTGTAGGCCTTGGCTTCCAGCAGACCCACAGAGAGTATTCGTTTAGGGAGAACGTGCGTCTAAGCATCTCCTGCAACGCGGCGAAGTCTTCCGATCAGTTCAACGGGGACTATGTGTTCCCCTTGCAAAACCTGATGACCTTCGTTTGCGACCGCCCACAGGAGGTCGAGGAGTTTAGCGTTCGGGCTGGAGATTTCCCAAGTAGTTTTCCTGGACAGGACATCCGGGTGATTGGGTCCAGGGTGCAACCAGAAGATGACGATGAAACAACCGAGCCAGTGCGCCACTTCCAAATGCTTTTCAATCTGACAGACATCGACTTTTCGGAATTCTTCGGGAAATGGTTGCGAGTCACGGGTTCTTATGCGGATGCGTGCAACGTGTTCTTCGGGCTGCAATATGGCCCTCCTGGCTACCTCGACATGAGTTTCCCGAGCGTCGTCCAATCCTTGTATCTGTATTGGTCCCGACGAGAAGATGGGATTGCTTGGAGAGCAGATGAAGAGAGGCGGCTGAAAGAGATCCTGTCTGCCCTTTCGTCGGTCGATGCAGACTGGATTGTGGACCGCCTTGGCGCTCGGACGTTCCCGCCTATGCAAGTCGTGCTTCGGAAGCTGGTCGAGGAACACAGCGAAACCATGAACCCTCTGGTGTCGAACCGCCAGGACAGGTTCGTCAGTGAGGTAATCAACACCCTGAAATACAATTTCTTGCGTGAGGGGGACATGGCCGCTGCCGCCCGGCATGGTGCCGATCTCTACTGGATGATGCAAAAACTGCGATTCCTGTTCAAGTCTTGCTTACTGCGCGAGCTGGGCGTCACGAGGGAGAAGGCAGCCGAATTGTTCGGGCGCAATTCCATTTACCGGCATGTCTGTCAGATTGAGGCCGCAGAAGAGGCTCAGCGTCAACACGCCTGATCCAATGATGCCGAAAATTGCCGCAACATCCCCGACCGCACGGCAGCGAATTTGTGATTCGCTGCACCGGAAAGATGAGTAGGCCAGAGACCGTCTCGAGCGCCGAAAATCTTGTCAAGGGAGTATCACCATTAAGAAGCGGCGGCAGACGCATAGAATTTTTCGGCCCGCAAGCGTTCTCTGGAATCCTATTCCGCTGCACTTCGGGATGAAGACGACCGTCAGTGTATGGAATCCATCGGTTCTCAACCGACTTATTGACTCCGTGAACTGAGGCCAGTTTTCACGGGAATTCACCCGGTTTCAGAAAATTCTATGCGGAATTCTATGACATTTTGCAACTTGCGAGAGACGCATAGAAATGAAAAAACCCCGTAAATCCATTGGATTACGGGGTTTATGTCAGCGAGGGCGACGGGACTCGAACCCGCAACCACCGGATCGACAGTCCGGTACTCTAACCAATTGAGCTACGCCCCCAAATCCTTCGATTGAGAATTCTACCGGCGATCATTCCGTGCAGCAAGGGGTTGGCCTTTTAGTGCGCTCATGCCGGCGCGCCGGAGCGCTTCACACCGGCTAATCCGCACCACCCGCACTTGCGGTAACTTCGGCGCGCACCGCCGGTCCGGCAACCATCGCACATTCGTTTTGCCCGGTTTGGTTTTCCCATGTCTCGCGGGCGCAAAGCCCCTTGTGCTACGGAGTTTAGGGATTATAATCGTATAAGGTCTTCCAAACTCGAAATACCTTTTTCCTGGTACCTGCTCCGCCCCACAAGCGCTTGTGCAGGCGGCGCCGGCGCGAGGCACCCAGCATGGCCAAAACACTCACTCTCGAGGAAGCCGCCCAGAAGCTCGGCCTAACTCCGGAACAATTCAAAACGCACCTGAAAACTCACAAAGATTTCAAATCGATTCGCCCGCTTATGGGCGGGGCAACGATGCATTTTCGGGCCCAAGATATCGAGGAACTCAGTCGCCGGCTGGGCCTGGGCAGCGACCCGGAACTGAAATTAGGCGATTCCAGCTCCGACCCGAGCTTGCCCGCAGCCGGCGAGGACGATGCCCAGGTCGAAATCGGCCGTGAGATCGTGCGCGGGACGGGGCAGTCGAGCGCGCGGCTGAAGCCGCCCTCGAGCAAGCGCCTCAAGGCCGCTCCCCCGCCGGAAGAGCACCCGTTGCTGCTGGAAACCAGCGGCGATTTCATTCCCTTGGCTCCGGATGAGCCGGCCAAGAAACGCGATAGCGACGCCAAGCTGACCAAAAAGCCGGACAGCGATGTGCGCCTGGAAAAAGGCTCGTATCAGCCGCAAGGCACGCCCACGGAAGAAATCGACCTGGAAAAGGAAGAAAAGGTTCGTCGCAAGGAAGCCAAGACCGAAGACACCTATGAGATGCAGGACGAAAAAGCAACGATCCGGCACCAGAGTTCGCCCAAGAAGCCCGGCAGCAGCAGCAAGACGCTGAACAAGCCCGACAGCAGCAGTGAATTCGAAATGACCTTGGCCGATGACAGCGGCGAAGAAGTGGACCTGGGGTCCCTGCCGGTGGATGTGGCCGGTAAAGAAGGGAAGAGCGGCGTGAACCTCAAGAAACCCGACGACAGCGGCATCTCGTTGGAGAAGCCGGATAGCGACAGCGAGTTCGAGCTGAACCTCGATAGTTCTTCTTCGGTCAAGATAAGCGGACCGAAGTCCGGCAAGAAGAAAAAAGACGATTCCGAGAGTGAATTCGAACTCACGCTCGACGATTCCAGCGGTGAAGTCGGAAACCTGGCCGCTCAAGAGCAGGCCGGTGGTCAAAAGGACATTTTCGAGACCGACTTCGACATTCCGGCCCTGGACGATGAATCCGGCTCGGAGGCGGTGGTGCTCGAGGAAACCGACACCGATTTGGAAAGCTCCGACTTCGACTTGGCGCTCGATGAAAGCAGCGTGGCCGAAGCCGAGGGCGAAAGCGCCAGCGAAGTCGTGCAGCTCGACGAAGAAAGCGCCGCCGAGGTGGAAGATGCTTCCGCCGAAGAAGCTTTGGCCGACGTCGAGGAGGAAGAGGAAGCCGCCCCCGTGGCGGCCGGCCCGCTGCCGCCTGCGAAGTGGGGCCCGCTGCCGGCCCTGGTGATGATTCCGTGCGTGATCGTGATGTTTATCGTCGGCCTGATGGCGATGGAACTAATGCACTCTCAGTGGGGTTACCGGCAATCATACCGGCCCACCAGCTCCATTACCCGCGGCATCGCCAGCATGTTCTATAGCGACAACGAACTGCCGAAAGAATAGCCGTACGACACTTGCAAAACGCGCACCGCATGCGGTGCGTGTTTTTGTTTTGGTATTCACGTCCGAAAGCGTTTTGGCAAATTCGCGTATGCGGCCAACTACGGGAGTTGCAAGAGTTCGCGTGTCTCGGCTTCGGTGTGCGGGATGGGATTGGCGCTGCCGCGCAGAAAGCGCCAGGGGTTATCGCAACCGCCGCCCGGCATGTCGATGTTCTCTAACACCCGGCGCGCGTCAGCAGCCGAAATGCGATAAGCCCGGCAGCGCGCATCGATCTCGTCCACGCGCGCAAACACGCGCGCTTGATCGGGATCACATTCAAGCGTGCCGAAGTAACCTCGCGGCCAATTGACGACGAACAGAATCAGGATCAAACCAGCCAACAAGCGTATCTGCCCGAGCGAAAGCGCCGGGGACGGTTCGGCGACCGGGGCCGGCCGTAGCCCACTGCAAACGATCAGTGCCAGGCCCAGCTGCGGAAAGACATTATAGCGCGACCAGGCGCGGAGTTGGATGTCGTAGGGCCAGCCGGCCCGGGCGCTGTAGATAAGCCAGTAGTTCAACAAGATAAGGGCAAGCCCAAGCACAAACAATCGATGGTCGGATGTCCGCCGCCACCACCAGACACCGGCCACAGTGAGCATGATGAGGCAAACAATTACGACCCACGGCGGGCAGGTGAACCCAGAGATGCCGACCGCACCGAGCAGCACATTGTCTACCACCGACCTACCGGTGTTGATGAGCCCAGTCAGCGGTTCGAACGCTTCGGCGGCATTCTTGGAGCCGTAGTGATCGGCATGCCAGATCTCCTTCCCGCTCAAGGGCAGGCTCACCGCGAGGAAGGCAACACTCCCCAGCAACGGCGCCAGGCAGTGCCAGATTCGACCACGCCGCGGCGGATACAGCAAATACAAGCAAGCCAGCGGTCCAGTCAGGATACCGCCGCCGTACCAGCCAGGCGCGAGGGCAGACCATCCGGCCGCTAAAGCGAGATGGCGGAGCCGCCCCTCCTGCCGCCAGCGCTGGGCGGCTAACAGGGCAAGCAGCGTCATGCACAGAGTCGGTAATGCAGGCGTGGCGGCGAACCAGTTGACGGCTTGCTGGTACGCCGCGGAGACTCCGAAAATGGTTAGCGCCACCATCCCGTGAAACGGATGGGCGAATTCCCGGCGGACGAAAACGTACAGCAGCACCAGCCCGGCGACAAGCACGACCCGCGCTTGCACCATCGCAGCCCAGGGGACGGCCCGCGGCCGATCGGCAGCGCTCACCAGGGCCCATGTGCCCAGGCGAGTCAACGGCCAGCAATGCTCATTAACCGGAACCCACAAATGGGCCCGTGTTTCCTGCCAGGTGTACGACTGCAAGAGAATCTCGAAGTCGTCCCAATAAAGGTAAGGGCAGCACAACGATCGCGCGTGCAGCGCAAGCGCTGCCAGGCAGGCAAGGGTCCCAAGAACGAGGACCGGCCAGTTGATTCGAAGGCGAGACATCGAGAATCGTTTCATCGACGGACTAGCCGCCGGCATGCTCCCCTGGCCGAATTCCTCCGTTCCAAGCGAATACTTTATTATCCGATAATCAGCCTGCATCCGCCCATGTGGACCTGAAGCGCGCCGCCATCCATCGAGATCACGTCGGGGTTCAGCGTGTAAAAGACGAACCGGCCTACTTTTTCATCCCGGACCACCTTACTGCCACGCAAAACCCCCAAGTGGTGAGAGATATTCACAATCTCGGCGCCAAGAGCGTTCGCCAGCGTGCTCACGTTCTTTTTGCCTTCTCGGAGCTGGAGTACGAGCCGCAACCGATCCGGATCACTCACCGCCTTCAGCAAGCGGCTGGTCTTCTCGATGTCCAAATTCTTGCTGTTCAATTTGGCCATGGGAAATATCCTCGGTTGGAAGAACAAAGTTGCAATCCCAGGTAATGCCACCGCCGGGAGCACCAGCAGGTGGTCATACGGATTTTTTACAAAATACGCTTGGAAGATCGAGTGATTTTGGTGAGATGGTGCAGAACGGTGGTAGGACACGCGCTCGTACTGGATGAGCCCGTGCAAATGAGAGCGCGCCGAATCATGCGTTGGCGCGCTGGCATACACTCATGCGCAGGTCCGCATGCCGCCGACTCGGTCTGCGCGCATGTGATTTGGTCGGTGCCGAATCGCGCAGTCCGCAGTGTACGATCCGGATTCCGGAAAGTCATTCAAAAATGCGTTTGATTTCACGAAAAAGCGTTTCGTTTCATGGGGGGTGTCTCTTTTTCAGTGAAATGGAAACGAAAGGTCATGGTCTCATCTGCCAATTTGGCGGCTGCGTCGGCGGCCGTACTACCAGGGTCGCTTGAATTCCACTCACCTCAAGGTAAAATTGAGCTTGTTCCGCCTCTCGACGAGAGATTGCCTGATGGCCCACAAGCGCTTCACGTTGCATTCGGTACGCACCAGCAAGCAAGGCCAACAGATCAATGTCGGCAAAGAGCACGCCGAATATGAAGCCACCGTGAACGTCCTCACCATGAATCCGGACGACATGAAGGCGCTGAGTATTGCGCCCGGCGGCAAGGTGCGAGTTCGCACCGATATTGGCGAAGCGACGTTTGAGTGCCAGGCCGGCAAGGTGCCGGCAGGAATGATTTTCGTTCCCTATGGCCCGCCCACCTGTCGCCTGTATGGTGGCGAAACCGATGGCACCGGCATGCCGACCACCAAGGGCTGGGACGTGGAAGTCGTGGTCGAGGCGGTGGGGTAAACAACCTAACCCCCCAACCCCCTTCCCTAAGAGGGAAGGGGGAGAAGAGAGTTCCCCCAGCCCTCTTAGGGAAGGGGGGGGTTAGGTAAACACAGTGCACGCGGAGACATGATAATATGCAACCTGCCCAACTCCCCGCCAAGCCCCTCGACTCAGCTGCCCATTTCTCGGCCGAAGTCGAACCCGAGCCGCAGGCCTGGGAAGAAATCGAAGAAGGCCGCTTCATGCCGCGGCGCATTCGCGGCAGCTTTCGCGGCCGGGCGCTTGGCTGAGCATTCGTGATCCCGCCCGGTTCGGACGGTCAGATTCAACGCTAAATCAGGTGAGTAATGGCAACGATTACGAAAAATGCAACCTGCACTTTCTGCGGTTGCGTATGCGATGATATCGAATTGCATTCCGACGGCAAGCGCATCACGCACAGCAAGGCGGCATGCGTGCTCGGGGCCAGCTGGTTCAAAAACCACACGGCCGAGCGGCTCTATCCCGACGCGCTGATCGACGGCCAACCGGCCAGCGTGGATGAAGCCGTCGAGGCAGCGGCCGAGTTTCTGTACGACGCTCATTTGCCGCTGGTGTACGGCCTCAGCAATATCACTTGCGAAGCACAGCGGGAGGCGGTGGCGCTGGCCGAACTCATCGGCGGCGTGATCGATAGCCATACCTCACTCTGACACGGCCCCACGGAAATCGCCGCCCAGTTGGGCGGCAAGGTCACCTGCACGCTGGGCGAAGTGAAGAACCGGGCCGACCTGGTGGTCTACTGGGGCGGCAACCCGGCCGAGTGCCATCCGCGCCATTTCACCAAGTACGCGCTCATGCCCAAGGGCCGTTTCGTGCCAAATGGCCGCAAGGACCGCACGATGGTCCTCGTCGATATCCGCGAAACACCCAGCGCGAAGGCTGCAGATATCTTCCTGCAAGTGCGGCCCGCCAAAGACTTCGAAATGATCACGGCCTTGCGGGCGCTGGTGAAGGGCCAACCCGTCGATCCGAAGCTCGTCGCTGAAACCGGGCTCACGCTGGAGCAGCTTCAGGAATTCGTGGACCTGATGAAAAAGGCGAGATTTGGCGTGCTCTTCTTCGGCATGGGATTGTCGATGACGCGTGGCAAGCACATGAATTCGGCCGCACTGCTAACCCTCGCAGCGGAATTGAATGCCTACACCAAATTCGTAGCCATGCCGATGCGCGGCCATGGCAACGTCACCGGCGGCGACGTGATCATGCGCTGGTCCACGGGCTACCCGTTCGGCGTAAACCTGGCTCGCGGCTACCCGCGCTTCAACCCCGGCGAGTATTCCACCATCGACCTGCTGATTCGCGGTGACACCGACGCGGCTCTTATTCTCGGCGCCGATCCCGGGGCTACCATGCCGCAGCCGTGCATCGATCATCTGGCGCGAATTCCGACCATCGTGCTCGACCCGAAGGTCACGCACACCAGCAAGCTGGCGCGCGTCCATATTACCACCGCAGTCACGGGTATTAGCGCCGGCGGCACCGCATACCGGATGGACGAAATTCCGCTGCCGCTGCGGCCGGCCCTGAAGTCACCATACCCGACCGATGAGGACGTCATTCAGCGAATCTACCAGGTGGTGGCCAAAAAACCGCCGCTGCCGGTGCCGCAGTCGTTGAATTTGCAATCGGCCTAGTTGAAATGCAGTCTAAATCATGCGAACGACGGTGCGAAAATGAGTTCTGCCGATGTTCGAGCAATCGTCGAGGCGGAAATTGGTGACGAATCATTGCAGTCAAATCTGCACGGAGTCGATTTGCGGAAATGCTTGGTACAGCCACGGAAGGTATCTTGTCGCAATACGTTTCCAAAGCTAGACGACGGTAAGCCTCTTGACCTATGGATCGTGCTCGAAGAGACACCAGGCGAAAAAGGCGGTTATTTGATTGTGTATGACGAGATAAGAAAAGCATTCGGACTTGCAGTTTGGGATTGGAACGGCGACACGCCAGTGTTCATCGGATTCCATGGCGATTTCATCAGCACGCTCCAAGGCATGTAATCGTTGGAAATGAGCGAGCGGTGGGTTTGGAGTTCATGCTCGACCAACCTTACAAAGAATCTACTAATCGCTGTCGATTGCAAATGTAAGAGAATCTCCATGCTTCGCATCAAGGGAGGAAAAGTTTACGACCCCGCCAACGGCGTCAATGGCGTCGTCCGCGATGTTTGCATTCGCGATGGCAAGGTTGTTGCTGATGTCCAGGGCGGCCGGACCATCGACGCCACCGGCATGGTCGTGTTCCCTGGCGGCGTGGATATCCATACCCATGTAGCCGGGGCAGCGCTGAACTTTGCCCGGGCCATGATTCCGGAAGATCATCGCCGGCATCAGCATTTCAAGCGCACGCTCGTCACCCGTGGCGGCATCGGCGGCTCGACGCCAACCACCTTTATCACCGGCTACCTGTATGCCGGGCTCGGTTACACGACCGTAAACGAGGCGGCCGTGCCGATTCTCTCTGCCCGGCACACGCACGAGGAACTCCGCGACACGCCGATTGTCGATAAGTCGTGCTGCGTGCTGATGGCAAACAATGAAATGC
>Ga0070732_10001020_pt1 | contig 15811 bp, 9 predicted proteins | sample Coa_R1_5_FD_66449 | JGI IMG/M metagenome (GOLD analysis project Ga0070732, IMG submission 66449) | Surface soil microbial communities from Centralia Pennsylvania, which are recovering from an underground coalmine fire - Coalmine... | ecosystem: Environmental > Terrestrial > Soil > Unclassified ...
GAAGGAATATCGCGGCCAGCTTTTCATGGGCAACATTCACGGCCGCCGCATCAACATGGACATTCCGAAGCCGAAGGGCTCGGGCTACGTGGCCTCGCACGGGCCCGACTTCCTGCTGGCCAACGACGCCTGGGCTCGCTTCATCGCCATGAAATACGGCCCCGACGGCAACGCCTACCTGATCGACTGGTACGACAAGCAAGCCTGCCACCTGCCACAGCCCGAAGTGTGGGACCGCACCAACGGCCGCATCTACAAGATCAGCTACCGCGGCACCAAACCGGTGACGGGGATTGATTTGCAGAAGTGTAGCGACGAGGAGTTGGTGAAGTATCAGCTCAGCGACAACGAATGGTACGTGCGGCACGCGCGGCGGATATTGCAGGAACGGGCGGAAAAATTATTAAGAGGCGGCGCTGGTGCTGAAGCCGATTCAGCGAAGTTCAGTGAAACGGTATACTTGCCTTTGCTCAAGATTCTGACAGAGGACAAGTCGGAGACTCACCGTTTGCGAGCGCTATGGGTATTGCATGCGATGCTTGGCAATAAGTTTAACTTCTTTTTCTACCCCTATGGCGACAACAATGAGTATGTGCGGGCATGGGCAATTCAGTTCGATGTCGAAGAAGGTTGGGCCCGAGGGAGCTTGTCCGGGCGCCTCGAGACGCAGGCGAAGTATGAGAAGTCTGCCGTGGTTCGGCGCGCCATCGCTTGCGTGACGCAACGAGTCCCGCCGAGAGATCGGCAAGTTATACTGAAGAATCTTGTATCCCATTCTGAAGACGCGGCCGATCCGAATCTACCTTATTTGTATTGGTATGCACTTGAACCCCTGGCAGAAAAAATTCCCGACCACATGTTGGAAATCGCTCGTTTGTCCAAGATCCCGATGCTTTTGCCCCTCAGCGTTCGCCGCATAAGTGCCACCGCCAGACTCGAGGGCCTGGAAGTGCTTGTTCGGCGCATTGGCGTGCTCAAAGACCCAGCAGATCAACTGCTCTTCCTTCGCGAAATGCAAACTGGATTGCAAGGTCATCGCAATGTAGGCGTCCCGCTGCCGTGGCCGGAGGTTTCGAAGAAGCTATTCGCAAGCGACAACAAGGAAGTCCGCACGCTGGCTTCGGCGTTGGCCGTCACCTTCGGCGACAAGGGTGCGTTCGGTAACTTACGCGCCATCATGGCCGACACGAAAGCCAGCAAGGAATCGCGGCTCAATGCTCTGAACGCGCTGGTACAAGCTCACGACAGCGAGCTTCCGCCGCTGTTGCAAAGCCTGCTGAAAGACGCCGACTTGCGCTCCTCGGCGCTGAAAGGCCTCGCCGGCTTCGATGACCCGAAGACGCCGAGTTCCATCCTCGCCGTCTTCGCTTCGCTCTCTCTCGAAGAAAAGCGCGATGCCCTGGGCACGCTCGCTTCCCGCCCGGCGTATGCCAAGGCGCTGCTCGATGCGCTGGCCGCGAAGAAGCTCGCGCCTTCGGAAATCCCGGCCGAGATCGTCCGGCAGATGCGCAATTTGCCCGACAAGGAGATCGAAAAGCGCCTGGGCGAAGTCTGGGGCGTGGTCCGCATCACGCCAGCCGACCGGGCGAAGGCCATTGGCGATATGCGCAAAATGCTGTCGCTGACCGCCGCGGCCCCGGACCTGTCGCTAGGCCGGGCGGTGTTTGCCAAGACGTGCTCGCAATGCCACACGCTCTACGGCGTCGGCGGCAAGGTCGGGCCGGACATCACCGGTTCCAACCGCGCCGACCTGAATTACCTCTTGGAAAATATTCTCGACCCCAGCGCCGTCATTCCCAAGGATTACGCCGCTTCGCGGATTGATCTGAAAAATGGCCGCACCGTTACCGGCATCGTGAAGGGCGAAACGCCGGTGGCGCTCACCGTGGTCACGCAGAATGAAACGCTCACCATCCCCGTGGCCGACATCGAGAAGCGCGAACTCAGTGACACCTCTATGATGCCGGAAGATTTGCTCAAGGACCTGAAGCCGGACCAGATTCGCGCATTGATCGCATACCTGCGCTACAACGCCCAGGTGCCGTACCTGGCCACGGAAGACAACGCCAAGGATTTGTTCAACGGCAAAGACCTCACCGGCTGGGACGGCGACATGAAGCTCTGGAGCGTCGAGAACGGCGAGATCGTCGGCAAGACCACCGGCCTGAAGAAGAACGAGTTCCTGAAGAGCCAGATGACGGCCGCCGATTTCCGCCTGTCGCTGAAAGTGAAGCTCACGCCGAACAAGGAAAACAGCGGCGTGCAGTTCCGCAGCGAGGCCCTGCCCGACGGCGAGATGAAGGGCCCGCAGGCCGACGTCGGCCTTGGCTGGTGGGGCAAGCTGTACGAGGAAAGCGGCCGCGGCGTGCTCTCGAACAACATGGGCGAGAAGTACGTAAAGCCCGATGAGTGGAACGATTACGAAATCCTGGCCGTCGGCAGCAAAGTGCGCACCTGGATCAACGGCCAATTGTGTGTGGATATCGACGATCCGATGGTGTCACGCCGCGGGATCTTTGGCTTGCAGATTCATGCGGGCGGGCCGATGGAAGTGCGGTTCAAGGATTTGAAGTTTGAAGTGAATCCGAAGTGGGGGAAGTAAGAAAAAAGAGGACACAAAGAACACAAAGAAGACACAAAGAACACAAAGAAGAATTCTGAACTGAATGTCTTTGTGATCTTTGTGTCTCCTTTGTGCTCTTTGTGTCCTGTCTTAAGGAACGAAAATGCCAGTAGATGAAGCAACCAAAATGCGCTGTAATGATTTGTCCAATGAGATCATTTCGGCCGCCATTGAAGTCCATCGCCATATGGGTCCGGGGTTGCTGGAATCCGCGTACAGGACTTGTCTTTGCCACGAACTGCCGCTTCGAAGCATTTCGTATCGATTTGAGATTCCGCTCGATGTCGAATACAAAGGATTACTCGTTCCTCAAGCTTACAGAATTGATATTTGGGTGGAGAATCTGGTTTTGATTGAGATCAAATCTGTAGACAAGTTGATTGAGGTTCATGAAGCCCAACTCCTGACTTATTTGAAATTCACCGGCTGCTGGCTTGGTTTACTTCTCAACTTCAACGTTAAGATGATGAAATCTGGAATCAAACGATTAGTGATGTAATAAGACAGGACACAAAGAACACTAAGGAGGCACAAAGAGCACAAAGAGTCGCCGACAACATTCCCAATATCTTTGTGTTCTTTGTGTCTCCTTTGTGCTCTTTGTGTCCTGATTTCTTCGGAGTCTCTCCATGCGATACGTGTCCTCTGCCCTCATCCTTCTCTCCTCCTGCGCTCTCGCCTTCGCCCAGGACAAATCCGCCCCGAAGTGGATCTGGCTCGACCAGAGCCCGAAGGACAACCAGACCGTCTACTTCCGCAAGGTCTTCGACGTACCGGCCAACATCACGGCCGCGAAGATAGCCGGTACCTGCGATAACGAGATGACGGTCTATCTCGACGGCAAGGAGGTATTGAAGAGCAGCGAGTGGGAGACCCCGGTTTCCAAGGATATCACGACGCATTTGAAGTTGGTCGGCCCTGGAAAACATGTCCTCGCGGTGCAGGGCTTCAACACGAGCGGCCCGGCGGGGTTGGTGCTGCGGCTGGACCTCGAAGCGAGGCGCGGCGTGAGCTCGAGCATCGTCACCAACGATACCTGGCTCGTTTCCGAGAAGGCCGACAAGAATTGGCAAAGCCTCGATTTCGATGACAAGTCCTGGAAGCCCGCGGCCGTCATTGCCAATCTCGGCGGCGGGCCGTGGACCGCCATCAACGACACTTCGCTCGGCAAAGGCGGCAAGCTGAAGACCCCGACAGCCACGCCGATTGACAAGATCAAGGTCGCCAAGGATTTCCACGTCGAATTGCTGTATTCTGTCCCGAAGGCCACCCAGGGTTCGTGGGTCAACATGTGCGTTGACCCGAAAGGCCGGCTCATCACGTCGGATCAGGGCGGCGGCCTCTATCGAATTACGCCTCCGGCCATCGGCGGCAGCGCAGATGAAACGAAGGTTGAGAAGCTGCCGATTCCACTCGGCGGCGCGCATGGCCTGCTATACGCCTTCGACAGCCTCTACGTGATGGTGAACGAATCCGTCAAGCACACGCTGCCGGATGGTAAGCAGGTCACCCCGAAGCACGGCCTCTGGCGTGTGCGCTCCACCGATGGCGGCGAGACCTATGGCGAGCCGGAGTTGCTGCGCGAGCTTCAGGCCGGCGGCGAGCATGGGGCGCATGCCATTCTGCTTTCACCCGACGGCAAGTCGCTGTACGTCATCATTGGCGATGCGGCCAAGCTCACGCAAGTGAGCAGTTCGCGGGTGCCGTTGATCTGGGGCGAAGACCACCTGTTGCCGCGCATGCCCGACGGCAACGGCTTCATGAAGGGCGTGCTCGCCCCCGGCGGCTACATCGCCAAGATCGATCCCGACGGCAAGAACTGGGAACTCATCAGCACCGGCTATCGCAACGAATTCGATGCCGCGTTCAACCGGCAAGGCGAACTCTTCACCTACGATGCCGACATGGAATGGGACTTCAATACGCCGTGGTATCGGCCCACACGCGTGTGCCTGGTCACGAGCGGCAGCGAGTTCGGCTGGCGCAACGGGGCCGGCAAGTGGCCGCCGTTCTATCCCGATAGCCTGCCTGCTATTTACAACGTCGGCCCCGGTTCGCCCACCGGCATGTGCTTCGGCTACGGGGCCAAATTCCCGGCCAAATATCAGGACGCCCTCTTCATGTGCGATTGGAGCTACGGCAAGCTGTATGCGTTGCATCTGACGCCGGATCAGAGTGCGTACAATGCTGAGAATGAAGAGTTCCTGAACGGCACGCCGTTGCCGCTCACGGATGTCGTGGTGAATCCGAAGGACGGCGCGCTGTACTTCACCATCGGCGGCCGGAATACGCAATCGGGCTTGTACCGTGTCACGTACACCGGCAAGGAATCGACAGCCGAGGCCGGGCTGAATAACGCCGGCGCCGACATGCGCGCCTTGCGGCACCGGATCGAGTCATTCCACGGCCACAAGGATCCCAATGCGGTCGCCGAAGTTTGGCCGTATCTCAATCATCCGGATCGTTTCATTCGTTTCGCCGCGCGCGCGGCCCTGGAATGGCAAGACCCCAAGCAATGGCAGGATCGCGCTTTGGAAGAAAAAGAACCGGAAGCCGCAATCCTGGCTCTGCTCGCCCTGGTGCGTGTGAGCGCGACCGATCCGTTCCACCGCACCAAGGATACGCCTCCGGTGGATGAGCAACTGAAGCAGAAGATCTTGCAAGCTCTACGCCAAATCAAATGGGATGTGCTGAACGATGATCAACGCATCGATCTGGTCCGCGTCTATCAGGTGCTGTTCAACCGCATGGGCCCGCCCGGCGGTTATGTCCGCCCGCCCATCGTCACGCGCTTCGACTCGGTCTACCCCACGCACAGTCACCTGCTGAACGGCGAACTCTGTGCGCTACTGGTGTATCTTGAAGCGCCGGATGTCGTGGCCAAGACATTGAAGCTCATGCGCGATGCGCCCACGCAGGAAGAGCAAATCGAATATGCCCGTTCTTTGCGCGTGTTGAAGAAAGGTTGGACGCTGGACCAGCGCAAGGAGTACTTCTCCTGGCTCCTGAAGGCGGCGAACTTCCGCGGCGGCGCGAGCTTCGCCAACTTCCTGAAGATCATCAAGACCGATGCCATCGCCACGCTGACCGAGCAAGAAAAGGTTGCGCTAAAACCGATCTTGGAAGCGCGGCCCGATCCGAAGTTGCCGTTCACGGTGAAGCAGAGGCCGTTTGTCAGGAACTGGACGCTCGATGAACTGGTACCGATCGTGGAAAAGGGCCTGACCAAGCGCGACTACGACCGCGGCCGCTCGCTCTTTGGCGAGACCGGCTGCTTCGGCTGCCACCGCTTCAGCAACGAGGGCGGCGCCGCCGGGCATGATCTCACCGGCCTTGGCGGCCGCTTCAGCACGCGCGATTTGCTCGAAAAGATCACAAATCCGAGCAAGAGCATCAGCGATCAGTACGCCGCCGTGAAAATCGAAACCACCGACGGCAAGACCGTCGTGGGCCGGATCGTGAATCTGCACGGCGACAACATCGTCATTCAGACCGACATGCGCGACCCCAATGCGCTCGTAAACGTCGATCGCAAGAAGATCGAGAGCATGGAGCAATCGAAGGTGTCGATGATGCCGACGGGCCTGCTCGACGTGCTGAAGGAGGACGAAATTCTCGACCTGATCGCGTATCTGCTCTCGCGCGGCGACCGCAAGAATGCGATGTTTCAGAAGTAGCGGAAAGCCGCGAGGCGAGTCTTCGAGCCTCGCTGGTCGAATGCAGCAACGCAATGGGCGCCCCCATGGCCGAAGACTTGGTTACGATTGCCACGTTTCGGTTTCTGCACGAGGCAGAACTGGCCCGCATGTTCCTTGAGGAAGAGGGCATTCCATGCTACATTGCCGACGGCGAAAGCATTGCCATGGATTGGTTCTTCGGCAATGCCTTTGGCTGGATCAAGCTGCAGGTTGCCGCGGCGGACGCGCAACGAGCTTCGGCGGCGAAGGAACAGTGGCCCAAGCCGCGCGATCGGTCAATTGAGCAAGAAGCGGGGGTGGACACGCTCCGTTGCCTGTCTTGCGGCAAGCGCATGCTCGAAAACCAGATGCAATGCGAGGAATGCGGCTGGTCGTATGCCGATACCGTGGACGAATCGGCCGAGGCGACGGAATTGCCGAGCAACATCCGCGATTGGAAGCCGAGGCCGCGCTCGGAACCGCAAGTTGAAGAGGAAATAGAGCTACCGGACACTCGCATTCAGCGCGACCGGCCGCTGCCGCGCCCAAGGCGGCTCGACACCTGAGCGGCAATCTCATTCACAATTACCTTTCCTGCTTCAGACATTGCCCTCCAAAATCGCTAAAATGATTGTGAGCCGGCGCTTGCCGGCCCACCTTTTTATTTGGCTGGCGATTCCTCTCGTCGCCGGCACGCTAAGCCGAACATTCGGGACCGACCCAGCTTGGGGCTGCGGCGTTCGGCTTTCTCATTGGGAAGTGAAAGCGCCTGGCGGGCGTTTCGGCCACCGACGGCCGAACGAGCAATCAGTTTTCGGACGTCTCCGTGGATGCGTCTCGAAACTGCGCTCGCCGTCGTTTGGTGACGTTCGATGTTCGATTTCTGAGCCTGTTTCCGGAACAGCAGAGGAGGTCCATCATGCGGTCCGCATTCCTGTCCGTGGCACTCGGCGCGTTAGCTTGGGCTTGCTTCGATACGAGCCCGGCATCGGCCCAAGTCATGTACCGCCGCTGGTACTACAACAATTACGGATACATGCCGAGGCAAGCTTATTGGTATCCGACGTATTCGTACCCGGCCTACACGTACCCTGCTTACACGTACCCAGCTTACACGGCCCCCACGTACGTCTACCCCACTACGACTTATTACTACCCAATGCCGGCCCAGCCAGTTGCTCCGGCCCCGACGATGCAACCAACGGCAGGTCCGCCCGCCGCAGCCTCGACCAAGATAGTCACTATCACGGACGGCTCGTTCCAACCTGGCGAGATGCGAGTCGCGCCCGGTTCGACGATCCAGTGGATGAACAAGGGCCAGAAGCCGCACACCGTGTCGGCCATCGATGGCTCGTGGGACTCCGGTAACATTCCACCGGGCGGTTCGTACAGCAAGACGTTTAATCAAGCCGGCACCTTCGCTTACCGTTGCAATCTGCATCCGCAGATGCGAGGGAGTGTGATCGTCGAACAGGGAACGGCCCTCGCGCCCGCGGCGACTGCGCCGCGTCCTCCCTATTAATTGGTTGAACGCCCAGGGACTCCGTTCCTGGGCGTTCGTTTTCAATCGGGCAGCGGCTTGCCTTTCGTCTCGGGAGCGAAAAACGCCAAGACGACCCCCAGCACATAGATCAGGCAAAGGAATGTACACGCCATTGGCAAGCCGCGTGGGTTTTGAATGAAGCTCGGCACCGACTGTGACAAGTCGACCTTCTTGCTAAAGAAGGCCGTCAGGTTTCCGGTTTGCAGCGCGCCGATGGCCGCGAGGATGCGGCCAAAGTTGAAGCTGAAGCCCTGACCGGTGGCACGAACGCGCGTGGGGAACAATTCCGGTAAATACAACGGCAGCCAGCCATAGAACGAAGCCGTTGCCCCGCCCGCCAAGAAGACGCAGACCAGGAACCACGTGCCGAACGTCACGTTGCCTTGGTAAAAGAGCCACGATGCCGCCATGGCCAGCAGGCACAACAGTGCGTACATGATGCGCCGGCCCATCCAGTAGCCGATGATCGGCGCAATGAGCGAAGCCGCAATCGCGCCCCACGCCGACCAAAACGTAGCCCACTGTTTGGCATAGCGCCACCATTCCGGGGCGTGGGCAGTCTTCGAGAGGGCATCAGCCCAATTCGGCGCCCATTGAATGGAGCCCCAAGTGCCCAAGAGGGCAACGCCGCTCAATGCCGCCCCTAGAAGCATGCGGTTCAGCGTCAGCCGGGCGAAGCCGGGTTCGACCGCCGAGCGCCGCAAGTACCCGAGCATGGGGTAGAGATAGCCCAGCGTCACAATGGCCACAGCCACCAGCGTTCCGATCAGCAGTTGCCACCAGGGCAGGCCTTCGCTCCACATCGGGTTCCAGAGCGCGATGAGCCCGATGCCGCCGCCCAGACCGATTAGCACACCGAGCAAATCCTTAGTCATCCACCCGGCGGTGGAGCCCTTGCGGCGCTCCTCCTGCCAGCGGTGCGACTCCGGCACACAAAGGAAGATGAAAAACGTGAGCAGAGCGGGGATCGTTCCCGCCACCATGAGCAACCGCCAGGCGGAATGATCGGTTAGTCGATGCACCCATTCCGAAGTCATGCCGCCATCCGTCAGCACATGAGCGAGCGCAACTTGAATCCGCTCCAGGCCCATGCTCAACACGGCAACTGTCGCATAGCCCAAGTTCGCGGCAGCGCCAATAAGCCCGGCGAGGAAACCGCGCGATTTACCGCTCCAGACCTCCATCACCAGCGCCACGCCCAGCGACCATTCTCCTCCCATGCCCAAAGCGGCGAGGAATCGTATCAACACAATTTGCCACGGGTGCGAAGTAAAGGCGCCGAGGCCGCTGCAAAGCGCGTAGGTGACAATGCTCAGCGCCATGGCCCGCACGCGGCCAAGACGATCCCCCAACCAGCCAAAGATTACGCCGCCCGTGGCGGCGCCAATCAGGAACCCGGCCACGGCCAGGCCATTCCATTGCGCGACCAAAGCCTTGTCGTGTGTGCTAAGTTGGCCGGTCTGCGGATCGGCTTTGACTTGCAACAGGTCCGTCAGTGCGGGCTGCGAGATGACGGGGAAGAGTCCCATCTCGAAACCGTCGAACATCCAGCCGAGCAGTGCCGCAGCCAGGGCCATCCAACGGCCGCGAGAAAGGATTGGAGAGGCTGAACCCATGTCGTCTTCCGTCATTCACTCTATTTCTTGAGCAGGTACTTGTCGAACCAGTCGCAGACGGGCACCAGGTCCTTTTCGATGCCGTCCCAGCCGTGGGCGCCGCCTTTGTGGACGATGAGGTCGCACGGCACCTTGCATTCCTTCAGCTTGGTCATCATGATCAGCGATTGCTGCAATGGCACAATCGGGTCGCGGTCGCCGTGGATGAGCAACGTAGGCGGAGAGTTCGGCGCGACGAAGTAGATCGGCGAAATGTCGTGCAGGATCTTCTTGCACTTATCTTCCGAAACCGGCTCGAAGCAGTTGAATTTCAGCACCCGGAAGTCGAACGGCGCTCCCAACAGCTTCACGACCGGATCGCAACTGGAGCCATCCTTGCCGTAATTGCAGAAATCGGTCGGCGGGAAGAAGCCGGCAACCGCTTCCACCTTGCTAGGAACGCGGTCTACCGGATCACGCGCGCCGCTTCGGCCCTCGCGGCCGGCCATGCCGACCATGAGGGCAAGGTGGCAACCCGACGAAGCGCCGGTGATGCCTATGCGATCCGGGTCGATCGCATAGCTCTTCGCATTGTAACGAATGAAGCGCACGGCCCGATTGATGTCATCGATGGCGTCTTCAATGTTGAACATCGGTCCGCTGCTGTGCACCACGGCAAAGCAGGTGTACCCACGGCGAATGAATTCCATGCCCAGCTCCAGCGCGTCGCTATCGAGCATGCGATGGTCGGAGCGCCAGTAGCCGCTCATAATGACGACAATGGCGGCCCCATTTGGCTTCACCTTTGGTGTAAAGACGTCCATCGTCAGGGCCATGCCGTATTTGCGGCCGTAAATCACGTCCTGTTTGCGCTCGTAGACCGCCTCATCGGCGCGAAGGGCGGGAACTGCCAAGAAAAGCGCCAGAATGGCAACGATGTGGCGGGCCATCGTGAAAATCCTCTGCCAGACAAGTGCGAAAGCGGCGATCCTCACCCGGTAGGACCGCCGCTTTCCATAATAACCACCGGGCTGCTCGCCGTTTAGCCCAGAATGCCCAAGACCGGCTCGCCCTTGACGAGTTCGCGCGGCTGGTTAAGGTGGTTGTACACAATCGTGGCCGGGTTAATGCCAACGCTGTGGTAGATGGTGGCGAGCAACTCGGTCGGGTGCACGGGGTTCTCCAGCGGGGCGGAGCCGGTCTTATCCGACTTGCCCCACACGAAGCCGCGCTTCACGCCGGCGCCGGCGATTACGCCGGTGTAGCAATACGGCCAGTGGTCGCGCCCGTCATCGCTGTTCTGATTGCCCGACGTGCTCACGCCGCGCTGGGGGCTGCGGCCGAACTCGCCGACGGCAACCACCAGGGTTTCCTTCAGCAGTTCGCGTTGATCGAGGTCTTCGATCAAAGCCGCCAGGCCGGCATCGAGCATGGGGGCCGATTGAGTCTTCATGCGCTGCGACAGGCCCGTGTGCACATCCCAGGAGTGATTGTCGGAATTCGCCACCTTGGGCCAGTTCACCTCGACGAAGCGCGTGCCGGCTTCGACCAACCGCCGGGCCAGCAGGCAGCACTGGCCGAACGTGTTCTTACCGTAGCGCTCGCGCGTCTCCGGCTTCTCTTTCGTCAGGTCGAACGCGTCGCGCGCCTTGCCCGAGATCACCAGATTCAGCGCCTTGCCATAGTAATCATCGAGGTCGTACTTGGCCGTGGCTTTTTCGAGCGCCGTCATGCCCTTGGAAACCGTGTCCCGAAGCGTGGCCCGCCGTTCCAAGCGAGCAGCGGTCAGTTCGGGTCGAAGCTGAAGATCGTCCACTTTGATCCGATCCATCTTCGTCATGTCCATGTCGTCGCCGGGCGGGTAGAGCAGGTAGGGGTCATAAGCCCGGCCCAGGAAGCCGGCCGTGCCGCCCTTGCCGACCACGCCCGATTCTTGCAGCGGCCGCGGCATCATGACGAACGGCAGCACCGGCTCAGTTGGCGGTTTGAATTTGGTGATATTGCAGCCAACGTTCGGGAAGTCCTTCGGCGTCGGCGGCTCCAGTTGCCCCGATGGGCTCACCTTATCGGTCGTGTAACCAGTCAGCATCTGGTAGATCGCCGCGGTGTGGTTGAACAACCCCACCGGCGTGTAGCTCATGGTGTGAAGCATCGTCACGCGGTCGGTGACTTGGGCGAACTTCGGCAGCAATTCCGTGAACATGAGCCCATTGGTCTTGGTCGGAATCGCTTTGAAGATGCTCTTCACGTTGGCGGGCACGCCGTCCTTCGGGTCCCACAGGTCGAGATGGCTGGGGCCGCCCTGAAGGTAGAGCAGGATCACGCTCTTCGCCTTGCCCGCCCCGGGGCCGCTTTCGGGAGCGACATTGCCGGCCCGCGCCTGGCTCTCCAAGGCGAGCACACTGGGCAACGACAGGCCCAGGAACGACAGGCCGCCGATGCGCATGAAATCGCGGCGGCTCAGCCCATCACAGGTATCTTTGCCGACTTGGCCGGGAATGACAAGCATGATTCAATCCTCAGCGGAAGGGCCGGCTCCGGAGGGAGCAGGCCGGGAAGCGAATACGGCGGGAAAACATTCGCAAAAGGAGTGCAGCCGTCCCGAATATCGAGCTGGCTGGGGTCTGATACAATTTAACGCCTTTTGGGGCATATCGTCAACCAATAAATGGGAAAAGCGCTGCGAAACGGCATACGATCTGTCGTATCCGCAGCTCCTTTGGGCCTCCCGCATGGAACATCAAGTGCCTGACCGTGGCGCTGACCGCAGCCTTTATGCCGTTTCGGGGTCGGAAAGGCAGGCAGAACAGTAACCTTTTGTCACCAGGTGACAATAGTTGCTCCAAGGACTGTCGCCGTAAATCCAAGTATGGCAGCGGCTTCCGCCGTGCGCACCGCGCCTTCGCACACATTGATACAAATGGATACAAGTTAAGTTTCTGGTGACAGTGATGGTTTCGGATTCTATGTCGGTTACAAGTTTGGTTACTGGTGACCATGATGGTTTCTGAGATGATGACAAAAAAAGTGGTTAAAGTAAGCCATCTTGCCGCCTGGCCCATGCGCTTTCCATGGCTGAAGAAGTGTACGATCCCTTTTGCGAAGTGCAAGGAAGGGGAGTCGCACGAATTAACGGCGGCAGCATGTACCGCTCCGACTTAGAAGCGGTTTCAAAACTGCCGCGACTTGTAGCCGCAGGCTAAAGCCTGCGGCTACAGCCGCCGCAGGCTAAAGCTACAGCCGCCGCAGGCTAAAGCCTGCGGCTACAGTTTAGAAACCACTTCTTAAAGCAGGGCCTGAAATTCCTCTTCCGAAAGCGGAGCGTCAAACTCACACCCCTGCAGCCAACTGGAATTGCCGTCGACAAACGTCGCCGTGGCATGGACCACGCGCACGCGCACGGTGCGGACGACGGTATCGCTGCGGTCGCGCAGATCGATAGCGAGTTCGGTGCCCGGGCGGAAGCGGTGGCTCGTCAGCAGCCCGATGCCACCGCGGGAAATATTGTGCACCTTACCGTGCCAGCCCACTTCGCGAAATCCGTCCGCCATCCGGCACGTGGCATCCAAGTCGCATGCCAGGCGCACGTAAGCGCGGCGCTCGCTGAGCTGAGATTGAGAAGTCGAAGTTGTGGGATACGTTTCGTGTTCAGACATGGCATCGCCCCATCCATGCTGGGCGAGCAGAACTGCCGATACCGTAGAATGCAACTGCGTCGACGTCAAGCTGGTTGAGCGCGAGTTTGACGGGCTAGTCGGGCGATTTATCCAACAACGCATCTCAGGCGCGTTGCCAACACCATACAATGTGGCCTAGCACCTTTGTTGTGATGAAAGACATAGTAAAGGCGGCCAAATGGCCGTCTGCCATTCCAACCAGCTTCGAAACGTTTTTCACCGCCGCGATTTCCTTCGCCTCGGTGGCGGCCTAGCGCTGGCCAGTCTGGCACCGCCGGGAATGGCTCCGGCAGCGCGGCCGACGGCGAGTCCATGTGCCAAGTCGTGCATCTTCATCTATTTGCTGGGCGGCCCGCCGCATTTGGATATGTGGGATTTGAAGCCGAATGCTCCGGCCGAAATTCGTGGCCCGTTTCGGCCGATCCCAACTACGGTGCCCGGCTTGCAGATCTGCGAGCATTTGCCGCGAATGGCCGGCCTCGCTGACCGTTTCTCACTCGTGCGCTCGGTCAGCCACAATAACCACAACCACACGCCGATGATCTATTACACGCTCACCGGCCGGGGGGTGGAACAACCCAATCAGGATAACGACGTGCGGCCGCCGCAGCGCGGCGACGCACCGCATTTGGGGGCGGTGCTGGCTCACTTCAAGCCGTCGCCACAAGGCCTGCCCGGCTACATTGCGATTCCCGAACTGGCGGTGCGAAGCAGTTTGCGGGGAGAATTCAAGCGCGTGCGGCAACTGCTGCGTGGCGGCGGCGGCGGATTCCTGGGTCCGCTGGTCGATCCACTAGCAGTCAACGGGGAGCCCGGTGCGGCCGACGCCATACCTGCTCTGAGTCCACCTGCGGAAGTGACGGCTGCGCGCTTCGAGCAGCGCGCCTCGCTCTTGGCGGTGCTGGAAAATCGCGGGCCAACGTTAGCCGGCTCGCAGGTTCACAATCAGTTGCGCAATCAGGCTGTGGTCCTGACTGGCGCGACGGGCGGTGCGGTCCGGAAGTTCTCGCTCGATGGCGAACCGCCGCGCCTGCAAGACCGCTACGGCCGGCATCGCTTCGGCAAGGCCATGCTTCTGGCCCGCCGGCTCGCCGAGGCCGAGGTTCCGATGGTCGCCATTCATTTCAACGAGATGACGATTTGCGATGGCTGGGATACCCACTCCAAGAACTTCGAAGCGCTGCAAAGCGAGCTATTGCCAATGCTCGACCAAAGCCTGTCGGCGCTGCTCGAAGACCTGGAGAACCGCGGGCTACTCGAGCAGACAGCCATCGTCGTCATGGGCGAATTTGGCCGCACGCCGAAGATCAACGCGCAGGCTGGCCGCGATCACTGGGGCTTGTGCCAGTCGGTCCTGCTGGCCGGCGGCGGCTTCCACGGCGGACAAGTATACGGCTCTTCCGACCGCATCGGCGCCTACCCCGCCACCGACCCGGTGGACCCCGTAGACATTCACGCCACCGTTTACCACTGTTTGGGCCTGAATCCGGAGCAGACGATCCATGATCACCTGCGGCGCCCGTATGCGATTAGCAGCGGGAAGGTGGTGGAGGCACTTCACGAGAATTTAGGCGCCAAATGATCGGGCACAGGAAAAAAGCGGGATGCGATGACTATTCGATTCTCCCGCAGAAAATCATGGATCAATCCAACCGCCGGCGACCAATGTAAGATAACAGGAGCTAAATCCCCGAATCGGAGGGAGGCGCATGGCGGTTGCTCAGCCTTCTACTTTTGGTCAGCATCTTCGCAGCCTCTTTCTCAAGCAAGACGAAGTACGGGCCAGCGACGAGTTCTTGCTGGAGGCTTACCTGAACCGTCGGGACGAGGCGGCTTTCGAGGCATTATTGCGGCGACACGGCCCCATGGTCCTGGGCGTGTGCCGCCGTATCCTGGGCAATTCGCACGACGCCGAAGATGCGTTCCAGGCGACATTCTTCGTTCTGGTTCGCAAGGCAGCAAGCATCCGGCCTAAATCGATGGTCGGCAACTGGCTCTATGGCGTTGCCTCGCGCATTTCCATGGAGGCTCGCAGAGGAGCTGCCAAACGGCGGGCGAAGGAAGCTGCCGTGCTTCCCAGCGTGAACGCGCCCGAAGACGAGCGTAACGAACTTCTGGGCGTGCTTGACCGGGAATTGCAGAGATTACCGGCTAAAAGCCGTTCAGTCATCGTCCTCTCCGATCTGGAAGGGAAAACCCGGAAAGAAGTGGCCCTGCAACTCGGCTGGCCGGAAGGGACTGTAGCCAGCCGATTGGCAAGAGCCCGCGCCAGACTGGCCAAACGACTGTCCCGCTGCGGCCTCGCTATTACCGGCGGTTCAATGGGAATGCTCCTGTCCCAAAATGCGGCGTCGGCCCTCGTGCCGGCCTCGCTGGCGTTGTCTACCGTGAAGACCTCTAGCCTGTTGGCGGCACGGCATGCGGCGGTTGGATTGATCATCTCCGCTCAGGTTGCTGCCCTGACGGAAGGAGCATTGAAAACCATGTTGCTTAACAAAGTCTTGAGAGTGATTCCCATACTATTGATCGTCGCTGTGATCGCGACCGGCACCGGGCTGGTGCTATGGCAAGCCGCCAGAGCCGATGAGAAGGCAAGGGCGGCGACTCCCAAAGATCCCCCAACTTCCCCGGCGAACGGACAACCTCCGGCAGTTCCGCCGGGCAAAGACGCGCCCCGGGTGGTAGACGTTGACAAG
>Ga0070732_10001021_pt1 | contig 15811 bp, 15 predicted proteins | sample Coa_R1_5_FD_66449 | JGI IMG/M metagenome (GOLD analysis project Ga0070732, IMG submission 66449) | Surface soil microbial communities from Centralia Pennsylvania, which are recovering from an underground coalmine fire - Coalmine... | ecosystem: Environmental > Terrestrial > Soil > Unclassified ...
AAGGTCGTAGAAGGCGACCTGACCGCAACCGCGCGCGTCCTGCACTTCGGCAAGCGAGTCGCAGTGACCGAGGTCGACCTGACGAACCAAGGAACGCTCTGCGCCAAGGCCATCGCGACGTTCATGCTGCGGCGGGAGCTCGATAAGCCCTAAACGGCTTCGTACACGTACACCTCTGTGACGTACGGCTGTTCGAACTCCTGCTTCCCCACCAGGTCTGGATGCGAGCTCACGAGATCTCGCAGCTTCTCGATGACGTCCGCCTTGCTTGCGTCGTCCAAGATCGCGATGAAGCTGCACGAGTTGAAGCGGTCGAGGAAGCCCTGCACGGTCATCGGTTGCGCGTATGGGAAGTCCTGTCGGACAACTGGCGTGATCAGCGGACTCTCCTCGAACGGCGGCCGCCATGCCCCGTGCTTGTAGCGGGGCGTGCCGTGCATCCGCTCGAACGGGTCGATGATCTCGGTCACGCGCCGCACCCAGTCGTACGACTCATCGCGCACATTCCAGAGCAACGCGATGTGGCCTCGGTGGCGCAACACGCGGTGGAACTCCTTCACCGCGCGTGCAGGGTCGAACCAGTGCGCGGCCTGCGCGGCCGTGATCGCGCCGACGCTGTGATCCTCGAGAGGCAACGCTTCTGCAGTTCCCGCCAGCAGAGGTACGTCCGGTAGCACCGCCTCGAACGTCCGCCGCATCCCTTCGACGGGCTCGACCGCCACCACGTCGAGCCCGCGCGCGATCAGTTCCCTGGTGAACTTTCCCGTGCCGGCAGCCACGTCTGCGACGATGCCGTCGCCGAGCCGCTCGACGATGAAGTCGATGGCCTCTTGCGGGTAGCCGGGGCGCGCGCGTTCGTACACGTCGGCGGCCTTGTCGAACCCGATCGCCGCCGACCGGTGAACGTCACTCAAAGATCGACCCAGGAAACGTGCTTGAGCTCGGTGAACTCTTCGATCCCGTAGCGCCACTCGCGCCCAACGCCGGACTGCTTGTAGCCGCCCCACGATCCCATCGGGTTGAGCATCCCGCCGTTCACGCCGACGAATCCGGTGCGTAGTCGCCTCGCCATCGCGATAGCGCGCTCGCGATTCGGAGTGATCACAGCGCCGCCGAGCCCGAAAACAGAGTCGTTCGCGATCGCAACGGCCTCGTCTTCATCGCGGTAACGCAGCACGCAAAGCACCGGGCCGAAGATCTCCTCCTGCGCGATGCGCATGTCGTTGCGCACGTCGACGAACACGGTGGGCTCGTAGAAGAAGCCTTTCGGGATGTCGGGCGGCCGGCGCCCACCGGTCACGATGCGCGCGCCTTCGTCGAGGCCGAGCTTCACGTAGTTCTCGACTCGCTGCCGGTGCTCCTCGCGGATCAGCGGTCCGAGCATGACGCTCGGGTCTTTCGGGTCGCCGATCTTCATCGACGACACTGCCTTCACGACCTCGTCGACGACCGCATCGTGCATGTGTTCCGGGACGAGCAGCCTCGTCGTGCAGCCGCACCCCTGTCCGGCGTGGATCATGCACGCGCCCATCAAGCGCAGACCGACGTCCTTCGGATCCGCGTCGTCGAGCGCGATCGCCGCCGACTTCCCGCCAAGCTCGAGCTGAACCTTCTTGATCGATTCCATCGCTAGCTTGCCGACCGCGCGCCCGCCGCTCACCGATCCGGTGAACGCGACCATGTCGACCATCGGGTTCTCGGCCAGCTCTTCGCCGACGGGGATGCCGCCGCCGCCGATCACGTTGACCACGCCGGGCGGGATACCGGCCTCTTCGGCCGCGCGCGCGATCTCGAACGCGTCGAGCGGCGTCCACGGCGATGGCTTCAGCACGACCGTGTTCCCCATCGCGATCGGCGGTGCGACCTTCCAACAGTTCACGAAGAACGGATAGTTGAACGGCGTCATGCCGGTGACGACGCCGACGGGATCGCGCACGGCGAGCCCGGCTAGGGGGAACGGCTGAGAGTTCGGCTTCAGAGGCTCTTCCCATGGGAAGTCCTCAGCCCATTCGGCGGCGAGATCGAACGCGTCGATCGCCCACGCACCTTGTGCGCTCTTCGCGAGCACGACCGTCGAACCCACTTCCTCGATGAGCAGCTCGCCTATCTCTTTCTGGCGCGCGCGCAGGACGTCGCCCATGCGCCGCACGAGGGCTGCTCGTTCAGAAACAGGCATGCGCGCCCATGGGCCTTCGTCGAACGCCGTACGCGCGGCCTCGATCGCGCGCTTCGCATCTTCGCGCGTCGGCACCGCTGCGGTCGCGATGATCTCTTCGGTTGCGGGGTTCAGGACCTCGGTGGTCTCATCGCCGGCCGGAGAGACCCACCGCCCGCCGATAAAGAAGCGGTCGACGTTTGCAGTCATAGCCCAACGATACGCGCGATGCGCTCGCGGTGGTATGGCCCGTCGCCGAGGAAGACCTGCATCGTCTTGATGCGCTTCAGGTACAGGTGCATGTCGTGCTCCCACGTGAACGCGATGCCCCCGTGACCTTGCACGCCCTCACCCGCCAGATGCGCCAGCTGGTCCGAGCAGTACGACTTCGCGATATGCGTCGATAGGGCCGCATCCTCTGCGCCGCTCGCGACGGCCCAGCACGCGTAGTACGCGGCCGCGCGCGACGCTTCGAGCTCGGTCGCCATCTCCGCGCACTTGTGCTTGATCGCCTGGAAGCTTCCGATCGGACGGCCGAACTGCTCTCGCTGCTTCGAGTACTCGACGGTCATATCGAGGATCTTCTCCGAGGCCCCGATCATCTCGGCGCACACGGCTGCGGTCGCGAACTGCAGACCCGGGAAGAGGAACGGCGCCTCCAACGGCTCGGCCGCGGCGTCCTCGAACACGACGGAGCCGGCGCTGCGGGTCGGGTCGTACGTGATCTGGGGCGTGACGCGCGCGCCCTCCTCGACCACGAACCACCGGTTCTGTTCGCCGGTGCACACCGCGACGACGAACAGGTCGGCGGCCGGGGCGTCCAAGACGTACTTCTTCTCTCCGTTTAGGCGCCAGGAATCGCCGTCTTGGGTCGCGTGCATGTCGATCGAGGTTCCACCGAACCCTTGCGGCTGCTCGCTTACTGCCAACGCAGCGATCCGGTCACCGCTCGCGATGCCCGGGATGAAACGCGCGCGCTGCTCGTCGCTGCCGTGCGCGAGGATCACTTGGCCTGCCATCGCTACCGAGGAGAGGAACGGCACCGGTGCGAGCGCGCGCCCGAGCTCACCGAGCAACAACACGAGATCCAGGAACGACTGCCCCAGACCCCCGTACTCCTCGGGGAACGGCAGTGCCATCCATCCGAGCTCGGCCATCTGCTTCCACAGATCGCGCGACCACCCGGCCTTGTCGTCCAAGAACTCGCGCACGTGCGATACCGGGCACTGTTTCTCCAAGAACCGGCGTGCTTCGTCACGCAGCCCGTACTGATCCGCCGAGAAGTCGAAGTCCACTAGACCTTCTCCTTCGGCTTCGGCGCCCACACTTCGCCGCGCGGCATGCCGAGCACGCGCTCGGAGATGATGTTCTTCTGGATCTCACTCGAGCCCGCCGCGATCGTCTGCGCGAACGACATCGAGAAGCCGCGGTTCCACTTCCCGCCGTCGAAGCCATCTTCGTCGTCGAGCATCCCACCCAGGCCTGCGATCGCGATCGAAGTCTCTTGGAAGCGGCGCACCATCTCGCTCCAGTACAGCTTCGCGATCGAGCCTTCGACGCCGGGACGCCCGTTGCGAAGGATCGACGTCACGAGGCGGTACCCGATGTACCGCATGATCTCGACCTCGGCGTACGCGCGCGCGAGCCGGTCGCGGAACGCAGGATGCTCGGCGACCGGCACGCCGTCGCGCATCGTTCGCTTCGCGCTGTCGAACAGGTCGTTCAGCGAGTTCCGGAACCGGATCTGGTGCGCCAAGAACGCAGGGCCGCGCTCGTTCGCCAGCGTCGTGTTCGCGTACGTCCAGCCCATGTTGATCTCGCCGAGCAGCTGCGTACGCGGCACGCGCACATCCGTGAAGAACACCTCGTCGAACTCCGCATCGCCCGTGATCTGCTTGAGCGGCCGCGGGTCGATCCCCTCGGAGTGCATGTCGACGAGCAGGTAGCTCAGGCCTTTGTGCTTCGCGACCGTCGAATCGGTGCGGCATAGCAGCAGGCACCAGTCGGCAACGTGCGCGAACGAGGTCCAGATCTTCTGCCCGTTGACGATGAAGTGGTCGCCGTCGAGCACAGCTTTGGTCTGCACGTTCGCCAAGTCGCTGCCCGCGTTCGGCTCGCTGAAGCCCTGGCACCACACTTCGCTCATGTCGAGGATCTTCGGCAGGTACCGCTTCTTCTGCTCCTCGCTGCCGTGCGCCATGATCGTCGGCCCGGCGAGGTTGATGCCGACGAAGTTGATGAAGATCTGAGGCGCGCGCGCAGCAGCCATCTCCTCATGGAAGATGATCTGCTCCATCAGCGTCGTGCCGCGGCCACCGTAATCCTTCGGCCACGAGATGCCTGCCCAGCCCGCGTCGGCCAGCTTCTTCTCCCATGCGCGCGAGAACACGAGCCGATCCTCGAACGTCTTCGGCTCTTCGAAGCCGGGCTCGCCCCATCCGGCGGGCAGATTGTTCCGGATCCACGCGCGGATCTCGTGCCGGAACGCGTTTTCTTCAGGACTAAAGGCCAGGTCCATCGTGGCCCCGGATTCTACGCGGCACGGTGTAGCCTCGGCCTATCGGGTTGCAACGTGGGTTGGGGGAACGACCATGGATCGCGGTGAGCGCGTCGACCTCGCGAAGGAAATCTCAAACACATTCATCCAACGGCACGGAGGCAGCATCGTCGCGACGGGGATCCGGGGATCCGTAGCGCGCCAAGAAGATGTCGAGCAGTCGAACCTCAACGTGGTCGTCGTAACGACCTCGCCCGAGATCGCCGTATCGCGCGCGCTGCTGTACGGCCCGATCGCCGTCGAGCTGTACGTCGTCGACCAACGCGCGTACCTCGAAGACGCCCACATCATCGGCCCGTGGTGGCCGGTGCGCGCCGACCAGTTCTCGCATCACATCGCACTGCACGACCCGAATGAGTTCTGGAAGTCGTTGCGCAAAGCATTCGAGGAGAAGATGGAGTCACCGTCGGACGACGAGTTCTTGCGCGCGGAAACGGCCAACATCGTGCAAGCGGTTTCCTGGGCTTACAAAGCGAGAGCAGCCTCGGGAAGCTCCGATGAGATGGCCCGGCTGGCGATCGCAGAAGCTGCACTGCGGGCGGTCCTGGCCATGGGGCTGCGCGCGCGCTTCGTATTCAAGAACGCCGCTCATGCTTTCCGTTTCGCCCCCCAGCTGCCTGGAGCACCCGAGGGGTTCGGTCCCGCGATGCAGAAAGCACTTGCCGGCGGCCTTGAAGTTCCAGAGGCGATCGGTGCGATGGAAGATGCGGTCGAGGCGCTGCTCGAAGGCGCTATGTCGAACAACGTTCCGGTCGTCGCCGAAGCCCCCGCCGATTTCCTGTGATCCTCGACGGGCACGCCCATGTCGAGCCGGAGCTCGGCGTCACCGAGCTGGTCGCTGCGATGGACGCCGCGGGCGTCGCACAGGCCGTGCTGATCGGCGCCGCACAGGAACCGATCGGAAAGATCAACCCGATGGGACCGCCGATCCTGCATGCGTGCATGCGCGTGCCGCCGCTGCGTATGCCGATCTACCGCATCGCGCGCAGCACGATGCACCAGCATCGGCGTCCGGATAACTCACTCGTTTTCCAAGCCGCGCGCGAGCACCCCGGCCGGTTCCTGCCCTATGCGTTCGTCAACCCACTGCTCGGGCAAGAAGCACAGGACGAGCTCGACCGCTGCATGGAGCGTGGCGCGCGCGGATTGAAGCTGCACCTGTGGTTCCACCGCTACCGGTTGCCGGACGCCTTGCCCGTGCTGGAGCGCGTCGCATCCGCGGGTTTGCCGGTACTGGCCCATCTCGGGTTCGGTCCGCCGGAAGACGTCGAGCTGGTGCTCGAAAAGCTGCCGAACCTGAAGCTGATCCTGGCGCACGCCGGCATCCCCCATTTCGAGCGGCTGTGGCGTTTGCCGCGCGTGATGTTCGATGTTGCGGCGACACCGGCGCTGATATCGCGCGGCACGATCAAACGGATGCTGGCGGCCGTTGGACCGTCGCGCGTCGTGTTCGGTTCCGACGCACCAGTGGGGATCCGCGCGCGCGGCGGAGGCTACCGGTACAACCCGCCGCCGCTCCCCTCGCGTTGCTTCGGCGACACGCTTGCCTCGGTCCTGGATTAGCTGGATCCCGGGTTACCCGGCTAAGAACTCCATCGCGGTCGCAACCCACAGCTCGGTCGAGAGCTTCAACGACTCCTGATCGACACGTTCGTTGTCGCCGTGGAACATCTGCGCGAACTCGTTGAACGGGATGCGTTGACTGAGCAGCCCGTAGCCGTACGCCACCGATCCGATATTGCGCATGAAGCGCGCGTCGGTCGCACCGACGATGAGGAACGGAACCGTGTCCGACTCCGGGACGAGCGCGCGCGTCACTTTCCGGAGCGTGTCCCACAACGGCGTATCCATCGGCGAGGCGTTCGACGGCGAGTTGCTGTCCGCGACGATCGTCACTTTTTGGAAGAGGTCGCCGAGCGCATCCTTCAGCTGCGCGCGCACGTCGTCGCCCGAGTAACCGGGGAGTGTGCGGATGTCGACCTGGATGTCCACCGCGTCCGGGATGACGTTGGTCTTCACGCCGCCGTGCACGATCGTAGGCGCGAACGTGGTGTGGGTGCACGCGCTGAGCATGCGCGCGAGGCCGACGGGCAGCTCTTGCGCAAGCTTTTGGAACGTATCGGGGTCGAGCAGCGCTGCCTTCATCTCCTCTGGGAACTCCATGCGGTCGACGAACGCGCGCCACACGTCGTGGATCTCGGTCTTCGGCTGATACGCGGCGAGGCGTTGCACGACTTCTGCGGCGGTGACCACCGCGTTGTCGGTGCGGAGCGGCATGCTCGCATGACCCGGCGTCCCATGAACGCGGATCGTGCACCAGTACGTACCCTTCTCCCCGACCATCACCGGAAGCTTCGGGCCGCCGCCGGTCTCGACGGGGAAGCGCATACCGCCGAACTCCGTGACGCAGTAATCGGCGCGCACGGCGTCGGGCTCGTTCTCGGTCATCCACTGGGCGCCGTGTGCGCCGAGCGCTTCCTCATCGGCGGCAGCGAAGAACACGAGATCGCCGCGCGGCTTGAAGCCTTGCTTCGCGAGCTGCTTGAACGCGACCGCCATCGAGGAGGTCGTGTTGAGCATGTCGACCGCGCCGCGGCCCCACACGACACCGTCGACCAGCTCACCGCCGAACGGATCGCGCTCCCAGTTGTCGGGGCTGACCGGAACGACATCGATGTGGCCCATCAGACAGAGGCTCGGCGCGCGCGGGTCGCTGCCTTCGATCCGCGAGACGAGACTCGCGCGCCCCGGGAGTGGTTCATACCGCTGGAGGTCGAGGCCGGTGCCTTCGAGGTAGGTCGACAGCAGGTCGACGTTGCGGATCTCCTCACCCGACTCCGGCGTGCCCTGGTTCACGCACTTGTTCCGGATGAGGTTCTGCAGGAGCTCGGTTACCTCGCCCGTCGGGTCCTTCATGAAGCGGAGCCTACTGCGCGCGCTGTGCGCTCGTTGGGTGCCTTGTTATGCGGGCCTGAACACCGGCAGGAAGGCTGAGCCCTCGTCGCGGGCTTCCTCGCGGAAGGCAACGCGCACCTTCATCCCGCACCGCACATCCTCCGGCGCGATCCCTTCGATGTTCGTCGTCATGCGCACGCCTTCGGCCAGCTCGACGATCGCAACCACGTACGGCAGGCGCTCTTTGAACGGCGGCAGGTCGTTCTGCCGAACGATGGTGAATGTGTAGACAACTCCGTCCCCTGAAGCCTCTTTCCACGACGTCGACGACGACCAGCATCGCGGGCAGTGCGCGCGCGGATAGAAGAAGTCCCGCCCGCAGGCGTCGCAATGCTTGATCAGCAGGCGCCCGGACGCGGTCGCCTCCCAGTACGGAGCGGTCTCGATGTCGGGCACGGGCAAGTGCCACGTCGCGGTGCGAGGAAGCTGCGGCATCAGTCGACCCCCAAGACCAACGTACCGGTCGACGAGAACCAGCCACCGGTCCCATTCACCGCCGCGAGCGATGCGCCGGACACCTGGCGCCCGGTCGCCTCTCCGCGCAACTGACGAGCAGCCTCGATGATCAAGAACAAGCCGCGCATCCCTGGGTGGTTCGACGAAAGCCCGCCGCCGTCGGTGTTCGTCGGCAGCGCGCCGTCGAGTCGCAGCCGCCCGCCTTCGACGAACGAGCCGCCTTCACCCTTGGCGCAGAATCCCAACGCCTCCAGGGTCAGCAGCACTGTGATCGTGAACGAGTCGTAGACCTGCAGCACGTCGATGTCGTCCGGCTTCACACCGGCCATCCTGAACGCGCGCTCGGCGCTTCGACGCGCGGGCGACTCCGTGAAGTCTTCCCATTCGCTCATCGTGTGATGGCTCGTCGCCTCGCCGGCGCCGAGGATCCACACCGGCTTCTTCGGAAGATCGGGGACGCGGTCCTCCGCTACGAGAACCACCGCTCCGCCGCCGTCCGATCGGATGCAACAGTCGAGCATGTGCAACGGTGAGCAGATCTCGCGCGACGACAGCACGTCCTCGACGGTGATCGGGTCCCGGTACATCGCGAGCGGGTTGTGCGATGCGTTGAACCGCGTCTGCACGGCGATCTCGGCAAGTTGCTCGGACGTCGTCCCGAATTCATACATGTGCCGCGTGGCCGCCATCGCGTGGCGGCCGATGACGGTGTGGCCGTAGGCCGATTCGAACTGGGCCGGGCCGCGCGCGTCGATCGCGACGTTGGACGACCGGATGCGGCGCTTCACGTCCGACCGCGACGTGGTGGCGTAATCCAGCAGCGCGACGTCGCAAAGCCCCGCCTCGATCGCGCCCACCGCGTGGTGCACGAAGAACTCCCAGGACGAGCCGCCTACCTGCGTTCCGTCCACGTATCCAGGCCTGATCCCCAGGTACTCGCCGAGGATCAGCGGATGCATCATGTCGGCCCCGCAGCTGAACAAGCCGTCGACGTCCCCAGGGGTAAGGCCGGCGTCCGTTAGGGCCAGCGCGGCTGCTTGTTGATGCAGCTGCAAAGCGGTCGCGTCGGGGACCTCGCCGAAGCGAGACTCCGCGACGCCTGCGATCACGACCTTCCTGCGGGGCACGGCACCGAAGGCTACGGGCACCCTGAGATTTGTTCAACGTCGAACGTTTTCAAGAAACTGTCCGTCATGGCCCAGCAGGGAACCAAGCTTCTACGCATGCGCGACGTCTGCGCGCGCACCGGCTTGGCGCGCTCGACGATCCACCATTACATCCGCGAAGGCGTTCTCCCTAAGCCCGAGAAGACCGGCCGGAACACCGCCTGGTACGACGAAGACTTCGTGAGACGAGCCCAGCTGGTGAAGACGCTGCAAGAGAAGACGCACATGCCGCTCGCATCGATCCGCGACACGCTGAACGGGATGCCGAACGCGGCCGTTGACACGATCGACCCCGACCGGTTCACGGGCGTGACGCGCGCGATCGCCGACAGCCTGCGGCTCGCGAGCGAACGGGAGCTGAGTCGCGCGGAGCTGGTCGAACGGTCGGGGTTGAAGCCTGCCGTCCTCGACGGGCTGGCGGCGGGCGGCCTGATCGAACCCACCGAGCGCGCCGGCCGGACCGTGTATTCACCGCTCGACGCGCGCATCGTGCTCGCCTTCGTACGGATCCTCGAAGCGGGTGCGACGCCGGAACGCGGCTTCACCGGTAGCACGGAGATCCTCGACGCGTACCGAACGCACCTGACGGAGCTAGCGAGGGTGGAGGCGCGCGAGATGGTCCGCATGATGCGGCCGCTGACTGAGATCAACCTCGAAGAGTTCCTCGCGCAGGTGGCCGATCCGTTGGGCGAGATGATCGCCGCCATGCACCGCAAGGCTCTGGTCCGGGCCGTCGGCGACGTCACCGCCAACGGCGACTGAGTACCCTGGCGGCCGTGGATCGCAAGGCGGGGCTTTCAAGCGATAGCGAAGCGCTCGACGACGCCGCGCGCCGCGCGCACGAGACAGAGCTCCTCCGCGACACGGTCGAGATCTGCTGGGAGTCATCGGACTTCTATCGGGGCAAGCTCGAGCAGGCCGGCCTGAAGCCCGCCGACATCCGCGATGTCGAGGACCTGGCGCGCATCCCCGTAACGCTGAAGAAGGAAGCGATGACCGCACGCGCCGGCCTCGGCACGTTCCCGCTGAACGAAGCGAAGCGCATCTTCGTCTCCCCGGGGCCACATTTCTACGCAGCGCAGCGCCGCGACGATCCGCCACCGGTGCGCGGCCAGACGCCGCTCGCATTCGCATTCCACGCGATGGGCTTCCGGGAGAACGACATCGTTCTTAACACGTTCAGCTACCACCTCACCCCCGGCGGCTTCGGCTTGGAGGAGCAGCTCATCGCGATGGGGTGTGCGGTCGTTCCCGCAGGACCGCAGAACACCGAAGTCCAGGTCGAGATCCTCGCCAAGCTTCCCGTCACGGGTTACGTCGGCACACCGACGTTCTTGAAGCTGCTCGCCGACAAGGCCGTCGAAACCGGCGTCGATCCCGCGAAGGACTGGTCGCTCGAAGTCGCGTTCGTCACCGCGGAAAAATTGCCCGAGCAGCTTCGCGCAGAGCTAGAGGAACGGACCGGCGCGATGGTTCGCCAGATCTACGGCTCTGCCGACGGCTTGTTCCCAGCGTATGAATGTTGGGCCGCGACGGGCATGCACCTGCACCCCGATCAGATCATCGAGGTGCTGGACCCGGAGACGCGCGCGCCGGTAGCGATGGGTGAGCCCGGCGAAGTCGTCGCGACGTTGCCGAACCCGAACAGGCCGCTGCTGCGGTTCGCGAACGCCGATCTGGTCGTGCTTCGCGACGACCCGTGTCCCTGCGGCCGGACGGGAGCGCGCATCGCGCGCGTCGCCGGTCGGGTCGACGAGTCGACGAAGGTGCGCGGGATGTTCCTCTACCCCGACCAGATCGCCGAAGTGATGTCGCGCCACTCCGAGGTCGCCCGATGGCAGGCGATCGTCGACAAAACGCCGCAGGGAACGGACGACCTCCGCATCCTCGTTGAGCTCAGCGCGGAGCCTGCAGGGCTGCTCGAGAAGATCGCCGGCGAGCTGAAGGATCACGTCCGGTTGCGAGCCGACGTCGTCGCCGCCGAGAAGGGTTCGATCCCGGACGGTGCGAAGCGCATCGACGACCGGCGGAGCTACGAATGAACTTCTCCTTCACGCCCGAGCAAGACACGTTCCGCGCGGAGGCGCGACGGTTCTTCGCCGAGCGAGTCGACGTGCGCGCGCAGATCGCACTGCCGGGCGCCCACGACCCGGCGCTGTGGAAAGAGATGGCCTCGCTCGGATTCCTCGGCGTGGCCGATCCCGAGAGTGGTTCAAGCCTCGTCGACGTTTGCATCGTGCTCGAGGAGTCGGGGCGAGCGCTTCTGCCCGGGCCGTTCCTCCCCCACACCATCGCAGCCTTAGCCGTTGCGCGCGCGGGCGGCGAAACGGATCTCGCGCGCGCGATGGCCGCCGGAGAGACCATCGCGACGGCTACCGAGGATCTTGCGCAGGTGCCGTGCGGCGGCGTCGCCGGCGTGGTTGCGATCCTGCGGTTCCAATCTCCCGGCATCGTCCGATCGTTCGACGTGAACGAGATCGAGAGCGCCGATCTCACGCGCCCCGCCGTGCGTGTCACGCCGAAGGAAGAAGACCCGCTCACCCCGGTCCCACTTCGGGCCGTCGCGTGCGTTGCCGTTGCCGCTGAATCCGTGGGCGCGGCATCGCGCGCACTCGAGATGGCGACCGTCTACGCGAAAGAGCGCGAGCAGTTCGGTCGTCCGATCGGCAGCTTCCAAGCCATCAAGCACAAGGCCGCCGACATGCTGCGCGCGGTCGAGGCCGCGCGCCTTGCCGTGTACTTCGCAGCCTCGGCGATCGAGTCCGGCGACCGGAACGCGTTCGTTGCGGCGGCGACGGCCAAGGTCGCGGCCAACGACGCCTTCATGCGCTGCGCCGCCGAGAACATCCAGATCCACGGCGGGATCGGCGTCACGTGGGAACACGACGCGCACCTGTTCTACCGGCGCGCCCTTGCCTCCTCGGCGTACTTCGGAGACTCGGCCGGAGCACGCGATGTGGTTGCGCGCGCGCTGTTCGCGGAGCTGGACGCGTGAGCGACCGGCCGCTCCCCTTGCCCGACCCGGAGACCGCGTTCTTCTGGGAGGCGACCGCGCGCAGGAAGCTCGAGATCCTGCGCTGTCAGTCGTGCAAGACGTGGGTTCACTATCCGAAACCGTCGTGCTGGAACTGCAGCAGCGGGGACCTGAAGCCGGAGGAAGTGAGCGGGCGCGGCACGGTGTACTCGTACACCGTCACGCATCAAGACGTGCCGGGGTATACGGCGCCGTTCGCCGTCGTGATCGTCGAGCTGGAGGAGCAAGCAGGCCTGCGCATGGTGTCGAACGTCGTCGACGTTCCGCCGGATGACGTGCGCATCGGGATGCCGGTTGAAGTGACGTTCCAACCGGTCGCCGAAGACGTCTGGCTGCCGCTGTTCAAGAAGCGATGACGTTGCGCGACGTTGCGATCTGCGGGACCGGCTACTCGACCATCGGGCGCGCGCTCGACACCACGGTCGGTACGCTGACGCTCGACGCGTGCAAGGCCGCCTTGAGCGAAGCGGGCCTGACGCCGAAAGACGTGGACGGCATCGCCACCTATCCCGCCATGGGCGACTCGGTGGCGTCCTTCTACGTCGTCGAAAGCTTGGGGATCCCGCGGGTCGACTGGTTCGAAGACCTGTTCGGCTGGATGCCGGCCGGGATCACGCCCGTGATCGCGGCCGCGCACGCAGTCGCGCGCGGCGCGTGCGACGTCGCGCTGACGTTTCGTTCGGTGAAGCGGAACCGCGAACGTCCGCCCGGTATCGGCTACGGCTTCCGCGTTCCCGGCGACATGCAGTTCCGCGCACCGTTCGGCGACCCGATGACGAGCCAATGGCTCGCGATGTGGGCGCGGCGCCATATGCACACCTACGGAACGACCGAAGAGCAGCTCGGCTCGATCGCTGTGACGTTCCGTCACCACGCGACGATGAATCCCGATGCGGCGCTGCGCGTTCCGATCACGATCGACGACTACTTCGCGAGCCGTATCGTTTCGACGCCGTTCAGGCTGCTCGACTGCGATTTCCCCGTCGACGGCGCCGGAGCGGTGGTCATCACCACGCTGGAGCGCGCGCGCGACATGAAGACGAAGCCGGTGAAGGTACTTGCCGGCGAGTTCGCGACCGGACCGCGCCCCGACTGGGATCAGTGGGAAGACTTAACCTATATGGCGTCAAAGTATTGCGCGGAGAATCTGTGGAAACGCAGCGGTCTCGGACCGCAGGACCTCGACATCGCGCAGCTATACGACGGATTCTCGTGGCTCGCGCTGTGCTGGCTCGAAGATCTCGGCATCTGCCCGAAAGGTGAAGGAGGTCCGTTTATCGCCGACGGGAACCTCGCGATAGGCGGCACGATCCCGTCGAATACGCACGGCGGCAGCCTCTCCGGCGGGCGATTGCACGCGATCAGTCACGTGATCGAGTGCGCGCGCCAGCTACGCGGGGAATGTGGAGAAAGGCAGGTAAAGGATGCGCGCCTGGGAGTCGTTACCGCCGGAGGCGGGTTGATGGCCGGCGCCCTGCTGCTCGAAGGCAACGTTTGAGGGGAAACGACACCTGGCAGGACTCCAATGGCCGGTGTTGAATCTTGGGGAGAGGAGTCTTCCGGGTGAGATCAACAACCAAGATCGCGGCAGCCGCATCAGTCATCGCACTCGTGCTGGTGGCGTGCGGCTCGCGCGTCGTGCCACTGAGCCAGAACCAGTACCCGGGGGGCGTCGTTCCGAGCGGCGTTCAAACGGTAGGACCGTCCACCGGGCCGAGCGCGAGCACCGGTCCGGGTGGCCCGGCAGCGAACCCCACGGCAGCCGCTACCGTTGCGCCGGGCATCGTCAACGCCGCGTGTCACGCGAAGTCTTCGCCCGATCAAGGCGTCACGCCGACGGAGATCAAGCTCGGCCTCGTCGCTGCGCTCACCGGTCCGCTCCCCGGGCAGTTCGACAGCGCCGTCGAAGCAACCGACTCGTTCTTCAAAGCCGTGAACGACGCCGGTGGCATCTGCGGCCGCAAGATCAATCTGCTGATCCGCGACGACAACGGCAACGGTCAGACCGACAAAGAAGTAGCAACGAAGCTCGTGACTGAAGATCACATCTTCGCGTTCGTCGGCAGCGTGTCTGCGCCGGACGACAGCGGTATCGCTCAGGTATCGAAGCAGTACAAGGTTCCGGACATCGGATTCCCGTTGTCGTGGGCGCGTGCTGAGAACCCGTACGCGTACGGCGTCCCCGGCATCTTGCAACGCACGACGATCGGTCTTAATGCGAATGGCTCCGGGTATTTGAACAAGCTTCACAACATCAAGCAGATCGCGGTCTTCTGGCTGAAGGAAAGCGAAGTTTCCATCCTCGAGGCGTACGGCTTCGAATCCGCGATGGAGCAACAGACGAACGGCCAGATGATCATCTGTCACGAGCAGCCTTCAGGCGTGCTCGACAGCAACTACACCAACTACGTCGTCGCGATGAAGGGCGACTGCGATCCCTCCAAAGGGAACATCGCGGTTTACTCGACGATGGAGAACAACTCGAACATCAAGCTCGCGAAGGCGATGCGCGACCAGGGCTTCACGCCGTCTCTCTTCGCGCCGACCTTCAGCTCATACCTGCCTTCGTTCATTACCGACTCAGGCGGTGCGGCCGAAGGGGCGTACATCCCGATGCCGCAGGTTCCGCTCGAGCGGCTGACCGACACGCCGCAGAGCCAGTGGACCCCGGGGACGTACGAGCTCCAGCGCTACATAAACGCATTGGACCGCTACCACCCGAGCCACCACCCGCCGGGAAGCTTCGGCGCACCGGGATGGGGCGAGGCAGGGCTGTTCGCGACCGCGGCGGCGAAGTGCGGCGACGCGCTCACGCGGACCTGCCTGTTCCACCAGCTCAACACGATGGGCCCATATTCGGCGAATGGCTTCTTGGTGCCCACGGTGCCGTCGACGCATCACATCTACACCGCGGACCTGATCGTCCAGGTCCAGAACGGCAAGTTCGTCGAGATCCAGCCCAACAACAAGTCGGGCCCGCCCGGCGGTCCGGACTTCTGGGACAAAAGCACGCTTGTTGACTGGCAGAAGTACATGTGCGCCCATCAGAGCGAGTTCCCGAACATGTCGGCCAAGAAAGCGCTGCTCACCGAGTGCTGATTCGTTGAAGTAGGAGAGGACGATGAGGAAGGCGGTGGCCGGAGCTGCGGCCGCGCTCGGCGCGGTCTGCTTGATCCTGGCCCCGATGGCCTCCGCGCGCGCAGCCGACACTCCGCTCCCCATCTACCAAACGACCGGCATCTCCCAAGGCGTCCTGACCACGCTCACGCTGAGACCGAGCATCTTCGATCCGCTGATGGAGATGGGGACCGCGTATACGAAGGTGAACCTGACGTCCGAAGGCGGCGGCCTTTCGCACTCTCTTGCTGCGCAGGCGTACCCGGGCTCGCTAGTCGTCGGATTCCTCGGGTGCGGGGGAAGCGCGATCCCGCAGATCGGTGGCACCGTCACGAGCGGCTGGATCCAAGCGAACTATCCGGCCGGCGGTG
>Ga0070732_10001023_pt1 | contig 15805 bp, 11 predicted proteins | sample Coa_R1_5_FD_66449 | JGI IMG/M metagenome (GOLD analysis project Ga0070732, IMG submission 66449) | Surface soil microbial communities from Centralia Pennsylvania, which are recovering from an underground coalmine fire - Coalmine... | ecosystem: Environmental > Terrestrial > Soil > Unclassified ...
TTGCCGCCGCAAATTTGCCGGCGGAACACAAGATCCAGCGGTCCGTTGAAGCGGATTCCATCCGCAGCGGCTGGTCAAACGCCGCTCCCGATTTTCTGAGGCTCTCCTTCAGCGTCCACACATGAGTTGCAGCAATGTCTAATCCAAGGCTGAATTTTTCCGCTATGAGCACGGCCAATGCGAAGCTTTCCTCTCCCAGCAGGCCCTTCCATGCTGCAGGCTCGCGCGAGGCAATCTGTTCGAGATCGCAGCCCACGGAGTAATTTGCGGAGACTACCAAAGTGACCGGACCGGAATGGGAGAGAGAGATGTGATAGTGTCCGTTGGTCGATCCCAAAATTTCCGGCTTTCCGTCAGGGCGATGGCCGAGCCGAGCATTGGGCCCGGCCATTTGCCTGACAGAATCCGCGATGTCATAGCCGTGTTCCGAGGGGGAAGCGAGCGGGAGCATGACTTTCAATTCGGCAGGGGGGATAAACTCGGAGAGTTTTCTTTCCAGGTAGGGCACTAACAAGGGCAGCGGCCATGATTGCGGCACAATTGCAGGGGCGACAGCGCGGAGGTGAAGTCCTTCCCACCGTTCACAGGCTCGTCCCTGCGAGTCCTGGATGCTGAGATCGTAGATAAAATCTTCTCCATCGCGCGAGCGCTCGATGGCGTAAACCGCAGCCCGATCCAATGTCCAATCTCTAGTGGCAATGATGCGGTCAATTCCCACAGGCAGAATGGTTTTATGAGGGATGCAGGCCTGAATGGAATGCAGGGCGGCATCGCGGGACGATGGATTGCCAGCGGCAAACTCCGCCGGCAGATGCCGCGCATACCACGGAGAAGATGAAGGCGGCGCCAATTCAGCCAGGCATTGCTCTGCGTGGAGATAGAAGTAGTTGCTCACCCGACGAAAGCGTCCCTGATGAAAAAGGATGCTGCCATAAAGATCGCGGGCGGGATCCAGGGCCAGCGCTTTTTGTGGCGCCGGCTGCGCGGTGGAAAAATCTTCAACCCGTGCCCCAGTTTGGAATCTGCATTCAGCGGTGAAGTGGTCCACCTGAAATGAAGTAGTGGAACAGCGGGTGACAACCGATACAACTCCTGGCTTCCGCCGCAGCGCCGCGATTCTTATTCGCACCGATTTGCTTTTTGGAATTACGATGGGATGCTGAAATCGCAGATTCTGAAATTCCGGCAACTCATCTGAGCCTTCAAGCGCCATAGCGATCTGGGCCATGGCTTCAATGCCTGAGACAGCAGGCAGAAGTTGTTCACCCTGGAAGACATGATCGGCAACATAAGGATCGGCGTCAGTACTCAACTCAGCATCTGCGATCAACTCAATGCCGGGATAGTAGATCTGGACGTGCTCGAGGAAACGGCGAAGAGGAAGCTCGACCGGGGAGAATTGCACTGTCGGCAGGTTTCCAAAGCGACCGGTGACGATGGAAGACACCGGGGCATCTTTCCAGGCAAGAATTGTTTTCAGCCTGTGAATTGCCTGATCCAGCGGCAGCGGAGTGATTCCCTGGCGAATGAGTGAATCCAAAACGCCCAGGCGCTGTCCCATTCCTGCGCCTGCCCACACGGACCAATCCAGATTCAGACAGCGACACTGGGGATGCTCATCTTGCCACTGCGCGACCAGAGCGGCCATCCAGTCATTCGCCAATCCATAATGGCCTTCACCGTGCAACCCGGTGCGCGCGATGATGGAGCCAAAAGTGAGAAGCAGCCGCAGTTTCTCCGGATTGAGGATGTCGAGCAGATTGCGAAGGCCGGTTAATTTTGGCGCAAGGGTGTGGCGCAGGTCTGCGGGAGTGACCTCTTCAAGTCGCCTGGGATGGTTGATGCCCGCCCCGTGCATCACCGCAGTCACACTGCCAAATTCGTTTTCGACTTCACGGACCGCCCGGAAGATGGAGGCGCCATCGGCGATATCCGCGGCGAAGTAACGGAAGGAAATGCCGGAATCTGTGAAGCGCAGCAAATTCTGCTGTAATTCTTGATCCCGCGCAGGATCGGAGCGGCCCAGAAGGACAAGACGGCATTTTGAGTCACGCGCAACCTCCAGCGCGCACTCCGCAACAATGCCCTTTCCGCCTCCAGTGACCAGAAGCAGGTCGTCAGGGCCAAGATCGAGGCCGGAGGCATTCTCATCCGCCCAGAGGGTTTTCAGGCGCGGTTCACGACGAATGCCGTCTGCATCGTAGTGCACTTCTGTGAAGCCCGAAGCTGCGCGGGCTTCTTGAGCGGCCCAGGCAGGAGCATTTGCATGACCGCGCGGAACATTCACGACCGTTACTTTGAGCTCGGGATGCTCCAGGTAAAGAGTGCGCGCAAGTGCAGCGGCGTTTCCGCCATCCTGGAAAAAGGCAACCTGCTGCGCTTTCTGTTGGAGCGCTGTTTGAACGAATTCCAGCAGGAATGTGGCGGTTTCCTCAGTGCATTCGCGAGGAACACAGCAGATCACACCGGCACCGGAAACGGAACGAAATTGTTGCTGCAGCGCGGCATGTAACGAAGAATCGTGCTGGGCAAAAATGCGCCATGTTCCGGGAGACGCCTGCGAAGCAGGACGCAGATCATGCTCCATCAATTCGACTGACAGAATCCGCAGCCACGGTTCTACTCCTTGCACCGACTGCGCGGCGATGCCGGCAGGTCGCTTAGGCCGAATCTGTTCAAGAGTTTCCGCAGCCTGGGCAAGGGTTGCGTTCGAGTATTCCGCAGGAAACGCCGGTGGAGGCAGATCCAACCGGCTGGCAGCCTGCAAAATAATCTGGCTGACAGTGATGGAGTTGAGATGCAGATCATCCAGGAAGCGGCTCCCAGCCTTGATGCCAGCAAGCGGCAACTCAGTTCGCTGCGCCACAAGATTCCTGATCACGTCCACGGTGCTTTGCGGAGAGGGCAAAAAAATCTCTCTTTCAGAAACCATGGGAGCAGAATGCCGGGTTGAGACCGGCACAGGCTTGAGAGTTGTTTCGCACGGATTCTGGAGAAATGAATGCCTGCGCTTTACATTGAACGGACGGACAAAGCGGTTCGCGAACAATGCTGAAGTGCGGATGTTTGCGCCTAGGGCAAAAGCAGCGCCGGTTGCCAGCAGCAGGCCGCGCAAAGATTCTCCGGCAACATTCAGCGCAATGACCGGCTTATTCGTGCATTCCGCCGCCAGCCCGGACAGCACCGCGCCGGGCCCAACTTCTATGAGCAGATCACTCTCAGTGGCCGCGACGGAGAGGGCCCCAGCGAATTGCACCGGCATAGTGATCTGCCGCGTCAGGAGTTCATGCAAATCGTGATCCGGTTCGAGGACTGATCCGGTCACAGTCGAGACGACGCGACGGCGCAACGGCGCAAACTGCTTTTGGCTGAGATATTGGGAAAATCCTGTGGCCACTTCCGCCACCAGAGGCGAATGAAACGCATGCGACACCGGAAGCATGGTCGCAGTGATGCCGCTGGAACTGATGCGGGCAGCGAATCGCTCGACTGCTTCCGCGCGTCCGGAAACTACCGTTTGCAGGGGAGCGTTATGGGCGGCGATGGACAGCAGATCGCCGTTCAATCTTTGCTTTACCTCTTGCACGCCGGCGCGAATGGAAGCCATGGCGCCCGAAGGAGCGCCCATTTGCGCCATGATGCGGCCGCGCTGGCGTACGACGTTGAGCAGTTCATCTTCCTGAGACGCGCCCGCCCAATAGAGTGCGGTGATCTCACCCAGGCTGTGGCCCAGGGCTACTGAGGCTTCTATGCCCAAGAGTGCCAGCGCATGCAGGCCGGCCAGCGAAGCTGTTACCACACACGGCTGCGCAATTTCTGTAGCGATGCTTTGTGTTGAAGGCAGATTCGCGCGCCGGTAGAGATCGCGGATGCCAGAAAACCGACGCGACCAGATGCCGGCATCAATGTGAACGGGCGACCCCTGGCCCGGAAACAAAAAAGCAATGCGTGGCGGGCTCTTCTTCGAACTGAGAAATATTCCCTGAGCAGCGTCAATATATTGCGCTGATGAGTCAATGAGTTCTTCAGCCTGGGCCGCGCAATAGGACTGCAATTTCTGGATGCCGGCTTCCAGTTCGTCTGGAGTTGAAGCAACGCAGGCTGCGCGAGCGGAATTTTCAAGCGCAGGATTGATTTCACCAGCCAGAACCGCGGCCAGGTCGGACATCTCCGAGAAAGAGATTTCGCCGGCAAGCTCAAGGATTTCCTTCAGCCGGGCGGAAAGCAGGTTCACATCCGGAGCCTGAAACAGGAAGAGTTCGCAATCCTGCCGGGAGGAAACCAGGGTTTGTTCAAAAGCGGTGAAAGATTTTCGACAGGCTGCATTGCAGGTTTCCAGCGTGACATGAGTATTAATTCCGCCGAAGCCCATAGCGCTTACACTGGCGCGAACCGGCGCATCCTCCGGCCACAGCTCACCCGTTCGAAGGATGCGCAACGCCGGTTTTTCCACCGTTAATTCGGAGTGGGGAGTATCACAGCCGGTGGTGGGAGGCATGACCCTGGCGTGTACTGCCGTCGCGGCTTTGATCAGGCCGGCAACTCCGGCGGCTGCTTTGGCGTGTCCGATATTAGCTTTGATTGATCCGATGGCTGCGGGTCGCGCTTGTGAGCGCGCCTCACGCCGGGCGTGAGAAAGAGCTTGCAACTCTACGGCATCGCCCACAGTCGTTCCTGTGCCGTGGCCTTCGATGTAGGAAACGGAGTCAATTCCATATCCTGCGCGCTGGTAGGCGCGACGCAGCGCCAGCAATTGTCCGGAAACTTCCGGACGAGTGATGCCACCGCTGCCATCAGAGGAAATGCCCCAGCCGCGCACGATGGCATAGGGAGAATGATGGTCCGCGATTGCCTCCTCATGGCGCATCAGAACCACCATCCCACACCCTTCTCCGGGCCAAAAGCCTTCAGAGTGCGCATCAAACACGCGCATCTGCCTGGTGGCGAGCGCTCCAAGCCTGGAGAATCCGGCGAGTTCGAAGGGATCGAGGCTGAGGTCAACGCCTCCGGCGATGGCAATGTCAATGTCACCGCTCTCCAGCGCGGAGCAGGCATTGGTTACCGCCAGAAGACTGGAGGCGCAGGCGCCGTCAACGGTGTAGCCGCCGCCCTTCAGGTTGAAATAGTTACAAATTCGCCCGGCAATGGTATTGGAAAGACCGCCGGCCAGAGATTCTTCCGTGGTGGGTGGAAACGGCGCTTTGTAGAGCGTCTCAATTTCGTCTAACAGCTTGTGCAACTCGCCGTTTTGAGTGCCTTTTTGCAGAGTCGCCGTCAATACACGGCGCAGATAAGGCCAGCGCAGCCGCAGCAGGTTGGCGCGTGAGAATTCTCCGGTCAGCGAGTTGCCAATGAAGACGCCGATGCGCTCACGTTGGCTCTCGCCGGCATCGAGCAGCTTGGCATCGGCCAGAGCTTGCGAGGCCACGTCCAAGGCCAGCCAGTGCACCAGATCAGTAGATGCGAACGTCTCCTTCGATACCTGGAAACGAACACGATCAAACTCATAGTCCTCCAGCACTGCGGCCGTTCGCAGGTAGATGCGGTCCTCAGCCTGGCTACTGGAGGAGTAGTCGTCCAGGCAGAGGCGGACCTGGGGTATGCGCCGGAAGGAACGCCGTTGCGCAAGCGTGTTCTCCCACAACTGGCGCGGCGAACGCGCGTCCGGATAACGGCAAGCCATGCCGATGATTGCGATGGAAGGCATAACGCAGCTTCTGGCTGCTAGCTACTAGCGGCCAGCTTTTGTCTCCAGGGACGTGAGGTTCGGTTCCTGGCCCTTCGATATTCTTCTCGATTCGTCCACAGGAACAGTTCAGAATGAGTTGTAGCGACGTTCTTGAGTGTTGGTTCTGTTTCGTAACTGAGCAGGCCTTCGCGCTAAGAAGCCCAAAGCAAAAGTTGCAAAAGCTAGAAGTTGGCAGCTAGGAGCTGGCAGCTAGTTGCTGCCGCCGCCAGGCGCAGGTGCATCCAGCGGAATGTGTTTCTCCCTTTGCCGGAAACATGTGGTAGTACATGCCGATGACCATGGGAATGAAGACAATGCTGTTGTAGAAGAGATGAAGCTCTACGCGGGGAATGAGCAACTGAATGATGCTGGTTGGCGCAGGCGAACCGAATAGATTGTGATGGAAGGTAGCCTGGCCTATCAGCAATAAATGTTCAAAATGGTGCCAGAACTGAATTAGCAGCGCAATCGTCCACCACTTGCGCGAAACTCCCGTGAATCCTTTGCGCAGCACCCAAATACCAATCAACATGGCTAATGCATAGCTGTAGTGCAGCACTTCCGAATGGATAAGCCAGGGAAAGTACAAACCAAGGAACCCTCCAGCATGATGGGCAGGCCATCCAAGAACATAGATTTGCCACGCCTGCGCAATGTGCTCAGCCCAGTGCCCCAGCACGATGACCATGAACATCCAGAGGGCGGATTTGTGCCAACGCGTATTGATCTTTTCGTAGAAACCTGGCTTGGTAGTTGTGACTGCTTGAAGAGCGGTTGAAGCATGCATGACTAATCACCTCATTTGGCTAAAGGTAGTTCGTTGCGGAACTTAAAAAGCACGGTGGTTCAGGTCCAGTTGAGCGACCCAGGCCGGCGGCCGGTCCAATACTCCATGCAAAGGCAGGGTTTGTTGCAGTAAAGCGCGCCACTGCTGATAAGGGCAGGTATGAAGCACATCGAGTTGACGTAGAGTCTCGTCGCACAATCCGGATGCCGCTTCCGTACTGATTCCGCACAGCGCTGTGCAGGCGAGTTCGGTGTGGCCAGCGGGAATACCTGCTAACGCGCGCGCTTTGGCGGCAAATGCTGCTCCCTGGGCCAGAGCCGGACCATGGGAAGCAGCGCGCCAGCGGAGTTCTTCGAGTTCAGGACGGTTCATTCCGCCGGCATAAGCACAAGCCAAACCAATGCCGCTCCAGGCGTCGCCGTGAAACTGCGGTGCAAAGGTGGCAATGGTCTGGGCGATCAGGCGCGCGTCAGCGCCATTTACGAACCACAAGCTTCTGCCCAAACCTTGATGGAAAACATGGCGGGCATCCTGAGAGAGCCGCTCGATTTTCGGCTGAAGGTCAGTTTGCCAATGAAAGAAGCCTTCATGAAATCCGTATCCGTCGAGCACCAGCCAACGGAGAACCGGATGAAACCTGCGCATAGCGGATTCTATGCGGAAGCGCAGCCACGGGAGCCTGGCGAGTGCCCATCCAGCTCCAACATGGAGCATATAGACGTGCTGTTTGCCCGGGCCGGCGGCAAAACGGCTGAATCGTTCTTTGTTCCAGGGACTCAGGCCATCAAGAAGCGTCAGCGCCATGGCGGCGCCTTCAAAGGCAAACCCCCGATAGCCGGTTTCAATCTGTTCCAAACGATGGGCTAGTTTTTCCTGAGCGCCTTCCTGAAGCGCAGCATGATAGCCGTCAAGAAAAGTGCTTCCTACATGCTGCAGGCGTTCCTTGACGCCTGGTTTGGAGCAGATGAATCCACGCCGTTCCAACTGCGTTTCACGGGGATCAATCCTCAGCAAGCGGTGGACAAGTCTAGACATCAGGGGGAGTATTTGCCTTATAAAGGCCTGCAGTACGAGGTTGGAGTTATCCAGCTTTCTTGTAACTCTGCACCGGCATAATTGGTTCCAGATAGTCCAGATCAACCTCTACGACAAACCCACGGGAGATTGAATCCAGGCATACTACAACCCGGGTGCTGTTTTGCTTGCGAACCAGAACGCCTCGCATGCCGGAGAGAGGTCCGGAAATAATCCTGACCCGCTGCCCTGCCGTGAAATGGGGATGGGGCATGGCGTTCCCGTGCTCCACGCCTTGCCTGATCCAGCCGATTTCCTCCTCCGAAATCACTGAAGGAGAAGCCTTGGATCCTATCAGCGATACCACATTGGGCAGGGCGAGCACCCGCGCGCGTTCGGAAAACGGCATTCGGACAAAGACATATCCGGGGAACAATGGCATTTCCAGAGTAACGCGACGATCTTTCCACTGTCTCACGGAACGGCAGCAAGGAAGGAAATGCTCAATTTCCTGGTCCGCGAGCCGGCGGACCGTCGTCTTCTCCTGATTGCAGCGAACAAACAGCACAAACCATTGCGGGTGCAACAGGTAAAAGGGCAGGGAGTTAGCGAGCACGAATGCGTCTCCCAGGCCAGAAGTTGGATGTTTTTCAGTCATACAGCCGTAGCTTCGCCCCGTCACTTACAGAGTTGATGTGACCTTAACCACTTTGGGAGATAGATAGATCAGGTTCGCCAACAACCTGAGTTCATAGATCAATGTGGCGCGTTGCGAGCGGCGTCTGCCATTCTCGAGCAAACAACTTTGCAGGCCTTCAAGAAGCTGCTGTCTGATTGCCGGATGAGCCGGAAAATCGATAAATCGCCTACAAGAACAAGTTTTATGCAGCCTAAAATGGCTTGCGGTAAACAAAGTATACCGCGTCTAAGGTGTTCGCAATAAAAAACTCGACTAAAAATACAAAATTTATTTTATTTTCCCAGAATGGAACAGTTCTTTGCACTTTTGCACCACTGGTGGGGCAGTAAGAAGAGCCGAGAGAAGAGGCGTGAGATTAATACAGATTACTCAGCGGCAACAAAGCATGAATGCTCTGTTGCCGCCACGCACGTAGTAACCCATGAAGTTAAATTTCTTCTCCGCTATTGCGCAACCGCTATACACTGCTGGACTGCAATTGCCGCAGATGGGCTGGCGGATGAAGGTTGTATACCACTACCGCAAGATGCAGGAACCACCGGATGCGGTCCCGTGTGGACCGGCTTTGGATAGAAGCCGCCGGAAGGATAGCTGGAGGAGGATGGATAGCCGGGGGGCGCAGTTGTTGTCCAGGTAGAGTTGGTTGAAGACATGGAATTCGAAGGCGCCGCCTTGTGCCCCACCCAGTTACCAGAATTAGTCACGCTGGTTCCAGCTTTCACAAAAATGAGATCGGCGTTCACGGTAAAGCTGGAATTAAAGGTCCCGCCCGAACTTCCGTTAGAAGTAATGGTGACAGTGCCCGTCGATCCGGAGAGCGTATCCGGCTGCGGCAGCACACTGGTGGAAATATTGCCGCCTGAATTGTTAATGGTGACGTACACATCGCAAGATTGGCTTTGGAACGTGACCGGGTTGGTACTCTTCATGAACAATGCGTATACATGTATGGGTACTTGTCCGGGGCCATTCGCGGTGCGCTGAATGATGGTATCGGTGTTGCCCAGAGAACCCGTGATGGCCATGCCGTGGAGCGGTACCACTCCAAGATTCATGCTGGTGAGATCAACAGAGGCTCCAGATCCGGTCTGGAGCAAATCGAACCCGGCATTTTGGGCGAGCACGGGCAGGGCACAACACGAAATCAAGATTCCCAGGATAGTCAATTGGAGAAGACGTTTCACGGAACACACTCCTTCACGCAAATTTATGCCACTAGAAATTAGAAATGACCCAGAGGCGGCCAGTCTTCTCCGGGATTGCGAAAAAGGAGGGCACAATTATAGCCACGAGGAGGTATAAGCTCCTCGTGGCTGAGTTTCATGGTGAAAACTACCGAACTTTGCCGTTTACTGCGACACTTTGCCAAGAGTATTCAGGCGTTCCCAAAATGGTATTAAGATATTCTCAGATAAGTATGGCGGACGGAGCTCGCGGCCGCCATAGTCTGGCAGTAAGTTAGCTTTTCGGCGTCTGCCGTGCAGGAGGCGAGGCGGTGCCTGGATTGACCGGGTGAGGTCCTACGTGACGTGGTCTGGCATAAAAACCGCCCGAAGGGTACTCCTTACAATCCGGATAGCCGCGGAAGGGTTTGGGAGACCAGGTTGAATGCGCAGAAGTGAGCTTAACCGGGTGGGCAGGCTGGTGAGCCAGGTAATTTGCGGGGTCTTTCACATCGGCCCCAGCTTTGACGAAAATGAGGTCACCTTCCACGGTAAGAATAGAAGTAAAAGTGTGGTTGCGGAGAATTGTCAGCGTGCCAGTGGATTGCTTGAGGGTATCCGGTTGTGGTACCAGGCCGGATTTACCGGAATTGTTGATAGTTACGTATACGTCAGTTTTTTGCTTGTGAAAGATTATGGGCTTGGTGCTTTTGAGGAATAAAGCATAAACCTCGACCGGCACTTTGCCGTTGGCGGGAACATCTTCAGTCCGGTGCATGATCGTGTCAGTGTTTCCGGTACAGGCTTCGATCAGAAGCCCTTTCAGAGGCACCACTCCCAGGTGCATATATCTCAGATCAACCGCAGTTCCAGGCATAGTTTGTAGAAGGTCATAGCCGGCCTTTTGGGCCGACGCGAGCGGCACGCTGAACAGCAGGGCAGCCGCAGAGATGGCAAACAAACGGTGCAATAGCAGGCGCTGCATTGAGCAACACTCCTTCAATTGAGTTTTCGGGGAGAATTGCCTGGAATTAGAACAGCGGAAGACAGGCGTGTCTTATCCCAGATTGCTAATTTCTAGCGCCCAGGCAGTAGCAGGTCTGGAGAGATGGGAGTGAGCTGGCGCGTCGCCTTCTCGCCTTCGCCCACTGAGATGGATTCACCCAGGGCCTCAACCGGTTTCAGAAAGTCCGGATCAAGCCAGGAGAAGGCCTCTATGTCCTCAAAGGCAAATAACTTGTAAGCTCCTGGCCGCACCCCTTTCAAGAGGAATGAGCCATTTTCCTGGGTTGTGATTGAGCGATACATTTGGAAAAAGCCCTGCAACTCGCTTGCGGCCGGCGCCAGAACCACCACGGCACGGCTCGGTTGCCCATCTTGAGTTACCGACCCGGAAATTTGAGCGCCATTTCCAGCAAGCACAATGCGAAGCGGCCCTTTCGTCGCCGAGGCAACATTGAATTGTCCACTCAATACATCCAGATCGCCCAGAGTGGCCGTCTTGATCCACAGGTCTTCAGGCAGCGGACTCAGCGTGAAGTCCCAGATTCCGGAGGCCACTCCAGTGAGCCGGAAGGTTCCATCTGGAGCAACTTTGGCGGATGGATGCCGGCCAAAAGCCAGACCTTCGGACTCCGCCAGTTGGACCGTAATAGGGGGAACCTTCGCGGATGAGCCGCCTTCTATTTCAACGCTCCCGGTAATGTCGAACGCCGGCGCCAGGGTGACGTTTACGGTCTGTGGATTGGCGCCGGCGTTTACCTCAACCGGGAGGCGCCCGCTCAATAAAGCGCCATTGTGAAGTTGTGAAGCAACCAGCAAATAGGAGCCTGGCGCGATGCCGTGAAATTCAAATCGGCCGGTGTTTTCGTCAACAGTTGCCGTAATGGGATTCAGAAATGAACCAGTATTACGATCGCTATGGGTGAGCGCCACCTGAAGCCGGCTGCCGGTAAAATCCTGAATCGGGCTGAAGAGACGCCCTGTGACCATAATGGCGCCAGTCTTCTGCAGATGGAAATCCGCATCAGTGATTTCACCTCCTTCCGGCAACGAAATCTGGGAAGCGGAGGTGAAATCAAGGACACCGGGGTAGTAAACCGAGGCAAAAGACTGCTGCATTTCCGGCAGGAGCGCATCGGCTTCCGGAGGGAGCGAACTCGGCGCTCCCCGCAGTGTTGCCATGAGGAAATATCGTCCCGCAGGAAGGCCATACGCACGATACTCCCCGCGGTCATTCGAGCCGACGCCCGTAACTGGAATCAACTGCCGCTTGCCGGTGGCGAAGCTGAACCGCAGCACCTGGATGCCGGCGCCCTGGAGAGGTTCGCCGTCTTCATCCAATACGCGTCCCGAGATTGCCCCAAGCGGCACGATGCGCAAATTGACGTCGCGCATCTGTTGTCCGGAGGCGACAGTCAGCAGCGTTCCCGTACCGTCGGGAGTTCGCGATCCATAGGCTTGATGGGCAAATCCGGGCCGCTCCACCCACAACCGGTACGATCCTGGCTCAAGCGCGACGGCAAATCGGCCATCGGCATCTGTGTCCGTGCTGACAGGCAGGGAACCTGGCCCAGGCACCTTGATATACATAACGTGCGCGTGCCTGACGGGAGCCCCCGTGATTTTATTAAGGACTGATCCTTCCAGCGATGCAGTTGGATCAACAGCCTGGGCGAACGCGCAGGCAAAGAGTCCACAGAAAATTGCGGCAGAGGAGAACAATCGACGATTCCAAAATGACACGGCTGAAAACCTGCAAAATTATAACTCAGCTGTTCATCATGAAGATAACAAGGACAGGTCTGCCATAGGGCTGCATGAAGATTGCACATGTTTTTGGACAAGAGTAAGCTAAGTACCATGGCGGTGAACGTATGCGTAAGTCCTTTTTTGCCCTTCTCGTCCTTGGCGGTTTCGCAGTTTTTTCCAGCGCACAACAACAGCAGACGCCACCGGCGCCAGTTCAGAGCCCGCGTCAGGCGTTGATTGAAATGGCCAATGGCCAGGTGGTGAAGCACCTGACCGTCGAAGTCCAGCAGCTTCTCAATCAAGCGGAAAATAAACAGGCCCTGCTGGCCCTGGGTATGACCTCTTCTTTGAAGAGCGAGTTGGGCCAGGATGTCCAGATTTTTGACAGCGGCCCCGTATTGGCGTCCCTGAACCAGCCCGGGACGCACCGCAAGATTGAAATCCACATAGACAACGATGACATGAGCGGCGATCAAGACACCATCGAACTCTCTATTCATTCCTTTCACGATGGAGCGGAGCGAGTGGAGCAAGATGAAGCGTGGCAAACGTTTGTGTCTCATTTCACTGTAACCATGGTCCGGCAGCAAAACCTCTGGCGCTTAAGCAAGATTGGGGTTGGTGTTGAATTGGCGGTCGGGGATCCTGAATTCCTGAAAAAGACTTATCTCAAGTCCCAGGCTGCCGGAATTAACATGGTGGGCGGCGGGATTGGTCCGGAGGCCCACACCAGCATTCAGGCAGGTGAAACGGTGCAGCGTCCTGAGATGACGCCCAATCAGTTGGCCGTGATGATTGGTTTTGCCGAGCAGTCCTTTGCCCGCGAGCATGCCGACGTCGGGTTTACCTGCTCACTTGCAGACTTGGCGGAGGGAGCGAGCGCTTACGGATTGGATCCGCAAATCGCAACCGGCAGCTACAAAGGCTACAAAATCAGCTTGACAGGCTGTCCGGGCAAACCGGCAGGCAGCTTTCAGTTTGCTGTTGAGCCGATGCCGGGTAAGAGTGGAAAAGCTTTTTGCGTTGATGCCACGCAAAACCTGCGCGTATCCGATGACGGTCGTGGCGCGACATGCCTTAGCTCAGGAAGACCTGAGCATGCTGCAGGAGATGAATCCGGCGTTGGTCTCACGGTTATAGAACCCGCGGCCAAGCCCAAGGAGTGAGATGGCCGGTCATCGATTGGTTTTGTACTGCTCATCAATCTCTACCTGATATCCAGCGACCAGGCGATTGTTGCTGTTGGCGAGACCGACGACCGCCATCATCTCATTGAACATGGCGTCCGTCATTCCCTTTTTGCGGGCGGAAGCACTGTGCGCGGCAATGCAATAGTCGCACAGATTGCCGGCGCTGATGGCCACGTAGATCAACTCCTTGGTCAAGGCATCCAGTGCGCCTGCTGCCATGATCTCTTTGGTGGCTTCCCATGTACGTTTCAGGTTTGCCGGATCATGGGCAATCGCCTTCCAGAAATTGGTAACGTGATCGATCTTGCGCGTGGCCATGATGTCATCGTAAACGGCGCGCACTGCGGGGCTTGCGTTTTCGTACTCAATGAATCCAAGTGTCGGCATGATGGGCTCCTAAGATTTTTCCTCGCTGAACTGGCCATGACGGCCGGCTCCGGAAGCGAACCGGGAGGCGCCGGAAACAGCTTCGCCGGAATTCAGGGCGGCCAGTCCGTGGCGGAGTTCGTTGTGGCAAGCATCCTTCCAGGAGAGCGGCCACTGCTCGTAAGCGGACATGCGGTCGCCTTGCAAACCCTGTTGCGGAAATTCGGCCAGCGTGTAAGCCAACCGCAACGAGGCTTCAAGAGCTTTGCCTGGTTCAACCAGGCGGTTTGCCACTCCCATGCGCAGCGCCTCTTCGCCGGAGACACCGCGCCCGGTGAGAATCAGATCGAGAGCGTGGCTCTGCCCGATCAGACGCGGCAAACGGACGGTTCCCAGATCAATGAGCGGAACGCCAAAACGGCGGTTGAACACGCCAAAAATCGCATCGCGAGCGGCGATGCGCAGGTCGCACCATAATGCCAGTTCGAAGCCTCCCGCAACGGCATAGCCTTCCACTGCGGCCAGGACAGGTTTGCTAAGAAACATCCATGTGGGGCCCATCGGCCCGCGAGTTTCGTTCTCCTTGAGCTGCCGGCCCTCTCCTGTGGCGACCTCCTTGAGGTCAAAGCCGGCACAAAATGTGTTTCCGGAGCCGGTGAGAATGGCGACTCTAAGCGAGTCGTCCCGGTCAAAAGCTTCAAAAGCCTGTGCCAATTGTTGAGCTGTAGCCGAATTCACAGCGTTGCGCGCTTGTGGACGGTTGATGGTGACTATAGCGAGATTGCCATCGCGTTCAATGAGGACAGAATCATTTTCTTTAGTCATTCGAGACTCAAAGTTTCAGGAACCTATGGGACGGAACGGGAAATTATATCTGGTTGACCGGGTTGTGGTTGCATGCCTGCAGATGGCGTTTTCGGGAAGGACGCCTATCAACGCCCAATTATTTCCAGCAGGCGTCAGGCCAACCAGGAACTCAGGTTTTTTCGCAAACCACAAGCTGGTATGAACCTGAAAGAGGGCAGAGAAGGAATATACCTTATCTGCCCTTGAAGTTTCTTGTCACTGAAAGCGGTTTATCTTACCTGTTCTGCGCGCTCTCTTTTGCATTCTGAACAGCATTCACAAACGCTCTAGCTGCCGCATTCGGCGTTTTCACTTGTCCTGTCAGGATGTCTTTGAAGGAAACCTTGCTGCCGTACCAGTCCTGGGTCGCCTTGTTGTCTTGATGGATCTCAGCTCCATTCAGGGATGCGCCAATGAATGCGCCCTTGCTGCTGGAATAGGTCAGGATGCCGGCCTTCCATCCTGCTTCTGCTGAGGCCTGCCGTCCAACCGGTCCCGCCACTGCAGAAACATTAGCGCCTACCTTGAAGTGGCCAGACATCAGGTCCTGCATGCCCTGGTCGTTCATAATGAACATCATGAGGTCGGTACTCTTACCACCGATCTGCGGACCCCAACTGATGCCGGAGACTGAAAATGGAGCGGGAGCGCTCCATTCGGAAGCGGTCCGGCAAGTAGCGACTCCTTTGCCGTGCTCGCCGCCCACTACAAAGGCGCCTTTAACCAGCTTGGGAATAACGGCAACGCATTTGGCGCCGCTGAGTACTTCCCTGGGAACGCCTTTATCCGCCGGCAGGGTAGTCAAATTCTGCACTATCTCCGTGGCTCTCTGCAGCTCGGAAGTGTTCATGCCGCTGGCTTCGTCTGTCTTGCCCTGTGATGTGTCTGCGGCGGTTTGTGCCCAGGCCAGTGCGCCGAGACAGAGAATCAGTAAAGCAATTCTGGTTTTGGTCATGTCCATGTACCTCTGCTTCTAGAAGATATGTATAGTAGGAACCAATCGGCAGAAAAGAGGTTTACCGCAAAACAGAGAGAGCCGGGCGGGCCGGAGTTGCGGAGAACAGCTCGCCCACGGATGCGCCGATTCTGCCCAGTGCAGTCTTAAGTTGGTCCGGATCAATACCCACAGCCACGCGCAAATGATGTTCTGCCCCCAGAAGCGCTCCCGGTGACACCAGCACGGAACTCCTTTTGCGAATATGATCAGCCAGCTCACACGAAGGGACATCAAAGTGATACCGCACAAACGCAACGGAAGTA
>Ga0070732_10001024_pt1 | contig 15773 bp, 11 predicted proteins | sample Coa_R1_5_FD_66449 | JGI IMG/M metagenome (GOLD analysis project Ga0070732, IMG submission 66449) | Surface soil microbial communities from Centralia Pennsylvania, which are recovering from an underground coalmine fire - Coalmine... | ecosystem: Environmental > Terrestrial > Soil > Unclassified ...
TGAAGCGCGCGCCAGCGCACGAGCCGCTCGTCCCAGTCGACGAGTCCCTCCGCGATCTGAAACACATCGGGGTGGACGCCTGGCTTGTCGAGGAGCGCATCAATGGTGATGCCCCGGCGCGAGAGAAGCCGATCGAACGCGGCGCCGGCCGCCGGTGACAGTTCGTGTGTGCGGCGAAAGCCGGGCGAGTCGAAGCCGCTGCCATGACCCAGGGCCGATCGGACGATCTGATAGTCAGCAGGGGAGAGATGTTCGAGCATGAGGGTGCCCGCAGACACCAGGTCGAGCGCACTCGACGCGCGCCGCAACAGCCGAGACGCGCCCCAGAGATCGTCGGCGTCGATCCGCGCCGTGGCGTCCTCCAGTTCAGTGCACGCCAGCTTCAGCCACAGCTCAGCGGTCTGGTGAATGGTCTGGAAGAGCAACTCGTCGCGATGCACCACGGCGTCGCGAGGCCGCTGGAGCGAGAGCAGTTCGTCCGTCCTGAGATAACGCTCGTAATCGGTCGCCGCCGTGCCAGGGAGGATCGGCACGTGGAGGGTGGACTCACTCATCCCCTGAGCTTACCGCCAGCGCCGAGGCCCAGGTCTCAGCCTTCCAGCCTTCAGGCTCCAATCTTCATCCCTTCACGCCCGCGAGGTGCCGAAGCATTCGCTCCCGATGCTCGAGGGCCCGACGAGTCATGGTTCGACTGGGCGGGCGATTGGGCGCCGGCCACGCCTCGCGGGGTTCCGCCGGCTCGTCGAACAACGTGGCCTGTTCGGGCCGCCGCCGGGCCCGGAAGGCGGCAAAGTCCACAACGTCAGCTGACCGGACCGAGGAGTGGTCGTCCATGCTCCAAGGGTCGTCCGAAGGTGTGACAGGGTCGGTCAGCCCCGCCTTCCGGCCTTCCAGCCTTCAAGCAACCGTGGCTGATCGCGCCTGGCGGGCCCGGGTGAGATGCGGCACAACGCCCACCATCCGCTCGATCAACATGAGCTGCGCCCGATGGTGCATCTCGTGCTCCTTGACCGACAACAGCATCTCGAACCGCGTCTTGTGCGACGGCTGGATCGGCGGCGCAAAGCTCACGCGTTCAGCCAACGTCGCCTCGGGGAGGGCGGCGAGCCAGTCCCCGAACTCACGGCCATTGCGGTCGAGCGCCGCCAGGATCGCGTCGCGAGACGTGAGCGTCGCCGCGTACGCGTTGGCGTCCGCGATGTACGCCGTGAAGCCCTCGTGGCTGATCGACGTGACTTTGTCGACGCCGTGCGCGCGATGGACCCACCGCGTATTGCCGGCGATGTGCGCCAGGGTCTCGGCGACGGATCGCGTGTCCGGGGTCGCGCGAAAGGCAAACTTGTCGGCCGGGAGGTCATGCGCGACCTGGAGGGTGTTCTTGCGAACCGTTCGGAAGGCATTGGCCAAGTCCGTGCTCGAGTAATAGGTCATGTCTGTATGTTATCGCGCCGCTTCAGCTTTCACTTTGCGCAGGGTCTCGGTGATGACGGCCGGCGTCTCACCCGCGAGTCCCACCGTGGCGCGAATCAAGTAGTCACCGGGAGGCAGACTCGACAGGTCGACAAACGCGGTCACCACGTAGTGGCCCGGCTCACTCGCGCGCGCGGGCACGATGTGCGGCTCGAGCTGTTGAATGGGCGGACCGTCGGCCTTCTTCAGCAGCTCCATCACGAGCGTCACATGTTCGTTCGGTGTCCCCCCGTAGAGGTCGAAGGACGCCAGCGCGCCGGCCTCGCTCGTGAATTGGAGTCGCGAATCCAGACCCGACGCCGACTCGGCCCGGGTCGGTCCGGGCGGCGCCGGCGGCCGTGCCACCCCGGTCCTCAACGAACTGAGCGAAAGCGGACCCGCGCTCGCAAGGCCGGCGTCGATGGGACAGTCCGCAGTGCCGGCCCGCCCTTCCGCGTCCACCACCGCGACGCGCAGCAGGTAGTGACCAGGCGGCACCAGCAACCGGGAGACAAGGGGCGTGACCGAAAGCGCACTCGGCCCGGCCGCGTCCACCGCCACGCGGGCACCCGCAGCGTTGACGACCACCGCCGTCGCCGACTTGAACCGGACGCCCGAATCGAGCGGCTCCGTCAGGCTCGTGATGAGCAGCGACGTGCCCGTTCGCGTGTCGCCGCGCGACGTGAAGCCGGCCAGCCGAAGGGGCAGTTGGCGAAACTCATCGACGCTTCCGAGCATGTCTTCGGTCGTCGGCGGCCCCGGATCGGTCGGACGGCCCACGAAGGCGTCAGGGCGAAGGCGGACGACGGCGCCAGAGCGGCCGGTGTCAATCGCCACGGGATAGGCCACGCCGGGCCGATCGCCGCCGGCGGCGCTCAGGCTGATCACGTAGTGAGAACGCGTTTCTCGATCGATCCGGAGGAAGACGTTGTCCGCGGGACGAAGGCCAAGCACGACCCCGCCGAGGTCGTTGGCGATGACGTCGAGCGCAGCCCCGCGAACCGTGTCGGTCGAACGGGTTCCTGCGGAAGGCGGCGTGACACCGGTACGCTCACCCGGCAATTGGACGAGGTACAACTCGGCGTGGGCATTCGCAGCCGCCGACCGCAGCCGTCCCCGGTCTGATGGCGCGATCTGGCCGGAGAGGCCGGTTGAAATCACCACGACGACCGGCGGCCGCTCCGATCCCCTGAGGGCGCTGAGGAGTGCACGCAGTCGAAGCACGCAGCCAGCCAATCGCGCGCTGCCCGACGCTGGGCTCCCGTCGGCCGAACCCAGATCCTTGAGGCCTTCCAACGCGCGACGCACGCGCGCGCGATCCGTCGTCGGATCGACGTGCGGGGCTCCCGACTGGACCGTCGCGACCGCGACCTCGTCGCTTGGCGGCAGGCCGCTTAGAAACTCGTCGATTGCCGACTGGATCGACCCGGAATCGCCAGGCGCGACCGACGCCTCGTCGACGAGGAGATAGAACGTGCGCCCTCGGCCCACCCTGGCATTCGTCGCGAACGGCTCGGGCAGCACCGGCGCCGGCGGCATCCTCGGGCCCGCCGAGTCAGCCACCATGGGCTCATCGCCCGTGTCGCGAACCAGGTCGATCGATCGAATCTCGTGTCGCCCGCCTGCGACTGTCACGGTCAATTCGCCGGCCGACAGGTCAATGATGGGCGCACCGCTCGCTGACACTGCCCGGAACTCGATCGTGATCGTCCGAACACCTGCGGAGTCCGCCAGCGGGCTTTGTCGACGACCTTCCAGTCCCAAGGCGAGCAGCGCGCATGCCGTCGTCGCGATCGCGCCGATGCCGTAACTGAACGAGGACATCCGGCCGGGCGGCCCGCCTTACCGCTTGAAGGACCGCTCGAACAATTGCTCGATGGCGCGCTGGCCGTTGGCTCGCAATTCGCGCGTCCCGGTGCCGGTGAAGTGGCGGTGCTTGATGACGGGTCCGTCGTCGGCGTCGCGTCGTGCCCAGCCGTCGCCGGTCCAGGTAAGCCACGCGTCGGTGTCCTGGTCGAAGACAAACAGCGGCTTGTTGCAGAGCTTGGCGAACTCCGCACCCCAGCCCGTACCGCCCCGGACGGTGCCGTCCTCGAGCACCGCGCCGATGACGTAGACCTCCTGTCCGTGGTTCACCTGGTACCAGAGCGTCTGAAGGATCCGGCGAATCGTGGGGCCGTCGGAGTACTTCCGGTGCATGAGCTTCGACACGTACTCGAGGCTGACATCGCCCCGTTCCAGCTCCTCGTGGTTGAGCACGCGGACGCCGCGCCGCCGCGCCATGCGGTGGCCGTCAAAAGTGAAGTTCACTTCCTCGATGCCGTTACCCTCGGCGCAGATACCGAAACCCGCCTCGGCCCCAGGAGCGCCGCCGCTGAACAAAATGCACTCGGATGGATTCATGCGCTAACCTCTGGCTTTCCAGCCTCCAGCCTCTAGCCTTCCAAGCTTCCGGCCTTCCAGCCTTCACGCCTGTCCTAATCGTGTCTCAACGCTTGAATGGGATCCAACCTCGCCGCCCGCGTGGCCGGATACACGCCGGCAGCTAGACTGACGAGCCATGAGAACGCGATGGCGCCCGAGACGAGCCACAACGGCAGGGAGAACAAATTGCCGGTGGTGCCGCCCTGCGACTCAATGTACCAGTTTGCGCCGAAGTTGATCACCCGTCCGACCGCCCAGCCCAGGACGACGCCGGTGAGGCCGCCGAGGATGCCGATCGCCGATGCCTCCACGAGGAAGATCCGCCGGATGTCCACGTCGCTGCCGCCGATGGCCTTCATGATGCCGATCTCGCGCGTCCGTTCGAGAATCGACATCACCATCGTGTTCACGATGCCCAGTGACGACACGGCCAGAGCGATCGATCCGATGAGGCTGAGGAGGATGTCGAGCAGCACGAACGCGCGCTTCGCCTGGTCGAGGGCATCGCTGATCGAGAACGCCGAAAACCCCATGGCCTTGACGCGGTCCTCGACGTCCTTGGTCGACTGCGCGCGCCTGACCCGGACCGTCGCCGACGTGAACGTCTTCGTCGTGCCGTTGGGGTGGAGCAGTTGTTGGACGCCGGTGACGACGATGGCGTCAATCGCGCGCGCCTGGGCAAGGGGCAGCATGACCCCCGACAAACCGGGTCCCGCAATGGCGCCAGGTCCGGGCTCCCGCTCGACGATGCCCGCGATGCGATAGGCGGCTTGCACCTGCTTGACCAGGGTCGGCATGCCAAACCCCACCGGACTGCCATCGTTGCCCACCGACGCGTAGCCGATCGTCAGATCGTGCCCGATGAGATCCTTCGGGTCGCCCGTCGTCAGGCGCTTGGCGAGATCCAGCATGAGCAGACACGCGTGGTCGGTGTCGTTGGCGAAGAAGGCGCCGTACTTGGGCGTCCGAAACACGCCTTCGTCGGCAGACGAGAGGGGAACGCCACGCGCGGCCGTGAACTCCGAGACGGCGCCGTAGGTGACTTGGACGGGCACGACGATGTTCGGCGACGCGTCCTTGATGTCCGGCAGCTTCAGGAACTCTGACATCGCCTGGTCGTCGAGCGGTCGCGCCGCCGGTTCGGCCGCAGTCGCGGGTGGCGGCGCCGGCGCCCGGTCCCGCCGTCCGCCGCCCGCGCGGCCGCCGAAGGCGCGCCCGAGCGACGAGGTCTGCGGCATGACCGTGATCACGTCGAAGAGACCGGAATCGAGAAATCGTCCCACGAGTTGTTCCTGCAGACCGACGCCGAGGGAGACCATGCCGGCCAGCGACGCGATGCCGATCGCGACGCCCATCGTCGTGAGGGCCGTTCGGAGCTTGGCCTGGCGCAGGTTCCGGATCGCCAGGTGAATGGTGTCGCTCGCGATCACGCGCGGGTCTCCGAGATGATCGCGCCGTCGAGCATCGTGAGCGTCCGATGCGCGTACTGAGCGGCGAGCGCCGCGTCGTGCGTCACCATGACGATGGTCTTGCCGTCCTGTTCGTTGATGGCCTTGAGACGCGCCAGGATGTCGCGCGAGGTCCGGCTGTCGAGGTTGCCCGTCGGCTCGTCGGCGAGAAGGACCGCCGGGGCGTTGGAAAGCGCTCGCGCGATCGCGACGCGCTGCTGCTCTCCCCCGGACAGTTCCTTGGGCCGATGCTGCGCGCGCGGGCCGAGGCCCATCGTGTCGAGCAGGTGCCGGGCGCGCGTCTCGCGGTCGGCCCGCGGCACGCCGGCGAACATCATGGACAGCGCCACGTTGTCCGCGGCGGTCATCGTCGAGATGAGGTTGAATGACTGAAAGATGATGCCGACGCGCTGGCGCCGGTAGAGGCTCATCTCGCGACTCGACAGCCGGGCCAGATCCTGGCCGAACGCCGTCAGGGTGCCGCCCGTCGGGCGGTCGAGTCCCGCAATCAGGTTGAGCAGCGTGGACTTGCCGGAACCAGAGGTGCCGATCAGAGCGAGGAATTCGCCCGCCGCGACCTTCATCGACACGCCATCGAGCGCCCGTACGGTCGTCTCGCCCATCCGGTAGTGTCGGGCGAGATCTCGGGCGTCCAGGATCGGCGGGGGAGCGCTCATCACCCGGTCGAGGCGCTCACTGGGACCCGCTCCCCGCCGCGCCGCCGCGTCCGAGGCCCTGCAGCAACTTCTTCGCCTGCTCGCCCGCCGCGTTCGTGATCGCGCGTTTCGCCATCTCGCCGGTGTCGACGCCAACGTGAAGATCGTCTGCCGATCCGCTCACTTTGGCGGGCAGCGTCACGCGACCGTCCTTCTGCGTGTACTTGACGAGATCCCGGCCGGCCTGTTTCGACAGGTCATCGGAGAGCTGAAGAGGGCCAGCGAGCTCGATCGCGGAGCCATCGAGGCGAACCGTGCCCGTCGCGCTGAGGAGCACGTCGTTCGATGTGAATTTCAAGTTCGTGGTCGTCGCCGCGCCGTCGGCGATCGTAAACGTGCCTTCGAGGCTCGTGAAGGGCTCCGTGCTGGACGCTGACGTCGCCTGTAACGCGGACCCGGCCCGCATCGACGTCGCGAGGACGGCGCCCTTGACGAGCCCGAGACCCTTGATCGTGCCGTTGGCGATCGACGCGTGCGCCGTGCCGCGGGAGGAGGCGATGACCGCGGCGGACGAGAGCCCGCGACCGTTCAGGACCAACGTGCCGGCCATGTGACCCGTGACGAGCCCCGGGTGATGCGCGAAGGTCATTACCGCCGCCATGTCGATGCCCGACAACGTCGTGTTCACGTGGAACTCCGGGGTGTCGCCGAGGTTCAGGATGAGCGATCCGCTGTAGCTGCCGCCGAAGACGTTGAAGTGCGCCGGGTCGATCGTGATCGCCTGGTCCGTGATGTGCGCGTGGCCGGTCACATGGTCGAGCGCCAGCTCGCCGATCGTCGCGCGGTCGGCCCCGATCGTCAGCGCGATGTTCATCGTACCCGCCGGACGGCGGGCGGAGGAGCCTGGTGCCGGTGACGACGAACCAGACGACAGGCCCGAACGCTTCGTGAAATCCGTGACGAAGGCGACCAGGTCGAGGACGTTCATGGCGCCGGCTTGGACCGTCAGAGTACCGGCCGGAGCCGAGTAGTCGCTCAGGGTGCCGGTCATCGTCACCGTCGTGCCATCCGCGCGGAGGGCGATCTTTCGGATGGTGGCGCTCTGGCCGCTGACGGCGAGGTCGACGTCGCCGCGGATCGTTCGGCCGCCGCTCGTGAACTCCACGTCGTTCAGCAGGATGTCGTCAACCGAGACCAGCTCGACGCTGGCCCCGGAACCCGAAGTCGAAGCCGGCCCGGTCGACGACGGCGACCGGGAGGCGGATGCGAACTCTGGCAAAGGCAGCGTCACGTGGGCCGCGTCGAGGCGCACGGTCGCGTGCTCGATCCGCCGCGAAAGCAGCGCCCCGAAGTCGGTGCCGATCGCGAGCGTGCCGACGCTCAGTTGGCCGGGCCGGCCGATCGTGACGGCGTTCAGGTTCAAGCTGACCCGCGGAAAGATCGAGGCGCTGAGACCGCCTATCGTGACCGGTTGCCCCAGACTGTCGCTAAGCTTGGCCGCGACGGTCGTGCGCACGGTGTCGCTGGTGAGCACGGTGCGCGCCCACACGAAAAGACCCAACATAGCGACCAGAAGGACGACAACAATGCCGAGCAGGGCTTTCTTCATGGCCGGATCCTCACTGCCAGTGTAGCCGCGGCCCGAACGGACGGGCGTAGAATCTAAGGCAGGGCGCGCGCCCGCTCCCGCCGGAGGGACCGATGACACCACTCGTCGCAGCCGGGTACGGGCCTCTCCAGAAGTACCTGACGGACCGATTCGCGGAACGGGTCGTGCTGACGTTCTCGGAAATCGAGGATCTCCTTGGCTTCACCCTGCCCGCGGTCGCTCGCCTGGATCAGGGATGGTGGGCGGACCCCATCGCCGAAGGCCCTCGATCGGACCAATCCCGATCGTGGACCGAGGCGCACCGCACGGCGGTCGCGAACCTTCGGGCGCGCACCGTGCTCTTCGAGCGCGGATCATCCTGACCGAATGCGCGCGCCGTTTCCGGCGGCCTCGTGAATGCGACGCCGAACGGCGCCGCCCCGCCCGGGGCTCCTACGTCCGCGCCTCGGCCACGCGCGCCGAGACAATGTTGCCCGGCGTCCGAGCGTAGTTCCGTGCCCGGCAGGACGGACAGAAGTACTCGTTGAACGTCTCGTACATCACCGTTCCGCCGAGGCCCGCGCACGAGAGTTCGATGAGTCGGCGACAGCTCTCGCAGTGGACGAGCCGAACGACCGGCAGCAGGGCAGGCCACGATTGAGAAGCGGCGCTGGTCATGCCTTCACAGTACACGACGACGCGCACGCGGCGCGGGGCGATTGCGAGCGGTCGGAGATTACAATCAGATCGTTGCCTGGGCCGACCACGACGCGTGAGGTCATCTGGCGCGCCGGCTTCGCGCCCGCACTTGTGGTTGCCCTGGTGCTGACGAGCGAGGCCGGCCCAGCCTCGCAGACGCCTGCGCCGGCCTCCTTCCCGGCTCGATTCGACCGCTATCTGTCGGCCGTCATCCGGCCGACCGCGCGCGACCGAAGCCGCCTTCTGGCCGGCGATCCGTTCACCAAGCTGTTCGACTCCGACGACGTGAGCGAGATCGCGGTCTTTGGCGCAGTCTGGATCCACGCCTCGCCCGAGCAATATGTAGCGGCCGTGCGGGACATCGAGACCTACGAACGTGGGGGGGCCTTCCACACGACCAAACGAATCAGCGATCCACCGCGGCTCGAGGACTTCGATGCGCTGACGCTGTCGCCCGCCGAGGTGCGGGACCTGCGCAATTGTCGTGTCGGCGACTGCAAGCTCAAGTTGGACCGCGCGACGCTCGACGCCGTTCGCACGCGCGTCGACTTCACGAAGCCGACGGCGACTGGAGACGCCGAGGCCGTCATTCGCGAGCACCTGTTCGATGAGGCTGCGGCGTATCGCGCCGGCGGGAACGCCGCGTTGCCCGTGTATCAGGACGACGCCAGGCCCAGGTCGGTCGCCAGCGAGTTCGAGGCGATGCTTGGCCGGATGCCGGAGTTCACCGACTGGCTGCCGGACCTCCGGGCGTACCTGCGCGGATACCCGGAGGCCACGCTCCCCGGCGCGGTCGACTTCCTGTACTGGCAGAACGTGTCGTTCGGGCTGAAGCCGACGATCCGCATGAGCCACGTCGTGATCTACCGCGGGCCATCCGGCACGGTCGTCGCGTCGAAAATGCTCTACGCCAGTCACTATTTCCGGACGGGTCTCGAGATCCGGGTGCTCGTCCCGGATCCTGCGCGAGGCCCGGGATTCTGGTTCGTCACGGTCAACAGCACCCGGTCCGATGGCCTCACCGGCTTCATCGGGTTCCTTCTGCGGGGCCATGTTCGGAGCGGCGTACAGAAGGGCGCGCTCTCCGTCCTGGTCGCCACCAAGCGAAAGTTCGAAGCGGAGGCCCCGTAAGCCGCCGCCGTCAGGCCTGAGAGGTCACCGCTCCCGGAGCGCTTGGGCGAGGGCGGCGACCAGACAGTCGGCGTCGTCCATCGTGAGCGGCATGGGTCCGCGGATCTTGATCACGTTCTCATGCCGGCCGTCCGTCCCGACGAGCACGCCCAGCTCCCGCATGCGCCCGACGATGTCGGCCGCCTCGTCCGCCGCGGGCGTGAGGGCGACGCGATCGCGGACGAGCTCCACGCCAAGGAAGAGGCCCGACCCGCGCACGTCGCCGATGAGATCGTGGCTTGCCTGAAGCCGCCGCAAGGCGCCGACGAGGTGGGTGCCGACATCGAGGGCGTGCGCCTGCAGATTGTCCGCGAGTGTGACCCGGAGCGTCGCCAGACCGGCCGCGCAAGCCGCGGTGCTGCCGCCAAACGTGCTGAAGAACTCGATCCCGTTGTCGAAGCTTTCGGCGATGGCTCGCGTGGTGATCACCGCGCCCATCGGATAGCCGTTGGCGATCGGCTTGCCGAGCACGACGATGTCCGGCACGACCTCGTGGGCCTCGAACGCCCAGAAGTGCGTGCCGATCCGGCCGAATCCGGTCTGGACTTCGTCGGCGATGCAGACGCCCTTCGCCGCCCGCACTAGACGGTAGACCTCCGCGAGAAACCCGGCAGGGAGGAACAGCTGGCCGGCCACGCTGGGGCACGTCTCCGCGATGTAGCCGCAAAGACCGCGGCCTTGCGCCCGAATGGCGTCGATGACCGCGCCGACCTCGCGCGCGTACTCGAGGCCGGCGCGGCCGGAGTCCGTGTGAGCGCCCCGATAGACGTCGGGGGCCGGCGACGCGTGCACCCACTCCGGCGCACCGGCGCCTCCGGGCCGCGCGTGCTTGTACGGGCTGATGTCCACGAGCGTTGTCGTATGACCGTGATACGCGTCGTCCATCACGACGAGGTCGCGCTGCCGGGTGTAGGCTCGGGCGAGTCGAAGCGCAAGCTCGTTGGCCTCGCTGCCCGACGTCGTGAAGAAGCAGACCTCCAGCGGCGATGGGAATTGGGCGGTGAGCTCGGCCGCGTACTCGACGACGACCTCGTTCAGGTAGCGCGTATTGGTGTTGAGCGTCCCGAGTTGCGCCGCGACCGCTCCGGTCACGCGGGGATGGGCGTGGCCGACATGCGGCACGTTGTTGTACGCGTCGACGTAGGTGCGGCCCGTCTCGTCGAAGAGATACTGCATCCAGCCGCGCACGATCTGGAGCGGGCGCCGGCCGTACGAGAGGCGCACGTTGCCGCCGAAGAGGCGGCGCCGCTCCCCGAGAAGCGTCGCCGTCGTCGGATGCCGGGCGAAGTGCTCGGGGGGAATCCCCAGCAAGAGATTGGGATCGGGCGAGAGACTCAGCCACGTGGCACGCTCGCTGGCCGGCACCACGCCGTTGAAATTGCAGGGCACGTCGAGCAGGTCCGTGATGAGCTGGACGTGCACGTGCGGCCACCAGTCGCCGTTGTCAGGCGGCGCGCCGACCGCGGCGAACCGATCGCCGGCCTTGATCGGCTTGCCCGGGTAGAGGCCCTCCAACGACCGACGATCGAGGTGCCCGTAGAGCGTGTAGAACGTCACAGGCTCGTCTCCGGCCGTCTCGTGCCGCAGGACGATCACCGGCCCGTAGTCGAGCCGGGCGGCCGCGTCCTCGAAGCCGTGTACCACGCCGTCGAGCGGCGCGTAGAGCGGCCACCCGGGTGACAGCGTGAGGTCGACGCCAACATGGATCGTCCGCCGCTCGTCAGTGACGGCGCCGGTGCCGAAGGCGTCGGCGCCATAGATCACCCGCGCTTCGTTGTATCCTCCGACCCCGACTGCCGCTCCCGCATCTCGCATCGCGGCAAACACGCGGTGCCCGAGCGGCCGGGCCGCGTTCTCGGCCGGATCGCTTGCGATGAGGGTGCTCCCGGCGCTCATGTCGACTCCGAACACCGGGGTCGCGCCGAGATCGTGTCCGGTGAGCGGCGCCGTCCGGCCGGCGTTCGCGCGCAGCCATGCGACCACGCGCGGCGCGTGCGGCACCGGTGGCAGTCCGCACGCCTCCCGGATCCGGTAGTGGGCGAGCCGCGGGTGGACGGCGGCGAGTTTCGGCAGCGTGGCGCGGATGGGGGCTTGGCTGATCCCAAGGTAGTCGCGGTCTGGTTGTTCGGCTTGCTGAACGGCAGCGACCGAGACGCTGAGGCAGAGCCGCATGACCATCAGGCCGTAGAGCGCGGCGATCTCCTCCTCGGCGAGCGGACGCACGGCGTGATAGCCGGAGGCCACCGTCGCCGCGGCGCCGACCGGATCGGCTTTGCCGAGCGCCGCATAGGCCATGGCGATCGCGAGGTCGTTCACGGTGTGACTGAACACCATGTCGCCGAAATCGACGATGCCGGTCACGCGCTCGGTGTGAGCGTCGACGAGCACGTTGTAGTCGTTCAAGTCGCCGTGAATCGCACTCTGACCGAGCGAGGACAGTCGCGGCAGGACGGTCTGCCGATGGACGGCGGCCAGCGCTTCGACGACCCCACGGAGCGCCGCGTCTCTGACGCCCGAGAGGTGCCGTTCAACGACCGGAGCGGCGTGGGCGAGGTCCCAATAGAACCGGCGATAGAGCGCGGGGTGATCGAAGGTGGCGAGCGCTCGGCTGATTGCCCCGACCGAACGCCCGAGATCGGCGAGCAGCGACGCGGTGTGTCGCGGCGTGTCGACCAAAGGGCGCCCCTCGAGATGCGTGATGAGACGCACGTGATACGCCTCGAATCGCGCGATGTCGTTGCCGGTCCGGGTGAGGAGCGGCACGGGCACCAGTTGCGTGGCCGCCAGATGCCACATCGCCGCGTTCTCCGCCTCGAGCATGCGGCGGTCTTCGAGGGCATTGGCGATCTTGAGCACGAAGGACGTGCCGGCAGGCGACTGCAGCCGAAAATTCTGGTCGCGTTCGCTGGTGAGTTCGACGGCGCGGGCCGTGAGGCCGAAGAGGTCGCGGGCGAGCCCCTCGGCGGCGGCCGGGCTCAGGCGAGGCGCGTTGGCGAGAAGGGTCATGCGATCCGCACGTCCGGCACCGGCTTGCGCGTCACGTTACCACCAGGCCGGGGCCTCTCCTGAGACCTGGGGACTGCGGCCGGGGTTGCGCGCGACCTGTCGCCGCGAATGGTCACGGCAGTCGCGGCCTCGCGCCCGTTGACAAGGGGCAGGGCTCATGATTTAGTTAGTTGGTCGTTCAACTCATGACACCGGCCGCCAAGGTGCACCCAGGACTCGCCCGCGATACGCGCCAGCGCATCGTCGAGGCCGCCCGGTTCCTTTTCTGGGAGAAAGGCTACGCAGCAACGGGACTGGCCGAGCTCCTGTCACGCGCCGACGCCAACAGCGGCAGCTTCTACCATTTCTTCGAGAGCAAGGACGCCGTCCTGCGGGCCGTCCTCGAGACCTATCGCGACCTCCTCGAGCCGATGGTGCTGCGGCCCGCGTGGGAGGCCCACGCCAGGCCGATCGACCGCATCTTCGCGTTGCTCGACGGCTACCGGCAGCGCCTCCTCGAGACCGATTGCCGGTACGGGTGCCCGATTGGGCGGCTCGCCCTCGAACTCGATCCGGAAAATGCCCCGGCGCACGCGCTCATCGCCCAGAACTTCGCCGCCTGGCGGCAGGCCGTCGAGGCGTGCGTCCGGGCGGCGGACCTGCCGGAGCCGGGCGACGTGGCCGCCTTCGTGCTGACGGTGATGGAAGGGGCGGTCATGCAGTCGCGCGCGTACCGATCGATTGAGCCCTACGACGCCTGCATTCGCCAGTTGCGGATCCACGTCGCCGCCCTCGCCGACGCGTCCACCCACACTCGCACGACGAAGCCTTCGCGGCTCCCTTCATCCAGGAGAACCCCATGATGCCTTGCGCCAGGAGACCGATTGCCCGAGCGTGTGCCGCCGCCCTGTTGGTCGCGGCTGCTGCCCAGAGCGCGTACGCCGCCGGTCCGGTGACCGTGACGAGAATCGCCAGCCCCGAGAAGGCCTTGCGCTTCGAGGTCACCGTTCCCGGAACGCTCGACCAGGTGTGGACGGCCTTCACCACCACCGATGGGCTCGCCACGTGGCTGTGGCGGGACGTGCGCGTCGAGGCCCGGCCCGGTGGCGATTGGCTCGTGATCTTCCCCGACAGCACGGGAGGGGGCACGATCGTGTCGCTCGCGCCCAGGAAGCAACTCGTGATCGCCGCGCTCGCGCCCGAGAAGTTCCCGACCGTCCGGCAGGTGCGCACGACGGCGACTTTCCAGTTCGCCGCCGCGACCCCGACCTCGACGACCGTCACGCTCGTGCAAACCGGATGGAAGACCGGCGCCGAGTGGGACGCCGCCTACGAGTACCTCGCCGACGGGAACGCGCAGTTGCTGACGCAGCTCTACCAACGCTTCGTATCCGGCCCGATCGCGTGGCCGAAGGGACGGTGAGCGGCGCGAGTGTCGTTACGGACCTCGGCGCGGCTTCACTTCGGGGCGTCCCGATGAGTGGCTAAGAACATCGACGGCACGAGGTACAAGGTCACGAGCGTCGAGAGGCTGAGTCCGCCAATCACCGCGAGCGCGAGCGGCTTCTGCAGCTCGGCGCCGGCGCCGATGCCGAGCGCGAGCGGCAACAACCCGAAGAGCGTGCACAGCGTCGTCATGAGAATTGGCCGCAGCCGCACGCGAGCGGCCGCGATGATCGCCTCATGGATCGGGAGGCCTTCCTCGCGCCGCATCTCCGCGAAGTCGAGGAGCACGATGCCGTTCTTCACCACGAGACCCACCAGCAGAATCATGCCCATCGCCGAGGAGACGTTGAGGTCGGTGCCAGTCAGGATCAACATTCCGAACGCACCGCCGAGCGAGAGCGGCGCCGCGAGGAGGATGAGCAGGGCCGATGTGAACGCCCGGAATTGAATCACGAGCACCAGGAAGACGAGCGCGGTGGCAATCGCGGACACGAGGAGGAGTTCCTTAAAGGCCTGCCGTTGGGACGCATAGAGCCCGCCGACCTCGAAGGAGTAGCCCACGGGCAGCTGGACCTTCGCGAGCATGGCCTGCACCTCCGCGACGGCGCTGCCCAAGTCGCGGCCCTCGAGGCGGGCAGAGATGATCGCCATCTGTCGTAGGTTCTCCCGCATGAGTTCGGCCTGGCTGCCGCGGGGGATGATGCGCACGAGCGACGCCGCCGGCGTGAGTTTCCCGTTGGCGCCGCGAACGGTCGTCTCAACGAGCCGCGACGCGTTGTACCTCACGGCGTCGGGATAACGGACGCGCACCGGGACCGACCGGTCGAACAGGCGGAGGTCGGTCGCCACGTCCCCGAGCCAGGCATTGGACAGCTGGTTGGAGACCTGGGTGACGGTCAAACCGAGGCGGCCCGCCGCGACCGGATCGACCTGCCAGGTCTCTTCGAGGCTGCCGCGCTGAAGGCCGACGACGTCGACGACGCCAGCCAACTTCTCGACCTTCGGCTGAATGTCCTCCGACAGCTGTTCCAGCTTTGACTGGTCGTCGCCGAAGATCTTGACTTCGATCGGCGTCGGCGTGCCTTCGAGGTCGCCGAGCATGTCCTGCAGCAACTGGACGAACTCCGTGTCCGTGTCCGGCACGACGTCGGCGAGCTTGTCGCGGAGGTCGTCGATGATTTGCTCGGCCGACCGATGTCGCTCGGACCGCGCCTTCAGGCGCACGAGAACGTCGCCGCTGTTCATTTGCGTCGCGAAGAGGCCCATTTCGGACCCGGTCCGCCGCACGAAGCTCGCGATCTCCGGCGTGGCGCTGAGCACCGCCTCGATCTTTCGGAGCCGGTAGTCGGTGTCGTCGAGCGCCATGCCCGCCGGTGCCACGTAGTCGAGGACGAAACCGCCCTCGTCGGCCGCCGGTAGGAAGCCGGTGCCGACCTGGAAATACGTGTAGATGCCCGCCCCGGCAAGAACGACGACCGCCAGGCCCACGACGAGCGGCCGGCCGAGAAACAGAGGCAGCGTCCGCAAGTACGTCCGTTCCAGTACGCTCTTGCGAGGTTCGTGCGTGGCCGTCTGCGTCCCCGGTCCCGGGCTGAGTCGCTTGCGGACCATGAAGCGAGCCAGCAACGGAATCAGGAAGAGCGCCAGGAACATCGAAATCAGCACCGCGACCGAGAGCGTCAGCGACAGCGCCTTGAAGAACTGCCCGACGACGCCCTCGAGCAGCCCGAGCGGCGCGAAGACCACGACCGTCGTGAGCGTTGATCCCACGATGGGCGCCACGAGCTCCCCGGTCGCATGTTCGATGGCCTCGGGGTCGCCGCCAAGGCTGACACGCCGGTGAATGTTCTCGACGACCACCACCGCGTCGTCGATCACGAGGCCGATGGCGACCGCCATGCCGCCCAT
>Ga0070732_10001026_pt1 | contig 15762 bp, 17 predicted proteins | sample Coa_R1_5_FD_66449 | JGI IMG/M metagenome (GOLD analysis project Ga0070732, IMG submission 66449) | Surface soil microbial communities from Centralia Pennsylvania, which are recovering from an underground coalmine fire - Coalmine... | ecosystem: Environmental > Terrestrial > Soil > Unclassified ...
GGGGAGGGAAGGGGGTTGGGGGATGCGGGGGGCGATCCGATAGACGCTGGTAAGTTGCGCGACACGTCTAAGATCCGAAGGCGCGCTACCGGTAGAACCGGGCAGGCGGGTCCTCTTCTTAGTAAACTCGACGGAGAACGACGGAGAGCGACATGGACGACCTGAAGACCCACATCCGCGAGGTGCCCGACTTCCCGAAGCCGGGGATCCTCTTCTACGACATCACCACCCTGCTGCAGGACCCGCTGGCGCTGCGCAAGACCGTCGACCGCTTCGTCTGGCTGTTCGCCGGCCGCCACATCGACAAGGTCGTCGGCATCGAGTCGCGCGGCTTCATGTTCGGCCCCATCGTCGCCTACAACCTCAACGCCGGCTTCGTGCCGGTGCGCAAGCCCGGCAAGCTCCCGTACCTGAAGGTCCGCGAGTCCTACGACCTCGAGTACGGCAGCGACGCCGTCGAGATGCACCAGGACGCCGTGGTCCGCGGCGAGCGCGTCCTCATCGTCGACGACCTCATCGCCACCGGCGGCACCGCCCGGGCGACCGCCCGCCTCGTCGAATCCCAGGGCGCCACCGTCGCGGGGCTGGGCTTCATCGTCGAGCTGACCTTCCTGCCCGGCCGCGCCGCCCTCGCCGGCTACGACGTCGCCTCGCTGATCCAGTACTGATCGCCCCGATCCGAGACACTCCCCGTGAGAGCCTGGCCCTGGCGGCGAGTGGCCGGCCCCGCGGCCACGGCGGAGCGCGACGCGGGTGCGGTGTCCGCGGTGTCCGCGGGGGTGTCCGCCGGGGGGCGCCGGCCTGCCTGGGCGTACGGGGTGCTGCTGGCGATGCTGCCGCTGGCGCAGGCGGCGCTCGACCGCCGATGGCTGTTCGACGGTCCCGGCCGCGACGCGTGGATCTACTACGGCTACTTCCGCTTCGCGCGCGTCTACCTGGAGGAGGCCGCGAGCGCCTACTACTCCTCGCGGCTGTCGGTGATCCTGCCGGGCCATCTGGTGCGCCGGCTGCTGCCGGCGGTGCCCGCCAACCTCGTCCTGCACCTCGGCCTGTACTCCTGCGCCATCGCCGCCTTCTACGGCTCCACCAGGCTCTACGCCGGGAGGCGCGGCGCCCTGCTGGCCAGCCTGGTGCTCGGCGGCCAGCCCTACTTCCTGTGGGCGATGGGCAGCAATTACGTGTCCGGGTTCGGCCTGGCCTACTTCCTGCTGGCCCTGGCCGCCGCCGCCGCCGCCGCCGGCCGTCCCGACAGCCGCGCGGTCGGGCTGCTCCTCGCGGCTGCCGGTGCCGCGGCGGTGGCGCTCGTCGCCGCCAACCTGTTCTACGCGCTCTACCTGCCGCTCGTGGCGGCGCACTTCCTCGTGCTCAACCGTCACGGCGCACGGCGGCGGCTGGTGTCCGCGACCCTGTGGGCGGCTGCCGGAGGCACGGTGGCCTTCGCCGCCCTCGACGCGGCGGGCTGGCTGTGGGGTCACGGATCGAGGGTGTTCCTGGCGCCGACCGTCCTCTGGCTCCGGGACTTCTCCCGGCAACCGAGCATCTTCAAGCATCCGGTCGCCAGCTGGGGGCCGCGCGCCTGGTGGCTGGTGTTCCCGGCGATCGTGCTCGGCGGCAGCCTCGCGTTGCTGCTGCGGCACTGGCCGAGGATGCTGCCCGCGCCCCGCGCCACACCTGCCGTCGACGCCGGCGGCGCCGGTACGCCGTTCGGCGCCGGCACCGCCTCCGGCGCGTCCTCCCGGGAGGGGCGAGGCGACGGCGGCCGCAGGTCCTCCGGCCTGCGAGTCTTCGTGCAGCTGCAATACCTGGCGGCCTGCGCGGTGATGGCGGCTTGCGAGCTGGAACCGCACGGGATGACGCTCGAGTACTTCTACTATGCGGTCCTGCTGCTGCCGCCGGCCTGCCTGGCGCTCGCCGGTCAGCTGGCGCCGTTCCTGGACCGGCTGCCGCCGCGCGTCTTCGGCGGGCTCGCCGTGGCCACCGCCGCGGTGCTGGCGCCGGTCAGCGTCGGGCGGTTGCACCCGTGGGATCTGAGCACGGTCCCGACGATCGCGCTGCCCCTGGCGGCCGGCGCGATCGCCGTCGCGGTCATCGCGGCCGGGTGGCGTGGCCTGCGTCCGGCGGTCCTGTTCCTGGCGTCGCTGATCGTGTCGCTCCTGCTGACCCAGAATCTCTTCGACAGCCGCCGGTGGCCCAGCCACAGCGGCTATGCCGATACCCCGCGCTTCTTCCGGCAGGTCGATGCCGTCCTGACTCGGCTGCAGGCGGCGGACCCCAGCCTGCGCCTGCGTCTCTGGTACTCCCTGGGCGAGGAGGAGGGCCGCTTCTACGACTCGCTGGCCTGCGCCTGGCGGCTGTGCCCGCGCCTGGTCACGTACTCGTTCCCCGACGTGGCCGGCGGCAGGATGTGCGATGGGCAGCCGCTGCAACCGGGCATGAAGGTCGCGGTGCTGACGGAGCGGCCGCCGCCGGCCGCCGCCGCCGCCGCCGAGAACGCGCTGGAGTCGATCGGGCTCCGCGCTCGCTGGCTGGGCGCCGGCTCGGTCCCCGGCCCGGTGAAGCCGGTCTCGCTGCTCTTCTTCGAGACCGAGGCCCTCAGGGCCGGAAGGACTGCACGGCCGCGATGACCCGCGACTGGTCGGCGGCGGAGAGATCGTAGAAGAGAGGGAGACGCACGAGCCGGTCGGCGGCGTCGGCCGCGACCGGGCAGTCGCGGTGACTGGCGGCGGCCCGGCGGCCGTAGGCGGAGAGGTGCAACGGCACGTAGTGGAAGACGGCGAGGATGCCGCGGCCGCGGAGATGGGCGATGAGCGCCTGGCGCGCGGCGAGCGAGGGCAGCAGCAGGTAGAACAGGTGGTAGGGCTGCTCGCACCCGGGCGGCACGACCGGCAGGCGCACGCCGCTCGCCGCCGCCCAGCCGGCCAGCTCCTGGTCGTAGCGCTCCCAGAGCCGCCGGCGCGCCGTCTGGATGCGCTCGCGGGCCTCGAGCTGGGCCAGCAGGAAGGCGGCGAGGAGGTCGGAGGGGAGATAGCTCGACCCGAGGTCCACCCAGCTGTATTGGTCCACCGCGCCGCGGAAGAACTGGCTGCGGTTGGTCCCTTTCTGCCACACGATCTCGGCGCGCTCGAGGTGGCGGGGATCGTTGACGATCAGCGCTCCGCCCTCGCCGCAGGTGACGTTCTTGGTCTCGTGGAAGGAGAGCGTGGCGAGGCCGCCGAAGGTGCCGAGGCGGCGGCCGCCGCGGCGGCCGAACAGGCCGTGGGCGTTGTCCTCCACGACGGCGATGCCGTGGCGGCCGGCCAGCTCGAGGATCGCCTCCATGTCGCAGCCGACGCCGGCATAGTGCACCGGCACGATCGCCCGTGTGCGCGGTCCGATCAGCTCGGGCAGCAGCGATTCGTCGAGGTTCAGGGTGTCGGGGCGGACGTCGGCGAACACCGGCCGGGCGCCGCGCAGCGCGAAGGCGTTGACCGTCGAGACGAAGGTGAACGAGGGGACGATCACCTCGTAGCCGGGCGCGAGGTCGAGCAGCAGCGCGCACATCTCGAGCGCATGGGTGCAGGAGGTCGTCAGCAGCACCCGCGGCGCGCCCAGCTCCCGCTCGAGCAGCGCCTGGCAGCGCCGCGTGAAGCTGCCGTCCCCCGAGATCCGGCCGGCCGCGATGGCCTCGCGCATGTAGCGCAGCTCCTCGCCGACCAGCGCGGGACGGTTGAAGGGGATCTCGATCTCGCGCGGGGTGCTTCCCGGCACGCCTCCCGCGGCGCCGGCCGGCGGCTCGCTCACCGCCCGCTATCCCCTGGCGGCTCGCTCATCGCTCGCCTTCCCCCGGCGGCTCGCTCACCGCTCGCCTTCCTCCGGCGGCCACCAGCGGTGGAACCAGAGCTCGACCGACCGGGTCCGCATGCCGAACCGCTGGTAGAGCCGCTGGGCGCGGACGTTGCGTCCCTGGGTCACCACGCTCGCCGGATCGGCGCCGCGGCCGGCGAGCCAGTCGAGGACGGCGGCGGCCAGCGCGCCGCCGATGCCGCGGCCCCGGGCGTCCGGCGCGACCGCGAAGAGCCCGATCCGCCCTTCGCCGTCCTCGCCGATCGCGGCGGTGACGTAGCCCGCCGGCGGGCCGGCCGGGTCCGCGGGCGCCGCCACCAGCACGACGCCCGCCGGATCGGCGCAGCTCGTCTCGATCCAGCCGGCGTAGAGCGCGTCGCAGCGGCGGCGGTCGAAGTGCCGGTCGTGGTAGAAGCGGGAGTCGCGGTGGCTGGCGGCGGCGATCCGGCGCAGCCGCGGCAGGTCCGCCGCCGCGGCCGGCCGCACCCGCACGGGCGGCCCCGCCGCCGTCGCCGGCTCGCCGGTGGCCGCCGCGCCGGCACCCTCCGCAGGAGCGGCCGCCGCAGGCGGCCCAGCTGAAGAGAGACGGCGCTCGAGAGTCACCCGCAGGTCCACCAGGCGGAAGCCGCTCTCCTCGGCGAGCGGCACGGTCTCGGGGTCGCCGGAGTCGGCCAGGAAGTAGAGGCACTCGATCCGCTCCCGCGCCGCCCAGCGCTCGATCGCCGCCAGCGTCTCGCGGTTCAGCCGCCCGCCGCGCACCCGCCCGATGCGCCGCCCGAAGAAGGCGCTGTCCCAGGCGAGCAGCTCGGCCGGCTCCCGCGCGCCGTCTCCTCCGCGCGGCCGCCTCAGCCCTGCTCTCCCGGCGTGGAGCGGCGCACGCTGTAGCTGGGGCGCGACATCAGCCGGACGTGGATGCGCGCCAGGTACTCGCCGAGGATGCCGAGGGTGAACAGCTGGGCGCCGGAGAAGATCGCGATCAGCGAGGCGAGGAACGGGAATCCCGGGACGCTGCCGCCCTGGACCAGGTAGCGGCCGACGACCCAGGCGAGCACCAGCAGCCCGAAGAGAGTCGAGGCGATGCCGATCGCGCTCGCCAGCCGCAGCGGGCCGATGCTGAAGCCGGTGATCATGTTGAGGGCGTGGCGCACCAGCGTCCGCAGGGTGTAGCCGGACCGCCCCTCGCGCCGCGGCTGGTGGCGCACCTCGATCGCCGCGAAGCGGTTGGTCGCCCAGCTCAGCAGCACGTCGATCGACACGTAGGGGTCGCCGTACTGGGCGAACGCCTCGCGCAGCTCGGCGCGGAAGGCGCGGAAGGCGCTGACGCGGCCGGCGATCTCGGCGCCCATGGCCCCCTGCAGCACCAGCTTGGTGGCGCGGGAAGCGAGGTTGCGCAGCAGCCCGTGCTGCTCGGCGAGCGGCGTGCCGTAGACCACGTCCACCTCGCCGCCCAGCGCGTCGAGCAGCCGCGGGATCTCCTCGGGAGGGTGCTGCAGATCGTCGTCCAGGGTCACCACGACGGCGCCGGCCGCCGCCCGGATGCCGCAGAGCAGCGCATTGTGCTGGCCGTAGTTGCGCCGGAGGTCGATGCCGCGCACCCGCGGCGGGCCCGGCCCGGCCGCCAGCTCGGCGATCGCCTGCCAGCTCGCGTCGCGGCTGCCGTCGTTGACCAGCACGATCTCCGCGTCCGGCCCCCGGGCGGCAAGCACCGCCCGAAGCCGGGCGACCAGCTCCGGCAGCGCCGCGGCGCCGTTGTGGACCGGCACCACCACCGACACCGCGAGCTGCCGTTCGCTCGGCGAGCGCCCCGGCGAAGCGGCGGGCAGGGGATCGATCATGGCCGGCGGATCTTATCCCGCTTCCCGGCAAGGAGCCCTGGGCCTTGGTGCTCCCTCGACATGACGCCGGCCATCGAAGAAGAAGCGGCGCGGCCCAGGCTGCTGCTGTCAGCGCCGCCGTCTCCCAGCCTTCTTCCAGTGGCCTCTCTGCACGATGACCTGGCGGAGGCGGTCCATCACGGGCTCAGGCCGGAAGGATCTGGATCTCGTAGGCGCGGAGAGCGGCGTCTCTGGTGACCATCGTCAGACCTTCGATCTGCGCCTGGGCGATCAGCATGCGGTCGAACGGGTCGCCGTGATGACGAGGCAGATAGGCGGCTGCGAGCGAGTGCCGCGCGGTCACGGGAAGCTCCACGAAGTCGTTGCCCGCGATCTCCTCCACCAGGTCGGCGCCGTCGAGATTCAATCGACCGAGTGCCGCCTTGAGCGCAAGCTCCCAGATCGTCGCAGCACTAACGAAGACGGTCGTGGCCGGATCGGCAACCGCCTGCCGGGCTCCGGCACTGAGCTCGGGATCTTCGGCGAGCCACCAGAGAAAGGCGTGGCCATCCAGGAGGAGCTTCACTCCCTTTCACCGCGGAATGCCGCCAGGACCTCCTCGGGCAGCGGCTCGTCGAAGTCGGGGCCAAGACGGATCCGGCCCTTCAGGCGCCCGGGACGGCGAGGCTCCGCTGCCACCGGCACCAGCTTCGCCACGGGCCGCCCGCTCTTCGCGATGATGACCTCTTCTCCTCGGGCTACCCGCTCGAGCAGCTTCGACAGGTGGGTCTTGGCATCGTGTACGTTGAAGACTCCCATAGCCGCCTCCCTGTCTTAGCTAAGTTAGTCTACTCTGAGGATCGCCCTCTGTCGAGGTGGCGCAGCACCTCGTCGCAGAGCCTCGACGTGCCAAGGCGGCCCAACTCCAATCCGTAGAAGCATCCCGCATCCACCCATGTTTCAGGTTCGTCCAGCCTTGTCATCGTGTGGCTCGCCATGCTAGCGTTCCACCTCGGGCGCCAGCGCGTAAGCCATGAGAATTGAATGGTTTAGCGCCACACAGAGATCGGCGGCGCCAGGCCTGTCACCAGCGGCTGTAGCTCAGGTGGAAAGAGCAGGAGTTTCCTAAACTCTTGGTCGGGGGTTCGAGTCCTCCCAGCCGCACCAATAGAATCAGTCACTTAGCCTAATAGCCTACATCGTCAGTGCCCACCGGGTAAGCAGGGGGTAAGCCTGCGGTGCGATTCCGCGTCCTTCTGCTCGCTCCGGCGCCGCAGCTTGGGGGGGCGTCCGAGTACCGCGCCCTCGCGCGAGCGCAGGGCGGCGGGGGCGGGCCTGCCGCCGAAGCGCCGCCCGTAGCGGAGGCAGGCTCCGGGCGAGATCGGGCCTTGGAGCCACTGTAGGAGGGGCTGCTGGTAGCACGCCGGCCCCCCGTCTCCGCAGCGGTTCGGAAGGAGGGGGGTAGGGAGCAGCAGGCGGCGGTGGCTGGCGGCGGCCTGGCGCCCGATCTCGGCGCCACCCACAGCTCGACACGGGGCGGCAGCAGATCGGGGCTTGTAGCCGCTCCTGGCGTGGCCGGCGCCGCCGCGCGGGGCGCAGCACGCCCCAGCCGCGCAGCTCGGAGGCCGCCCTGGTGTACGAGGGTTTCGGCCCCCCCTGCCGCCTCGGAATCGGAAGGTCGCCGCCGCCGCGCTTGGCTCCCTCTCAAACTGCCGGGGCTTTTTTCTCGTCGGATCGTCACCTCGGGGAGTGCCATGCCCTCGCGACTGACATGATCGAAAGGTACCTCTCCTCTTCGCTCCGTCGCGCCGCTGTCCGCTACAATCCTCTCTGACTCTTCGAGGTACACGGAAATGCCCAGGGAAAAGCTATTGCTCTTCTCGCTCCCGGAGCTGGCGCTTGCAATGGATGCCGCCAGGCTTTCCGAAGACCAGGCCCGGGACTTCGCGCTACAGCTTGTCACCATTGCTGAGAAGAGGCGGGCCGGGAAACGGGGCAGGGGCCGCCCGCCCGAAGACGACCAAGGTATGCTCCTGAAGAGGTAGAGCAGAGTCTCGCGGATCGAGTCGGCCTCGACCCAGGACGGGGGGGTAGGATACGGGGAGCCTGGCATGGGGAAGCCTCCTTTGCCGGGTCAGGCGTCGGTCCGGGGCTGTAATCCCCGGCCGGCGCCGCTTGTAGGGAAATGGGGCGGCACGGTGCCGCCCCGCTGTGTTCTCAGGGCTTGTGGAAGGCGATCACCTCTCCGCCTTGGCGGCGGGTCATGGCGGCGTCGATGCCGCCGGCCACCAGGTCGGCGGCGGCGCGTAGTGGGTCGTCGCCGAGGTGGGCGTAGCGTTGGGTGGTGCTGGTCGAGAGGTGGCCGAGCACCTTGCCGATCACAGGTAGGCCGAGATGGGCGGCGGCGCCCGCTGACGCCCAGCTGTGGCGCAGGTCATGGATGCGGACGCCTACCAGGCCGGCGCGCTTGCAGAGGCGCGCCCATGCCTTGTCGATGCCCACCAGGGGCGCGCCAGGGCGATCACCGGGGCAGACGTAGGGGTTTCCCTCGACCCGCGGCGCCTGGGCCAGCAGATCGAGCGCAGGAGCGCCTAGTGGCACGGTCTTGCGGCCGGTCTTGCTGTCGGGCAGGCGGATGCAGGCCCGCTCCCAATCGACGTACTCCCACTTGAGCGTCAGCACCTCAGTGCGGCGCATGCCGGTTAGCGCTAGCAGCCGCACCGCGAGAATGGTGCCGGGCAGTTGCGAGCCGGCGCGCTCAGCTTCGGCGAGCGCATCTCCCAGGCGGCCCATCTCCTCAGCGGACAGGAACCGCTCGCGGCGCTGCTCGGGGTACTTCTCGACGTAGCGGACAGGGTTCGAGCCCGGCGGGCGGATCTCGCAACGCTCGGCGAAGACCATCATGGCGGAGATCACGATCAAGGCCCGATTGGCGGTCACCGGCTTGCTGCGCATCGCCCGGTGCAGTTGCTCCACGTCGGCGCGCGTGATCTCGGCGACCTTGAGGCGGCCGAGGGCAGGGAGGATGTGCCGAGAGAGCAGCCCGCGGAACGCGACGACGCTGCCGGGCTTGCCCTTGGGGATCAGGTGCCGCTCCATGTACAGCTCGGCAAGCTCGGCGACTGTGGCGGCGCGCCGCTCCATCTCCCGCTCGGTCACGGGATCGGCGCCGCGCTCGACCTCGACGAGTAACTGCCGTGCCTGCCGGCGAGCCTTGTCCGGTGTGAGTACGCCATGGGCGCCGAGAGTGAGGCGGCGGGAGCGGCCCTGCCGGTTGCGGAACTGCAAGATGTAGCTCTTGCGCCCGCTCGGCTTCACCCGCAAACCGAAGCCGGGCAGGTCGGGGTCCCAGAGCACCACGTCCCGGCCGGCAACTGGCTTCGTCGTGTCAACGGTGCGCTTCGTGAGCTTGGGCATGAGTGTCTAAGACTCCTGTGCGGGTAAGCAGCGGGTAAGCAGACAATCCGGTAAGCATGGGGTAAGCGCGCGGCATCGATTTCGCGTGCAGTTTACCGCAAATGCCGATAAATAGCTAGTCTGCGAAGGGTCGTGCCGCGTAGGTTTGCGTGAGGGGTAGTAGCCGAAGATAGTGCTACCAACAACTTCCTAAACTCTTGGTCGGGGGTTCGAGTCCTCCCAGCCGCACCATCTAACTCATTATCCTGCAATAAGTTATTCAGATCATGTGCTTTAGCTGTCGGACGAATACCAGCCTCTAGTACCAAATCTGGACCAGTTGCGCTGTGCTTTCGCCCGGGGCGCCCGCGAGCAGGGCGCGCCAAGGGGGAGAGATGGCCGACATCCTCGAGCGGTCAGGGGCCAACCGTGCCGCCACGGCCGCAGGGAATCAGAGAATCCCCCGCCAGCCGGGCCGAGGCCTTCACCCGGCCCCGCCCGTCGCCGGCGGTGCGCACTCCCGACCCTGGCCCGCGGCCACGGCCCGCCCGCCCCTCTACCTGCGCGCTGCCGCCGCGCCCGCCGCTGGCGATGACCAGCGAGGGATCAGCCGGGGTCGCCGGCGTTGTCGAGCGCGGCGTCGTCGTCGGTTCGCGATCGGAGTCGCCTCCACGGGAACCTGAGCCCACCGACGCCGAGGAAGAGGGCGAGTCCCACGAGGGTGGAGAGCGCCCTGCGGCTTCCCATCTCTCCGAGCGTCGCGACGGGGTCGTCGGTAGCACCGGCCGCGACGATGAAAGAGACCATCAACGTCACCAGCGCGGGAACGTTGAAAAGCATCACGAAAAGACCGAACAGGCGGATGCCTGCGGCTCTGGGCGCGGCGGGGTCGGACGGCGACAGCGGACGTCGCAGGATCCAGGTCGCGATGCGCTCCCGGCGCTGCACCAGCAGCCACCCAAGGGCGATCAACAGCAGTGCGCCCAAGAGCGAGCCGAGATACAGGGTGCGCCAGGTGTGAGCGATTCGTCGGTCCAGCCAGGCAGAGAGGTCAACAACCGCGGAGATGATGAGGAGAAGCCCGATCGCGGTCACCATGAGCCCGCCGACATCCTGAGCCGGTGCCGCGAGCACGCCTGCCGCCGTTTCGCCGAGCGGGGCGGTTGCCTCGTTCGCCGAGGATTCCGGGAGTGCCGTGGAATCTGCGAGGAGTTGCGGTGCCACAGCAGGGGCCTCTTGGAAGAGCCAATTGGCGAGCGCGGTGCATTTGCGCAGCAGGAGCACGCCGGTGGCGGCGAGGATCAGGTTGAGCAGGATCGTCGACGCCCGGAGCATTTCCGTACGATCAACCCCGGAGCTCATCACCGAGCTGTAACGAGAAACCAGAACCGCCCGCGTAATGTCATGCTCAAGCCCAGAGATGCCGGTCCAGAGCGCCAGCATTCCGGCCACAGCCCAGAGGAACACGCCCGCGTCGCGTCGTGTCATCGGTCTCCCTTGCAGCTTTACTTGATCGTAGTGGAAATTGCGTGTACGCGCCAGGGACGCCGCCCGGCAAGCTCCAAAGCGGTCGCGGCAGCGTCCTCGCGAACCTGCCCGGCCGGCCCCGGTCCCGGCCCCCGCGAGCCGCCGTGCCGCCATCGCCGCAGGGAGTCCGAGAATCCCGCCGGCAGGGCCAAGGCCTCCACCCGGCCCCGCCCACCGCGGGCGGTGCCCACTGCCACCGCCGGTCCGCGGCCACGGCCCGGCGGCCGATCAGCTTCGCCGGATCGGCTGCTTGGCCATCTTCATTCCCTGGATGCTTCTGCTCGCCCGGCACAGGACCTCCCCGGTGCCGCCATCGTAAAGCCGACGCATACGCCCTGCAAATCGATGCCGCCGAGACCTGCCAGCCATCCGGATCGAGTGGGAACTGTCCGGCGTCAACTAGAAGTGAAGGCCCCGCAGTTCTAATTGTCGCTGGTCACGAGGATCTGAAAGGCTGCGAAGAATCGACGCCGTTGGCCCCTGCGTAGCAGCACGCCCAGGAATCGTGCTCGTATCAGAAGGCGGCGGTGTCCGCCACGCTGGCAAAATGGCCGGCGGGGTTGGTGTAGGGCGGAGCTTGCCGCTAACGGTGTCCTGCACGGTGACGGTATAGGCGACCTTGGACAGGGCGCCGAAGAGGACCCAGAACTTGCCGTTGATTGCGCGCCCGTCGATGACCTTGAGCATGAGATCGACGTCGACCGCGTTGAAGAACCAGAAGTAGCCCGTCTGCGCGCTGAGGTCCACCGCGGTTCCCACTCCCTGGCGGCCGCTGAAGTCCTGCCAGGAGACGTGGACCGAGAAGCGCCCGCCATCGAGGCAGAGGGTCGACGCGGCCGAGTGGCAGCGGCCGTCCGGCGAGGCGGCGCCCGGGCCGGCCTGTCCGCCGCCAGCCGGGAGTGTGCCGCCCGTTGGCACCGCCATGGCCTGGGTGAGCAAGGTACCCGCGGGATCCGCGACCGCGAGAGCGCCCTGCGGCCCGAAGGCGGTGGTGTCGCCCACGCTCGCCAGCTGCCCAGAGGGGTTGAGGTAGCGGCGGGAGGCGCCGGTTGCGGTGTCGGTCACCGTCATCGCCGCCCGCGATCTCCAGCTCACCGGCAACGGCGAGCGCTTTTCTCGCATCACATACGGCAACCAGCCACCGGAGGTGGTCCTTCACCCGCGGGGGTTCTCTACGCTAGGAGCGCTGCCGCCGTGCGTGTCACCCCCACGCTTTTCCCCGCCGTGCGTTTCGCCACCGCGCTTTTCTCCGCCGCCACGCGTGTCCCCACCGCTACGATTCTCTCCGCCACCTCGGGCGTCCCCCCCTCTGCCGAGGGCACCGCGGATATCGTTGAAATTATGCTCCGGGCCGTGCGGGTCACCAGTACTCGGGCCTCCCACCTGCGTTTGCGGCACCTCCCCCTGTGGCACCCCCGCCTGCTGGTCGCTCTCCACCTGACCGCGATACTCGGAGATGCTCCTGTCGTAAGCCGCTATCATGGAGTCGCAGATGGCGATCTCGTTCTTTAGGTCAGCAATCTCTTCGTCCAGCTTCGCCAGTAGTTGCTGGTCTTGATTGCGGTTCGTGGTCAGGTCCACTTCGGCCGCCATCAGTTCTTGCTGCTTATCTGATAGAGGGCCTAGTCTGAGCGCTAGTTCGAAGACTCTCTTTGCTCCCTCGCCTGTCAAGTCGCGGCTGATTGAGTCTCGGAATGCGTCCGGTAGGGCGTCAACGGCGTCCTTGAAAAACTCTTCAAGCTCCTTGTTCAGTTGCTCCTGACGGTGCTGGAGATGAAGGCTCTTGGTCAAGAGCTCGGCTCGGCGGCTTTTCACAGCCTGGAGAATTTGAACGCGGAACGCTCGCTCGCTCACGGCGTCCGACCGGCCGGCTTCAAGCTGCCTCCCCACTGCGTCGGACGCCTCGAAGAGAGAATCCGCCCGGAACTCCCTAGCGGGAACCGCACTCTCGGCGGAGGCGCTCGTAGCGAGCACGAGAAACGTGAAGGCGAATACCAAGAGTCTCATTGGTACGTCTCCTCTTTGGTTACTGCGAACGCATCATCTGCTGTAGCTGGTGCAAAAGCCTCGCCACTTCATTCCCCCTTTACTCTTCGCCTTCGCCTAGTCGAGGTCACACGGCCTCTCGATGACCGTCGAGCACCTCCATCTTCGGTCTCTTTCCGTTGGTTTGGTCCATACTTTGCCTACGCAAGCACACCTGGAGAGTCGCGACATCTCATGGAGAATCAATAGGTCGGCTTGTCCAGGGGTGTCCTCCTGGGATGACCTAACCGTGCACAGGGGAGGACGGAGAAAGCCATTGGTCGGGCGGGAGAACCCGGCCCCCGTGGGGGGGCGTCCTTGGCGAGGGCACCGCGGCTCACGGTGGCGGTCCCCCTCAGAAGGCTTTCTCCGGGACCCTGGGGCCCCGGAGTCGTCGGGTAAGGGGGCCAGAGACCCTTGGTCAGGGCACTGCAGGAGGAAGCCGCTGATCGTGGCGGTGAACGGCCCCAGGACGAGCCCGGTGACTTTCTTGGCGACGAAGCCGCGCCAGTGCCCGGGCGTACTCGCCTTCAAGGTAGGTGTTGTGGAAGCGTTCGCAGTAGGTTGGAGACAGACATTCGGGAGTCAAAAAAGAGGGTGGCTTAAGAAAATCCTCGACGCGATCGATGCGCTCCTTGACTCTCTCGCGGAGGTCGTCCCCGGTCTTGGCTCCGTAAAGGAAATAAAAGAATCCTTGGAAAGCCTGGTTGAGGATTGAGCCCTTTGTGCGGGGAGCAGGTCGCATAGCCAGGGCTTCTGGCGCGAGAAGACGACCATTTCCGACCAGTCTTCTTGCCCTTGGTGCGTGAAACCGAGCGAGAGGACGATCCCCCATGCCTCGGCGGCGCCTAGCCTTGCGAGGACCCGGCCGAGGTCCGAGAGGCGTGGCTCGCCGCCGAACTCCTGGGCGAGCGCCTTGCCGATCTCCTTGGCAAGCGCTTGGCGTTTCTTCGGCGGCGCCTGACGCCCGGGCTCGCCCCCACGTGGGAACGTCGGAGGTTCCCGCGTAGCAATGATGTACGCCTCACAACCGAGGACCGCAATGCCGACGCTCAGATAGAATGCAGCGTAGAAAGAGTCCATGCGCGCCCTGTGCACCACTGCGAGCCGGTGTCGGCGTAGAAGCTTACTATAGCGTCAGCGCGCCCCCGGCGCCGCCACGTCGGCCGGCGGCTCCAGCAGGACGATCTCCAGCTCCGCCCGCGCCAGACCCGGACGGTCGCTGCCGCGCAGCTGGAGCCGCGACACCGCGGTCCTGGTGTCGCGCCTCTCCATGCGCTCGACCAGCTCGAGGACGGAGTAGCCCGGGCCTTCGAGCGTGACTTCGAGCGGCGCTTCTCGCCTGGCCCGGCCGTTCCTCGGCGCCCCCTGCCGCGAGGAGAGCACTTCAAGCCCGAGTGGGCCCGCCGCGGCGCGCAGCTCCTTCGAGGCGGCATCGCGGTCCGCCTTGACGAGCCAGGCTCGGCGCAGCGCGGTCAGCTCGCGTTCCAGCTGGCGCGCCTCGGTGGCAAACTGCGCCCTGGCTCCCTGCGCAATCTCGAGCTCTGCGCGGACGTGCCGCGCCATTTCGAGTGCAGCCTCTGCCGTGTCGGCCTGCCGCTCGAGCCGTCCATGAACCGCCACGCGATCCACCACCAGAGGCCATGCGACGCCCACCAGCAGCAGCCCGATGCCCGCGAGGATGCGCTGCCAATGGTTCACCGGCGCTGCTCCGTGGAGCACCGGAGGACCGGTGTCCCCTCCTTCCCCGGTGGCGCCAGCCGCCCGCTGACGCCGAGCCAGCGAAGGCCATCGGGCCTGCCAGGCGCCGTCCACTTCACCTCGGGGACCTCGATCAGCCGCCGGGCAACGAGGTCGCGCGCCAGCACGATCGCGATCGCGGGCTCGGCGGTCGGGACGATGGCCTCCAGCTCGCCTTCCTCGAACAGCAGGCCGTTGACGTCGAGCTTGCGCTCTCTTGCCCAATCGAGCGTGCGGCGCATCGCCGCCGCGGGGCTGCGGAAGGCAAGGGGATCGCGCAAGCGCTCGAGGATGCCAACCCGGCGCTCGAGCTCCCTGCGGGCCTCGAGGAAGCGCGAGATGTCCTCCACCAGTTGTCGTTCCTCGGCGTCGTGAGGAGCGACAGCCGCTGTCCCTGCGGCTGCGCGTTCCACGCGGCGGGCGAGCCTGAGGTCGCCCGCCGCGGCCATGCCCGCGCCGATCACCGTGCCGGCGAGCAGCAGCAGGATCCGCCACGTGCCTCTCACTTCCGTCCGCCTCCGCTGCGGGCCTGACGATCGGTTCGCTCTCGCTCGCCGAGCAGCAGAGCGACGGCGAGCGCATCGTCATCCCGGGCCAGGGCGCACGTCATCGCCGAGCGACCGAGAGCGTCTCGCGTATAGGCAGACGCGCCGCCGGCGATCAGTACCCGCGCCATCTCCGCGTCTCCCGCCGCCACCGCTCCCATGAGCGGCGTGACGCCCTCCGTATCCTCGCGGTCCACCTCGGCACCGCTCGCCACCAACCTCCTGACCGCTGCCAGGTCCCGGCTCCGCACGGCCCGCGAGAGCCGTCCGTTCGCCCAATCGCGGCCGGCGCCCAGGGCGACGGCGAGGCCGAACGCCAGCGCGCCCGCCAGCGCCGGCTTCGCCCCGCGATTCAAGAGCCATCTCCTCCATCCGTGCGCCTTCGGTGGGGTACCTCGGGAGCCGAAGGATGATCCACCTCCGGCTTCGCGTTCACGACCCATCCCGGCCGCGCTCACTTCAGCCCGGCGGCGAGCTTGGCGTAGTTGTCCGTCAGGTTGGCGATCTCGGGCACCGGGACGGTGGCTAGATCGGCCCACAGGCGGACGCGCTCCTTGTATCCGGCGTCTCGCTCGTCGAGAGGATCGGTCGGGGCTGTGGTCCACTCGGAGAGGAAGCGCCGCGCTGCGCGGAAGAGCTCCGGGCTCGCCTGCGGGTCGCGCAGGATCGCGGCGGCGAAGGGCAGGAACGCCAGGCCGGCGCTGGAGAGCCGGTGCTTCTTGTCGCGCTCGAGACGGCCGAGGAGGGCCATGCGGTCGGCCTCGTTGAGGGCCTGAACCTGCGCGGTGACGCTCGCGGTGAGCGCGGCGAGCGCCGCGTCGGCCGATACCGGCGCCGGGAGCGGTTGGGTGAAGTGGAACTGCCCGAAGGTGTCGGCGTAGGCGCCGGAACCT
>Ga0070732_10001027_pt1 | contig 15756 bp, 8 predicted proteins | sample Coa_R1_5_FD_66449 | JGI IMG/M metagenome (GOLD analysis project Ga0070732, IMG submission 66449) | Surface soil microbial communities from Centralia Pennsylvania, which are recovering from an underground coalmine fire - Coalmine... | ecosystem: Environmental > Terrestrial > Soil > Unclassified ...
CCACCGTCTGGACCGGCAGGCGCACGGTGAATGTCGAACCCTTGCCGAGCTGCGATTGCACCGCTATGTCGCCACCCATCAGGTTGGCGAAGCGACGGCTGATGGCCAGCCCCAGGCCGGTGCCTTCGTGCTTGCGCGTGCTGGAAGCATCGGCTTGGAAAAACGGTTGAAAGAGTTTCTTCAGATCTTCCGGACTGATCCCGCGCCCGGTGTCGGTGACGCTGATTTCAATCCAGTCGTGATCCTCCAAGGTTTCCCGTTTGGCCTGCAGCGTGATATCGCCACGATCGGTGAATTTGTTCGCATTGCTAAGCAGGTTGAGCAGAATCTGCCGGACGCGCATTCGGTCGGAATTCATGCGCCCCAAATCGGGTGCTAACTCGATGGCAAGCCGGTTCGACCGCGCTTGGACAAGCGGGTCCATCAAATCACGCAAATCCTGAACTACTCCGCTCAATTCGAAATCGGAGATCTCCAGTCGGATTCGGCCGGATTCAATCTTCGCCAGGTCGAGAATGTCGTTGATGAGACCGAGTAAGTGCTTGCCCGAGGAGCGGATCTTGCCAAGGTCTTGCGCCGTCTCTTTCGGATCATTGTGTTCCGGGTCTTCGAGCATGAGGTCGCAGTAACCGATGATGGCGTTGAGCGGCGTGCGCAACTCGTGGCTCATGGTCGCGAGGAAGGCATCTTTCGCCCGGCTCGCCTCCAGTGCCAGCTCGGCCGCGGCCTGAAGCTGATGATTGGCTTGCTCGAGCTGGGCCGTGCGCTCGCGCACGCGCTGCTCGAGCCACTCCTTCATGTGCCGGTTTTGGTCTTCGATCTGCTTGCGCTCGGTGATATCGCGCAGAATGCCGGTGAAGACCAAACGGTTTCCGACGGGCACCTGACTTACCGAGATTTCCATGGGAAACGTGGAGCCATCCTTCCTTCTCCCCATAACCTCTTTGGTGAACCCAGTTACCTTGCGGATGCTCAACTCTGAACTCGTGTGGGCGGCAGCGGGGCCGTCGCCGCTAGGTTGAAATACATCGCGGCCGCCGCCCTGGAATAGAACGCGGTAATCCTTGCCGAGCACCTCGCTTTCGCGGTAACCGAACATCCGCTCCGCCGCCGCATTCAACGACTCAACGGTGCCTTTTTCATCCAGTGTCAAGATGCCATCATGCGCGGAGTTGAGGATCGTGCGAATACGGGCCTCGCTCTCGTGCAAGGCATCCTCGCGTTGCCGTACCGTGTCTACCATGCGGTGGAACGCCCGGGCCAGAATGCCGATTTCATCGCGCGATTTTTCCGGCAGCGAAAACTCGCTCGCGCGGCCTTCGGCAAAGTTCCGCAAGGCGTAGCTGACCCGGCTGATACGGCGGGAGAAGAAGCGCGAGAACAGGAATGCGATGACCGCCGCCGCCGCGCTCACGCCCAGCACGAGCCAGCGGAAGTGGGAAAACGCGGCGCGGATATCGTCTTCGATTTCCTCATAAGATGCCGCGACCATCAGGTTCATCGGCAATTCCGGATGATCGAGCTTCAACGAATCGATCGCAAAGCTTTTGCACTTCACCGGATAATGCCAGTGAATCAGGGAGCCGAACTCACGGCCCAGGCGCGGCTGATCTTGAAATTCGCGTTGGAGCTTGTCGAGCATCGCTTCGACGTCGGCACGGTTGTGGCTGCTAATGAGGATGCGCGTGGAGAGGTCATCAATGTGATTGAAACGCAATCCCGGGTTGGACTGGCGGTTTTGCTCGAGTATTTCCTGCAACTTGTCGCGCTGCAACTGGTCCATCTTGGCCGGCAATTCGCCGATGAGGAGCCAATAACCAATATCCGGCAAGGCTACCGGCTCGAATTTCTGATGCAACCGCTCGACACGTTCCTTGGCCGGTCCGAGGTCGGCATCGGGCCGAAAGGCCGATAAGTCTTGTAATGCGGACTCCTGGGCGATGGACGTCGTCCAAATCTTCGCTGGATCGGGATGGGCGAGGAAACGCCCTTGCCGGTCGACCAGGAAGAAGATCCGCCGAGGCGATAGGTTAAAATTGCGCGATTCGAGCAGGCGGCTGAAGTCCGCCCGGACAACCAGCGCCCCATACTGCCCGAGTTTGGTTTCCGGATAGAAAAGCGGCACTGCAACCTGGAGTTGCAAACGAACCGGAGAGTGGGCGGGCAATCCTCCAATGGGCCGGATGCCGGAATAAAAAACTTCGCTACCGTTTGCCTTCGCGGTCAGCGCCCGCTCCAACATGGCCTCATCCACCCAGCCTGGCTGAGAACCCTTTTGCAGCGTCGGCTGATCGGGAACTTCCAGGGCCGTATTTCGGACCGATACGACATCGGTATGATCGCGGCGGACCAGCGCGATCTGCATGTAAAAATGGCCGCGCGTCTGCGCCAGCGTGGTTTGAAAGAGATCCTCCAGGTCTTTGCGCTCGCGCTGTTCGCTCTGGCCTACGGCGCCCTTGGGCTGTGTCTGGCGCTGCCATTCGTTCCAGAGGAGCGCTTGCGTGGCGTGTTCGCCGGCCAGAAACTGACAGGTTTTTTCCAACCGGTCGATATCGGCAAGAATTCGCCGGCCCGACAAGTCTGCTTCGTCCCGCAGGCTGTCTTCCTCGTGATGCGTGAGAATGATCCGGGAATTCTCGTAGAACTGCACGCCGGTAAACCAGGTGAGCACGGCGACCAGCACGCCTGCTGAAAGGCCTACCTTTACGGGGATGCCCAAACGCATTGCGCCTCCGCAAATCTGCACAAGAGATGCCCGGTCTGCGGTCATTGTCGAGTATAACGATAAGGGGACATCCTCAACAGATAGGATTGTTCCGCAGGTGGCAAGGTCGCCGCCAACATTCAATCTTGTGCCGTTTATGCGTTAGATAAGGTCAAGGAACTGAAGCGAAGGAAACGAAGAAAACGAAGAAAGAACCGGAAGGCTTCGGACCGGCTTCCTTCTGATCTTCGTGTCCTTAGTCTGCTTCTGTTGAAATCATCTGGAGCGAGGCGCACCCATGTCGCATTCCACTTCGCGGGTCGGCAACGTCAACTGGTACTTGTTAGCGGCATGTGTCGCCGGCGGCTTCATTGCAGGCGGGCTCATTTTTAGCCTCACCGGAATTTCCAATTGGTTTTCGACGACGCGCATCTCATCACGTGAGGACGGAAAATTCGTCTCCTCGGCGCAACGTGCGGCCGCCACCAAAGTCGTCGCGCTGGCGCGCCTGGAGCCGGAAAGCGGAATCGTGAATCTGGCCGGCCCACCCGGCGACCGGATTCGCCAGGTGAAATGCCAGCTTGGCCAGCAGGTGAAGGAGGGCCAAGCGTTGCTCGAACTGGAAAGCTACCGGGACCGCAAGATTCAGGTCGAGCTGCTGGAGATCAAGATCAAGGAGGCGACCAAGCAGCGCGATACGATCGAGGCGTCGTACAAGGCGCAAACGGCGGAGCTCGAGGCCAAAGAGAACCAATTGAAAACGCTGACGCCGCTGGACATCGAGCAGCAGACTGCGAACCTGAATCTTTTGCGCGAGAAAGAAGCGGCCATGCAGAAGCAGCAGGAGCGGTTGGCATCGTTGGTGACGGCGCCCGTCTCGGAGCAGGAGAAGGAACAGCAGGCGCTGCTGGCCAAGCAGTCGTCGGAGGACGTGAAGACGGCCGACCTGTTGTTGAAGAAAACGCGCCTGACGGCGGACGAGAATGGCAAACTGATCGAGTCGCAGAAAAGGTCAGCCCAGGCCTCGCGCGACCGCGCGCTGGGTGAGCTTTCACTCGATTTACTCAACAAGCAACTGGAAGAGGCCAAGGATCAGATGCAGCGCGCGCTGGTAAAGGCGCCGAGCAACGGGACGGTTCTGCGCATTCTGGCGCATGAAGGCGAGGCGGCCACAGGCCAACCCCTGCTGCAAATGGCCGACACGTCCAAGATGGTGGCCGTGGCCGAAGTGTTTGAATCGGACGCAGCGCAGCTAATGAACTGGCAGTCGCAGAACAAGACGATTGCCGCCACGATCGAAAGCCAGGTCTTTGCACCGGAGAAGCTCGCCGGCCAGGTCACGCACATTGGCCAGATGATCGCGCGCAATCAGTTGCAATCCCTGAACCCGGCGGAGGACAACAACCGCCGCGTGGTGGAAGTGCGGATAGCGCTCGATTCCAGCAGCACCGCGAGCCATTTTTTGAATCTGCAGGTGACCGCGACGCTGGAGCCGAAGTGAGAATTACCAGCCCGAAGCATAAGCGAGGGCACGCCTCGCTAACGCTTCGCCCTCTGCATTATTCCTTGCCGCGCTTCCACTGATACAAGTCCGAGCCCATCTTCATCACATAAAGAATGTTGTGCGGGGCGTCGTAGTCGATCCACGAAAGGGTATTTACGCCCTTCAGGCCGGCGGGCAGCGTAATCGGCGGTTGCCAGGTTTCGCCGCCGTCCCTCGATTCGAGGATGCCCTTTGTCGTCAAAACGAACAGTTGCTTCACATCCTTGCCAAAAACTGGGCCGCAGCGGCCGTCCTTGATTTCCGAAAGCTTTCGCCAGGCCTTGCCGCGATAGCTGGAAGCGATGAGCGAGTCTTCGGTCAGCCAGTATAGTGTGTCGGAACGGAAACGCGGCAACGCGCGACAGTAATACGTGCCGCACGGCTCGAAGGACTTCCCAGCATCGGTTGTGCGCACGATCCTGGGGTTCGGATTCGTTTTCGACTTTGTTTCCGCGACCACCGCGGTCTTCGAATCGAAGACCCACGCAGGCCCATAACCCTTGCCCACTTCCTCGAACGACTTGCCGCCGTCGCGGGAGACCAGAAGCAAATCGCCCGATTCATGCTTGAGCGTGAAAATGAAGCCCAGGTCCGGATCGCTCCAATCGACCGCGCACCAATCAACGTGGCTGCACTTCGCGGCCAGCGGTGTCCACGATTCACCGAGGTCGGGGCTGATGATAATCGGCGACCCGTACACGAATGCCGAGACGAGGCGCTTGTGCCCGATGGGATCGATCATCAGGCAGCCCGGCGTTTCCGTCCGCCCTTTCAGTTGCGTAGTTCCGAGCCGCTCCCAGGTTTTGCATTGATCCTTGGAGCGGAACAGGCCGCAGTCGCTCAAGTTCACGATCACGTCGCCGGTTGGCGGATGAACGGCAACCCCACACAGGCCGCCGAAGCCGGTCTTTTGCGCCTTCAGCAACTCGGTGGTGACGGGCTGCCATTGTTGAGCGTGGGCGCTGGCAACGACTAAGAGGCAAATGCAGGCAACTGAGCACAAACGACTCATTGTGAGAACCTCAGATATCGAAACTGTCTTACGGTCGCCGACAAGCGCATTATCGTGGGACAAGCTTCCAATCTTGTCCCACGGAAGTCATTTCCCGCCATACCGCTTCGCCACGCCATCAATGTACGCGCAATACTGCGCCGCGAGTCCTGCGTCGTCGATGATTACTATGTTCTCCGCATTCTCCTCGGCGCTGTGCGAGAGGTTGTAGCTTCCCGTGATCACCGTATCATCCGCCACCACAATCTTATTGTGCATGAAATCATGTCGGCCGCCGGGGGTGTAGTGCGTCGAGTGTTTGCCGACGAGCGGGCCGGCCACTTTTTCGAATAGGGGTAATTTCCATTCGGCCGGCGAGCCTTTCCATTGGTTGAAAACTTCTTCCATCTGGGTCCGGTCATACACGCCGGAGTAATCGGTCAGCCGGCCGCGGTCGAGCAAATCGCCCAGGGCTCCGAGGATAGCCCCGGAAGTGATGAGCATAGAACAGATCTTGAGCCGGCAGCGCGCGGCGCTGATGCGGTGCGCCACGTCGTGATCTATGGCCCGGCCCGACCCGGGAGCGAAGGCGACGTGAACCGGAATATTGCCGACGCGGGTCGAGCCGGTGTCGTGCGTTCCCGAAGTGCCGATGTCGCCGCGATCCCATAACTCCGCGAAGTCGGCCTCGTAATACGCCGCCAATTCGGGTGACGCAATCTGGACAATGTTGTTTTCCATCAGCGTCCACGAATCCTCCGTCCAGTTTACGGAACCCGTCCAGATCGCAGCGTCCGGGGTGCGGCCATCGCGAATGACGTACTTATGATGCATCAACTTGGGCATCTTAGGGTCGCCGCCGGTGATCGGCTTCGACGCAATCGACGATCCCAGGCTCTGCACGAATTTGGCCGTCCCTGGCGGCGCTGGGTCGCAACCGGCAGCGGGAAAATGTGCATTGGGTTTGCCGGCATCGTAGGCGATTCGCACGTCTACGCCGGCTGCGGCTCGATCTCGCAAAGCGCGCGCGATCATGTCAGCAACGCCATCACTGAGGCGGAAGTCGTAAATCGCAATGTGCAGCGATTTGCGCGCGCCGGCAAGGAACTCGGCGAGCACCGCGGCGATCTGCTCGGCCGACTGACCTCCCTGTTGTAAAAAAGTCACGTTAATTGGCTGCATGGTTGAGTTTCCGTGAGGCACAACTCCGATTGTGCCCGATGCCGCACGGGCACAATCGAAATCGTGCCCCATAAGTCGGCCGTGCTCGCTCGACGTTCCGCTTAAAGGCGGAACATCGAGCCGGTCATTTCCCCAGCCGCTCCAATGCTTCGCGTGCCGCCCGCGTCTCCAGCGCGCGCGGATCGCCTTCCGAAAGTTTTACCAATAGTTGCCGCGCTTCCGGCGTGCCGATGCGCTCCAGGACCTCGATAGCCCGCAGGAAGCGCACGGTGTCGATTGCGAGCGGAACGAAACGGCGGTTCAGCAAGCGGTCAATTCGCCATTCTGATTCCTTCGAGAGCCGCCCGTTTTTGGCAGCGCGCAACGCGGGTAGCGCCCGGTCGCCAAGCCCTGACAATTCCTTCGAGGCGGCTTCCCGCGTAGCGAAGCGGTTGGAATCCAGGTCGCTGATGAGCTTGCGGAGATGCTCATCGCTTACCGATACGATTGATTTGAGTTGTGTGGTTAGCAAGGTCGTTGCCTGGTCCCGCGCTGCGGCTAGCTGCCACAGCGCCTGGTGGGCGCGACCTGCATCGTCCCCTGTCAGATTGGACCAGGCCACGCGCAACTCGGCGTCAGAAAGTCTGCCACTCGTCTGAGGTTTGGTAGGCGCCACGTCCCAAATTGTCACGGTCCCGTTGGCCAGACCAGTAGCGAGTGTTCGACTGTCCGGCGCAAAGGCAAGCGAGCGAACGCCGGCCTGTGGGAAAGACAAAACGCACCTGCCGCTGTTCGTCTCCCATATTCCCACTCCTTGCGACCCGGCCATTGCCAGCCAGCGGCCATTTGGCGACACTTCGAATCGGCCGACGCTGTCCGTCTGAATAGTTTGCACCACGCGGCCGATTTCGGTGTCGATCACCCACAAGGTCGGCAAGGGCGTGGCCTGCACCTGTGCGCCAAACTGGACCTCCTCGGTGCTTGTACTTGGCAACGATGCACAGACCGCGATGCCTGCCGATTGCGCCGCTTTTACCGCTCCGATCCAATGATGCGGTGCAGAGTCTGGCGGCGGTCTTAACAGGACGACGGGTTGACCAGTCTGTGTGTCGTAGATGCAGCCGTCAGGAGTGAAGAGGCGGCGGCCCCTGTCAAAAAACGCCCGAGGCGTCCGGTCGTCTGGCAATTGTGTACCCGCAGAAGCTGAACCGGCCCGCGCGTTCAATTCCATTAAACTTTCTGACGAAACGGAGCGCTGCGAAGTGCGCTCGAAAGCAGCTACGTTCCAGCACTGCAATAAGTAGTGACCCTTTCCATGATCGATCAACACCTGGCAATCCAGCCCGGTGCCATAAACTGCCAGGCCAACCACTGTGTGATCCGGACTATCGGAACCATCCGACCAGCAACGTTGGCGTTTGAATTGATTTGTGATGGCGTCTAAGAGATAGATTTCACCGCGGGTGGTGAGAACCACGGAGTGCCCATCGGGCGTGAATGCCGCCAGACTGGCCGCAGCCACCGGAACCTTGCACCGCACGCCTCGCGACGCCACGTCCCATAGGCGTGCTTCACCGTCGGCGCCAATCGAAATCAACAAGCGGCCATTCGGTGAATAAACGACACGGTTGACACCGCCCATGTGCGCCCGGTCGGGAATCTCGGGCCAGAGCGCTTTGCCGGTCTCGGTGTCCCAACATTGGGGCACTCCGCCGGAAAGCCAGCCGGCGCAAAAACGGCCGTCGGGTGACAGGCCAAGCACGCCTTCGACATTATTGATCTCCTTTTGTACGTGTCCATTCTTGCTGTCGCGCACCTGGATCTTTTGGCCGTCTCCAACGGTAATAATCGTGCGGCCGCTGGCTGAGAAAATTGGCAAGCGTGTGAGGGGTCCCAGATCAATCGGAATCTCTTTAGCTGGGACCAACTTCCCGGTGTGTGCGTTCCACCAGATCGGCGAAGCGCCGGGCGCGCTCGAGCGAGCCAAGAAGTATTCGCCATCCGGCGTGAAGCAAAACGTTGTGGGATCAACGTCTTTTGCCCGTTCGCCTGTCCAAACGGGAGTTCCGCTGTTGGCGTTCCAGGATCTCGGAGTGTCGTCGACGAATGCCACCACCAGTTTGCCAGTAGGTGCAAATCGTGGCGGTTGGATGTAACTCTTTTCTGTATGCAGCGAAATCGGATCCTTGCTAGCTCGGTTCCACAGATAAGCCGCCAATGCTTTTTTCGTGTGGGCAATCGCGGCGACTGACGTGCCGCCGGGACAAACATCGAATTCCCAGAGCGAGTCGACGTCTGGAATTGTCAGTTCGCGGCCAAAGGTGTAGCCATCATCCGGATCGAAACGGCGAATGATCTTGCCGCCCCAATCGCGGGCTGCCAGGAGCTTGCCGTCGGAAGAAAACTTCGGCCACGCCGTATCGGCACAAGGAAACTGCCGGTGCCGCAGGATGCGGCCCGTCGCCAGGTCCCAGTAGTACACATTCAAGGTGTCGTCGGCCGTTATGAGCGTGGTCGGCGTGGGAAAGGCATGGGCGGTAACGTAATTCCAGCGCGGCCGCATGACGCCGAGCCGGGCGATGGCGCGATCGGGAAGGGCGTCCTCTAAAGGAGCAGGTTCGCCAGCGTGGGTAGCAGCGGATCCGAATGCGAGCAAGCACAGGGCCGGTGCATGCCAAGGGCATCTCATGACAGCGCTCCGCGTGGCAGCTTTTTCCCCCTAGCGGCACAACGCCCACCATACCCGCAGCGTTGGCGGATGGCAATGAAAATGTAGCGGAACTCGCAAGAGTTCCGATTGGGGCACAATAAAAATGTAGCGGAACTCGCAAGAGTTCCGATTGGGGCACGAACGGAATTCTTGCGAATTCCGCTACAAGCGCTGGCACTTTTTTAGTGCTTGTTTAGCATGATCATGCCCACCGCGACGAGAATCAGTGCGAGCAGCACGAGAACGCCCCCGGCGGCGCAGGCGACGATCAGCAACGTGCGCTGGCTCATGCCGGCGAAGCCTTTTCCCGATTCCTTTTTGGTGGACTTGAATTCGCGGCGCGGCGCGGCGCTGTCCACTTGGGAAGGAACGAAAATAGTTCCCGGCATCGATTCCCAGAAGGAACCTTCCTGCATCTGGTCGGTTTCCAGGTCAAAGATTTCGCGCGGGTTGGCATTATCGGCGGCGGTGTCCATCGGCAGCGCCGGTTCGTCGCCGACCCAGTGCAGGAGCTGCTTGCGCACTTCATCCGCCGAGCGCGGCCGCTGGGCCGGCTGCTTCGACATCAGATGCTCGATGACGGCCGCGAAGCCGGCCGGCACCGTGGGGTTGATCTCCGTAATCAGGGTTGGCCATTCGTTCAAATGGCGCTTGATCTTCTGCTGCGAGGTGCCGCCGGGAAAAGGCGGCTGGCCGGTGAGCGTGAAGTAAAGCGAGCAACCGAGCGAATAGAGATCCGCCCGGAAATCGACGCCGGTCGGGTCGGCCACCTGCTCCGGGGCTATGTAATCCATGGTGCCAACAATGTAGCCCTGGCCGCCGAGAATGCTTTTGTCTTCCGGCAGATCCTCACCTTCCATGAGGGCCAGGCCCAGGTCCAGCACCTTGGCGTGGCCGTTAGGCGTGATCATGATGTTCGACGGCTTCAAGTCGCGGTGGATCAGGCCCTGCTGGTGCGCATGGTGCATGGCCGAGCAGACCTGGGCGAATATGCGCGCAGTGCGATGGACAGGCAGGGGGCCATCGCTGGCCACTTTTTGAGAGAGGCTTTTGCCCGGAATGAACTCCATGGCAATGAAATAGATGCTGTGATATACGTTCGACTCAAAGGCGCGGGCCAGGTGCGGATGCGAAACCTTTTGCGACAACTCCATTTCGCGGCGAAAGCGTGTCAACACGCGCTCTTCTTCGCGATATTTCTGCGGCGGCAATACTTTGAGTGCTAATAAGCGCTGATCGCGCGTGTCGCGGGCCAGGAATACCGTTCCGCCCATGCCGCCCCTACCAACCGGCGCCAGCACATGGTACGGGCCCAGCACTAACCCTTTTTCGACACCTTGCAACAGCTTTTGCGATTGGAACTGCGACAGCATGCCAGTACGGACGAAATACTCGGCCAGCAGTTCAGGCTTTTTGCGGGCGGCCGCGGGTGCGGTCTGGTACGCCTTTTCGATTTGCTGATCGGTCAGCAGCCCGCTGCGCGCAAGCGCCTTCAGAAATGGCTCAACAGGCTGAGGCTTCACGGCAGGCTGCATGGAGGCCAATCTCGTTGCAAGGAGCAGAGACTTGGATGATACCCGGAAACATTGACGGCGTCCAGCTTCCAAAAGCCCAGGGACGGAAGTCCCTGGGCTTCTTGCCTGATATTGGCAAGGGAGATAGACCATCCTCACTCCCATGTCGCCTTGCCGGAGATGGCTTTGCGTTATCGACCGTCGTTTGCTGAATTCGTGGAACTGGCCCAGGGCGTTTCGCTGGTGCCCGTATATCGCCAGCTGTTGAGCGACAATCTCACGCCCGTGAGCGCCTTTTGCAAAATTCAGGAAGGCGACTGGTCCTTTCTCTTCGAAAGCGTGGTCGGTGGCGAACGTGTTGGGCGGTACAGCTTTCTCGGCGCCGGGCCATTCTTGCGTTTTGAAGCGCATGCGGATTGCGTGAAAACATACGACTCGGCGACCCGCAAGACCAAGGAACAGAGCCATCGCGACCCGCTCGCGTTGCTGGAAGAAACACTCAAGAGATATCAGGCTCCGAAGAACGTGCCGGGCTTGCCGCGCTTCTGCGGCGGCGCCGTGGGCTTTGCCGGCTACGACACCGTGCGCTACGTCGAAGGCGCAAAGCTGCTGAATCCGCCACCGGATGATCGCGGTCTGCCCGATCTGGCGTTCGCCTTTTATGACCGCATGGTGATTTACGATCACATTAACAAGACGGTCGCGGCGGTCGCGCATGCGCATGTCGATTCGAAGGACCTGGAAGGCAGTTATCGCCGGGCGTGCCAGCGCGTGGATCAACTCGTCGAGCGTTTGCAGCAAGGCGTTGCGGATATTCAGCTTACCGATATCGATCTTCCGACCGATCCTAAACCTTCGCTTGTTGCCATGCCGTCGAGTTTTGCGCCGGGAGGTTACGAGGCGGCCGTCGAAAAATGCCGCGAATACATCAAGGCCGGCGACATCTTCCAGGTGGTGCTCAGCCAGCGCTTTCAGCGCGAAACGCAGGCCCGGCCCTTCGACATCTATCGCACGCTTCGAGTGGTGAACCCAAGCCCGTTCATGTTCTACTTGAAGATGGGAAACCTGACGCTCGTGGGTAGTTCGCCGGAGATCATGGTGCGCGTAGAAGGCGACCTGGTCACGGTGCGGCCGCTGGCGGGCACCCGCCGTCGCGGCAAGGATGAGGAAGAAGACAAGAAACTGGCAGCAGAGCTGGTGGCCGACCCGAAGGAGCGAGCCGAGCACATCATGCTCGTCGATTTGGCTCGTAACGATGTGGGCAGGGTCGCCCGCTATGGCACGGTTGAATGCAGCGATTTGCTTACCGTCGAGCGCTATAGCCATGTGATGCACCTGAGCAGCACCGTGACCGGCCGGCTGCAAGAAGGAAAATCGGCCTTCGATGCGCTGCGTTCGAGCCTACCGGCGGGAACACTCAGCGGTGCGCCGAAGGTGCGGGCCATGCAGATTATCGATGAACTGGAGCCGCACCGCCGCGGGCCCTACGGCGGGGCAGTGGGCTACGTCGATTTCTCCGGCAACATGGACACGTGCATCACGCTCAGAACCCTGGTGATTAAGGGCCAGACCGCGTATTTGCAAGCCGGCGCCGGCATTGTGATGGACAGCGTACCCGCTGAAGAGCGCGTTGAAAGCGAGAATAAGGCAATGGGCTTGCTCAGGGCGCTGGAAATGGCGGAGACACAGTTGTGAATACGAGCCGGAAGCGGAAGCGACGGATCGCCGCCATCCGTGGCTTACCTTACGCTTCCGGCTCGTAAGGAATCTGAATGCGCGCCGTAATCCAACGCGTGACTCGCGCCAAAGTGGTCGTCGCCGGCCAAACCGTAGGTGAGATTGGCCGGGGCCTGCTCGTCCTGCTTGGCATCGCCCCGACCGACACGCCGGAGATTGTGCGCTGGATGGCCGACAAGATTGTCGGCCTGCGTATCTTCGAAGATGCCGACGGGAAGATGAACGTGGATCTCGGCTCCGTGGATGGTTCGGTTCTTGTCGTGAGTCAGTTCACCCTGTATGGCGATTGCCGGCAAGGGCGCAGGCCCAGCTTCATCGGCGCCGCCCGGCCGGAAGTGGCGATTCCGTTATATGAATCGTTTCTGAATGCGATTCGCGTTTTGGGAATTCCCCTGCAGGCTGGTGTGTTCGGCGCGGAGATGGCTGTAGAACTCGTGAACGATGGGCCGGTGACGTTGATCGTCGAAAAAGAGTAAGCGAACAGGTAGGTTGCGCTGCGCTCCACCCACCCTACAACTTTAGCGTTGAGTGCATTTCATGGATAAACCAACGCCCGGATTTCAGCAGCGCCTCGGTCTGTTCGATTCCGCGATGCTCGTGGCCGGGGCGATGATCGGCTCCGGCATTTTTATAGTCTCGGCCGATATTGCACGAGATGTGGGCTCGTCGGGCTGGCTGCTGGCCGTGTGGGCGATTGCCGGTTTGATGACTGTTCTCGGCGCGCTGGCCTACGCCGAGCTGGCTGCCATGATGCCGCAAGCCGGCGGACAATACATCTATCTCCGAGAAGCGTTCGGCCCACTGCCGGGATTTCTTTACGGTTGGACTTCCTTTACCGTTATTCAAACCGGCACGATCGCTGCCGTCGGTGTTGCCTTTGCCAAATTCGCCGGCGTGTTTGTTCCTGCACTTGGAGCGCGCGATTCCAGCATGTCGTTTGATACCGACCCGGCGGTGATTTGGGGAATACATTTTTCCCATCCGCTGGTGATCCAGTTACCGCTGCCGTGGCTGAAGGAATCGCTGGTTGTATTTAAGCGCGAAGAATTCACGGTTCTTTACGGGCAAGTGCTGGCCGTCGTTGTGATCCTTAGCCTCACCGCGTGGAATACGTTTGGCGTGCAGCAAGGCAAATGGCTGCAGAACATCTTCACCGTGGCGAAGATCGGCGCGCTGGCGGTCCTGATCATCATTGGCCTTACCATTACCTGGAACTCGCATGCGGTCGAGCGAAATTTCGCCCATCTCTGGCAGGGAATCGAAGCGACCGAGCGATCGAATGAGTTACGAAAGACCATGCCGGTTGGCCCGGAGCTGCTCGCCTGGATGATCGTCGGCGGAGCACTGGTCGGCGCCCTGTTTTCGGCAGATGCCTGGCACAACGTGGCCTTCACCGCGGGCGAAGTCCGCAACCCACGCCGCAATTTGCCGCTGAGCCTGATTCTGGGCACGGGTCTGGTGATTGCGCTGTATCTTCTGGCGAACGTGGCGTACCTGGTTAGCTTGCCATTACATGGAACGAAAGGGACAGCGACCGTATTCGAGCAAGGCATTTCACAAGCGGGGAATGGAAACGACCGCGTGGGTACGGCGTTGATGTCTCTTGCCTTCCCAAGTCATCCCAAATTGGGCGCTTGGCTCATGGCCATTGCGATCATGATTTCTACCTTTGGGTGCATGAACGGGCTGATTCTCATGGGCGCCCGCTTGTATTATGCGATGGCTCGCGACGGGCTCTTTTTCGCGGGCGTTGGCACGCTGAACCGTCATGGCGTGCCCGCGGTTGGACTCTGGACCTTGAGCATTTGGTCATGCCTGTTGGTCTTTTCCGGCACCTATAGCGAGTTGCTGGATTATGTGATCTTCGCGGCCGTTTTGTTCTATGGCCTTACGGTTACGGGACTGTTCGTTTTGCGCCTTCGCCAGCCCAATGCTGAGCGGCCCTACCGGGCGCTAGGTTATCCAATCCTTCCCGGCCTCTATGTGGTATTGTGCGCGGCCGTGATGTTCGATTTGTTGCTGGTCAAGCCAATTTACACTTGGCCGGGTTTATTGCTGGTAATTGCGGGCATTCCCGTATATCTTCTCTGGCGGGCGATTAATAAGCAGGTGACGCCGCAGGGTTCGAAGACTCGCCCCGCGGCTTAAATTCCTCTCTGGAATTGAGGACAGCATGCTTTGGAAACGACTGTTTGCAACGAAGTCGATTGAACAACTGCACAAGGAAATGGCCGAGGACGAAGGCCGGCTGCGCCGAGCCCTCGGCCCTGTGGCACTTACATCGCTGGGCATTGGCGCCATCATCGGCGCCGGTATCTTTGTGATGACGGGCCGCGTGGCGGCCAACAACGCCGGCCCCGGGATTCTGCTTTCGTACACGATTGCCGGCATCGGCTGTGCGCTGGCCGCGTTTTGCTACGCCGAGTTCGCGTCGATGGCGCCAGTCGCGGGTAGCGCCTACACATACGCCTATGCCACCCTCGGCGAGTTGCTGGCCTGGATCATCGGCTGGGATTTGATTCTCGAATACGCGATGAGCTGCGCGACGGTCGCTTCCGCATGGTCGGAGTATTTCAATAAGTTCACCGAAATCGTTTTTCATTGGAAAGTTCCCGACAATCTCAGCAATGATCCATTCTCGTTTGCCGGGGCGTACCTTAACCTGCCGGCGGTTCTTATTCTGGTCGTCATTACGGCAATTCTGGTGATCGGCATTCGCGAAAGCGCAATTTCGAATACTGTACTCGTGATTGTGAAGCTCGGAGTGGTCTTGTTCGTGATCTGTGTGGGCCTCAGTTACGTTTCCTCGCGCAACTGGACCAGCATCTTTGTCGAAGATCGCAAAATGTCCGAGCAAACTGCAATTCCAGATGCATCGGAAAAGATCGTGAAGGCGGAAGATCAGTTGCTCAATGAAGCGGAAACATTGTCGCCATTGGAAATAAAGAAGTCCGTGCGAAAAGTGTTGATTGAACTAGAAAACGGACAAACCGAAGGCATTGCACCGCCCAACCAACCCGACCGAGATGAACGGATTCGGGAATTGAGCGCCAAGACTTTGGCCATTTACTTACGCAACCGGATCAAACAAGTCAACGAGGAGCTGTTGGCCAAAAAGGAAATCAACGCTGATCAAGCCAAGGAGCGCGCTCAGAGAATTGAAGAAGAAATCCAAAAAATGTTTCGGCACGTTGACAAGGACGACAAACTTCACCTCAACAACATTACGCCGGAAGACGAACGCCGTGCCGCGATTGTCTTGAAGTCGGCCAAGGAAGAAGCGGCGAAAGCCGAGCTGGAAAACTGGGGCCTGCTCGGGATAGTGGGCCTAAACAAGTCGTTGGCCAAGCTCGACAACTCGACACGCACCAAGTTTACGCCCTATGGGTTGTCTGG
>Ga0070732_10001028_pt1 | contig 15738 bp, 11 predicted proteins | sample Coa_R1_5_FD_66449 | JGI IMG/M metagenome (GOLD analysis project Ga0070732, IMG submission 66449) | Surface soil microbial communities from Centralia Pennsylvania, which are recovering from an underground coalmine fire - Coalmine... | ecosystem: Environmental > Terrestrial > Soil > Unclassified ...
ATTGCCATGGCGATCAAGTTCGGCAATCAATTCCTTCTCCGGGAACGGATAAAGCTGCTCCAACAATACAATCGCCGTGCGCGTGTCCTTTCTCTTCTTGCGCTCGGCGCGCAGTTCGTGGCCAATTTTGCCCGTACAAACCAGGATCCGCTCAGCCTCGCCGATTTCCGTATCCGGGACGACGACTTGGAAATTGTTGCGGCTGAAATCCGCAATTGGAGAGGATGCATCCGCGTGGCGCAGCGTGCTCTTCGGAGTGAAGACGATCAGCGGCTTGCGCCAATGGCGCAGGCCTTGACGGCGCAGGAGATGGAAATACTGTGCGGCCGTTGAGGGTTGCGCGATTTGAATGTTGTCTTTGGCGGCCAGCTGAATGAAGCGCTCAATGCGCGCACTTGAGTGTTCCGGCCCCTGTCCTTCATAGCCGTGAGGCAGCAGCAAGACCAGGCCCGAAAGCAGGTTCCACTTTGCTTCCCCGGCGCTGATGAATTGGTCGATGATAGCCTGCGCAACGTTGGCAAAATCTCCGAACTGAGCTTCCCACAGCACGAGCGCTTCGGGATAGTCGCGGCTGTAGCCGTATTCGAAGCCAAGGACTCCGGCCTCGGAGAGGGTGGAGTTGTAGATTTCACAACGGGCCTGACCAGGGGCGATGTTTTCCAGAGGAACGTATTCGGTCTCGTTTTCCACATCGATGAGAACGGAATGACGCTGGTTGAATGTGCCGCGTCGGATATCTTGTCCTGACATGCGAACAGGAATGCCTGCCTTCGCGAGGCTTGCGAAGGCGAGGGCTTCCGCCATCCCGTAATCCACAGGCCGCTTTCCGACGCCCATCTCGGCACGCTGCTCCAACAGCTTTTTCACCTTGGGATGAATGTGGAAAGTGTCCGGATAAGTGGTCAGGCGACTGGTCAAACCGGCCAACTCCTCAGGTGAGAGCCCGGTCTCGACTTCATACTCCGGCTTGTGGCGCCCCCCGAAATAGTTGTCCCAGTACTTGGGAAGGTCGCGCATCATGGGCTTCTGCTTTACACTGCCGGCTCGTTTCTGGGCAGCTTCAAACTCGGCCTTGATGGCGTCGGCCTGCTCTCGAGCATCCGTCGCGCCGATATCGTCCGCGTAGATTTCCCACAACGGCGGATGCTCTTTGATTTTCTTGTAGAGGATCGGCTGGGTGATGGTCGGGTCGTCCACTTCGCTGTGGCCATGACGGCGATAGCCAATCAGATCGATAACCACGTCGGTGCCGAACTTGTAGCGGTATTCGACCGCCATCCGGGCGACGCGGACGACCGCATCCACATCTTCGCCATTGACGTGGAAAATCGGGATGGATTGCCGGCGCGCGATACAGGCGGCGAAGCGGGTCGAGTGCTCTTCGTGGTAATCGGTAGTAAATCCAAGAAGATTGTTGGCAATAACGTGGATGGTGCCGCCCACAGTGTAGCCGCGAAGATCGGCGTAGTTCATGGTTTCGGCGAGAATTCCCTGCCCCGCGAAGGCGGCGTCGCCGTGAATGAGCACGGGTAGATATCGTTCGCGTCCACCTTCAGCTGCGCGGTCCTGCTTGGCTCGGGTGCGGCCCACCGTGACCGGGTCGACGGCTTCCAGATGGCTGGGGTTGGAGACGAGATGAATGTGAACTTTGCGTCCACTGCGCGTGATGTACTCGCCGGTGGCGCCCATGTGATATTTCACGTCGCCGCTGCCTAAAACGCTGCGCGGATCCACGTCTTCAAACCCAGCAAACAGTTCTTCCGGAGCACGCTTGGCAACATGGGCAATTACATTCAAACGACCGCGATGGCTCATCCCCAGGACCAATTCGATCGCCCCGGCTTGCGCTGAGGAATCAAGGATTTCGTCGAGCAGCGGCAGAAGCGCGGTAACCCCCTCCAGAGAGAACCGCTTGCTGCCGAGATAACGCTGCTGCATGACCTGCTCAAAAATGTCGGCGCGGATCAGCAGATCAAGGATGCGTTGCTGATCTTCCTGAGGCGGCTCCGACTCCATCTGTTCGTAGATCCAGCGGCAGCGCTCGGGATCCGAAATGTGATTAATTTCGACTCCAATCGTGCTGGAGTAGATGTTGCGAGCTTCGCGGGCGTATTCGCCATCTTTGTCCAGTTCGGGATGAGGGCGAGGCTGCAGGAATCCGAGAGGATCGAGGTCACCTTCGAGGTAGCCCCAGCGGCGGAAAGCGTCGAAGACACGCTGGCGCTCGAGATTGGCGCCATTGCTGGTTTCAACAAGCGCGGTGCCGGAAGTCTTAATCTTGGAAATTGCCATGTGAGTGCAGCTACCAGAATAAAGGATGCGAGGAAGCATGCGGGGGATTCTGGCGCTTAGTTCCCGGGACCTCAGGCCCGGGCACATTCCGCGAGTCCTCCACGGCTATGTGCATCGTGTGGCCCGGTCTCAGGCGTAACGATGTACACTGCGGGCTTCGATGTATGGCGAGAGCTGACACGCAATCCATTCCGACTCTGCTGGGAATCCCCTTTGATGCCAACTCTTCATATCTAGGCGGGACCGCCGGAGCTCCGTCGAAAATCCGGGAAGCCATCGGGTGCAACGCTTCCAATCTGTGGACTGAGTTGGGAGTCGACCTTGGAACTGCGGGAGCATTCTCGGATGCAGGCGACCTCGAGCTTGGCGACGCAGATGCCTTTACCACGATTGAGCGCCGTGTCGGCGCAGTGCTGGAAACAGGCGGGCGGCCAGTTTCGCTCGGCGGAGATCACTCGATCACTTATCCCATAGTGAAGGCCGTTTCTCGACGCTATCCAGAGCTAGCCGTGGTTCATTTCGATGCGCATCCGGATTTGTATGACGACTTCGAAGGCAACCGGCTGTCGCATGCGTGCCCGTTCGCGCGGATTATGGAGGAGCGGCTGGCCAAGCCATTGGTGCAGGTGGGAATTCGCACCATGAACCGCCATCAGCGCGAGCAGGCCACCAGATTTGGCGTAGAAGTAATTGAGATGCGGTCGCTACCCGCCTATGAGCGGCTTAAGATTCGCGGGCCGGTTTATCTTTCCTTCGATATGGACGTTCTTGATCCCGCGTTTGCTCCGGGAGTATCCCATCGCGAGCCGGGCGGGATGTCGGTAAGGGAGGCGATCGCTCATTTGCATGCCATTGAAGGCACGATTGTCGGAGCGGACATTGTGGAGTACAACCCGGTGCAGGACATTTCAGCAATCACCGCGACCACGGCGGCAAAGATGCTGAAAGAAATCTTGGGGAAAATGATTGTGGGTTGAACCGCTAACGGCTATGGAATAATGCTGCCGTTCTGTTTCGACTTAATTTTCTCCTGCACCAGGACACTATGGGGAACGATCAAGAAAAAGAAGCTGCAGCGCGAGCGAGCCTGCGGTTCATCAAAAACGGGCAAGTGGTGGGATTGGGCACCGGGTCAACCGCGGCGCATTTTATCCGGCTGTTGGGAGAGCAGGTCCAGCACGGTTTGAAGATTCGCGGCATTCCGACGTCAGAGCGATCGCGGGACTTGGCGCTAAGCTTAGGAATCCCTTTGACCACGCTGGACGACTTTCAGGAAATCGACGTCACAGTGGATGGGGCAGACGAGGTGGATCCGCAACTGCGATTGATCAAAGGGGGCGGCGGAGCGTGCTTGCGGGAAAAGATCGTGGCCTCGGCGACGAAGCAGTTCGTCATTGTGGCTGACGCTTCGAAACAAGTGGCGACGCTGGGCCGGTTTCCTTTGCCAGTCGAGGTGATTCCGTTTGCTCAAGCCCTCGTGATGAAAAGAATTGCAGCTTTGGGGCCGCGCGTTCAGCTGCGGATGGCTGGCGGTAAGCCGTATGTGACCGACCAAAACAATCACATCCTCGATTGCCACTTTGGCCAGATCGCAGATGCCGAGGGCTTGGCCCGGCAACTTAGCGAAATGCCTGGAATCGTTGAGCACGGACTCTTTATCGGGATGGCGAAGACCGTGCTCCTGGCGAAAGGGAGCGAAATTGTAGAGTTGCATCGCTAGCCCCGGTGCATGCCGGTAGTGCCGGATTCGCAGTGACAGGCAAGGCAGACGAAATGGCGATGGCGGAGTCAAATGTCCAGGGTTGGCAAGGACCTTCTCGGCGCCAACATTTGCGATACCCAGCGGGCACGCGACTGGATGTGACAGTACTGCGGTCGGGAATCCCCGACACCATCCCCGGACGGCTGCTCAACGTGTGTGAGGATGGCATCGCAGCGGTCCTCGCCGGGGATGTTCTGCCGGGAGAGGCGGTCGGCATCGAGGTTCGGCTTCCCGTCCCGTCTGGCCGGTTGGGTACGCGTGCCGTGGTGCGTTATCAGGACAAACTCCGCTGTGGGATGGAACTGACAGGATTATCGAGCGAGCAGAGAGCTGCAATCCGCAACTGGGCCGAAGAATCGAGCGTTAAGTTCGAAATCGTCACAAACACCAGGTCGGTTCCTTCGGAAATCGAAGAAGATCACGGCCCGAGAACGTCAGACGAGAGTCGCTCAGGAAATGGCGGTGGAAACCACCGCGGGTTCGGGTGGGTGATTCTGCTGGTCGCGCTGGGCATACTTGCGTCCGGTATTTGGTGGCGATGGAACCGCGGCTGGCAAGAGTTGGAGTCAGGTCTGCCCGATCGTGAATCGGCGCCGGCTAAGGCAGCGCCAGTGCAGGTTTCGTCCGACGTAATGCAGAAGCTGATTATTCACCGAGTCGATCCGGATTATCCTGCAGAGGCGCGGCAGGCAGGGCTTCAGGGCGTGATCGTCCTGGATATCGTAGTGGGAAGCGATGGATCGGTGGAAGAGATGCGGCCTCTAAACGGTCCCGCTCTGCTGGCTCACTCGGCCATGGATGCTCTGCGCTGGTGGAAATTCGAACCCTATCGCGTGAACGGTAAGCCCACGCCTGCCGAAACCACGGTCGCCGTGGAATTCAGACCTTAAGATGTGCGCCCGCTCCGGTTCCGCTGTTTCCGCAGGGCGTCGAGCACGACCACTCCGCTGACAGCAAAGCAGAGAATGGCGCCGAGAGACGCCAGCAACATCAAGTTCGGCCTCAGCCGCAGGATGTCGGCAAAGATCGCCGCAACCGAGAAAACAACTCCCACTACATTCAGCCAAAGCGGAGCCCTGACAGGAGTAGCCGCCTGACGCAGACGCAGTTGCAACAGCAGGGCTGCCAGTCCGATGGCGGCCACGACCACCAAGGCCTGCGGACTAAGGAATGCGCCACGGCCGGTGTAGACCACGACCAGGGACAACGCGACCAGCAGCAAGCCTGCGGCGAGAACTGTCCATCGGCGGGGCTTGGCCTTCAAGGACGGGTTGGCAATGGCTTCCGGCAAGAGGTTGCGTCTTGAGTTATACAGGCGCACGGAGGGCATTTCAAATCAATTAGGAGGCTTCCATGGGCAGGTATGCAGCTTTTTGTGCGGTTCAGGCGTAGCTTAAGTTTCTCACTCAACCATAAGTCTGCGCGACGAAGTTGTGGTGACAATTTCCCGACGGGCATCTCATATAATCGAAACCATGAAAAAGGTCGTCCATGCAGCGTGTCCGCACGATTGTCCGGACGCTTGTGGCGTTTTGATCACCGTGGAAGATGGGCGCGCGACGAAGATTCAGGGCGATCCGGCGCATCCCGTGACGCGCGGATTTTTGTGCGGCAAGGTGGCGAAGTATCTGGACCGTGTGTACTCGCCCGATCGTCTGCTGTATCCCATGCGGCGCGTCGGACCGAAGGGGCCAGCGGCTATGCGGAGCTTCGCTCCGCCTGGACGGCCGGGGGCGGCGGTCCCCACATGTGCGGATCAGACTTGGCAGCGTATCTCGTGGGACGAGGCGCTGGAGGAAACCTCCTCACGTTTTCGCAACATCATTGCGGAGTGCGGTAGTGAAGCGATTCTGCCTTATTCGTATGGCGGGACCTTGGGGACGCTGAACAACGCTTCCATGGATCGCAGATTTTTTCATCGGCTGGGAGCTTCGCAGCTTGATCGAACCATCTGTACGGCCGCCGGGGACGCCGGCCTGAAGTCCGTTCTGGGCACGAAATTGGGCACGGAGCCGGAACAATTCGTGCATTCGCGCTACATCATTGCGTGGGCGGCGAACATTCACGGCAACAATGTGCACCTGTGGCCGTTTATTGCGGAGGCGCGGCGAAAGGGCGCCAAGCTGGTGGTAATTGATCCGTACCGCACACGGACTGCGGCATGTGCCGACTGGTATCTCCCCATTAATCCCGGCACCGATACGGCGCTAGCACTCGGCATGATGCACGTGATTATCGGCGAGAATCTGCACGATGCGGATTACGTTGCAAAGTACACGCTGGGCTTTGAGGAACTTCGCGAGAAGGTAAAGGAATATCCACCGGAGCGCGTTGCCCAGTGGACCGGAATCTCGGCGGACGATATTCGCAAACTGGCGAGGGAATACGCCACCACAAGACCAGCCGTGATTCGCCTGAACTTCGGGGTGCAGCGATCGGAGGGCGGAGGCATGGCGACACGCGCCGTTGCGATGCTGCCCTGCATTACTGGCTCGTGGAAAGAAGTCGGCGGCGGGCTGCAGATGTCGATTAGCGGTGCCTTTGAGTTTAATGCCGCTGCGTTGGCGCGGCTGGATTTGATGCAGCCGGCGCTAGGGCGCGATGCGCGCGTGATCAACATGGTGGAGTTGGGCAAGGCGCTGAACACGCTGAACGATCCGCCGGTGAAAGCGCTTTTTGTTTACAACTCGAATCCCGCGGCGGTCTGTCCTGATCACAATGAAGTAGTGCGCGGATTGATGCGACCCGATCTCTTTACCGTGGTGCACGAGCAATTTCTAACCGACACGACCGATTACGCCGACATCGTGTTGCCGGCAACAACTTTCTTCGAGCACAAAGATCTGCAACGGGCATACGGGCACTACTACTTGCAAGTTTCACAGCCGGCAATTGCTCCAATGGGTGAATGCCGTTCCAATGTTGAGGTCTTCCGCGCGCTGGCGCAACGCATGGGATTCGAGGAAGATTGCTTCGGGCATAGCGTGGACGAAATGATTGACCAGGCGCTGGATTCGCCGAGTCCGTGGCTGGCCGGGATCAACCGCGCGCGATTGGAGCAAGGGTATGCGCGATTGAACTTCGCCGCGTCCGACGCTGCGGAGCTTCGCTCCGCTGGACAGCCGGGGGCGGCTGTCCCCACACCAGCAACCCCATTTCTTCCCTTCGCACAAGGAAACTTCCGCACTGCCTCGGGAAAGGCAGAGCTTTACAGTGAAGCGCTTAAAGCGCAGGGGTTGGATCCGGTGGCCGAGTTCACGCCACCGACTGAATCGCGTCAGGGCAAGCAGAAGTCTACGTTCCCTCTCGAACTCCTCGCCCGCAAGCCGGATAATTTTCTGAATACCACGTTCTCCAACCTCCCCTCGGTGCAGGAACTTGAGGAAATGGGACTGCTCGAGATCCACGCCGCGGACGCTGAGAGGCGAGGCATAAGGGACGGCGATGAGGTCAAAGTCTTCAACCGGCGCGGCGAAGTCCGGCTAAAGGCGCGCGTCGACGGCGCAGTTCAACCAGGTGTAGTGGCCGCCAAGTTGAACTGGGCCAAGCTCACGCCAAATTTCCACAGCATCAATTCGCTTACCTCAGAAAAACTTACCGACATGGGCAACTCGGCTGCGTTTTATTCCGTCTTGGTGGAAGTAGAGTTGTCCCAGCCAAAGGCCGATCGCTAGCGCTACACCGCTTCTGACATTCAACGGAGGGGTGAGCGCTGATTCCGCTGCTGGTGAGAAGCAACCGAAGATTGACCATGAGAGTTGCGGTTTGGACGCTTGCGAACGCTCTACCGTATAATTGCAGTTTTCTTCCATCCCAGAGGCCGAGGTCGTAGCGATTCACTTTCGCTTTCATCCGGGGAGCTTTGCTGCGTCCGCGCGCGAGCGCGCCGCCCGCTCTATTTCGACGCCATCTCCTTTATTCCTAGGGTATTGGCTTGGAATGCGGCGCCGCGTACGTCTGCTTGCAGGGATGTCGCTTACGTTATTGCTGCTCAGCGCGGCATCGCTGTGCTGGGGGCAAACTGACGTCATTTCAGAGATTGATATCCAGGGCAATCGCCGCATTCCTGCCGACACCATTCGAGCCCGCATCTTCACCAAGCCCGGAGATATCTACGACCCCGTGAGTTTGGAGCGCGACTTCAATTCCCTGTGGAACACAGGTTACTTCGAGGACATCCGCTTCACTCGCGAACAAACGCCCAAGGGCTGGCGCGTGATTGTACAGGTGAAAGAAAAACCCACGATCCGCGAAATTAACTATGTTGGATTGAGTTCTGTTTCCACCAGCGATGTTCTCGACCGGTTCAAGGAAGCCAAGGTCGGATTGGCGGTGGAGAGTCAATACGATCCCACCCGCATCAAGAAAGCCGAAGTTACGATCAAGGGCCTGCTCTCAGAGCACGGGCGGCAGTTTGCAACGATCCGGACGGAAGTACGGCAGATTCCGCCCGCGGCGGTGGGAATCACGTTTGTGGTGAAAGAGGGGCCCAAGGTCAAAGTCGGCAAGATCAAGTTTGAAGGCAACAAGAACATCAACACGCGGGTTTTGCGTGCGGCAATGAAGAATTTGCGGCCGATCGGCGTGCCTCACTCAATCTTCCTGGAAAACATTTTCGCCAAAACTTACGACGCGACCAAGTTGGAAGAGGATACAGAGCGGGTGCGCGCCGAATACCAGAATCGCGGTTATTTCAAGGTGGTTGTGAATGATCCCAAAACCCAGATTCACGACACGGGACACAAGGGATTCCACATTCCCCTGCTGCAGGCCGGACCGGGCAAAGCGGTCGATATCACCATGCCCATCGAGGAAGGGGATAAATACCGGCTGGGAAAGATCACATTCAAGAACAACAAAGCAATTCAGAACGTGAATGCGCTGCGCTCCTTGTTCCCCATTAAGGACGGGGACATCTTCAGCCGCGAGAAAGTGGCAAAGGGTTTGGAGAACCTGCGCAAGGCTTATGGCACGCAGGGTTACATAAACTTCACTTCCGTGCCGGGCACGACGTTCGATGATGAGAAGAAACTGGCATTTCTTGAGATTGACGTCGACGAAGGCAAGCAATTCTACGTGCGCCGGATTGAGTTCCAAGGCAATACGACGACGCGCGATAAGGTTATTCGCCGCGAACTGGCGCTGGAAGAAGGCGGAGTCTACAACTCACGACTCTGGGAATTGAGCCTGCTTCGCCTGAACCAGTTAGCATATTTCGATCAATTAAAGCCGGATGATCCAACCACGACTGATCGGAAACTCGACGAAAAAAACGGGCTGGTCGATTTAACGCTAAAAGTGAGGGAAAAGGGCAAGAACAGCATCGGTTTGAATGGAGGCGTGAGCGGCCTGGAAGGGGCTTTCGTCGGATTAAGTTACACCACGAACAACTTTCTGGGATTAGGCGAAACGCTGCAGGTGCAGATCAGCCTGGGAAACCTGGCGCGCAGCGTGTTGTTTGGCTTCACCCAGCCCTATATGTTCGACCGGCCGCTGCAATTTGGTTTTACCGTGTATGGAAACAAGATCAGCTTTAACCAGGCCCGGCAACTTTCCATCTTCAGCGGGCAGAACCTGAATCTGCCCAACGCTGTGCTGCAAAATCTGCAGAACTACACGCAGTCGAGCGCGGGATTTACGACTTCCCTCAGTTATCCGCTGCGGCGTTCTTTTAAGCGCGTAGGAGTCACGTATACGTTCGATCGATCTTCTCTGCTTGCCCTGAGCACGGCGTCGAAGAGTCTCTTCCAATTTCTGGCCTTCCGCGGAATCTCCGGACCGAATGCGCTGAATGGAATTATCACCAGCAAAGTGTTTCCGAATTTTTCATTCAACACCCTTGATAGCGGGATTTCGCCGCACAGCGGACATCAGTTCACCGCCGGGGCTGAGATTGCGGGACTGGGTGGCACGGTCCGTTCGGTGCGCCCAATCGTACAGTACAAGCGGTTCATTCCGGTGCAGAACCGGAGAAATGCAATTGGTTTCAACGTGCAGGGATCCTTTATCAGCGGCTTCGGAGGGCTGGTCGCGCCACCCTTCCAGCGCTTTTACATGGGCGGCGAAAATGATATTCGCGGCTTCGATATCCGCTCGGTTTCCCCGGTTGCTTTTCTGCCCAGCGCGGGTGCAATTACTTTAACCAATCCGGACGGAACGCCGGTTCCGAAAGATCCCTCGAATCCGCGCCGAGGGAATGTGAGCGTACCCATACCGGTGGATCAGATCGTGTTCCCGGGAGGAGATCTCAGCGCCTTCGGCAATGTGGAATACCGGATCACGATTTTTGGCCCAGTCGCGCTGGCCCCTTTTGTGGACGGTGGAATCGATCCCATTCTGCGCAGGTCCCAGTTGCAAATTGCTACCCAGCAGTATCAGGGCGTGATCAGCACATTGTTCGGTTGTCCGGCGCTGGATTCAACAACGTCAAACGGATGTACGCCCGGCAGCATTTTGAGTCCGAGACCCTCCAACCAACTGCAAGTGCTGAATTCCACCAACTGGCGGCCAAGAGTTTCTACAGGACTCGAGCTGCAGATGTTTCTGCCGGTCATCAACGCTCCGTTCCGTATCTACTGGGCATACAATCCCTTGCGGCTGGATAACCCGGCGAATCCTCCCATCCCGGTCACGCGCGGAATGTTTCCGGCCGGGGCAGCAGGAGATTACTCGTATCGTCTGGCGGTTAATACGTTTGCTCCCAGTTTTCTGCTGCGCGAACCGAGGAAGACGTTCCGCTTCACGGTGGCGACGACATTCTAGGACCAGAGTTCTGGCGCGCTTCCGAGTAGACCGGGGTGGGTTTGACGGGGCTCGGGTGCTGTCCCTATAATGCAAATGATCCACGCTATTTGCAGCAAGATGGTAGCGGGTTCAAATGAACCCGCGCGATTGGCGTGCAAGCGCTGGCTATCTAGTGCGCCTTTCCGATGCTGGCGGTTCCAGCGGCGGGAACCTCGTTTGAGCGCGACCCAGCATTGAGAAGAATCTGAGATCAAGATTGCAGTTCATTCCCGGCAACATGCTTCAAGGAGTACAAGCGATCCAATGATGAGCAAGTTTTTACGAACCCTTCTGGCCCCTGCGGTTTTCTTTGCGATTTCCGCATTGGCCCAAACTGGCAGCGCCGCCACGTCCCCGAGTTCCGCCACTCCGGCAGGTAGCTCGCCGGCCGTTCCAACCACGGCCTCGAGCGGTACACGAGTGGGAACCATCAACATTGAGCAGGCCATCTTCAACACCAACGAGGGCCGCCGTGACTTCGAAACCCTCAGTAAGAAGCTTGAGCCCAAGCAAAACGAGCTCAAGGGTCAGAATGACGAACTGGAGAAATTGCAACAGCAGCTCCAGACGCAGGGCGACAAACTGAACGAAGATGCCCGCGCCACTCTGGTGAAGCAGATCGAATCGAAGAAGAAGGTTTTCGATCGCTCAGTGCAGGATGCTCAGGAAGAAGCGGGCAACCAGCAGAATGAGATCGCGCAGCGAATTCTGCAGAAGATGGCGCCGATGATCGTGAAGTACGCGCAGGAGAATGGTTTCGGCCTGATCGTGGACACCTCGAAACAATGGCCGCAGAGCCCTGTCCTGTGGTACGGCGAAGGCGTCGACATTACTAAGCCGGTTGTCGAGGCTTATAACACGCAATCCGGCGTGCCGGCGCCTGCCGCCTCCGGGGCAGCGGCGCCTAAGCCGGTTACGCCAAGACCTGCCGGCACCACCCCGAAACCAACTACTCCGAAGCCCACTACTGAGCCTCCAAAGTAGTTTCTCGACACCTTAGGGATCTGAAAAGTTCCGAAAGAGCCGCGTTCTACGCGGCTTTTTTCTTTTGCATGCGCGGCGTCCGGGTGAGGCGTGCCGGTGTCCATAGAGGCATCGACATTTCACCCCGGAGGACGCCATGTTTGCCGACGCCATGCTGGAAACTTCATGGACCCAACGTTCACGCCGCAGCTGGATTACAGTCACCTCGTTCGCAGTGCAAGCCGTGGCGACAGCCATTCTGTTGATGCTGCCCCTGATCAGAAATGCCGCCCTGCCTGCCGGCCATACTTTGCCCACGCCCGTGACCTGGGGAGCGCCTCCCGCACTGCACCCGATCCCACAGCGTCCGCATTCCGTCACAACCGTGCAGAGCAATCTTTCAAACAACGTGCTGATCGCTCCACGCCAAACCCCTAGGTCGGTCGCGATGATTCAGGATTTTGTCGCCCCGCCTCAGATCAATTTCGCGGAGTCCGGCGTGCCCGGAGGAAGGGAGATCGGCTCACCAAGCGGAGTCTGGAGGTCGCTTATCAATTCGCCAGAACATCCTGCCATACCGCCCTCTCCCGTGCCGGCATTAATCGTCCGGCCGCTTCGTATTTCCCACATGAACGAAGGGAACCTGATCCGCCGGGTGCAGCCCGAATATCCCGTGCTGGCCCGAAGCGCTCGGATTCAGGGAACAGTCGTGATGTCGGCCATTATCAGCAAGGAAGGACGGATCGAAAATTTGCGCGTGCTTGCCGGACATCCAATGCTGGTGCGGGCTGCGATCGGCGCTGTCAGTCAATGGCGCTACCGGCCCTACATTCTGAATAACGATCCGGTCGAAGTCGAAACCGAGATCACGGTGAACTTCTCGCTATCGGGAAATTGATCGCAACGGTAGCAGCGCCTGAGAGTTCGGGCGGGAGTAGCCCCGGCGTAACGTGGTCAGGCGGATCGGTGCCGCTATAATCGCGACAGTGGCAACCACTGCAGAGATTCAACGCCGCGTGGCGACGCGCCCGACCTGGGCGGAAGTATCCCTTGCGACCCTGCGCCAAAACTTCCGCACCGTGCAGAAGCACGTGGGGGAAGATGTCATGGTCTGCGCCGTGGTCAAAGCGGACGCTTACGGCCATGGGGCGGTTGAATGCTCGCGCGCGTTGGAAGCGGAAGGGGCGCGCTGGCTGGGCGTGACCTCGCTGGATGAGGCGATCCCGCTGCGCCAAGCCGGCATTCGGTCGAACATTTTGCTGATGACGGGTTTCTGGCGCGGGGAAGAAGACGAAATTGTGCGGTTGCGCCTGACTCCTACAGTCTGGGAACCGTGGCACATCGAGTCGCTGGAACAGGCAGCAGTGGCCGCAAGAGCGCCGGGGCATCCCGTGCACTTGAAAGTCGACACCGGGATGGGACGCCTGGGAGTTGCGGTCGAAGGCCTTTCCGCCGTGCTCGCAGCGTTGAGGTCAGCGAAGCATCTCACTCTCGAGGGAGTTTCGACACATCTCGCCTCGTCGGAAATCATGGATGCACCGTCCGTGGCCGATCAGGGACGAGCCTTCGAAGATGCGCGGCGCATGGTACGAGAGGCCGGCTTCGAGCCAAAGTTCGTGCATATGGCGAACACGGGTGCGGTCATCTCGCGCAAGGAGACGTGGCACACGATGGTGCGTCCGGGCGTGGCGCTTTATGGCTATTACCTGCCGTTCCAACGCGCGGGCCGGGAAGTAAGCGGCGGAACGTTGCGGTTGCCGGTGAAACCCGTGCTGACGTGGAAGACTCGCATTCTTTCCATGCGCGATTTTCAGCCCAATCAGGCGCTTGGCTATGGTGGAACCTATGTCACGAAGGCGCCCGCACACGTTGCCGTTCTGCCGGTTGGCTATGCTGACGGATACAATCGGCAACTCTCCAACCGCGGCCGCGTGATTGTGCGCGAGCATTACGCGCCCATTGTTGGGCGCATTTCCATGGATTTGACGCTGGTCGATGTGACTGGAATTCCTGGCGTCTCGGTCGGAGACGAAGTCATTCTGCTGGGTTCGTGCAATGGGCTGAGCGTCGACGCACTGGAACATGCGGAGTTAGCGAACAGCAGCCCGTACGAAATTCTTTGCAATATCTCGAAACGGGTGCCGAGAAGGCACTGCTAGGCGCGACAAGCGTTCAGGTCAGCCCGCGCGTTCTTTTCTGGCCTCCATGTACTTGCGCAGGACGGCGTTGATTGTGGTCTGGTAGCCGCGTCCCTGCTTGCGGAAAAACTTCAGAACGTCGGGGTCAAGGCGTAAGGTGATTTGTTTCTTTGGACCCGGCCAGATGATCGCGTGCGCAAAAAAATCCGGCCCGAGTTCGGGCGTATCAGAGAAATCTATGTCTTCATCTTTCAGCGCATCAACCCGTTTCCAGTCCGTCCTCGATCGCCTTTTCGTATTGTTCCCTTTCACGCCGTGCCGCCTTTCTTAGTGAGATGATGCGAATGGCTTCCGGGCCACGTTCCGCAAAGACAACAACCGCAGTGCGATCGCGAATCGCGCCAATGCCGATCCAGCGCCTTTCTCCATAGTCCTTCCGCAGATCGGGGTAAACGAGAAGGATTCCTGCAAACATCTCTTCTGCATCGGCGAAATCAAGACCATGTTTCTTGATGTTCGAACGATTCTTGGCTTCGTCCCATTCGACTTTCATTGTAACTCCAAATGTAGCTACGAGCCCATGCTTTCTGTTACCGGAACCAGAACTTGACTAAGAACGATGCTCTCTGACACGAGGGCCGTACGGTGACGGATGTCACATCGCCTCGAAGCAGTCTGAGGACGCAATGCTGGTCGTGGCGGTTCACGGTCTAATGGCCATGCGCCAACTACGAATTGCGGCCATTCAGTGATTCTTATCCGACTGGCGCATCTCGCTCTTGTTAAACTAATAGATTCAATATGCCTTCCCGCTACGCACAATGGATGTATGACTGGGAACACCGGCTCACCTCGGTGGACAACAATCGCGTGGTGCGTCCGTTGGAATGGGGAGTGGAGTGGACACGGGACTGGCCTTGCCGCAACGGCTGTCGTCCAGGACAGTTGCCGGATGATCCCGAGAAGTACTTCCTGGCTTTTAATCAGCGCATTCTCACAGACAGCGATGAGTTTTTTTCGTACTCGCGACCGGCCGATTTCCAACTCGAGCAACGTGAGGTGCGGGTGTTTTCCACCCGGGAAGTTCCCGATCCGAAGATTGACGCAAGGGTCAAAGGAACAACTGCCGAATTTCTGCGGTTCACTTCGCCGGTGCACACCCCCTATTCCGAAAACAATTTGGCGAACGCGCGATGGTTCCCGGCACGAGGACGGCGTGCCGTCGTGCTGTTGCCGCACTGGAATTCGGACGCGATCGCCTACGGCAGCTTGTGCCGTGTGCTCAATATGCTGGGAATCGCGGTGTTAAGGATGAGCATGCCCTATCACGACATTCGCATGCCCGCAGAGATTCGGCGCGCAGACTATGCCGTTTCGGCAAACATCGGACGCAGTCTCGACGCGGTGCGGCAAGGAGTGATCGATATTCGCTGTTGCCTCGACTGGCTTGAGCAGCAGGGCTACCGCCAGCTTGGCATTGTGGGAACGAGCCTGGGCTCGTGCTATGCATTCATCGCCGCGGCGCATGATTCGCGAGTTCGCGCGGCGGCATTCAATCACGCTTCAACCTATTTCGCCGATGTGGTGTGGCACGGGCAGTCGACGCGGCACATCCGCGCAGGCATCGAGAAAGAGATCGATTTGCATCGCCTTCGGCAGGTTTGGCTGGCAATCAGCCCGATGTCGTACTTCCAGCAGTTCGCACGCTGGCCTAAGAAATCTCTGATCATTTATGCGAAATACGATTTGACCTTTCTGCCTGAGTTCTCGCGGCAAGTGGTGGATGAGTTCGCGCGTCAT
>Ga0070732_10001030_pt1 | contig 15701 bp, 11 predicted proteins | sample Coa_R1_5_FD_66449 | JGI IMG/M metagenome (GOLD analysis project Ga0070732, IMG submission 66449) | Surface soil microbial communities from Centralia Pennsylvania, which are recovering from an underground coalmine fire - Coalmine... | ecosystem: Environmental > Terrestrial > Soil > Unclassified ...
ACGACAACGACACGGCTCTGCCCTTGCTGGCTCGGCTGGTCGGAGACGGGACGGCCGCATTGACGCTGCAGAACGGCGTGGACAGCGCCGACGAGGTTGCCGCCGTGGTCGGCGCGCCGCGCACGTTGGCTGGCGCGACCTACATCGCGACGGCCATCGACGCGCCCGGTGTCATTCGCCAGACCGGGTCGCATCGCCGGATCGTGTTCGGCGAGTGTTTCAACCCGCCGGCTGCCGTGACGCCACGCGTCCTCGCGATTCATGAGGCGCTCAAGGCGGCGGATGTCCAATCCGAACCAGTCGCGGATGCCCGAACCGCCTTGTGGGAAAAGTTCGTGTACCTCGCGCCGTTCGCGGCGTTCACCGGCGCGTCACGCCTGCCGATCGGGCCGCTCTGGGTCGATGAAGATTCGCGTGCGGCCTTTCTGGCCGGCATCGCGGAAGTCGCCGCCGTCGGGCGCGCGTCCGGGATCGCTGTACCGGCGGACGTCGCAGCCAGGATTCAGGCCTATGTCTCGGGGATTCCCTCCGGGACGAAGTCCTCGCTCTTGGTCGACCTGTCGCTCGGCAAGCGCATCGAGCTCGAGTCGCTTGCCGGCTCGGTGGTCCGCCGTGCGGAGGCCGTGGGCGTCCCCACGCCAATCATGCGCACGCTGTATGCCGTGCTAAAGCCGTACGTGAACGGGCGACCGACCGAGAGCTAGCCCGACCCAGCGGCTGGCTCGGTGCGATGGTCGCTTTGTCCCACCGGCGGCGAGATCCCGCCGGCCGCGCTACCGACCGAGCAGGTAATGGTCCATGAAGCCGACGACCACCCGGCGCTCATACTCGTCGCGCCGTTCGGCGAAGAACTTCGCGTGATCCAACGCCGGCTCGAACCACAGGGTCTTGGGCTCGCCCGCGGCGTCGTACAGGAGCCGGCCGCTCTCGGGTGAAATCGTGGTGTCCGCGCCGCCTTGCATCAAGAACACCGGCCGGGGGGCGATCCGGCCGATCGCGCGCTTCGCGTCGGCTTCCTCGCGGGTCAAACCGGTTTCGTCGCGAATCCAGAATCCGATGAGGCTCGCGAACGGAAACGCGGGCAGACCGGTGAAGTGCCGGACACTTGTCGCAATCGTGTCGTCCATCGACGAGAACGCGCTGTCGGCCACGACCGCGGCGATCCCCGGATTTCTGGCCGCGTACTGAATGGAGATCGCTCCGCCCATCGAAACGCCGACGAGCGCGATCCGGCGTGGATCGATGTTCGGTTGGTGCACGGCGAACTGGTACCAGGCGTCGAGATCCCCGACCTCCAGATGGCCGAACGTGATGCGGTCGCCGTCGCTGCGGTCGTGCGCCCGCAGCGCGATGACGAGCGCGGTGTAGCCGTGCGCGTGGTACATCGCGGCCGAACCCAGCATCGATCCGCGGTCATTCTTGTAACCGTGCACGAAGATCACGGTCACGCCGTTCGTGCCTGGGATGTACCAGCCGACCAGCTTCAGGCCCTCGGCCGTCGTCACGCCGGCGTCGATGAACGACAAGCCGTCGCTCGCGGGCGTTTGCTTCGGCACCTTGTGCAACGCCGGAGGATTGGTCGTCAGCCGCGCCGCTTCGGCCTCCGACTTGATGACAACCGCCACCGCGCCGAGCACGAGGACGAGCGCGAGCAGCCGCGCGAGAGACCGCCGCCAGGTTCGCATCGATATCCAGGCTACTATGAGGCGGCGCCGAGGTGACCGATGGTCCAGCGAGTCTTCCGTCAGGCGTTCGCGATTTGTTCGACCCGCGCGTTTCTGCTGCCCTCGCTCGTCGTGCCCGCGGGCCTTGCGATCGTCCAGCGGGCTGTCGCTCCGGCCTCCATCCCGGCCGGAGCACTCGGCGTGCCCACGCCGTTGCATTTCTCCACGGTGATCCTGGCGATTGTTGCCCCGCTGCTCTCTCTGTGGGTAAGTGCATCCCTTCTTTCCCTCGGGATCGCCGTGGCTCGCGGCGAGCATGGGTCGCTCGTCGACCGCTTGGTGTCCGTTGGCGTCTACGTGCGGCTGGTGGTGGTCTCGACCGCCATCTTTCTCGTGGGAGCCATCGGGTGCCTCCTGCTCCTGTTGCCCGGCATCTTCGTGTGTGTGGTGTGGTCGCAGGCCTGGGCCCTGATCGTCGACGACCGCGCGTCATGCTTCGATGCCCTTGAAAGGAGCCAGGACCTGACTCGCGAATCGCGCGGCGAGGTCTTCGCGACGATGTTGTGCGGCTTCATCCTCTCGGCGGTGTTTCTGGGGGTGTGGTTTGCCTTCTTCCTGCACTGGACGACGCGCGTCCCGTCGTGGCCGATGACCCTGCTCGCGATCGTGTGGTTCGCCCCGATGGGGGCGTTCACCACGGCGCTCTCGGCCGCGCTGTATGTGAACCTCCTGGCCTTGACTCGGCCCCTGACCCGAGCCGAGTTCTTCCTCGCGCCGACCGAAGCCGAGTTGCCCCACTAACCGCCGCGCGACATTTCACGGTACGATTCTGCGTGCTTCCGGTCGTGTCCTCCGCCCTCGCCGGCGTCGTCGCGGGCGGATTGGGCGCACTGCTCGGAATCGGCGGCGGTGCGTTCCTCGTGCCGTTCCTCAATCTCGTCGTTGGCCTCGATTTCAAGATTGCGAGCGCCATCAGCCTCGTCACCGTCATCGCCACGTCGAGCGTGACGTCGGCGACGCCTGGTCGCCTGCCGCTGGTCAATCTTCGGCTGGGGATGGTCCTCGAGATCTTCACGACCTCGGGCGGGTTGCTCGGCCTGGTGGTGTTCTCGCGATCCGATGACCCGACGCTGAAGCATGCCTTCGCGGTGGTGATGGCGATCGTCGCGATGGTGATGGTCCGCCAGCTCGATCGTCGAACCTCCGTGCCCGACGGCCACACGGTCGACGTCGGCGCCCTCGGGGGCCGGTACCAGGACCCGCACACGAAAGAACTGGTGGCCTACCGCGTGAAGCGGTTGCCTGTGGCCTTCGGCGTGTCGCTCCTCGCCGGCGTGGTCTCGATGCTCGGCGTTGGCGGCGGCGTCCTCAAGGTGCCGGTGCTCAACGCCTGGTGCGGCGTGCCGCTGCGGACGGCGGCGGCGACAAGCGCCTTGATGATCGCCGCCACGGCCGTGGTCGGCTCGATCAGCTACTACATGCAGGGGCGCATCGTGCCGACGTACACGGCGGCAGCCGTCCTCGGCGTGCTCGCCGGGTCTCGCGCGGGCTTTGCGATTGGGGCGAGGACGCACGTCCGAGGTCTGAAGATGCTGATGGCGGTCGTCCTCGGTGCCGTCGCCGTGATCTATGCGACGCGGTAGATCCGATGCCTGATCCCGAGCTCTCTCGCCTCGAACACCAGATCGGCCGTCTCTTGCGGGTCGGCGTCGCAGTGAGCGCCGCCGCGCTCGCCCTGGGGCTCGTGTGCGCCGTCGGCGGGATCGCTGCCGGCGATGCGATCATGCGCGGCGGCCTTGTCCTGCTCATGGCCATTCCCATCACCCGCATCATGGCCTCGTTCGTCGACGCGGTGCGCCGGGGCGATCGCCTGCTCGCGGGGGCGACCGCGTTCGTGCTCGTCGTGATGGCCTTGACGGTCGTCTATTCCTGGCGCTTGAAGCGATAGGCCTCGGGAACCGGCCGCAAGGGGCGATCGAACCACATCGGCCGACGGGTGCCGTCGGGCCCGGGCGCCGGCCGCGTTCTTGCCATCCACTCCTGGTAGACGCGGTGCGAGGCCTCGGTGTCGACGCTGATGTCGCCATACCGATCGTCGGGACCGGCCTTGTCGACGCGCACACGTTGATGCCAGCAATGCATCCCGCTCACCGGGTCCGGCTGCACGGGGAACGTCAGGTTCTGATGGACGCCGACCTCGGTCCACCAGACCCGTTTGCTGTCCGGATCGGCGCTGTCGAACGGCTGCGTGCCGTGCACCTGACGCATCTCGTAGCGGCCTGACTCGCTCCGAGTGATGCGCACCAAGGCCGTCGCGCTTCGACCGCCCCCTTGGTGCTCATCCACCCGCCATCGTCCCAGGTGGTGCGACATGCCGACGACGCCAGGCCGGATGCCTTCGGTGACCCAGGCGCGCGTCACGAACGACCCGATGGCCGTGGTGATCTTCACGAGGTCGCCCGTCGCGACGCCGAGGGCCGCGGCGTCCTCACTGGCGATCCACAGCGGGTTGCTGTGAGAGATCTCGTAGAGCCACTTCACGGGCGAGCGCGTGTGGATGAGCGTTGGCAGCCGGAAATTCGGGAGCAGATCGAATTCGTTGGCCGCTCGATTGATCGTGCGCCAGTAGACGTGCCCTGGGACGTAGCGCGGGATCGCGTGCTCCGGCCATCCCCAGGCCGCCATAGTCGGCGAGTAGAACTCGAGCTTGCGTGACGGTGTATTGAAACCGATGCGCGGCAGGCCATCGATGGCCACGCCCACGGTCTTCCCGTCGCGAGTCAGCAGGCCGGTGCGGGCATCCGTCGCCGCTGCCGCCGCGATGTCTGGGGCGAGGCGTTGTTCATGGGTCTTGCTGTAGGCGACCTCGTCGACCTTGAAGGCGCCGTAGCGACGCATGTACTGGAGGGGCGTCAGGTGCTCCCGTTGTGCCGCCTCGGGCAGCCCCGGCACCGAGTGCTCGAAGATCCAGCCGAAGTACTCATCGACCGTGATCTTCCGGCCTGGCCGGTAGGGCGATTCGAAGTACTGGCGAATGCCCAGCGAGCCGTCGGGATCGATCGCCCAGGACAGGGCGATCCAGAACTCGGTTTCCTCCCAGACCTCGCCCGGATTGCTCTCGTGCGTCAGGGTGACGGGGTTGCCCTGCTTTTCCCGCGCGACGCGCGTGACGGGCTGCCGGAAGCCGAGCCAGCGGCCCGCGTGCGTCTCCTGACTCATGGTGTCGTGCCGTTCGGTGCCCATCCCCATGGGCAGGATGTAGTCGGCAAACCACGCCGTCTCGCTCCAGATCGGCGTGAGCGCGACGTGCATGCCGATCTTGGACTCGTCCTCGAGCATCTCCATCCACGAGAACCCATCGGGGTTGGTCCACAGCGGGTTGTAGACGCGCGTGAAGTAGGTGTCGATTCTGCCGCGGCCCTCCTTCAGGAAGTGCGGCAGCAGGAAGCTCATTTCGAAGAAGGCGAGGGGGAACTCCTTCGGAAACAGGAGTTCGTTCCAGTACGTGGGCGGTGGCGGCTGGTTCGGATGCTTCGGGACGAACTTGTTCGTCGCGTGCAGGTTCACACCGCCCGGCTCGCCAATCGCGCCGGTCAGGACGACGAGGAGATACAGGCACCGCGTGATCTGCCAGCCCCACAAGTGTCCCGCCGCAGCTGCGCGCCAGCTGTGCGTCGAGAAGGCTGTTCCCGCCGAGGCAATCGCCTCGGCAGCCTCGACGATCTTGTGCGCGGGCACCCCGGTCTCGATCTCCGCATACTCGGGGGTGAACTGCTCGTATTCCTCTTTGAGCGCCTCCTCAAAGGCCTCGAAGGTGCGCGGCAGCTCCGGCCGGCACGCGTCCAGGTATTCCTCCCAATTCATCCAGCGGCGAACGAACTCGCGGTTGTAGGTCCTCGTGTCGATGAGGTGACGGGCGATCGCGAGAATCAACGCGGCTTCCGTGCCGGGGTTCGTCGGCAGCCACACGTCCGCCTTCGCGGAGGTGTTCGACAGTCGCGGGTCGATGACGATCAGCTTCGCGCCGCGCGTCCGGCCCTCGATGATGCGCTGAGCGTGCGGGTTGAAGTAGTGGCCGGACTCGAGGTGCGACGAGAGCAGCAGGATGGTCCGCGCGTTGGCGTAGTCGGGAGACGGCCGGTCCGCACCCGTCCACAGGAAGTGGGCCAGACGGGCGGAGGACGAGCAGACGTTGGTGTGGCTGTTGTGGCCGTCGATCCCCCAGGCCTGCAGCACCCGGTTCACGTAGCCGTCCTCGCCGGGCCGCCCGACGTGGTACATCACCTCATGCCGGCGGTCTTCGACGATCGCCTTCCGGATCCGGCCGCCGATCTCGGTGACGGCCTCGTCCCACGTCACACGCTGCCACTCGCCGGCGCCGCGCTTGCCGACGCGCCTCAGGGGGTACAGGATGCGATCCGGATCCTCGAGCTGATTGGGCGTGACGACGCCCTTGGCGCACGTGCGGCCGCGGCTGCCCGGATGAACGGGGTTGCCTTCGATCTTTCGGACCTCGAGCGTGTCCTTGTCGACGTACGCGAGGATGCCGCAGGCCGATTCGCAGTTGAAGCAGATGCTCGGAATGATCCAGTAGTGGCGGCGGTCCTTCTTAGGCCAGCTCTTCGACTCGAAGTCGACGTAGTCGTCCCATTCACTCGGGTCGGGATGCGTGCGGAACATCAGTGATCACCGCGAAATGGGGCAAGGCGTGAATGCGTGCATGGGTGAATGGAATGGGTCAATGGGTGAATGGGCGAATCATTCACGCGGCGCGTCAGGGACCCGTTCGATCGACTCATCGTTTCCTGCGGTATGCCGGTCACCCGTTTCACGCCTCCACCGCGCAGTCACACATTCCCGGATCCATTCACCCAATCGCCCATTCACCCATTGCCCCATCTCGGAGTGAATCAGCTAATGGGCACGGCCTGTCCCGCCTCTACCCAGATGTACTCCCAGGCGAGGCTGCCGCCAAGCGCGACGAGGGCAGCGAGTGCGAAGCCCCCGGCCGAGACGCCCATGGCCGTCGCGCCGGCCACCAGGACGATCGGCGCCACGCCGCCACAGCCCAGGGCGCCGATCCAGAACAGGCGCCGCCAGGCCCCGTAGCGAATCGCCCGAACGGCCAGCTCGTGGTGGAGCGTCGGGCTCGGCGCCGCGAGGTGTTCGACGGCCAGAATCGCGAGATGCGCCACCGATCCCCAGGCCATCGTCCATCCAAGCGCCGAGCGCGTCGCCGCATCGGCACCGCTCGCGAGAGACACGAGCAACATGACGGCACTGCCCTCGACGACGGCCTGCGCGAGCAGATCGATCGTCGCGTGCGGGCCCTGCCACAGATCCCGAGCGAGGCCCTGCGCGAAGAGCAGGCCCGTGTAGGCCGTCGCGCCCAACGCCACGACGAGAGCCAGTGGCGCCAGCACGGTGATCGCGCTGTCCCACCCCAGGATCTTCAGGGCCAGCCAGAGGCCCCCGATCGCACCGTGCGCGGTGAGGAGGAACGCGCCGCGTGCCATCCACGACGTCCAGTTCGGCCGCGTGAGAATGTAGTAGAAGCGCTTCGGCTGCTCGAGGTCGACGACGAGCACGACGGCGGTGAAGACGGCGAAGATCGCGGAGACGAACGGCCCCGCGAAGCCCACGAGCGCCGAGCGATCGCCGAGGAGCCACAGCAGCGCTGAGAGAAACATCGCCCCGGTCGAGATGCCCTTCGCCAGCAAGTACAGGACAAGGTCGATGCCCCAGGCCTTGGCGTGCGGCACGTCGTAGTCGACGCGCGGGTCGCCCGGGCGGAGCGGATCGGGATCGGGCGCGCCGAGCGGCCGCAGATGTACCTGCCCCTCGCGGAACAGAAAGGGCCGCGCCGCGATCTCAGGCCGCATCGCCGCCTCATCCGCGCCGAGGTAGAACACCCTTGGCCCAGTGCCCTTCTCGGGCTTCCTCACCATGAAGGCTTCGCGCTGCACAATCCTCGCGACCTCACTGGTCGGATCGTCCAGATCGCCGAAGATTCGACACTCCGTCGGACACACACTCACGCACGCCGGCTGCAGCTGGTTCTCGACGCGATTCGCGCAGAAGTTGCACTTCTCTGCGGTGCGGGTGTTCGGATCGATGAAGAGCTGATCGTACGGGCAGGCCGCCATGCACGCCCGGCAGCCGATGCACGCCTCGCCGTTCAGATCGACGATGCCGTCGCGGCGCTTGTAGAGCGCCGAGGTCGGGCAAATCTTCATGCACGGCGCTTCCTCGCACTGGTTGCAGAGCACCGGAAGGAACAACCGTTGGGTGTCGGGGAACGTGCCCTTTTCGACGGTCTTCACCCAGCAGCGGTTCGCGCCGACTGGAATGTCGTGTTCCGCCTTGCACGCGATCGTACAAGCGTGGCAGCCGATGCATTTGGGCAGATCGATCGCGAAGCCGTAGGTCGGCACTAACCCGGACTATACCGCAACGTCCCGACGGCGGGCTCGCAATGCGTCGACGGCACGCCGGCGATCGGATGCCGGCACGAGGGGGAAGCCGTCGACGATCGAGGCGAACGTCGTGGCGTCGAGGCCGAACCGGCGCGCCACGGCGGCCTGCAGACTCGCCTCGATCTCCGGCGACTGCGTCGCCCGCGCTAATCGTCGAGCCATCCGGGCGATCCGGCGGTCGAGCGCCGAGCCGCGCCACACCGGCATCGGCAGGTCTGCGACGAGCGCCGTCGTCACGTGGTTGCCCATGAGCAGCCGGACGACCGCGTTGATGACGTAGCTGTTGAAGCAGGCGCAGAGGAAGTGCTGCTCTTCGAGTGACAGGCGGGTCCGAAGGCAAAACACGGTGTGCGTCGTGACGACACCGGCCGGCACGACGGCCGCGATGAGCGACATGCGATTCGCCACAGCCGAGACATCGCGGTAGGCGAGCCGATCGCGATGGTGCCGACCGTCCCGCAGAAGCCTGCGTGCCGCCGTCGGCGCGATGCGCGTCCCGCCGTCGGGCACCGAGACCCGGAACGGGGAGAGATGCTTGCCATCGATGACGGGGAGGCCGGTCTCACCAAACGCCTCTCGGTCTTCGGTCGCGTTCAGTTCGCGGCCGAATCGGGCGCCCCACCCGGCCGCATCGCCGAGTCGCGGGTAGTCGGCTGCCAGACGCTCAGCCACCTCGAGATCGCCGGGCCGCCTCGCGTCCGGGATCCGGCGGGTGCGACCGCCTGATCCCCGCGCGCCGTCGGTCGGGAATCGAATCGGCCACGGGCGGTCGCCAGGGTCGGCGTCGCCGCCCGGCAACCGCGCGAGTTCTTCCGCGGTGCGAACGCCGAAGCGCCCGCGGCCCTCGACGGTTCGGCCGCCCATGTCAGTGATCACCGCCATGAACCGCAGGCCCCGGTGGATCGGGAACAGGCCCGCCGAATTATCGAGACCGAGGATCACGTCGACCCGCGACGTCTCGAACAGTCGAGCGCGCAGGGTCGCGGCGCCCTCGTCGACGGCAAAGCCCCAGGGCAGCACGAGACCCACCCGCCCACCCGGTCGTGCCAACGTCAGCGCCCGTTCGACGAACGGCTGATACAGATTCACGTGGCCTCGATCGGACGACGGATAGAGGCCTGACCGGCGGATGAACTCGACGAGGCGTCGCGGCGGCGCTGTGCCGGCCGAGTCGCGGCGGAGCATCTCCCACGGAGGATTGCCGATGACCGCGTCGAAGCCTGGTCGATCGCGCGAGGTCCCGAACGCGTCGTGGAAGACATCGGGAAACTCCATCGGCCAGTGGAAGAAGCCGTGAGCGGTCGACGTCTCGGCGGCATCGTCGAGGCGTCTCGCGAGGTGGGCCGCTCCAAGCGTGGGATCGCCGCCGAGGACGCCGTCGATTGCGGCCCGCGTCTCGGCGGCGGAGGCCGGGTGGCGGCTGAACCACCGCGCGCACCAGAGATCGGCGGCCGCCCGCCAGGCGCGGAGCGGCGAGCGCTCGCCGCTGAGCGACGTCCAGATCGCTTCCTTCGCCCGCACGTCGTCCACCGTCTCGTCCCGGCGAGTGGCGAGCGCGGCCATCGGGCGCACGACCTCGCGCATCGGCGCCTCGAGAGCGGCGAGGTCGACCAGCGGCAGGGCTACTTGACGCGCTCCTCGGCGCGTGTCGTCGGGCACGCGCCTGAGCCGATCGGGTGACGTGCCGATCAAGCTGTTGCCGGCCCGAAGGCGGTGATCGAGGAACGTGAGCGGTTTGCCATGGGCCAGGGTGGCGAGCCAGAGCGAAAGGCGCGCGAGCTGGACGGCGGTCGGGTTCGAATCGATCCCGAACAGACAGCGCTCAGCGACGAGGCGCCGCATATCGGCGCGTTCGGCCTCAGCGAACTCCACGGGCGCGACTCGGCCCTCCTCGACGAGCGCCTGCTCGTACGCCGACGCCAGAAAGCGACAGGCCGAGACGAGGAACGCGCCGCTGCCCATCGCGGGATCGACAACGCGCAGCGCGAGGATGTCGTCCGACGAGGCGCCGCTCACCAGAGGCGTCAGCGTCCGGCGGACGATGAAGTCGCAGAGCGCCTGGGGCGTATAGAACGTGCCGCTTGTCTTGCGCAGCTCGCTGTGACGGGCTGGACGCCGGCGGGGGAGCCATTCGGCCTGGTTCGTCGGGTCGACGTCGAGCACCCGCTCGTACACTGCGCCCAACTGCTCGACGCCGAGATCGGCGTAGTCAATTGCCTCGCGCCCCCCGGTCGTCGACCGGGTCGCGAGCGCCACGAGCGCGGTGCCCAGGGCCTCGTCCTGCTTGGCGCTGGATCGGGTCACGCGAGCCCCCGCGCGATCCGGCTCGACCGAGGGTGCCGCATGGCGCGCGAACAGCCGCCCGTTGAACGGGCGAACGATCAGGTCGCCGGTATCGCAGCCCATTCGCGACAGGCGTGTCAGCGCGCCGAGTCCGTCCCAGAGCCCGCGCGCCTGTCCGCCGGCCGCGCCTGGACGGGCGTCCAGGGCCTGGCGAGCCAGCGAGCCGATGGTGTAGCCGACGCCGTACACCGGATGACGCCGCGGCACGAGGTCACGCGACTCGGCGAACAACAGAAACAGCACGCGATACACGATCGTGAGCGCCTCGTCGAACCGGCTCGCCATTCCGCCGTCGACGACGGTCGCGAGCGCGGTCAGGGCTTCCATGACGCCGACTTGTAAGTCGCGGCGGACGCCGTCTCTGAAGACGGTCGACGCGGCGACGATGCGATCGATTCCCGCCGGGGCCGGCCGTCGTCCGTCCGAGGGCGGATGAGCGAAGCTTCGGGCGTTCGCCAGTGCCCAAAAGGCCGGAAACGAAGGCCCCTCGAACACCTCGGGCAGCGTGAAGTCGACGCTGCGGCGAATGGCATGCGCGCTGACGTCGACGAGCGACAGGTGCGGCGGCGCGAGTACGAAACCCCACGCCGCGCCGACAGCCCGTGCATGGCCGACCAGGTCGCGCCACGCCGCGGATGGCCGGGACGCCCATGGCAGCACGAGCATCGCGACGGGCGAGCCGCCGCCGTAACGCGCGTCCAACGTCAGGGCGGCGCGACGTCCGTCGAAGGCCGCACTGCGAACACGAAAGCCGAGCATCCCGGCGAGCGGCGTCGCCACGAGGTCTGCCACCGCGCGGATGCCGGTCGCCGGTCCGCAGGTCTCCGCGACACGCCGCCACCACCGCTCGAGGTGCGGTCGACCTCGTGACCACTCGCTCGCGTCGGTGGTCGCATGAACCCTCCAGAGGCCGTCAGCGAGGAACCGTGTGGGCAGGAGCGATCCACCCACGCCGGGCAGGATGGTCGGCGTCACTTCTGGAGGGCAATCGCTGCAACGAGCGCCACGCGACCCACGGCGACCGTTGGCGGCGGCCCGATCTCGGCGACCACACGGTCGCGGGGGCTTGGCGCCGCCGTCGCCGGGCGATCGAAGAGTCCCGGTTGTGCGAGTTCGGCCGCCCGTCTCGCACGAAGGTACCGGTCGATCGCGCGATCGACAGCCGCCGCCGACCGGGCGCGATCGGCGACCAGCCGCCGAATGCGATCGCAGCGGCGACGAACGCGCCGGGCAGCGATCGCCCGCGCGTGCTCGACGAGCGACCGGTCGAGCTCCGTCGCGACCTCGCCCGGTCCCCTGATAACCGCGAGGCGGGCCTCCAGCACATCGCCAGTGGCGTCGACAATCGGCACGGAGAAGACAAAGAGCCAACCGCCCGACTGTTCAGTGCCGCGCGGCGCGGTACGGCAACGTGCGACGAGCGCTCCCGTGGCCTGCGGCTCCGCCTCGCGCCATTGGGCGGCCCAGAGTCGTCGTGTCCTCGTCAGCCGCGCCAGCCATCGCGCCTGGCGTTGCCATGTCTGGTCGATGTCGATCGAGACTGTGGGTCGACGGCTGCCCGCGAGACGCGGTCGCGACACGTCAGCCATGAGTTCCGCGCCGAGGTCTGATTCGGTTGGCCACTCGACGCCGGCAAGGCTGACCCCCATCGCATTTTCCGAGCGGACCGCACGCTTCGCGATCCGAGTGAGCAATTCGGATTCAGTCCGATGCCGTGACACGAGGAGCGTCACATGAACGGGTCTGGTTTGGCCGATGCGATCGACGCGTCCGGCGCGCTGCGCCAGACGAGCGGGGTTCCACGGCAGTTCCAGGTTGACCACCCAGCGGCTACGCGCCTGCAGATTGAGGCCCTGGCCGGCGACGTCCGTGGCGACCAGCACGTCCGCCTCGCCGCCGAGGAAGTGGTCGAGTGAAGCCTGACGTTCGCGAGGCGTCTGCCCGCCGTGTAACCCCGCGACGACCGCGATGGTCCCGACCCTCCGGCACACGGCGTCGAGCGAGTGCCGGAACTCGGTGAAGACGACGACCGGCTCGGCTCGGCGCGCCACGAGTCGAGTCACGCGCCGCACCTTCGAGTCGTCCGCGGCTGCCCGGTCGACGAGCGTCAGCAGGCGTCGCAGCCACGCTTGCTCGTGCGCCGGTCCAAGTCCGACGTGCGTGGAGAGCGAGGCGTCCTCGTCGTCTCGGAAGGCATCGTCCGGCTCAACGCCAAAATTCAACCTCGTTTGGCGCCAATCGAGCGGCTCGCCGAGCCGAGCCACCTCGAGCCATGCCGCGCGTCGCCGAAGCGACACGGCCAGGGCCGCCATGGTCGACAGGCCGCGCTTGCGAAGGACTGAGAGCAGGAGCAACGCCGCACTGCGATGAGCGCCCCCGGCTGCGCGAAGGACGGCCTGCTCGAATGCGATCAGCGTCTCGAGCGCTCGCTCCTCGGCAGGCGAGGGCGTCACGTGGTGCCAGCGGACGCGCCGGCGCTCGGCCCATCCCAGACTTGACGCCGTGCGCCGGAGCACGACGAGACCTGAGTCGGCCCGCGCGAGGCCGTCCAAAGCCCCCAGGTCCCGGAGTCGAGCGAACGCCGACGGGTCCCCGTTGTGCGGCGTCGCGGTCAGGAGCATCACCCGGCGGGACTGGCGCGCCAGGGCGTCACACGCGAGGTGCCGATCCGACCGTCCCGCGACGTCGTGCGCCTCGTCGATGACCACGAGGTCCCACCGGACCGCTGGAAGAGCGTTGAAGACGTGCGGCTGCTTGACGAAGTCAGGGGTGGCGATCCACACGCCGGGACGCCACGGCGATGCGCCGCGGGTGACCTCGCTCACGAGGTGCCGCAGGTTGTCCGCGTCGGCCGGGATGGCCCGGATGGCGAACCGCCCGGTCAGCTCGCCGATCCACTGGTCCCGCAGCGACGCCGGCACCAGGATGAGGACATAGCCGTTGACCGTTCGGCGCATCGTCTCAGCGATGACCAGGCCGGCCTGGATCGTCTTGCCCAGTCCGACGGCGTCCGCGACGAGGACCCGCCGGGAGCCGTGCAGGAACGCGAGGGCGGCCTCGAGTTGAAAGGGCAGGATCTCGACGCTCGCGTCGAGCGCCGCGAGGGGCGTTCGAACGGAGTAGGTGTGCGCTGCCCAGGCGAGGACCCTCGCGCGGAGGTGAGACCACCGGACGCGTCGCAGCCGCTCGACGCCGCGCTCGGTCTCCGGGCGGTCGAAGGGCGCGAGGAAGGTCCGGCGGATGTTGGGCCTTTTGACGTCCAGGACCTGGACGTCGCCGGCGACGCGCAGGTGGTCGACGCGCCAACGGCACCTGCGAATCCAGACGAGGTCTCCCGCGGCTGGCGGTCTCGAGAGTGGCACGAATTGCGACCTCCTGCCGGGCGTGCGGCGGCAGATCTGGCGATCGCCGACCGTCCGGGAGCCGAGACGCGCGGAGCGCGCGTTCGCTGCGGCTCAGTAGAGCAAGGTCAATGCCACTTCTACGGCGACCGCAGTCGACACACGGTCGCGCCCAAGTGGGCGTGCGGGTCGTCCCAGAAGGACCCGACGAAGTCGTGGCGCTCGAGGACGGCTTGAACGATGCCGCGCTGCACGCCTCGGCCCCGGCCGTGGACGAGTCGGACCTCGGTCAGGCCCCGCGCGTGCGCCGCCCGCAGATACTCGTCAACGACCGACGGGATGTCCCGCGGGGCGAAGGCGTGAAGATCGAGTTCGGGCTCGATGGGAACGACGTGCGGATCGGACACGGGGCGGAATCTCCGATTGGCGATCTGAGAGCGTCAATCGATTGGCGACTGCCGAACGTCGATTGCAGATTTGTTGATATATTCCGCCACCACCGTCGTCGTGATGCCGCCGCGGGCGGTGAAGGCCCCGGTCACGGTGATGCGCCTCGGCGCACAGGCCGTGACCAGGTCGTCGAGAATGCGGTTGGTGGCGGCCTCGTAAAAGATGCCCTGATTGCGATAGTCGAGCAGGTAGAACTTCAACGCCTTCAATTCGATGCAGGTCCGATCCGGGACATAGGCAATGCGGATCTCACCGAAGTCCGGCAGACCCGTTTTCGGGCACATCGAGGTGAATTCCGGGCATCGAATGTCGATAGTGTAGTCGCGCTCGGGTTTAGGGTTGGGGAAGGTCTCGATGGTCGCAGACATGAAAAAACATTGTACTGACGCCGTCAAACGCCGGGTGATCAATTGACACTCCCCTGCCGCAGGGCTACGATTACCGCCGTTTCACTGCTGTTTTGACGTCGGGACCGCACGCGCGCGCGGTTTGGACGACACGTTCTCAACGCGCGCCCTAGCCAGGGAGAATAAGGCAATGGCAGACGCCCGGCGCATGGGCAAGATGGAGCTGTTCGCGCACTTCGCGGAGAAGTTCGACATGAAGCGCACGGCGGTGCGCGATCTCTTCGACGAATTGCTGCGACTGTCCGAGAAGGAGTTGAAGCGATCCGGCGAGTTCGTGCTTCCCGGCATGTGCAAGCTGGTCGTGCAGAAGCGCAAGGCGCGAGAGGGCCGCAACCCGGCGACCGGCGAGCCGATCAAGATTCCGGCGAAGACGGTCGTGAAGGCCCGTATTGCGAAGCAGCTCAAGGACGCCGTCCTGCCGCGCAAGTAGCAGGGTCCTTCCGCGCGCGCGGAAGGCGTCCGAAGTCGCGGCTCGATGTCCGTTGGTCGGCCGAATCGCCGGGATCCCTGATTCGGCGCCGATCAACGGACCCTCGGGCCGTTCCGCCACCTGAACCGCTCACCAAGTACACTGAGTCGATCGACGCGCGCCCGGGTGCGGACCGACCACCGGTCCGTCGCCGTCGGCGCCGCTTTTCGTGGAGATCATCTTCGTGGCTCACGATTTCGATGTCGTCGTGATCGGATCGGGCACCGGCGGCTACGTCGCGGCCATTCGCGCGGCGCAGCTCGGACTGCGCGTGGCCGTCGTCGAGCGCCAGTCGGCCTTGGGCGGCACGTGTCTCAACTGGGGCTGCATTCCGACCAAAGCGCTGCTCGAGCACGCCCACGCGCTGAAGATCGCGGAAGAGGCCGCCGAGTGGGGCGTGAGTTTCGGCACGGCGGCCGGCCGGCCCGCGATCGACATGGCACGCGTGCACGCCCGGAAGAACAAGATCGTCGCCGGCCTGACCAAGGGCGTGGAATTCCTCTTCAAGAAGAACGCGATTGTCTGGATCAAGGGCACCGGCCGGCTCGCCG
>Ga0070732_10001031_pt1 | contig 15681 bp, 12 predicted proteins | sample Coa_R1_5_FD_66449 | JGI IMG/M metagenome (GOLD analysis project Ga0070732, IMG submission 66449) | Surface soil microbial communities from Centralia Pennsylvania, which are recovering from an underground coalmine fire - Coalmine... | ecosystem: Environmental > Terrestrial > Soil > Unclassified ...
GAGAATTATACGCGGAAGCGCAAGCTCTGCCCCGCATGAATAACGATTTTGCTGAGCCGCAGGCTGGCGGTCGAGTGGAAGACATGGGAAGAATGCGAGAGGGCGGGACAGCCGTCCTCTCGCGTCCCTCACTATTTCGATGCGGCGACTTGCAGGTTATTGTCCACCGAGAAAGTGCCAGGTACGGTTTTCGCACGAATATTTGCCAGATCCTTATCGCCCTGGCTATCCACGACGCCTTCAAGCGTCACGTGACCGTTTTTGACAATGATTCGAATGGGCTTCTGCACTCCGAGAGCGTATTTCTCCAGTCCTGGATCGCCGTAAATCGCACGGTATAGCCGGATGCGAATTTGATCATCCATCGAAGATGGAGGAAGCACTTCGATCTGGTTGTTGACGTGTTCGACACCTTCAATGTGTTTTATGGCGCTTTCGGCGTCGGACTTTAGAACGGGCCGGACCACTTGACCCAGCAATGTAACTGTGTCGCCATCGACTTTGAAGGCGATGTAGTCGAACACTCCGAAATACGGCAACATCAGCAACTCGTGCCTGACTTCCCTGATGATGCGGTCTTGAGACTTGGCCGAAGGCTGACCACGTTCAGTGTCTTGTGCGGCGGCGCTCAAACACAAAAGCGAAAGTAGAGTGCCGAGAGAAACAAGCGATTTGACTCTCATAATTCGACCTCGCTGTAGACAACGTCTTTAGTGGATGCGGTTTCGGGACCCTTAGTTGGTCAATAGCTTCGAAGATTTTACCGCTGAAACCAGGAGCGCACCTCCTGGAGGCGGAGGTTTGGAGCATGGAGACAATCGAAGGGCCCGCCTGGCGATTCTCGGGACGCCGTTTATCGAGACAAATGGAGCCCCAGCCGGAGATCCTTCCCACGATCCAACAACCGAATATCCGCGCAACTGGTCATGATCCAATCGGCGCCAGCCTCGTTCAGTCCCGTCGCCTGAACCGTCGTCGTAAAAGCAATCACCCTCGCCCCAGCCGATTTCCCGGCTCGAACTCCCGCCGGAACATCCTCCACCACAACGCACTCCCCCGCCGGAACTCCGAGAATAGAGGCCCCCTTCAGATAAGGCTCAGGATGAGGCTTGCCGTGCTCGATGTCGTTCGACGTAATCATTTTCCGCGGCAGCGGAAGCCCGGCGGCTTTGATGCGAACTTCGGCCAGAGGCCGCGTGCAGGAGGTCACGATCGTCCAACGGTTTTCAGGGAGACTGGCTAGCAGATGGAGCGCACCAGGCAACGGGACCACGCCGTCGAGGTCTTCGATTTCACGACGCTCAACCTCCCGATTCTCCACCTCATGATCAGCGTTTGGAAGATATTCGCGAACTGTAGTCAAGCTGGGGCGGCCGTGGGCTCGAGCCACCACTTCGTCTGGATTGAAGCCGTGCTCAACGGCCCATTGCCGCCACACACGCGCAACGGCCGGAGTGGAGTTAATCAGAACTCCGTCAAGGTCGAACAGCAATGCGGCACAGGAGATTTCATTCATCACAAAAGGTCGGCCCATCGAAAATTGCATATTGTCCTGCGATTCTAAACCAGAAGGTGACGGGACTCCGGCCCCTCCCGCACGGGTGACAAGAGTCACCGGAGACCGTATCCGGCGTCACCTCGGATTTTCTTGATCTCAATTACGATTTTCGTTACATGGCCGGGGAGGCATGCGCGCATGGTCTCGAAATGCGCCAATCCCACATGCTCCGAAAGATTCCTATACCTGCATCAGGGGAAGATTTTCCAACTAACCCCTACGCCTGAGGTTGAGGCAGTCAGCGGGTGCTTTCTGCCCTCGCTATACGAACGGTTTTGGTTGTGCGACAAATGCTGCAAGGAAATGACCCTGGTCTGGGGAGGAATCGGGGCCAAGATTGTGGCGTTGCCAGCAAAGCCCGTTGCGCCGCCGCCCGCGCTCAAAGTGGACGCGAGACAGAAACAAAAAAAGCACGCCGCGGGGGCGGAACCTCAACGGCGATGACGATTGAGAGAAAAAGAGGCGGAGACGCCTCTAGGGAGGAGTTGTAAGTTTCGTCACCAGACACGACCGCGTCGCAGCCGGAATCGCCTGGTATGCGCCGATCAGGATTGAACGATCTTCTCCAACGCCGGACGGTTGCGGATGATCAGCGTCGATCCCTTCAGTTGCAGGAGCTGTTTTCTCTTGAATTCAGAAAACAGCCGGCTGACCGTTTCGCGCGTGGTGCCGATAATCTCGGCGATTTCCTCGTGCGTGAGCGTCAGCTTCACCTGCATCCCATTAGCGTCGCCGTTTGTTGACTTTGGAGTCCACGACAACAGCAGCTTCGCGAACTTCTCTGACGGCGAGGTTGCAAGGCCCAGCGTCCGGATCTCTTCATAGGCCGTGTAGTAGTTCCGGCTGAGTTGTTCGGCGACGCGCAACGCCACTTCCCCGTGGTCTTTCAGAAACTGCAAAAGAGATTCGCGGGGAATGAAGTTGGCCTGGCCCGGCTCCATCATTTCGGCCGTGACTTCATACGGCCGGTTCGAGATCACCGAGTTCAGGCCCAACACATCACCGGATTCCGAGAGCTTGGTGATGATAGTCTTGCCTTCGCGCGAGGAGGTGGAGAGTTTCGCTTTTCCGGCGCACAGCACGAAAACACCGCGGGGTTGCTGACCTTCGATGAAGAGCATCGCCCCTTTGGGATACACGGCTGTTGATTTGATTTCGTTAAGGCGTTGTCCGGCCTGAATCGAGAGATTGCAGAAAAGATGTTCTTCTCGTACCGGACAGGTAAGGCAATTATCAAGAATATTAAGACCGTAAGGGGCGCGCATTTCGCTGCACCTCCTTACCGATTAGAGTGCACCTGCGCACTTTTCGGTGTGATCATCGTCACATGCCCGTGTGATCGTGGGTATGTCCTTAATACACAACCAGATAGAAAACTCTGCAATGATGGAATTGTTGTAAACAACAACATGGTTGGGCATGATCGCTATCCGTATGAAAAAATGACCGCATCCGCCGGAGGGATTCTGTGAGCTTGTCAGGCGCACCCGTGGTGTCTCCTGTTGGGAAAATCTACACCGCCCCTCCTCCTGCACGCGGGGCGCTCGAGCCCTTGTTCCTGCCACGATCCGTAGCTGTGATTGGAGCCACAGACAGGCCCGGCACGGTCGGGCGAAGCGTCGTCTCCAACCTACTGGCAAGCAAGTTCCCTCTAAAAGTTTGCCCTGTCAATCCCAGTCACCCAGAGGTCGCGGGAATCAAAACCCAGAAGCGGATTGCCGACATTCCCGGCGGAGTCGATCTGGCGCTGGTGGTAACTCCGGCGCAGACCGTGCCGCAGATCATTGGCGAGTGCGTCGACGCCGGAGTGAAATCGGCGGTGGTCATTTCCGCCGGATTTCGCGAGCAAGGCCCCGATGGTGCCCTTCTGGAAGAGGAAATCAAGAAGCATCTGCAGCGCGGATCCCTCCGGCTGATCGGGCCCAACTGCATGGGCTTCATGAATCCCACGATTGGCCTCAACGCCACATTCGCGAAAACCATCCCAAAGAAAGGCAGCGTCGCGTTCCTCAGCCAGAGCGGCGCACTACTGACTGCGATCCTCGATTGGAGCAGGAAGGAGGACGTCGGCTTCAGTGCGATCGTTTCGACCGGCTCGATGCTCGATGTTGGGTGGGGCGATCTCATTTACTACTTCGGCGACGATCCCCACACCAAGAGCATTCTCATTTACATGGAATCCGTGGGAGACGCACGTTCGTTCCTTGCGGCCGCGCGCGAGATTGCACTGGGCAAACCGATCATCGTGATCAAGGCCGGGCGCTCGGAGGCGGCCTCGCGCGCCGCTTCTTCGCACACCGGAGCGTTAACTGGAAGCGATGACGTCTTAGAGGCGGCCTTCCGTCGTTGCGGTGTGTTGCGCGTGCAAAACCTCGCGGATCTCTTTTACATGGCGGAGACGCTGAGCAAGCAGCCACGTCCTCGAGGGCCGCGCCTCAGCATCGTCACGAATGCGGGTGGACCAGGAGTCCTGGCTACCGACGCGCTCATGGCCACCGGCGGAGAGTTGACTGTGCTCTCGCAGACCACGCTGCAAGAACTCGACGGATTTCTTTCCCCCCACTGGAGTCGACACAATCCTGTCGACGTCTTGGCCGATGCCGACGCCGAGCGCTTCGTGAAGGCGGTCGACACCGTTTCGAAGGATCCCGCAGGCGATGCCTTGCTGGCCATTATCGCGCCGCAGGGGCTTGCCGATCCCACGGCCACTGCCAAGGAGATGACAAAATACGCCCACACGACGGGCAAGCCGGTGCTCGCGAGTTGGATGGGCGGCGACGACGTTGCCGAGGGAACCGCGATCCTGAACACAGAGGGAATCCCCACATTCTCGTATCCCGACACCGCCGCGCGGGCGTTCACCTACATGTGGCGCTACACCTACAACCTGCGCGGGCTCTACGAAACTCCGGCGATGGTCGAGGGGCCCGAGCCGGCAATCGATGCGCGCAAGAAGGTCACCGAATTTGTGCAGCAGGCGCGCGCCTCTGGACGAACTTTGCTCAACGAGTTTGAAGCCAAGCAGGTTCTCGCAGCATACGGAATTCCCGTCGTGGAAACTCGAGCTGTGGAGACTGAGGACGAGGCAGTCGTAGCGGCGTCGGCCATCGGATATCCCGTTGTGTTGAAACTCCTGTCGAATACGATTGCGCACAAGACGGATGTGGACGGCGTGCGCCTGAGCCTGCAGAACGACGATCAGCTACGAGGTGCATTCCGCTCGATTCGGGCTGCCGTCACAGAAAAGGCGGGCGCTCAGCATTTCCTCGGCGTAACCGTGCAGCCCATGGTGCAGCGCGACGGATATGAACTCATTCTCGGTAGCACCATTGACCCGCAATTCGGCCCCGTGATTTTATTCGGATCTGGAGGTGTAATGGTCGAGGTATATCGCGACCGAGCCCTGGCTCTGCCTCCGCTTAACACCACGCTGGCCCAGCGATTGATGGAGCAAACCCGAATCTTCGCGGCTTTGAATGGTGTGCGCGGGCGCAAGCCGGTGGACTTGTCCGCGCTCGAACAAGTTCTCGTCCGCTTCAGCCAGCTCGTTCTCGAGCAGCCGTGGATCAAGGAAGTTGATATCAATCCCCTGCTCGCCACACCCGACCACCTGCTCGCACTCGACGCGCGCGTCGTCGTGCATGACTCTACAATGACCGCCGAGCGACTGCCGCGTGCGGCGATTCGTCCTTATCCCGCGCAATATGTTTGGGACTGGAAACTCAAAGATGGAACTCCGGTGACGATCCGCCCCATTCGTCCTGAAGACGAGCCGCTGATGGTCCAGTTCCATCAGACTCTCTCCGAGCGCAGCGTGTACCTGCGCTATTTCTGCTCGTTGAGCCTGAGCACGCGAGTCGAGCATGAGCGTCTGGTGCGCATCTGTTTCGGCAGCTACGACCGCGGATTCGCATTGGTCGCCGATCGCAAGAATCCCACAACCGGCCAGCGTGAAGTATTAGGCGTCGGACGATTCAGCGCAATCAATCGTGGCGAAGCAGAAGCGGCCGTACTTGTATCCGATCAATGGCAGGGACGAGGACTGGGAACTGAACTTCTCGCCGGAGTAGCGCGAGTCGCACGGGAAGAAAAGTTTAAACACCTGTCGGGAGAAATCCTGCGGGACAACCTGGCCACGCAAGCGATCTTCAAGAAAGTCGGATTCAAGTTGCGCGCAATGGAAGATCCGTCGTCCGTCTCCGCTCAGTTGGAGCTATAATTTTAGCTTTGAATACTGCATCGCGAAGCAACGATTAGCGCGCTTTTGCGAAAACGGGCGAGCTCAATTTTCGGCGAAGCAGTGCAAGAGCGGCGCTAGCGCCGCGTCCAAGGCTGTAAGACGCAGGGCTTCAGTCCGTGTGACACTATGCGATCGTTGCCGGCTTCGCGATCTCCAACTGCGGCTCGAACTTCAGCGTGGTGCCCAACGCTCGCGAAACCAGGCACAACTTCTCGGCACGTTTGAGCAAGTCCAGGGCGCGGTCACGTTCTTCCGCGGAAGCAATCTTTAGATTCGGACGAACCACAATCTGCGTGAAGCTGTAGCCAGTCTCCGCTTTGCGTACTGTACCGCTGGCCTCCACCTGCAGATCCGTAAAGTCGAATTGCGCACCTCCTGCAATGGCGCGCACGGTCGTGGTATAACAACCAGCCACAGCAGCGAGCAGAAGTTCTTCCGGCGTCCAGCGGCCTTCCAGGCCACCAAATTCTGTCGGTGCAGTGAAGTGGATCGCGTTGGGGGCAGAATCGGACTTGGCCAGCCCAGTGCGTCCGGAGGTCCACCATGCGGCTACTCGATATGCGTGCTCTTCATTCATCTCACGTCTCCTTGATTCAATTGGGCTGGAGCGGAACAACCTTCAAGCTTTGATAAAAGTCGCAGCCGGTTTAGGCTGCACCTTCCTGTGGAGAAACGGCGCGTTCCCGCTCGATTTTCTGGATCGTGGCGCGAAGCCATTTGGCCAGCGCTTCTTCCATTTCGGCCTGGCTACCGGTGCGGTACAGGTCCTCTACCGTCAGCCCCCCTTCTGTCAGGCGGATGAATCGGCAAGGGATGCTTTCCTTCTGCTGGCCTTCGGGAACGAATTGTTCGAGCAGGCAACTCTCGCACGGATGCGGACGCGCCGGATCACAGAAGTTTGGGCATATCGGCGAATCTTCGAAGATGGCTGGGGCGCGCCAAGGCGCCTGCGGAGACCGGCCATAGCCGCCATCCTCCAAAAAACTCAACTCGAACCTCAGAATCTCGAGAATATCGCGATCATCTTCAGCCATAGGTCACCTCAATTGCGATTGAGAATGCCAGAGGAAGTCTGGAAAGACCGTATATTGAGTCACCGGGAATAGTGATTCAGATCACAAGGGAACGCCTCGGCCGACCCATCGGCTCACTCAGTGTTCCCAATTTTCGAAGGATCCCGAAACGGGATACGTGACCGAACGCACATGAGATTGTGATTTCAATCACGCTCAAGACTTCGAACTCCGCGTGACCATGCACGTGCCTCTGCTGGCGCTGACGGGGGGCGATCCGCTGACGCGCCCCCAATCTGTTGCCGATCATAGAATTCGCCTCGAGCCGGACGTGCGGTGCTAGCGGGCGGTGCGGAATTGCAGACCCGCCCGTGATAACCATCACAATTGATTGGAGAAGACCGTGTGATTCATGTCACAGGGCCGAGTGACTTCTGGCATAGGTCGGCTTTCTTCGGCATGCGAACCTACACCTGCGAGTGAGTTCTCAGGGTACGGGACGATAGCATCATCCATGGGTTGTGGCAGTGAGGCAACGGGCGAACCCTGCTCTGTGATATCGTGCGAACGAAAATCTTCCTCAGGAGGAAGCTGACACAATGAAATACCTCTCCTTTCGAACAGCCCTAGTAGCTTTGCTGGCTTGCGGTCTGATCGCGGCCTGCGCGTCGCCGGCATTCGCTGATGACGCTGCCGCCACTTACAAGTCAAAGTGTGCCATGTGCCATGGTCCGGATGGCAAAGGCTCGGCGGTGGGCACGAAGATGGGCGCCCACGACTTTGCTTCGCCCGAAGTTAAGGCTGAGACCGATGCCCAGTTGACCGACGTCATCACCAAGGGCAAAGGCAAGATGCCGGCCTACAGCGGCAAGCTGAAGGATACGGAGATCAAAGACCTGGTCACTTACATTCGTGGTCTGGCCAAGTAGAGACGACAAGGAAAGGCGGCCGGAATGCCGCCAACCAGAAATCGCTTGATTCTTAGGAAATGGCGGGTGAGAGCATGTCCACGCGAACAATACGGAATCTTTTTGCGCCTGGAGTTGCCCTCACCCTTCTTTTAGCAGCGGGCGCGCTCCACGCTGCCTCCAAGAAAGATCCACCCAAGCCCACGGCTAAGGAATGCCTTGCCTGCCACAGCGATGCTTCTCTGTCGCACGAAGTGAACGGCAAAGTTGTTAGCCTGCACGTCGATCCTCAGGCGTTTAAAGACTCCATACACGGCAGCATGTTCACTTGCGTGGATTGCCACACGGACGTAAAGAGCTCCGCGCATGAAACTCCTCCGCAGCGCATCACGTGTGCCACCTGCCACGCGGACGAGCAAGCTGCCTACGAGCGCAGCTTTCACGCTAAGGCCGTTCAGGGTGGGAACGCCAATGCGGCCACTTGCGTCGACTGTCACGGCAGCCCGCACGCGCTACTGCCGGCGAGCGACCCCAAGTCGCGCGTTCACCACAGCAATATTCCGGCGACTTGCGGAGCGTGCCACAGCCAGAAGTTCGTGATGGAGGGCAGCGGCCTGCGTGTCCAGACGGTCGCCTCGTATGAGGAGAGCGTTCACGGACATGCCGTCGCCAACGGATCCGAGAAAGCGGCGGTCTGCACCGATTGTCACGGCACGCACGAAATTCTCGACGCCAAGGACTCGAAGTCTCCGATCTTTAAGTTCAACGTGCCGGTGACCTGCGGCAAGTGCCACGAGCAGATCTCGAAGGAATTCCAACAGAGCATTCATGGCCAGGCCATTGCCAAAGCCAATTGGCAGGCACCGGTGTGCACGGACTGCCACGGCATTCACTCCATCAAGGCCCACACCGATCCGAGCTCGCCGGTATCGGCGCAGAATCTGGCGCAAGCCACCTGCGCCCGCTGCCACGAAGGAATGCGGCTCTCGCAGGAGTTTGGCGTCGAAGGCCGCCGCGAGACCACGTATTTAGCCAGTTACCACGGGTTAGCTTCGCGGGGAGGCTCGCAGGTGGTCGCCAATTGTGCCAGCTGCCACGGAACCCACAGCATCTTTCCCTCGAGCGATCCGCGGTCCACGATTCATCGTTCCAACCTGGCGCGGACTTGCGGGCAGTGTCATCCCGGAGTCACTGAAAAATTTACCGCGTCCAAAGTGCACGTGGACGCTCCCCTTTCAGCTGATATCGGCAGCAAAGCGGTGCGCTGGATTCGCAAGACGTATCTCGCCCTTATCTTCATGGTCATCGGCGGCATGCTGGCGCATAACTTCATCATCTGGCGCGCCAAGGTAATTGCGCGGCGCAAGCTCGAGCATCGATTCGTCACCCGCATGCCGCTTCGCTTCCGCTGGCAGCATGCCGCATTGCTTACCAGCTTCATATTGCTCGTGCTTACCGGCTTCGCCTTGAGGTTCCCGGATTCCTGGTTCGCCTCCATGCTGTCTCTGGGCGAACGGATGCGGCACCTGCTCCATCGCGTCGCAGCTGTGGTTCTGATCAGTGTGAGCACCATTCATCTTTTCGACCTCCTTCTGACCCGCGACGGACGCCGCCTGGCTCGCGATCTCTTCCCCACGCTGGACGACATGAAGGGCGCATGGCAGAATCTCTCGTACTATCTGGGCTTCTCTAACATCAAGCCGGAGTTCCCTCGCTTCAACTACGCGGAGAAAGCGGAGTACTGGGCGCTGGTCTGGGGCATGTTCGTCATGGCCGGAACTGGTTTCATGTTGTGGGCGAAAGTATCCTTCGGCAACCACCTGCCGCGATGGTGGCTCGACGTCGCGACCGCAATCCATTACTACGAGGCGGTGCTGGCAACCCTCGCGATCATCGTCTGGCATTTCTACCAGGTATTCCTTGATCCCGACGTTTATCCGATGAACTGGGCCTGGTGGGATGGAAAGATGACGCTGCATCACTATCAGGAGGAACACGGTCTCGACCCCAACCCGGCAATTGAGATCTTGAGCGAGGATGAATCAGACGCAGTGACAACCGAAGAACCAGAACCAACCGAGATCAACCATGGACACTGAGCAAACTCCACCGCCTGCGGTGGAACCCTGGCATCGCTCGCGCATGCTGCTGCGCAATCCAGTCAGCCTCGCGGGAGTGGCGCTGGGGATCGTCAGCCTGGCCAATATCTTCATCTTTTTCCTGATTGATCAGATTGCCACCAAGGCCAGCCCGTATATCGGCATTCTTGCGTACATGGTGTCGCCAGGATTCCTGATTCTTGGTTTGCTGCTGATGCTGGCCGGCGTGTTACTGGAACGGCGCAAGCATGCCGCACCCACTGCCTTTTATCCGCGCATTGATCTGAACGATCGCACCCAGCGCAGCGCGGTTATTTCTTTCCTTACATTCTTACTCGTGTTCGTGGTCGTCAGCGCCGCCGGTAGCTATAAAGCCTACGAGTTCACCGAATCAACTTCGTTCTGCGGACAGTTATGCCACACGGTGATGATTCCCGAATACACGGCGTACCAACTTTCTCCCCACGCTCGTGTGGCCTGTGCGGAATGCCACGTAGGAGCGGGAGCCACTTGGTTCGTGAAGTCGAAGCTTTCGGGCAGCCGCCAGGTGTTTGCAACCATATTCAATACCTATCCGCGCCCGATTCCTTCTCCGGTGAGAAATCTGCGGCCGGCGCAGGAAACCTGCGAACAATGCCACTGGCCGAAGAAGTTTTACGGCGGCCAACTGAAAGTCTTCTCGCACTACGGCAGCGATGAGAAGAACACCCTGCGGCAGATTCGCATGCTGATCAAGACCGGCGGCGGAGATCCCGCGACCGGTGCGCCTGAAGGCATCCACTGGCACATGAACATCGGCAACAAGATCGACTATGTAGCTGCGGACGACAAGCGCCAGGTGATCCCCTATATCCACGTCGAAGATTTGCAGGGACGCATCACCGAGTACTACGCGAAAGATTCAAGCTTGAGCAAAGATCAGATCGCAAAGTCGCCGCGTCACCACATGGACTGTGTCGACTGCCATAACCGGCCCACACACATCTACGTTCCCCCGGATCAGTCGGTCGATCAGGCACTGCTCGCCCGCCGCATCGATTCTTCCCTGCCCTTCATCAAGCAAGAGGCGGTCACGGTCTTGGCGGGAACGTACAAGACTAACGACGAAGCGTTGCGCTCCATTGCGAGTGGTCTTCAGGGTGTCTACGAGACGAAATATCCGGATGTAGCCAAGAGCAAGCAACTGGAAATTCGCAATGCGGTCACCGAGATTCAGCAGATCTATAGCCGCACCACTTTTCCGGATATGAAGCTGAACTGGCAGACGCATCCCAACAATCTTGGGCACTACTATTTCCCGGGATGCTTCCGCTGCCATGACGGCCAGCACGTCAGCGCGGACGGCCGCGTAATCAGTAAGGATTGCAACCAGTGTCACTCCGTAATGTCAGAAACCGAGGGCACCGCAACCGCGGCGACCCCAGCTCCTGCGTTCCAGCATCCTGTCGATATCGGAGACCTGACGCAAGTTAACTGCGCCGACTGCCACACTGGTGGGACTGGGCCGTAGAGCCGACACTCGATCGAGACCTAAAGCATGAACCAGGGATGAAAGCGCGGATTGGCGCGTAATCCATCCAACTGGGGCTCGACGTTGAGATAACCTAGCCACAACGATCGCTCTTCGAGCGCCTTTGCAACCAGACAAAGACTTTGTCAGTTTCCTGCAAAGCCAATGCACAAGTGCGATGTCATACGAGGATACATACCTGGAAGCGGAAGACGCCTCAAGAGCATGGAGGATCGACTGCGCTTGTTCGCGCTTGCCGGCTAATGCGTAGCCGTGTCCCAACCGGCCACAGCGTAGTTTGTATCGGGGCCAATTCGTACGGCCGTCTCCAAAGCCGTAATGGCAGCTCGAGTTGTCCTTTTTGCTGGTGCGCCTGTGCCAGCCAAAGGTGTGCAAAGACGAAGTTGAAATCCATTCCCAACGCGGCATGATAGTGCGCGAGCGCCTGATCACGAGTGAGATAGCGATTTCTCGACAAGCGACAAAAGGAATGGATCTACCTTGGCTGGTCAATGCTTGTTTTGTGCATCGAGGATCAGCTTCAGGAGATGGCCAAATTGCGCTCTGTCCTCGCTGATGGAACCGCGGTTGCTTATTTCCGCAATCGTCTTCGCATCTCGTACCGGAGGATCGTTGTCGGTGCGGTGAACGACGACTAAGTCGAGCGTCGGGATCACGAAGAGATAGTGCGCGCCCGCCCCCCGCGCCGAATAGATGCCAGGAAGAGAAACTTCGGGAAAGTGTACACCGCCGTAGTCGATCCACCAGAGGTATTCGTATCCCCCAAGATTCACCCCATTGGACGAAATCATTTCGCTGGCATGACTGCTTTTCTCGACCCAGGTCTCGGGCACGATCTGCTTACCATTCCAGCGGCCATGATGCAGATATAGCAACCCGAACCGCGCCAAGTCGCGCGCGGTGATTTCGAAATGATACGTTGGATGGGTAGAAGCAGGTCCACCAAAGTAGAAGACGTCGCCTGGTTGAAAGTCCTGCATGCCAATCGGCTTGGCGATGCGCTCATAAAAAGCCTGGCCAATCTTCAAACCGGTCTTCTTCTCAAAGATCGTTCCCAGGACATTGAAGTCCCAGTTGTTGTAGTACCAAAAGGTCCCCGGGGCATGACTGCCGCGAGCCGGACGATTCTTGGCCATAGACGCAGTTTCAAAATCAACGAGGTGATACACACCCGATCGTGCGCGCAACAGATCCACGACCCTCGCCTGCTTCTCCTCCTTCGTCAACGGATCGGGTGAATCATCGATTGCCAGTTGTTCGAGCGTCTCGCTAATGTCAATCAGCCCTTCGGAAGAATAGATTCCGTAGAGCGCGCTAATCAGACTTTTGCGTACCGAATAAGCGTCGATCTTTTTATCGAAGTCTCCCCACTGATCGACAACCTCTCCGCCCCGGACAATCATGACCGCGGAGGCGTGGATCGAATCGGTCTCGGCGAATTGACGCGCGGCGGCAAGTCTGTCCTTGGACCAACCAGCCTTCTCTGGAGTCGTGACTCGCTGCCAGGAGGCGCCAGGAAAGGCGTCCCGAGAGTTCGTCGACCCTGGCCCAGATTGACCCCCGACCGCGGAAGCGATAACAAGGGAGATGCAGAGGAGGAAGGTCGCACGGAACCGAATCATGAATCGCCTCCTGAGGTGGGGTAGGTACCGAGTCTTTGCGAGCCGGCCTCTACGCGGAAAGCGCCATCTCCTTGAATCTACCTTTACAATTGCGAAAGCGCGAGAAAAATTCAGCACTCCTGTTCTGCCGATTCCTCCCCGATTTCGGTGCAGCTGCCTCCAAGGGAGACCATCGGATCGCGAGTTCCTTTCGAAGCCTAGGCGAAAGGTCCCAACGTTCAGGGTGGTGATACGCCCTCAAGGGCGGCGGTTTCGATATAGGCTCAGAAGCATGTCCATAGGTGTCGAACTGATCCGGCCGGCGTTGAGCATTAATCTGCTTTGGGGAATCCTCTTCAGCTTTACATAGCCTTTCGCTGGGCCATCTAAGCAGCACCCGATAAGCAGCACCCGAGTTGGTGAACAGATCCGTGGACAGTGGAACGTTGCCCTGACTGGCTGCATTTCGTCGCAACCAGCATACTGATTCGTTGCGCGCCGAGGGAGCGCACAACGAAACAATGCTATAGAGATCGCAGGAAATTCATCAAGGATAGGTCGTCTTTCCAATGCATGCTGTTGGAGGCGATAGCGGAGAACGTTTGAATCTGCATTGACGCTTGGTCCGAAGAATCCGGCGAAGCGGAACTTTCCCCATATGGCCATGTCAGCACCAAGCTGACAGTGCTATTCAACGATCCCATGGATCTGGAGTGAACACCAGGCTGCTGACTGAATGGAAATTCAAGATGCCCCACTTCTCTCGTTACGGCGACAAACGGGGCTTCTAATTCTCATCCTCTACGACCGATCGTTGGCTCCTTGGATCGCCGTCTTTGAAAAACTGTTTCGGAAGTTACCGAATCGGCAGAGCCTAAATCACTGTTAGAAAAGGCGCTTCCCGCATCGTTGTGATCTTAATCACACCGCCCTGTGAACCTACGTCCCGACATTCACCTCCTCCTTGGAGCATCCTCTATTTATCGCAGGACCACTCGGTGGTTCCCGTCGAGATAACGGAATGGGGGATTTCATGAAGCGCAAGTTTAAGACTATGGACGGCAACGAGGCCGTCGCACACGTCGCTTATCGGGTAAGTGAAGTCATTGCCATTTACCCCATCACCCCGTCGTCGCCGATGGGCGAGTGGGCGGACGAGTGGGCCTCGCAAGCCGTGCCCAATGCATGGGGAAGCATTCCGCACGTCGTCGAGATGCAGAGCGAAGGAGGCGCAGCCGGAGCCGTGCATGGCGCCCTCCAGACCGGATCACTCGCCACGACGTTTACCGCTTCGCAGGGATTGCTCTTGATGATCCCCAACATGAACAAGATCGCCGGCGAACTCACGCCAGCCGCGTTTCACGTCACGGCGCGCACAATTGCCACGCACGCGCTGTCGATTTTCGGAGACCACTCCGACGTTATGTTCTGCCGCACCACCGGATGGGCCATGCTCTGCTCAAATTCGGTGCAGGAAGCCATGGACCTGGCCTTGATTGCGCACTCCGCGTCGCTCGAAACCCGTATTCCCTTCCTGCATTTCTTCGACGGATTCCGCACCTCGCACGAAGTGAGCAAGATCGAGATGCTGAACGAAGACGACATGCGCGCTATGATCAACATGGACCGCGTGATCGAGCACCGCCATCGCGCCCTCTCGCCCGATCATCCAGTGCTGCGCGGCACGGCCCAGAATCCCGACGTTTTTTTCCAGATCCGTGAAACCGCAAACAAGTACTACGACGACGCACCTGCGAAAGTCCAAGCGACGATGAACAAGTTCGCCGAACTCGTGGGACGCAAATATCACCTGTTCGACTATGTCGGCGCTCCCGATGCCGAGCGCGTCATTGTTGTGATGGGTTCGGGCGCAGAAATTACACACGAAACCGTGGACTATCTCGCGGCGCGCGGTGAAAAGGTCGGCCTGCTCAAAGTCCGCCTCTATCGCCCGTTCTGCGTCAAGTCGTTTATGGAAGCTCTCCCCTCAACCGTTCGCCAGATTGCAGTTCTCGACCGCACCAAAGAGTCCGGCGCGATTGGCGAGCCTCTGTACCTCGATGTGGTAGGCGCTCTGAACGAAGGGTTCAAACTGGGCTACGGGAAGCTCAAAGCCGCACCCGCGGTTGTTGGCGGCCGCTATGGCCTCTCCTCGAAGGAATTCACTCCTGCGATGGTCAAAGCGGTCTACGACAACCTGAAGACGCCGCAGCCGAAAGATCACTTCACCATCGGCATTAACGACGATGTCACACAGACCAGCCTCGACTACGACGCGACTTTCTCCACCGAACCCGACAGCGTGATCCGTGCCATGTTCTATGGCCTTGGAGCCGACGGCACCGTTGGTGCGAACAAGAACTCCATCAAAATCATCGGCGAGAATACGGATAATTACGCGCAAGGATATTTCGTCTACGACTCGAAGAAATCCGGTGCGATGACGGTATCTCATCTGCGCTTCGGACCGCAGCCCATCAAATCGAGCTACCTGGTCTCGAAGGCGAATTTTATCGCCTGCCATCAATGGATCTTTCTTGAGCGTTACGACATGCTCAGCTCTCTGGTCGACGGCGGCGTCTTCCTGCTGAACAGTCCATTCGGCAAGGACGAAGTCTGGGATCACCTGCCGCGCGAAGTGCAACAACAGCTGATCTCGAAAAAAGCCCGGTTCTATGCGATTGACGCTTACAAGGTCGCGCGCGACGCCGGCATGGGATCGCGCATGAAC
>Ga0070732_10001032_pt1 | contig 15679 bp, 18 predicted proteins | sample Coa_R1_5_FD_66449 | JGI IMG/M metagenome (GOLD analysis project Ga0070732, IMG submission 66449) | Surface soil microbial communities from Centralia Pennsylvania, which are recovering from an underground coalmine fire - Coalmine... | ecosystem: Environmental > Terrestrial > Soil > Unclassified ...
GGCCATCCCAGTACTTTGCTCCAGTCCGCCTCTCTCATCCTGCCGAGTGTATCCAGAATCCCCAAGAATCAAAAACCCCCATTCCATCAGGGGGCGTTACAGTTTCTCGCTCAGAGCCGGATTTACAGACGCCGCAGATGCAACTAAAACTCTCCCCTTTAGTCACAACAATCGCGAAACCAGGACAGCATTTCAGGTCGCGCAGTCGTTTTTCCGCAGCCTGCTAGCCTAGGCTAGTGGCTATATATACTCAGGAAAGTTGAGTTGGCGCTGTACTTAGCGTTCTGATCCTGAGTTGGTAAGCGTATTCTGGCTGTGTGATGAAGCGAAACACTTCCGTGGTATGGAGCTGGCTTTTAACGGCGTCGATTGTCGGGTTGGTAGTTGTTTTGATCTTAACCGCGTTCCGCATCTGGGGGAACAAATGAACGCTGGGGAGCCCCGCCCACGGGCCGAAACAGGATGGTCAGCGTCTTTCCGAGCGCGAGTAATCTTGATATGACATGGGCGGCGTCGATAGAGCATCACGCGCTCACTTAATGTCAGCTTCACTGGTCTCACGTGCGGTCGGTATCTTCACTTCCATGATGTGAATTAGATTCTTGTCCGGATAGATGTAAGCTGTTGCGTGGACGTAGTGTCCTTCGTGACCCTTAAGAAGCCCCGGATTGTCCACCTTCCAGGCTCTTTGCTCGGTTACGAACCTCAATTTCTCGCCATCTTCCTGAACTGTACCCATGATGGTTGTCACCCTGATGTCCGCCGGAGTCTTCGGTGCCTGGTAGGGAGCGTCCTGCGAGAGGGCGACAACGACGCTTGGGGTCAACCACAGAGAGAAAATAACAAGTAAAAGAGTTTTCAAGGAAAGAAATCTCCATTCCAAGCGATTAGTGCCTCGGCGCTTTGTTAAGCGGGAAGGCATAACCCGCTTCCCGCGATTGTGCTCATTGACGCACTTGCTCATGACTGCCTCGCTTTGGCTGCGGAGACGCATACCAACTGGTGTTCTTCCAAGTCGCTCTTGGCGCGGTTCATATCGACGTTCTTTTGGGCCGCAAGCTCCGTGCTGACTTGACAATAGGCAGCGGAACGGGCCTCGAAGTACTTGCTGCGCTTGTAGTCAAGAGTTCGTTCCAGATCCTTGCAAACTAAGCAGGTCATAGCTAACCCTCCAGCCGATCCTCAGACCCAAGGATGCCAGTCGATGTGCACCTTTTATCGCTTCTGTTTGAGGAACTCCCTCTCGGCGCGGAACCAGTCTTGTTTCTCTTGGCCGGGTTGGCGGCCACGACTTTCGAACAGATCATAGGCCCGCTCCCTTATCATGTCCTGTGACGGAACAGTGTTTGGCGTCATCGCCAGCTTGACGGGCGAGTCTTTCGGTGTGACGGCAACGTTTGGCTTCGATTGCTTGAGAGCTTTGGGATCGAACATAGGGATACCTCCTGAGTGCGTGCACTAAGAGGAATGTACTTCAGATGAACTGCCTTAGTTCAGAGGACCTGAAAGAGGAGAGGAACTGCTCACTCACTTACAAGCCTACGCTGAACCTTGCTGCGTGTCCAGCGTGGAGGTGACCCCTTACGGTTGCCTTCGATCCTATTTTGGATGGGGTAACATCATGGACTTTTCACGCATTGGCCCGAATCGCGACTGGGGTCCCCCCCCTCGTTCCGCAAAAAATATGTAACTTGCTTCGGTCGGCAGCGTACTGCTTTATGAACGCCAAGAGGAACATGGCGAAAGAACCGCAGCCCCGCGAGGGCGGAACCAGGCAGATGGAGGGGCTCGGCTTGGAGAACGTAATAGAGCGCGCCCGGCGCCATGATGCCGAGGCACTGGGGGAGATTTATAGCCGCTATGTCCGGCGCGTCTTCGGATTGTGTCGTTACATGCTGGACTCACGGGAGGGCGCAGAAGATGCCACCAGCGAAGTCTTCCTCAAGCTCCAGCGCTCCATCGAGAGCTATGACAGTTCGATACCGTTCCCCAGGTGGCTGCTACGGGTGACTGGCAACCAATGCATTGACGCTTTGCGGCGCCGGCAGCGTGGACTGAGGGTGTTTGTGGAAGGTGAGGATGGAGCCGCTGTCATCGAGGCCGCCAGTTCGGAGCCTTCGCCGCTGGGTGCTGCTATCAGCACGCAGGAGAGAGCGCAGGTGCGGGAGACCGTCGCACGCCTGCCGCAGAACTACCGCCTGCCGCTGGTCCTGCGTTATTACGGCGAGCTTAGTTATGAGGAAATCGCGCAGGAGATGGGCTTGGAAAGGAACTATGTGGCGGCGCTGATATTTCGGGCCAAGCAGGAGCTACGGCGGAGACTGACCCCCAGGAGCAAGTGATATGGAATGTTATTCGGAACAGACTTGTGCCCTCGCTGTGGACGGCGAACTCGCGCCGGACGAGGCGCAGCGCCTGCGAGACCACCTGATCACGTGCCGGCGCTGCCGGGACCTAGTGGACGCATTGCGCGCTGAGAACCGCGTTCTGAGCGAAAGTCTGCACGAGCTTCCGGAAGAAACAGCAAGCCCAGTGGACTTCTCCCTTCTGCGTGGATCCCGGGTGTGGGGCGACCTCGCGGTGCTGGCTGCCGTGCTGGCGCTAGGTTCGATCGGTTTGATTTGGTTCAACGAACTGAGTATTCCGGAGGCGCTGGAATGGTTCAATCCGTTCAGTGCAAGCGGCCGCACGAACCTGCTCTTCAGCCTTTTTGACCATTTTCCAACCGGAGGTACTGCCATGCTGACTGACTATGCTGCTGTCGTGGGATTTCTTTCTCTGCTGTTGCTGGTGGGCGGCGCACTGCTCTTGGGACGTGGGAGGCTACGCCAGCCTGGCCTGCGCCTGCTGATCGTGGTGCTTGCATTGTCGTTGTCCAGCTTTGCCCTCGAACGTCGTCACAGCGACTTCGTCACCGTGGCGGCGAACGAGACTGTGGACGACACCCTTGTGGCCGCCGGCAACACGGTGCGCGTGGAAGGTGTGATCAATGGGGACTTACTGGCTTTTGGCGAGACCGTGGAGGTGCGTGGTACCGTCAAGGGCGACTTGGTGAGTTTTGGCAAGAGAACTGTGGTGAGCGGAAACGTGGAAGGCAGCGTTTACAACTTTTCGCGGTCACTCGACTTGGACGGGCAATTGGGTCACAGCCTCTACGGCTTCGCGCAATCCTTGCGTGTAAACGACCGGGGCCACGTGGGTGAGGGTATCGTGGCTGCCGCCGGCGACGTCAGTCTAGAGGGCGAGGTGAAGCGCAGTGTGGACATCTTGGGTAGTGGCAATGCCGATGTGAGTGGTAGTATCGGCCGCGAACTGACCATGAACGGAGGTAGCCTTATGCTGACGAACACAGCCCGAGTCGGCGGCAACCTGAGCGCTCGCGTGCACCAGCTGAAAGATGTGCACATTGCCAACGGCGCGACCATTGCGGGCAAACGCGACATCCAGGTGCAAGTGAGGAAGAGTCAGTTCACGCGCCCCAGATTCTACTTCCACCAAGCTGTCTGGCTCGCTGCCGCCATGCTGGTGGGATGGCTGGGCTTGGTTCTGTTTCCCGGCTTCTTCCGGGCCACGACTCAGGCGGTAGGCTCAGGCTGGCTCAGCCTCGGGCTGGGGGTTGGGGTTCTGGCGGGCGCGCCGGTGGCCATGGTCGTGGTAGCCATCACGCTGATTGGCATCCCGATTTCGCTCATGTTGTTGGCCGTGTATCTGGCTGCGATCTACCTGGCCAAGGTTTGGGTTGGAGGCTTCCTGGGGCGGATGCTTCTGAAGCCCTCGGGAGCCACGAAGGGCGATTGGATGCTCGGACTCTTGGTGGGCCTCTTGATCCTCACTATTGTTGGGTTCATCCCGTATCTTGGCGGGCTGGTCCGCTTCGGTGTGGTTTGCCTGGGCTTGGGAGCTTTTGCCCGGCAGCTTTATCGGGGTTCCCGACCGGTAATAACGGCCTGAAGACGTCGGCAGGGAGAGTTCACTTCACAGGTCGATGAGCTGAGGAGAAAACCGACCTCAGGTCGTCAGTTGAAGCTGCGGAACGGGCGGCCGCGAAAACCGGGGACCTGCTTCGAGGGATTCGAGCCAGGAACGGATGGCCACCCGAAGTGGCATAACCACAACGTCCGCAAAGACCTCTGGATCGGAAGCGTGAGCGATGTCGGGTCGCGCCGAATCTTACCAAAACTGAGGTGCGCCAAGGCTCGCGCTCGATGCCGGAGTCTCGGTCGTGCGGCCCATTTGCCCGTTCGGAGTCACAGTGAAAGTCGGGGTAACTGCTGAAATATCGCCTTTGCCTAGTCAGGTTAACCTGCTCCAGTGAGCTAGAAACAAACGGGAGGCGAGATAAACCGCCTCCCATTTCTCTTGCTTGCTACTGGCTCTAGGCGGCCTTGCCGTGAACCTTGGCTTCGACGGTCTTCTCGCTACCAACATTTACCTTGATCTGCTTGGGCTTGGCCTCAGCTTTCTTGGCCAAGCTGATCTTCAGGACGCCCTTGTCATAGTGTGCGCTCACTTGCGCTGTATCTACCGAACTGGGGAGAGTGAACGAGCGAGTGAAGCTTCCATACTGCCGCTCGACGCGACGGAAGTTCTCCTCTTTCTCTTCCTTCTCGATCTTGCGCTCGCCATGGACGGTAAGGGTGGTGTTCTCGATGCGGACGTCAATGTCTTTTTCGTCGATGCCCGGGACTTCCATCTTCACTGTAATGGTGTGCTCGTCTTCGTAGATGTCCACCGGCGGCGCAAAGCTGGTGGTGGTTAGCACTTCTTCTGGGGCTTCGGGGCTATACGACTCACGAACAAAGCGGTTTATGCGGTTTTGCATGGTGGCTAAGTCACGCAGAGGATCCCAACGGGTCAATTGTGTCATAACGCAGTTCCTCCTTCAGAGGGAAGCTAAGAGGAAAAAACTTCAGATGGGCTGACTTAGTTCAGAGGACCTGAAAGAGTAAGAAGAGAAGGCTCGCTCAATTACAATGCTAGGCCTCTGCGCAACGGTTGTCAAACTGTGTAGCCAGTGTCCGCAGCCTCGCACTGGTCGGGAAGACGGCGCGACACTAATCCATCCCTTCCCTCGAGAACCACGCATAATGCGCCTTCAGGTCAGGCTGCGGGCACACGAATGCTGCGGGACGACGGTAGGCAGCAGAGGAAGAGTGCGCGATTTTGACCATCTTTTTGGGTGCCTTCGTTCTATGATGGAAATTGCAGGAACCTACCGCAGCGGAGCTACAAAGTTTGAAGCCGTTCGCAGCCTGCGTCTCAGAGAAGGAATGATGAGATGCACTCTTGGTTGAAAACATACCGCACAGCGTCGCCCTTGGTGGTCAGACTACTAAGCGGCCTCGCAACCGTCGTAGTGACGATCATTCTGCTCGGATCGAGCGCCCTCTCCCAATCGGACTCCGTGAGGCTCGGAATGTCGGCCGTCGACTTGGCGCGGAAAGTGGTTTCCAACGAATTGAAAGTCCAAAACGAGGAGCAAAGCCACTGGATGTACCGGCTCGAAAAGGCAGAGTCCGGGATTAAACAGATTAAGAAAATCCTCGAGACGAAGAATGGTTCTCTCAGTCAACTTCTTTCGATTGACGGCCACCCCCTTGACGCCAAACAACTGCTGAAAGAGAACCAGCGCATACAGAGGCTCGTCAGCCATCCGGATGAGCAGCGGAAATTGCAGCAGGCGAGCAACAAGAAAGCAGAGCAAGGTGCGCGTCTGTTCAGGATACTGCCTGACGTATTTGTGTTCAGCTATGCCGGTCGTCAAGGGGACCTCGTAACACTCAATTTCACACCGAACCCGAATTTTCAGTCGCCTTCGCTTGAGGCCCGGGTTTTCCACGGCATGGAAGGTGAGATGACTGTCGATACCAAGCAAGAGAGGTTGGTAACGCTCAATGGCCATCTTATGGAGGATGTCAAATTCGGATTTGGAGTACTAGGACACCTGGACAGTGGAAGCACATTTGAGATTGGGCAGACGGAAGTTATACCGGGACACTGGGAGATGACTGCCCTGGATGTGAACATGAAAGGCAAAGCCCTGCTCTTCAAGACAATCGGAATACAAGTGTCCGAGAGCCACAGCGACTTCCATCGAGTGCCGGATGACCTGACACTTGAGCAAGCTGCAGACATTCTCGGCCGGCAGATAGTCGTAGCGGACAATCGCTAGAGCATCACAAACACTTTCCTCGGGTCGCCTCCTTCATTTGGCGCCGAACACATTCCTGCATTCGTCTCACACTAAGGATGCCTGTCGGTCTACCCATATCACTGCCCGCTGACAATATCGTTGTGGGGTGGTTGCAGCTACGCTGCCGCTGACGTCCTCATGGCGCTCATGTAGCTGTCCATCGATTGGGTCAACTGCGCATCCACTTCGTCCGCGATAGTCATGACATCGGGTAAGAGAAGGCTGAAATCCAGAAGGCTTAGATTGCTTTGCAGCGTTCCGAAGAGTGTCACCTGTAGTATTCGTGATTCGTGCACCAACATCGCAGGAGTGTAGCCTTGTTTATATCGCAGCTTGCCATGGGCTATGGCTGCGGCGGAAAAGACAGCATCGCTGTCCTTCGCAGTGGCACCGGGTCTGCTCAGGCGGACTACCAGATCTTCAACGAGCCGCGGAAGGTGTCCGGTCCGCTCCTCGTCGCTGAGTTGAACGTGGTTGAGTTCTCTACTTTGTTTTGCCCGGACCAACCAGTCTACGATCACACCGGTCATGCAGCGCTGCAATATCGCGCCCACTCTCTCCTTCTCTAGCCGCGGAGTAGGCCGGCGGGTAAGCATCTTTTCGCGGATAAGATCGGCGAGTTTCCCGACCTCGAACGGTTTCACGATGATTTCGTCGGCTTCCAAAAGGATAGCGGCCATGGCACTCTGCACGTCGGGGTAGCCGCTGACTAGCAGCGTAAGTGCATCCGGTTGGGAGTGGCGCATTGCAGTAACTACGGTAAAGCCGTCGCCGGGATTTGGCATGTGCAGATCCGTCAAGAGCACGTCGAAGCTCTCTGCACTGATGTGTTTCAGAGCTTCTGTCACATTGGCCGCAGAGACCACCTTAAACCCTTTGTGCTCAAGGGTCGCAGCCATCATGTCGCGAACGGCGTCGTCGTCATCCACCAGCAATACTTTATGGGCAATGGAACGCTCGGCCAGAGTCATACGGCATAGCCTCTGTTCGGGATGTAATGACAGTGTGAATCAAGTCTATTTTGGAAAGTGTATAAAAGTAGACAGTTATTGGATCCGATAACGGGCAATCTACCTTAAGTCAGAAAAGCTTCACAGCGCGGTCATGGGTTAGCGCCGGAACACCGACATTCAGACCCTCACGACCGCGCATCAGCATTCGCATTCAGTAATTCTCAGGCCGGACTCATGCGAGTTCGGCCTTTTTACATGGGTGCCAGGACGACACGCACGGCCTCTTCGAGCCGTATAGATCCCAAACACTCCTCAACTTGGATTAGGGTCTTTTGACGGGCTAGCCGGTTCCTTCTCAGTGCCTGCAAAGAATTGATGCAGCCAATCCTGAACTGAGCTTTCTTGCTCAGACTTCAACACCTTGGAAATGAGAGAGTTTCACCAGAACCATTTTCGGACAAAACGGAGTCTTCCGTTTGTTTTGTCGAGAGTCGTGCCGTTCAATCCACGCAACCCGCAGCGGCAGAGCATCACCGGGCACGCGAAGGATTCATCGGGCAAGAGGAAGAACAATGCGCATCATCTCCTCCATTCGTTATCTGCTGTTTGCATTCGTACTGCTGGCCATGTCGACGGCAGCTTACGCCCAAGTCAGCATATCGATCTCATTCGCCCCGCCTGAACTCCCGGTCTACGAGCAACCTCTTTGTCCCGGCGAGGGATATCTCTGGACCCCCGGCTACTGGGCTTACGCTAATGATTACGACGATTACTACTGGGTGCCAGGTACGTGGGTGATGGCGCCGGAGCCCGGCTTGCTTTGGACTCCAGCCTATTGGGGTTGGGGCGGCAACGGATACGTGTTCTACGATGGCTACTGGGGACAGCAGGTAGGTTTTTACGGCGGAATCAGTTACGGCTACGGATACTTCGGAGAGGGCTACCAAGGCGGCCGTTGGCAGAACGGGCAGTTTTATTACAACCGTTCGGTGAGCAACGTGAACGTCGCAAACATTCACAACGTTTACAACACCACCGTGATCAACAACACCACGGTGAACCGGATCAGCTACAACGGCGGCAATGGTGGCGTTACTGCGCGTCCGAGGCCTGAAGAAGAGGCCGCGGCACGTGAGAGGCATACCCCGCCCGTGGCCGCTCAAACGCAACACGAGCAGGCTGCCCGCGCACAACCAGAGCTTCGCGCATCGGTGAACCATGGCACGCCACCGGTCGCGGCTACTCCTAAGCCCGGAGCGTTCGGTGACCGCTCCGTTGTCCACGCGAAACAAACAGGGACACCTTACAACGCTGCGGTGAATCGTGCCGCAGTGCAGCCAACGGCCAGTGCGCCGGCCGCGCATCCAGAGAACAATGCTGCTCGCGGGGATCGGCCAGCCGCGAATAGTCAGCCGGAACCGAACCGTGCTCCATCAGCACGACCAAATCCGCCTGAGCCGAATAGGCCGGAACCCACCCGTCCGCCCACAGCCCAGCCGGAACGACAGCCGGAGCCGAATCGTTCTCCAGCAGCACAGCCGAACGATCGGACAGAGCCGAACCGCAATGAGCCTGCTCAGCGGCCCATGACTCCGCCGCCGAACGAGCGTTCGCAACCCGAACGCACTCCCCCTCCTGCGGAAACGCGGTCTGCACCTCAACAGCGGCCACAGTCTGTTCCCATGAAGGCGGAAGAGAAAAAGCAGCCGAACGAAGAGCCGAAGCGGAATGAAAAGCCGCAGTAATGGCAGCATCTCAGACCAGGCAGATTCGACGTTGGCTCTCAAACTAAGAAGGAGGGACCATGTCACAAACGGTGTTGGACAGAGCGACCGAACGCATCGCTGAATCAGCTCGCCAGGCTTCCCGCGCAACCAGTGCGGTCGCCGATGTAATAATCGAGGATGGCGTCGGAGTAGTGAAGCGTGCCGCAAAACAGGGCGGCGATGCTGCTGAAGAATTCCTGAACGACACAACTCAGCGCATCCAGCGACACCCGGTGCTAACTGTGGCGGCCACATTTGCCGTAGCCTTCACGGCGGGAGCGTTCATCGGCTGGATGATCAAACGAAGATAGCGCACGATAGAAAACAAGATTGCTTTTCGCGTGCACGAGCCGACTTACTCCGCTATAGTGAAGATTCTCACGGGTCCCTCCTCCGCCGTCATGCCTCATACGAATGAGGAGGGAGGCATTCGCACCCGCGCAATTGCGTGATCGCGGACAATAATTGGCTGGCCAGCCGATCTTTGGCTACAAAGGCGTCCACCCACTTCAAGGCCTGCTCAGGGACATCCACCGCTCCCGACAGCATGATGATTGGCGCTTGCGGTCGAAGCCGTCTCATTGCAATTGCAACCTCGTGTCCGTTCATCTCGGGCATGACGTAGTCGACGATTACAAGGTCAACCGCGTGCATCGAGGCCAGTTCTAGTCCCCTGCTGCCAGTTGCAGCGGTCAGAACGGTATACCCAAAGCTCTCAAGGAACGATCTCTCGCATTCCAGCACGTCCTCGTTATCGTCGATGCAAAGAAGTACCGCCGGTTTGAGTTCCGGACAAGTCGATGGGGGCATGGCTTCCACCTTCAATATCCCCATTTTCAATATTCAGACTCAGGAAACTGTTCAAAATTGCTCACCCTATGCTCTTTTGCAACACCGTCTTGGGCATGACAGTTGAACCGATACGGCAATGGTCACCATGCCGTGGAGCCGACTCTCAATCTGACCACAGGCTTTTTTCTGGTGGTATGGGGGAGTTGCACTGGAGAGAACACCTAGTCGTGCAGAACTACATTGAGCAGCGAGCTGTGGACTTGCAGCCCGCCATTGTAGTGAATGAATCCCAGTTTTCTAAACCGGTTCATGAAGAAGCTGACCCGCGAGCGGGTTGTGCCGATCATTTCCGCCAGCATCTCTTGACTGATCTTGGGAATTACAGTCTCGGGTTTCCCTTCCTTGCCAAAATGAGCGAGCAGCAAAAGGATCCGGGCCAGCCTCTTTTCGCTGGAATTGAAAAGCTGATCAACTAGATCTGCTTCGTAACGGATGTTCCGCCCTAACAAATAAGCCACGAACAGATCGGAAAATTCGTGCTCCCGATGAAGCGCTTCCATCATGGCTTTCTTGTCGATTCGCATGACGGCGCAATCCGTCATTGCAGTTGCAGACGACATCCGAACGAACTGCCCGGCAAGACTACCTTCTCCGAAAAAGTCTCCTTCACCCAATATGCCGATCGTCGCTTCCTTGCCTGCCTTCGAGACCACCGTCAGTCTAACTTTGCCCTTCTGAAGATAGAACACCGCATCGGCAGCATCCCCTTGCGTAAAGATTCCTTGTTTCGCTGGAAAAAGCGCAGAGTTCCTGCCCTTGCCAATGGTCGCAAGAAAAGTATTGGGATCGAACTCGCGGACCGTCTTGGCCACAGCTTTGGGAGTCATGGGCACCCCCCTGGGGAATCACCGGCAACTTTCCGAGAGTCTCCGGTAAGCGTTTCCATCTGGTCTCGACACTAGCACTGTCCCATTCATACGGGTGAATTCTTAGCAAGTTTCAGTGCAATGCAGACAATTCATCTGCTTGAAAATATTAACGTTAGATGCCGAGGGGGGGCGATCGTTAGGACTGGCATAGATTTTTAGTTGCAGGGAACGATTCTTTACGATACGATTTCTCGGCTACGGATAGGATAGCCGATGAAAGGAGGCCACCCATGGGACGCAACGGCAACGACACCCATTATGCGTCGCTGAATCGATCCGATGTTCCGCAAGGTCGTAAAGGAAAACATCGGAAGGCGGTGGCGGATATTTTGGGCGACCTTTCCAAGCTGAACGCCAAGCAGGCGATCAAGATTCCGCTCAGTAGCCTGAATGGCGAGAAGATGCAGAATCTTCGCTCTGCCTTGAATCGCGTAACGCGAGAGAGAGATATCCCCGTGGAAACGTCGAGCGACGAAAAATACCTGTATGTTTGGCGCGCCGACCCGCCCAAGAATACAGGAGCCACCGAGTAGCAGGACCACTGCGCAAGAGCGGGTAGTTCAGCGTCATCCTTGCTCGCCACCATCTACCCTTCAAATAGCGCAGCAGCGAGTCGTGGCCCGCTTTGCCCCCTTCGCCTCCTTGAATACTGCGTCAATTCCTGTCTGAATCTCTTCTTCACGTCTCGCAGCACGACATGAGCCGTTCTGCACAGTATTGCCAGCGCAGGTGAGCGAACCTATTACCGGTGTGCAAAGTGAGGAGAAGGAATGTTCTTAGCCAGCAAGGTCGCGTGGGCCGGCATTGTATTCCTGCTCCTGGCGACGGGGATCTCGGGACCACGCACGACGCGGCTCACTTCAGGAGTGGACCTCAGCAACGAAGGGCCAGCGGTCGCGCATCCGAACGATGTAATGAGCATGCAGCAAACTCTGCTGGACAAAGGACACTACCGCGGGAAAGTGGATGGCGTGTTCGGTCTGCGAACTCGCGCCAGTATTCGCGCGTATCAGAAAGCTGAGAGTCTGCCAGTCACAGGCCATCTTGATAAAGAGACGGCCGGCAGACTCGGAGTCGGACCTGAGGTTCGTCACGAGACCCGCTTTGTTACCACGCAAGAAAAGCCTCCGGCAGGGACAAAGTGGGCCAGAGGTTCGGGGCCTGCCCGCAAGACACCACAGACGCCAGTCAAGGGGACTCGGCCAGTCCCACCGACATAGAAGGATGGGATCTATGCAACAACTCCCATGAAATCCGCCGGACGCCGGGCATTTCGGCACGACGAACCCGTTTGCACGTTCCAGATACTTATTCCTCGAACACAACCGCCGTCCCTCTTGTCACCAGGCCGGCGAGCCTGCTCACGTCCCAATTTGTCAGCCGCACGCACCCGTGAGACTCGGAATGACCGATCCGCCCCGGTTCCGGTGTGCCGTGTATTCCGTAGTGCGCCTTGTTGATCTCAATCCAGACAACACCGACCGGATTGTTGGGCCCCGCCGCGATCTTCTCCTTGGCGTTGGCTGGATCGGCATCCCAAAATAGTTCGGGGTTGTAGTTGTAGGTTGGATTGCGCTGCACCAGCGTGACTATCCAGTTTCCGAGAGGGAGCGGATCGTGTTCGCTGCCACTCGTCACCGGGGCATGAAAGATGACCTCACCTTTCCAATTAAACACTGTAAGAACCGATGTCTTCTTCGAAACAACCACTTTGACGATCCCAGTTTCGGCTGGCTCACGCTTGCGGTCGAGACCCGCGGCGTGCGTCGCGGTCGGCGGCTCTTGTGGGGCGCCCAACACGTTGGGGACACGGATGCGCTCTCCCGCGGCGAAACGCGCGCGGCGGTTCAGACGGCTGAGCAGTTCTGGTGCCGAGTGGAATTTCTCACCGAGTTTTTCTAGAACGGATGTGTAGTAGAGGCCCGGAAGTTTCGACGTCTCAGTCATGTCTCCCGGAATCGTCTGGATGAATGGGCCCGACGCGTCCTCGGCGGTGATTGAGTACGACACGATCGGTTTAGCAGCAGCACCGGCGCGGAGCGCCTTGAGCAAATCCTTGCGTTTCGGCTCGCCTGGAACAAGCCCTCTCGCAGCCTCGAACGCCGCCAGGGCCTCGCGGCTGTTCTTTCCGCTTTCATCGTCAATCTCCCCCGGCGAGAAGCCGGCTCGATCGAGAAGCACCTGCATTTCAAGCTCTGTGAGCCCTACCGCCCGAACTGACGGAGCATGGCGTTTGGCTGCGATCGCAACCGATGTGCAAAAGAAAATCGTCGCGCCTGCAGCGAAATACAACATGGTCTTGAGTGTGAACATCATGCTGCCTTTCGACCGGTCATGCGGCCTGTTCTACTCACAGCGTTGCGAGTACCTGCGTAACCGTATCAGGGCGTGCCTGTCGAATCTGTTCAAAACCACTCACATCTGGCCGTGAACACGCTGCACTTCCTCCAGGGCATGGCACTCTAAATTTCACTTAGAGATGGTTGCCGGCAATTCCGTGTGGCGCTGTGAGCATATTTGCTCAGACCTCCTCACACCGGATTTGCTAACCTCGAAATTATCCTGGAGCGCCCAGCTATCTACTCGGATCTGCGCGAGTGTAAACACAGCACGAACCAGAAGCTGGCGAACAGGCAACGGAAAAGAGGCTGCTCAATGAAGAAGATCATGTTCGTACTTGCGATGTTTGCTCTCGGCACGCTGTGCTGGGCAGGGTCGGCACGGGAAGACGCCACCGACCGGCTGGACAACGCAACGACAGTGTTACACGAAATTATGGGAATGCCTGACAAGGGAATTCCGGAAGAAGTGCTGGAGCACGCCAAGTGCATCGCCGTTGTGCCGCACATGGTCAAGGGCGGGTTTGTGTTCGGTGGTAAGGGAGGCAAAGGCGTAGCCACCTGCCGCACGGCGAATGGCTGGAGCGCGCCGGCCTTCATCACCATTTCGGGCGGAAGCTGGGGTCTGCAAATCGGTGTAGAAGCTGTGGACGTGGTACTGATTATTCAGAATGAAAAGGGGATGCAAAAGCTGCTCGAGAGTAATTTTCAGGTTGGAGCGGACGCTTCGGCAGCGGCAGGTCCAGTTGGACGGCACGCCGAGGCCGGTACTGATTGGAAGATGGATACAGAGATCCTGACCTACTCCCGTGCCAAGGGCGCATTCGCAGGGCTCACGTTAGAGGGTGCATCGATCCGGCAAGACAATGATTCCCGGCATGCGATTTACGGGCGCAATGCCACAACTCGGGCTTTGCTGTTGGGCAAAGTGCCGGTTCCAGCAGTAGCCCAGCCCTTCCTTGCAGAAGTTCGCGGAGCGAAAGCCCAAGCCGTAGCCGAAGGGAAAGCTGAAGCGAAAGCCGACGCTAAGGAGAAAGATAAGAAGTAAGGGTTCGTGTGAACGGCAACAAGATGCTGAATGACGGGACTGTGCCGCTGCTCGAACACCCTAAGTCGGCTGAATAGCCCGCAGCGGCACCCCCAAAGTCTGCAGAAGGGTTCACTCGCGGACTTCGGATGCGATTCATATTTAGGTGCTCGCGAATGAGCATTAGGAGATCACCATGCTTTGGACCGTTTTGATCGTTCTTCTGATTTTGTGGCTTCTGGGCTTCACTCTGCATATCGGTGGAGGCCTGATCCACTTGCTTCTGGTTGTAGGACTGATAGTTCTGGTCATCAACTTGGTGGGCGGACGGCGAAGCACGACTTGAAGAAGGCAAATACGATGGCTGGCCCCGGAGGCCCGGTGTATGGGCACTATTGTGACAGTCTGGCATCCAGCTTGACGTCATCTTGGGCGCAATCCTAGGCTGTCAGCCGCTTCGCTGAGGAAGCAAAGACGGGTATCGAACTCAGCAGTCAGATCTCTCGAGGGAGAATTGCATGTCAAAAACTTGGGAGCATTATCATCACGCTGCCCGTCACCATGAGCAGGCGGCCTACCATTACAAAGAGGCGGCGAAATACGACGAGGCCGAGGAACACGAAAAGGCTGCGCACCACGCATACCTTGCCCACGGTCACAATCAGCATGCAATTCATCACGACGCCGAGGCCGCGAAACTGTACGCCGAGCAGTGCGGCAAGCTCGCCACGCCTGCATCAGAGCAAGTATCCAAGAAGAGCGCCGCCTAACAGAAGCTCATTCTGGTGTCCACGCTCAACGTGTTGGGATTGCCGTATGTCAACCTGTTGGCCCGCGCTCATCAGATGGATGATGAAACGAAGATAGATTGGATGTCAGTCGCTCCACGAGGTCTATCGAAAAGGTCGCTTATGCTGGTCCGTCGCGGGACAACTTTAGCAGCCGCGGGAATCGCCGCGATACTTCTGCTCGCACTCATTTTCGTCGTACCCGCTCTCATTAACGTCGATCGCTACCGACCCAAGTTGATTTCCTATCTCCAAGAGAAAACTGGAAAGCAAGTTGAAATCGGGCGGCTGGCACTTACATTTTTCCCTGTAACGATTCACATTGATCATATCGGCGTTAAGAATCCTCCGATATTTCCCGCTGGTTATGTTGTTCAGGTGGCGCGGATCGATGCCGAAGTGAGTGTCGGAGCACTCCTGCGCCGGCAGGTGGTCGTCAAGTCCCTTGTGCTTGAGAACCCGGTCTTGAATCTGACTTCGGATCCCGACGGCCCGTGGAACTTCGAGAATCCACAATCAAAGGGTTCGATGAATGCCGTCTTTCTCAGCCCTATCGCGAGGCTGAAAATTAAGCGGGCAACGGTAATTGCGTCGAATCTCTTGCCCTCGGATGCGGCAGGTCCAATTTTCTTCGAAGCTCACGACATCTCCTGCGAACTGGAGCAGGTGAACCTCGCCGGGATTATCGATCCTTCTTCTTCCTCGATGGACGGCCAAGGCAGCCTGAAGGCAGATCTTCTGCGCTTCGGGGCCATCGAGGCAAGAAATCTGAACTCCAAACTGCGGTTGGAGTCGAGGCATGTCTTCCTTACGGACGTCAAAGCGGAAATTTATGGCGGGAGTGCCGTGGGTGGCCTCTCCTTCGACTTGTCGGCGAAGAACACAACCTTCA
>Ga0070732_10001033_pt1 | contig 15676 bp, 16 predicted proteins | sample Coa_R1_5_FD_66449 | JGI IMG/M metagenome (GOLD analysis project Ga0070732, IMG submission 66449) | Surface soil microbial communities from Centralia Pennsylvania, which are recovering from an underground coalmine fire - Coalmine... | ecosystem: Environmental > Terrestrial > Soil > Unclassified ...
TCAAGGTCTCTGACGTGTCTCCACAGACAATCCCGGTCAAAGGCGTTGGGAACTGGAATACCAAATCGGGTAATCCATCGTTATTTACATCTTCAATATGGCCTCCGTCGGTGGGGGCCGGCTCGCAACTGCTTCCCGCAGAAACCGATAGACTCGGAGGGGCAGGCTCGGACCCGGTGGTCACCCCTATGGCCGGTTTTGCTTCCGACCCGGTGGTCACCTCTGTGGCCGGTTTTGCCGGTGCACCCCGGCCCCAAGTTCCGGGCGGACGTACAGCAATGCCGGCCGCCCGCAGATAGCCACCTGCGGTTTCTCGCCGCACCCCGATTTCCCGTTCGATGCGACGCAGCGACCATCCCAGTCGCCCCAAGGCTATGACTTGTTGTTGCTTATCTTCACTCAAGACATTGCTCATGCGCGGAGGCTAATGCTCCGCTCTGGTCAATGTCTTAGCTTGGTTCTCTATGGCCGGTTTTGAGGTGACCTTCTATGGCCGGATTTGGGTGACCCCCGAGGCCTGGAACCCTGACCTTGCAACAGAGAAGATACGCTCCGCAAGTTGTTGGATCCGCCGGTCGTCGTTATTGACCGATGCGGACCGCAGCCGAGTTCATAAGTGCGCTAATTGTGTGGGACATTTTCTCGATACCAGCAAAAAGGGGACGCGTCGCTGGTGCAGCATGCAATTAGGCGGAAACCGCGCAAAGGTCGCCGCATACGCAGCACGCCGTCGGACAGCATGATCGGTTCAGACAAATTGGTCGGATAAAAGACGAACTCAGGACGTCAATCCGTAACCCTCCGGAATGAATGTTAACTTGTTTTAACGGATCGATCCCTTGAGCTACATGGGACTGATCGAGCTGCTCGCAATCATTTCACTGATTGCATGCGCGGTGGTCGATCAGTTCTATCGGACTTCCATTTTGTCGCTATACACGCAATTGCGAGGCATGTCGCCGGTGCATTCGAGATCACGAGGGGTATGGAATGCATGATCATTCCATAGACAAGCCAGAGTAAAACTCCGACGAGATAGAGATACAGCATTTGGTATGACAAATCCCGGGCATCGGAACGGCGCATTTTCAGTAGCTGGGGTAACAGGTTGATTGTGCTGCAAAGAGCCGCTATCGTCCCAATCAACAACTTCCAGTGTTCGAACGACATGCCGCACCTCCGAACTGCGATGAGCCGAACCGATTTCGAATCCTTACTTCATCCGTATGCAGCAAGGTTTGGACAAAGGCCTCTCAGAGAGCGCCGGGCAATATAGCTAGCGACGATGCGGCCAATTCATCCCGGAGCTGTCTTACTGATTGGAAACGAATCGACCTAATCCCCAGTACTCCGGCGGCTTGCACGTTTGTCTCGCTATCATCCACGAACAATGTTTCCACAGGCGTGACTCGCAGGCCCTCAAGGCAGCGCTCATAAATAGCCCTATCGGGCTTCACCAACCTGACCTCGCAGGATAGAACCTGGTATGTCAATTTGTTCAGCCAGCCGAAGTTCTGCCGCGCATGGACCGCCATATCGGGAATCATGTTGGACAGCAGGGCCGTTTTCAGTCCAGCCTCAGAGAGACATTCGATCCACCGAATCATTTGAGGGTTTACCCTGCTCCACATTTCAACGTCTAATCTACGGAGTTCCTCGATCTGGCCGAAATCGAGCCTCACATGGGCATCATCTGCAAACTTCGACCAATAGGTTGCCGGTGAAAGATCGCCACGGTCGTATGGCGCTCGCTTTTTGGGATACATGGTGCAAAATAGCTCCGGACTGACACCCAATACGGCTGCCATCAAAGCCATCTGTTCCGAGCTGGGTGGGACGGATACTACTTCCCCGTAATCGAGGATCACGGCTGTGAGAGGCACTACTTCCGAATGATCGTGTTCGCTTTTGGATAACAATTGCCGCCCTCCACTGGTCATTTTCAGGCATCTGTAATGTTGCGTCCAATGAATTATTAGAGTGTCAGTGATAACATCTGAGCATGTATCTGGAGCTGCAAGAATTGAAGTCATTCAGCGTCTTGGCGCGCGAATTGCACTTCCGCAGAGCTGCGGAACGGCTCTCGATGTCGCAGCCCGCACTCAGCAAACAGACTCGAAGGCTTGAAGAGAAAGTCGGTGGAGCACTTTTTGCGCGAACTCGCAGAAAGGTGAGGCTGACAGAAACCGGCAGAGTCTTGTTGCCATTGGCAGACAGATTACTGGAAGAGTCGGAATCGGCGCTCACAATTGCCAGGGACGCGAGCGATGGCCGTGCCGGCACCCTCCGGATAGGATACGGTCTGGCGGCGGTATCGGACATCCTTCCTCGTACAATCTTACGTTTTAGCCAGAAATATCCTCATATAAAACTCCAGATGTGCGACATGTCCACGCCTTCGCAACTCACTGGACTTTTGCAGGAAACATTGGATCTCGGAATTGTGCGGCTGCCGATTGCGTCGGCTGAACTCGACAGTTTGTCGTTGATTCGCGAGCGACTTCTTCTGGTAGTCCCCGAATCAGTTCGGTATGGCCGCAGAGATAATCTGTCAACCTTGCGCGATACCCCATTCGTACTGATTTCCCGCTCCGCTTCAGCAACGTTTCATGACCACGCGCTCAGTGTTTGCCGCTGCGCAGGATTCACACCAAACGTGGTCCACGAGGCGAGCGAAACCTTCACCATTTTGAACTTCGTTCGTGCCGGATTGGGTGTGTCGTTAGTTCAGAGCGCGGCTACACGGATGAAGGTACCGGGTGTCCGCTTCCACGAATTAAAAATACCTGAATCGGAATGGGCCATTGGAGTTGCCTGGAAGCGCATTTCCGAAAAGCGGGACCTGATCCTAAAGTTCGTGGACACAACCCGAATTGTTGTTCGCGTTGCACCACGTTTTAGCAAAAGCAGCAAAGACCAGGCGTAACAATTCCTTACCAAATTCTTCAAACTTCGCTTGCGGCATCGAAATCCCAAGCCTCCAATAAGTCTGACGGCACGTACTTTTGATCTTTGTTCTTCCGCACCCAGTCTTTTAGCGGAACAGAACCAGCGTATTGTTCTGGAGACAATCGCAGCTTTCGAACAACCTGCTCAAAGGAGCTCGGTTGGACCGGACCCGTGGGTTGAATGTCTGGCTTGCCCCAATTCGGATTGCCGCGCTTCTTTTTCATGCGACTCCTTGACTAGGGGAGGCGCTTCCCGGAGGTTGCGCCACTCTCATCGTTGCGCGTCTCCGGTGAGTAACCATGATGACGAACAGCCTATCATCTTTTTTTAATAGGAGTTTTCTGTGAAGCGCGTTTTGCACTCCGGAGGGCTGGAAGGAATGCCTCCGAGAAGGTGCCGACCGCAAAATCGAAAACTGTCGCGAATCGAATCTTCCTGCGCAGAACGCGATGTACTAGCCGCCCAGTTTCGTGCTAAATTGATGTTATGAAGCGCCTGCTTCAATTTCGATCGTCATTACGACTCCGTCGATCCCGACTGAGTTATTGCTCCCTGCTCAATTTTTAAGCGTTTAGGCCCGTGGCGGAACTTGCATACGCAGCTGCCTCAAGAGCAGCCCTTTTGTGGGTTCAAATCCCACCGGGCCTACCAGAATTCTGTCGTTCTTTGACAATTCGCGGAGAGTGGGCCGGACGGTAAGGCACTTGTCTGCTAAACAAGGGTTCTCGCAAGAGGCTAACGGGTTCGACTCCCGTACTCTCCGCCAGCGGAAGGTACTGCTGAATGGCCGGCAACTGGTCCTGAAAACCAGGGCATCGTGATGAGCGATGGGCGTTCGATTCGTCTACCTTCCGCCAAGTTTGCACAGGTGCGTGAGCCCGGCTGAAACGGACCGGCTGTAACCCGGTTTCCCCTTGGTGGGACACGGAGGTTCGAATCCTCCCCTGTGCACCAGAGTGCCAGCGTGTGCGAATTCGAATAGCAGCCTGTCTTAGAAGCAGGTGTTTGAGAGTTCGAATCTCTCCGCTGGCACCAATTTGACCCTTTCGCCGCTTTAGACACGCGGTGCTCACCCGATAGATATCGGAGTAACAAAGTCGTCTCGCATCCGGAAGGAAGCAGATGATCCGTCCTCAACGAGCAGGTCAAGCAGGAATAGGACCGCGTCCCGAAGCTCGGAATTGCTTTTCAGCTCTAAGGGTTTTGCATAAACGTGGCGCTGGAGAAGGACCTCCAACATGAAAACAGTGTTGCTTTTGGCCAACATCTTCTTGGCATCGCCCATCTTTAGCCGCTTCGCGATCCGGATAAAAGCATCGGGGAGCGACTGTTCGCCGATGTGATACAAAAAACGTACATAGTGATCCAGCACTGTCGATGAGGGCGGCAAACTTTCGAATAATGAGTTCACTCGATTTGCGTGGCCCTCCAAACTATTCCAGTGCCGCACGTTTTCCTTCCACCAAGTCTCCAGAAAGATAGCCGAGATTAGCTGCGCCCCCGTTGAGTATCTATCATCAAGTTGCTCAAGCCAATTCGCGCGCTTGACGCGGTCAGCAAACATCTCCCAAAGAAACCAGAAATGATCTGTGTTCCGTTGCTGATCTTCGATGCCGACTAAACCCTTTACAAACCAGTGAATTTCGTCCTCGTGTCGAACGACCGCGTCGAGGATAGGTTGGAGGACTTTTTCTGCCGCGGTCGGCGATGCTGCCATTACGAATTGCTGAATGAGCTGCGACAACGCCGATTCCGCCTCGTGGTTGCGTTCACGCCTGCGTTCTTTGCGGTCGTCGTTTGCGTCCCACCAGGCAACCAAGGTCTGCGCTGCTCGCGCGAATCCCGCTATTGCTGCAGGGTCAGCCGGTGCCTTTCCCAGAATTGCTAGGATATGGTTGTTCGCTTCCGCACCATACCAGTCCTCGAGATTCATCCGAGCATAAGCATCCTCGGCGATCGAACCCGGTTTCCAAAATTGCTCCCGCACAGTCGCTGCAGCTTCAGCGGCAATTGCCTCAGACGCGCGACGTTGATGGTACTCCTTCTTGTCCTCTCGGTCATGCGCCGCCACAATTGCAATCGCCTCGGTCGCAAGTGCATTTATGCAATGGAGAGGTAAATCGTGATCAATGGACCACGCCTTTTCAGCAACTCCCCAAGTGGCATACCATCTCACTTCGTCGATCGGATGAGTCAATGCAATCGCAAATGTGTCTTGAACCTGCTGCTTTTCAGCCGGCGAAAGACCTTTATCCAGCAAAACCGGTAGCACCCGAGCGCACGCACGATCAGCGGACATCTCAAACCGCTGCCCACGCAGCGTATAAGCCCAATCGTCCGCAGCCCTCCTCACCTCCGAACAGACTAGTCCCACGCACCAAGCCCGTTCGTCGGCCGACATCTCGTCCCAATGGTCACGGACGCATACGGCAGCGACAATGCCAGGACCGCCTTGGGCTCCCATGCGCTCAACCTCTTCAGTGAAACTCGATTCCTGCTCCGCCTGGGCCTGGTTCAATCGGGTACGCCAATCAGTTTGGTCGAAACGATCGGCGTCTTCGTATTTGAAAACCTTCAGTCCCCACATCACCAGACCAAGCCGTTCTTGCATGCGTTCAAGACGGGGAGCATTTTCTTGAACCATTTGCATGACGTCAGGTTCCGGGTCGTGTGGATCCAGGCGAATGTATCTTGGCTCATCATCAGTGGATTTGTCATTTTCTGTTTGTGACACGCCACCCCTCGGGTCCTCGCTAACAGAATATCGCCGAAGATCCATCCGATGCATTGCAAGCCGCCACACACGGTCATCCGGACTTTGTTCTTTGATCGGAGGCTTTTGGGCAGCAGTGTTCTTCTGGGTCGCGAATCGCCTGCGGCCTAAAACCCACACCGCGAGGGGCCAATCTTGAACTACAGCAACGAAAACAGTCTTAACAGGTTCCTTGGTCACCGACGAGCACCAAGGTTTTCGGTGGCATTTATGAGATGAGCTTTAGGCTTGCGAAGGCGAGCGCAATACGTTGTCCTTAATCGTCTCACCGCAGCGGCCGTTAATCGTGATTGGCTTTCCTTGATGGCCGGCAAACTTTATCGCCGCACCGAGCAAGACTAATTCTTCGTCCTGCAGGTCTGCCGCAAATGCATCTTGATGGAATATGAGCGTATCGGTTTCCTTGGAGGCTACGGCCTCAATGAAATTGGGAAGACGAGCGCTGACTAAATCCAGGAGGGCATGGTATCGACGGCGGTATTCATCGCTATTCATGACAATAGATTATCAGCGGCCATTCTTCCGCTCAGATGCTTCTGAGTCTTCAATTGGAGAAAGCAGACTTGGCAGGCAGCATCCGCTCCAGTAATACTCGAATCGCTGCCGGTTGATGCTCCCCCGCAGCTCCATCGAGCATGTAAGAGCGCTCAAACCCGTTCGGCCCATGGACCGTCAGCTGCCACTGGTCATTGGCTTGGGAGCCAATGATCGAAACGCGCCAATCCCCAGCCCTGTCGCTCAGAACGTGTTCGATCGCTGCGGTGATCTCTGCGTGTCCTGCAGGGTCGCCGGTATTGTGAATCTCGGTCGAAATTGCCACACCAACAGTTTACCGTCACGCAATCATCCCATATCTTTGGAATGGCCGACGGCGCATCACCGTGGGTGTTTTGTGCGTCATTGCGGCCGCCGTTGGGTGCGTTAAGAACACTGAATAGAGAGAGTTGAATGTTCGCGATCATGACTGGCAAGTATGCCTACACTGCGCTAGCCGTCGGCGTTCTCTTCCTCCATATACTCTTTATTTTATGGGTCGTGTTTGGGGCGCTGTTTACGAGGTCTCGCCCCTGGCTACGCTGGTTTCACATCGCCTCATTGGTTTGGGGCATTTTCACAGAAACTCTTCCTTGGCCGTGCCCGTTGACGATCGCAGAAAACTGGCTCGAAGGCCGGGCTGGAGTTGAGCCATATCAAGGAGGATTCTCGCTTCATTACCTGGATGCGTTGGTATACCCGAACATATCAGGCACAGTACTTCATGATTGCTGGGGTGAGCGTCTGTGTACTGAATCTCGCTATCTATGCACGACAATTCTGGATGGCGCGAAGCCGACCTGAGTTATAGCCTAACTGCGACTTTTCGTTTCATCTATCTACAGCTACAATGCTTCGCATGAACCTTCAAGACATCACTCAACAACTCCGAACCGAGCGCGACCGCCTTGACCAAGCGATCAACGCACTCGAATCCCTAAATGGAACTACACCGCAAAAGACTGCTGGCCATTTGCGACGACGAGGCAGAATCTCTGCTGCTGGGCGCGCCCGCATAGCCGCTGCTGCTAGAGCCAGATGGGCTAGAGTCAAAGGTCAGTCCAGTGGCGCTGCGAAGCCATCTCCCTTACGTGGACGCAAAATGTCAGCAGCTTCTCGCAGAAAGATTGCGGCCGCTCAACGAAAGAGATGGGCAAAGGTGAAGGCTGGAAGATAGTTGCCTGCTCAAATGCGGGATTGTTTCCCCAGGCGCGCGCACCACATCGGAATCGGATTAGCACGCACAATCCTCTCCGTGCTGATTGGAGGCAACTGGCTTGTGGTTTTTCCGAAGGCCTAAGCCGCGTTTGGCACATTCTGTGCGCGAAACCGAAAGCACCTTACAGTGGGGCGAGCCAGAAAATCACTAGAACGTGTTCCATAAACATTTGGCGCAGCATGACCCACTGCCCGGTTATGTCAATCGGCGAGGAGAAATGAACAGATGAGAAGGCTAAAACTGCAAATGCAGATATCCATCGACGGCATGGTCGGGGCACGAACACAAAGAGATCGTGGGCATTTCAACTGGGATACAGAGGTGAGGCAGTATTCGATTGCCAATGCCGCGAACGTCGACTGTATTCTCCTTGGGCGCAAAACCGCAACCGGTTTCATCCCTCACTGGAAATCGGTAGCCGACAACCCCAAAGATGCTGACTTTGAGTTTGGCAAGCTGGTGACAGACATACCCAAGGTGGTCTTCTCCAGTACTCTTCAGAAATCGGAATGGCCGAATGCGACTGTAGTGAATGGCGAGATCGCCGATTCAGTGAATCAACTCAAGAAGCAAACAGGTAAGGACCTCCTTGTGTACGGCGGAAGTAGTTTCGTGGCATCGTTGATCGAGCACAACCTTGTCGATGAGTATCACTTGCTTGTGAATCCAGTCGTGCTCGGAAGCGGCCTAACGATCTTCACCGGCTTGGCGGACACCTTACTCACTCTTGTGACAAACCGGGCATTTTCCTGCGGAACAGTATTGCTCTGTTACAAACCATTTCGCGACTAGAGCGTGATTCATAAGCAAGCGGGTGCGGCCATTGCCGGAGTGGCATGGATATGTGCTCGGTGAACGAGTCGTAATCTCTCCTCCGCAGTTCGTTGCGTCCATCCTGTCCCAGGGCTGCGTCTGGGGAGGCGGTGAAATCTTATGTATACTTCCCCCGCCATGAAACAACTCTGGATCGTTATGATTCTGTTGCCTTGTTGCGGGATCAACTCAGCGTCTCAAGATCGTGCCGCCACAGCCATCGACTCGTTGCCTTCGGTCAAGTCCATCGACCAGGTTTCCATCTCGCCCGACGGAGCACAGGTCGCCTACATTGTTGGAGGAGAGCTCTCAGTCGCTTCAACGGTTAACGGCGCATCCCGCCGCATCGCGCCCAGTCAGAACGCGACACGAGACGTGACCTGGTCCGCCGACAGTCACTATCTGGTCTGGCTCGATGACATCCCCGGCGACAAACCCGCGTCCCAATTGTGGTCCGCCTCTGTGGACGGTTCCGAACTCACACAGCGCGCCAGCTTCAATGGCTACGCGCAGGCTCCCCGCTATTCTCCAAGCGGGAAGGTCATTTCCGTTCTCTACATCGCAGACATGCCCCGCGTTGCTGGTCCGCTCCAACCAATGACACCTCTCTCCGGAGTCGTTGGCTCGAAAATATACGAGCAGCGCATCGCTGCGGTTGATTTGGCCGGTAACAAGCTCAAGCAAATATCACCCGCTGACGTTTATGTCTACGAATACGATTGGCTGCCGGATTCCTCCGGTTGGGTCGGCACCGCAGCCCACGGTTCCGGCGACAACAACTGGTGGATCGCACGTCTCTACGCAATTGATGCCTATAGCGGCAACATGCGCGAAATCTACAAGCCCGAGTGGCAGATAGCCGAGCCCCATGTCTCTCCCGACGGCAAGTCCGTCAGCTTCATCGAAGGACTCATGAGCGACGAAGGTCTCACTGGCGGCGATGTAATGGTGGTGCCGGTGTCCGGCGGCTCTGCGCGAAGCCTCACACCAGGAATTCATGCCTCGCCATCTTCATTGTCATGGAACTCTAACGATCGCATCAGCGTGGTTGCCAACGCCGACGGCAACTCCGCCCATGCGGTGCTCAGCACCGCGGGCTTCAAGCCTGGTGCTCACTGGAATGGCTGGACTGGAGAGGAAGTCATCGGCACTACCACAGAAGTTTGGGTTCCGAGTGCTTCATTTTCGCATGACGGTTCCGTGAGCGCAGTCATTCGCCAGTCTCCGAAGTCTCCGCCTGAAGTTTGGGCCGGGCCTGCGGGTGCATGGAAGCAAGTCACGCATCTCAATGATCATGTGCAACCGAACCTGGGCGCAACCCGCAATGTCCACTGGCTGAGCGATGGCCGCCAAGTTCAAGGATGGCTCACGTTCCCTAAGGACTACGATCCCGGAAAGAAGTATCCGCTCGTTGTCACCGTTCACGGAGGACCAAGCTGGGCGTGCCTTGCCAACTGGAGCGCGGGCGGCATGAGCGACATGCGCGCGGCATCGTTGCTAGGTTGGTTTGTGCTGTGCCCCAATCCGCGCGGCAGCTACGGCCACGGAGAAGCCTTTACCCAGGGCAACGTCAAGGATTTCGGCGGTGGCGATTATCGCGACCTCGTGGCCGGGGTGGATGCAATGATCAAGCAATTTCCAATCGATCCCACCAAACTCGGCATTCGCGGCCACAGCTACGGCGGGTACATGTCCATGTGGGCCGAAACTCAGACCACTCGTTTCACTGCTGCCGTCGCTGGTGCCGGCCTCTCAGACTGGAAGAGCTACTACGGCTTGAACGACATTGACGAATGGATGATCCCATTCTTCGGCGCGTCAGTGTACGACGACCCGGCTGTGTATGAGAAGTCGGATCCGCTCCGCTTTGTGAAGAAGGTGAAGACGCCTACGCTCATTCTGGTCGGCGACAGCGACGGCGAAGTACCGATGGAGCAGTCAGTCGAGTGGTATCACGCGCTCGAAACCATGAAGGTGCCTGTAGAACTCGTTGTCTATGCGGGCGAGGGCCATCTGTTTAACAAACCGGCCGACAGCCGCGACTACACTTTGCGCACGCTCCAGTGGTTCGACCGCTGGTTCTCCGGAAATGGTACGCGATACAGATAGTGGTAAATTCTGCGACGAGCCGACGATATGAACGGGCGGAAGCCCGTGCGGCACGGTCGATCGGCTTCCCACAAGGAGACTGTTGTGACATATAGTCGGTCTCCATTCTGCAAGGCCACGACACGGACGCGTCACCCGATCCCGGCTGCTCGCACAATCAGAAGCAACCCTGCCGCTATGACAATGACCCCGATGGCTCGCGCGATGCGCTCACCGGCCGGTGCGAGACGTTCGACAGTGATGGCTGTCGCCACGACAGCCATCGCACGAAGGTCCATGACCCCGATGACCAGCAGGAGCGCTATCAGACCGGCACAGCACTGACTGCAGTGGAGGCCGAGGCGCAGGCCATGCCGCCAAGCTGTGCCGGCATCCGGCAGCAGCGTACGACCGCGACCGGGTGCTTCCCGGCAGCATGTAAGGTGATGCGCCTTCCACGCGGTGAGCTGGAGGAAGCCGGCGATCAGGGCAACCACACCGGCGGCGATTGGTGCGGAACGTGCGAGCGCGGGATGCTGCATTTCGATCGCAACCAGCACGACGCCCATCAGAAAAGCGGCCATTCCCAATACGGTCCAAACGAAGAAGTAACCGAGGCCCACGAGCGCAGTTAGCCGACCAAGGCGCGTCTCGCCTGTCCTGGCGACAGAGTCGCGGTAACGCGACAGCATTGGGACGAAAGACGGCAGCATCATCGCAACCATCATCACGACCCACATGCCGAGGAACGACGCCGCAGCGCTTGGCCACGTCTGTCCGCTCATCCGCATCCACGCCATCGACATCGTCCAGCCGCCGGGCATCGGCATCTCGCCCATCGCCGACATGGATCTGCACCAAACAATCGTTATCGCAACACTTGCAGCAAAGAGCAGCGCAGAGACGCCGAGTAAAGATTGGTCTGAAGATCGCTCGGAAACCATGCGTCGCACTCTCCGCGCTGGTGATGGGATATTGATGAGTCACGATGGCTCTTGCCCAGGCAGTGGAGTGCCGCGGAGATCCTTGGGTTCGGCGAACTCCTAAGCCGTCTCTGCGTTACCCTTCCGTGTCCTGATTCATGCGGCCTTGCGTTCGTACTCGTCATGGCGACGCCACCAGACCACTGTCTCATTGCGGCCCTTGGGAACCGCGAATATAGCGGTCGGTCGTTCAAGAGCAACAGTCTTTTGACGCGCCTTTGCCGTATTCATCATGGAGTCGCAGCCAGGTCATCGGCCCGCACTTATCCTCATTACGGCCCTTCGGAGTTCGGTCGAGGATCCCATAATAGCTCATCAGAAATTCGGTGCCGCGGGTATAGGTGGAATAGCTGTGGTAAATATTATCCGCCTCGCACACAAAAACGCTGAACCCGTGCCCTTCGGACAAATATCCGGCGATGTCAGTGCCGGAAGTGCTAGCATTCTGGGCTACGACCGGCGGCAAACTCGCACGGAACTGCTGGTCGCTTAGCATCCGATACGCCGCAAGTTCATTGGCCTCGATCAGTGGCGCGTTCTGGTGGGCCCGCTCGGAGGCGGAAACTCCAAAGTCAAAATTGAAGTCGTTGCCGTGGCTGGATACCCAATTGAAATTCCAGCCCATCCGCCGGCGGTAGGCGAGCAGCTTCTCAAGCGGCGCGCGGGAGATACAGATCATCGTCACGTCCCGGGCCTCGAGATGCGGAAGAACCCCGTTGAAGGCGTCCGCCGTCGCCGAGCAGGCAGGACAGCCGGCGGTGTAGCCGGGTCCAAACATGAAGTGGTAGACGACGAGCTGCGAACCTCCTTGAAAAAGATCAGCCAGGGAGGCTTTCCCTTCATCCGTCTCAAAGCGGTAATCCTTGGCAATTTGAACCCACGGCAGTTCCTGCCGCAGGCGCGCCAGTTCGTCACTGCGGCGCGTCAACTCCTTCTCCGCCTTGAGCAGATCGAGCCTCGCTGCGAGCCATTCTTCACGTGTTGCGGTCTTATGATGAGTCATAGTTTTATCTCCTTTCGGCCCGTCCTTATGGTTAATTGTTGATCGTGTTTATCAGCTATTTCGTTTTCTCTCTCTTTGGAGGATTCGTGCCGAGGTTGTCGGACCGTTCGGCTTCGAGGCGCGGCCACTGGGCAATAGGCCGTCCGCCCGGCCACTCTGGTTGCCAAGTGGGCGAGCCGCTTCTAGTCCGCGTGTAGGTACACTGTTGTGGCCAGCCGGGGGGCGAGTTCTCCCATGACTCCTGGCGTCCGTATACGGTGAGGTCCATGAGCGCGTAGCTGTAGTCCATTGCCTCGACGCCGCGGCGGGTCGTCCAGTACGTTTCGAACACCTTGTCGGCGTGACGCAGATAACACACCAGGTACATCGTGCCCACCTTGCGCCCAGTAAGCAGAGCATCGAGGGAGCCTTGCGCTGAGTACCAGGGCATGTTCCAGCCCATGAAGTCGCGGTACCGGGCGCTCTCTTCGTAGGGGCCCTGGCAAAACGTGGCGTAGGTGATGTCGCGAGAATGAAGATAGGACAGCTCCGCGATCTGGGTTGTGACCCACGTGCAGCCTTCGCACTGCTCCGGCGCAGGATGGCCGTTGTGCCACATGAAATAGTAGGCAATGAGCATCCGGCGTCCCTCAAACGTGTCTAATAATGTCACCGCGCCACGTTCGCCAATGAGCGGTGTGGTGCCATCCACCTCGACCATGGGCAGCCGCCGGCGGGCAGCCGCAATCGCGTCGCCCTCGTGCGTGTGCGCTTTCTCCCGAACCCGTAGTGCATCCAATTCGGAGTGAAAGGTGGCCCGATCGACTACCTTAGGGGCTCGAAGTTCATCTCTCATGGGGTCTTTCATCGTTCTCTCCCTTAGCCTCCTCGCTCGTGTGTGGGTGCTGGTCAATCGAATTTAGTTCGCCCGAACAGGGAAATTCATTGACTCGACGGCAAACACCACACGTCCTTAACCTTGCAAAGCCGCGCAAGCATGTCTGCGTATCCCTTTGTAATTGCGTCCCTTTCTGCCACACCCTGAAACTGGACCATATATCCGTGAGGCCCGTGCAGAATAAGAATTGGATACGGGGTATCCGGCCAGCGCCCATGTTCCTTGAAGTACTGGAACTGTTCGGGCGTTGGAGTTGCCGCGCCGATCTCTTTCGCGGAGACATTCGGCGCATAGTGCATCACGTGAGGGATATTGGCGGTAGCTACTTCGTCATTCTGATCCGGATTCACGTAAGTTCTGAGAATCGGAGAGAGCATGTATGAAACACCGGCTCTCTCCGGAGGTTTGTAGTAGTGCGCTTTATAACGCTGCTGAATGATCTTCTTGAGTTCTTCAGGTGGAGTTCCCTTAGCCTGCATTTCCGCGGCATCAAAAAAGAGCTTCATCTGTGCCTTCGCGCCTGCTTCGTCAAAGGAGATCGGATAGAGAATATCGTCCCGATATTTTGTGAGTGGCCAAGAGCCTCTAAACGAATCATCGCCGGTTCGAGCAACAAAGGCATGGAATCCATTCGTACCCTGACGGGCGACTTCGAAGCCCTTGTCAGGATTTAAGACGTATACGGTGGCATTGTCTCTGAGGTGCGGTGGGAGTGCGCTGAGCGCCAATTGAATTTCCAAATCTCGCGGCAAAGGCTCGATTTTGTTGCCGCTAGAGGTCTGTTGGTTCTGTGCGCTAGCTGTGAGCGACAGGCATAAACCTGCAATTACCGCAATCGTCAGAAACACCTTTCTCATCTGAGGTCCTTTCTAGTTTCACTTAGCCTAAGAAATCATTTTTGTGATCCGCTACTCAACCAATGACCTAAGTCGTTCAAGAGCGCGATCCCACTGCGAAGAGATTTGCTGCAGATAGCGTTGTGCTTCTTGAACGCGATGTTGTTCCATTTGCCAAAGCCTCTCGCGGCCATGCCGGGTGCTTTTCACGAGACCTGCTTTCTCCATCACATGCAGATGCTTGGTAATTCCTTGACGAGTGACGCGTGAGCCGGCGGCGAGCTTGGTGATGGACATCGGGCCGCCAGCGCAAAGGCGCGAGACAAGTCGCAAGCGGTTCTCGTCACTCAATGCAGCAAACAACGGGGCGGCACTCGGCGCTTTTGTACGTGCTCGCGATTTAGGCTGCTTTCGCAAGGTAGTCCTCGATTGCGCGGACCATTGTGCTCCAGCCTGCGTCATTCGCCAGGAACGCCTCCGCCCGGCGCGCCAGCGGGATACGATCAAAACCAGATTCGGTGATGGTCAGCATGACGCCCTCTGCCACTTCCTCGAGCGTGAAAACAACCAGGGTTGTCGGTTCCGCTGAGTAATCAACATCGCGCTTGACGGCGTGCGGATGCCATCGAAAGGAGAAGAGCCGCTCGGGTTCGATCTTCTCGATCGTGAGATCGAACACCACTCCTTCGTGCGGCTTTTCAAGCTCGGCGATCTCGGCATTAACCGTAGAGGGCACAATCACTCCGCGTATCGGCGCACCCTCGACGAATGGTCCATCGAACTTGAGTCCGAACCAAGTTCCGAACTCGCGTGAATCGGAAATCGCACGCCATACCCGCTTCAGTGGTGCGCGCAATAAAGCCTTCTTCTCAATGCGATCCGTGCTCAATAGCAACCTCCGGGTTGCATGTTAGCAAGTCCTCAAACGATATGCAACCAGACGGTTGCCTAGTCGTGACTCCGGCGCACCGAAAATTGAGGGCGTCGCAAAACCGCACGTCGGGCGGACCGTATGGCACGCACGGGAGCATCCAGGGGCTGGGAAAGATTTTGAAGGGGTTTTCGGGCGCTGAGGTCGAAAGTCTGAGCAGCACGCACGGCCTCATTCATGCCTACGACATTTTCTTTAGCGCTTGCGGACTGACCGGCGTGCCTGCCGTCCTTCTTTTTGCGCTACTGGGTTACTGGCACAGCCGGAAGCAACCGGTCGCATCCGCTGCCTCGTAAAGTCTGCACTCGTAACCCAACGATGGAGATACTTGCTGTCCCATTCTGGCAAACTGCCCACCGCGGTTTGGGCCGCTTCAACTACAAGAACTCGTCCATTGAGACTCGAAAAGGCTAACAAACGGCGCAAGCTTGTGCTAACGTGTTCTCGCCAATTGACGTTAGAATTCTTGCTGAGAAGGGCTGCATGGAACCGGCCTTGAAAGCAACCGGCGCTATCTCAAACTGGAATCCAGCGTCCCCTGGGTTCTAATCCGTTTGGCACTACTCTGCATGCAGGCAAAAGATCAAAGCATTCCCAACTTTGGTTCACGGAGGGTTGTATGGAAGAGGAAGTTACACGCCGTCTCGACCAACTCGAAGAAAAGATACAA
>Ga0070732_10001035_pt1 | contig 15664 bp, 18 predicted proteins | sample Coa_R1_5_FD_66449 | JGI IMG/M metagenome (GOLD analysis project Ga0070732, IMG submission 66449) | Surface soil microbial communities from Centralia Pennsylvania, which are recovering from an underground coalmine fire - Coalmine... | ecosystem: Environmental > Terrestrial > Soil > Unclassified ...
GGGATTGTTTTCAGCTCTACGCTATCGGGATCGGTTCTTGAAAACATCACCCTGAATGCGAACGTGAACGGCGAGCAGCCCTTCGGTATTCTGCAGGCAGCTGACGGAAAGCTCTACGGGATGTCGTTTGGAAACCAAGCTCCAACGAACGGGCAGCCGAGCAATGGGGCCTTCTGGGTCATCGATGCGGGGCTTGCGCCACCCGAGGCGAGGGTCATCAATTTTCGGCCGACGAGCGGTAAGGCTGGCGCTACGTTCGTGGTGCAAGGATCGCATTTTGTCGGCACGACGGCGGTCGCGATCAACGGGACGGCAGCCACCTTCAAGGTGCTGACCGCAAACTTTATCCGCGTGACCGTGCCAGCCGGGGCAAGTTCAGGGAAGATTTCGGTCACGAATACGGGGGGTACGGCGACCAGCGCGAAATTGTTCACGGTGCAGTAAGCCAACGGCCAGATTTTTGGGATGCTTTTAGTAACAGGCACACCCGCCCGACACAGCGTATGATTAAAGAGATGCCAAATATTCAAGAACTCCTCGCCGGCCTGCGCCAGGAAATCAGTGACCTCCAAAGCATGAATGCCCGCTATGCAGGAAAGCGCGTGCACAGCGAAGTGGAGCAGACTGCACTCGAACTTCGCACCACTCGTCTGCGTGAGATTAAGCAGGAATTGTCCAAGATGCTCGACCGTCCTCAGGATGCCAAGGTCTGGTGGGAAAAATCCCGTCGATCAAGCGGTGTGGCGATCGCAGAATAAGGAACCGAGTTGAGCCAGCCGTCGCCTTGCAATTGGCTAGGTCTGTGTTGATCGGCGGACCACGCCCCAGACGGCATCGCTACCCACCCTTTCGCAAATGCGCGAAATGATGGGCGCACCCCGTCGCAAGACTCACTTGGTAATCTTCAAATCACCCCCGAGATAAACGTTGGCGCAGCCTCCGCCACGATCCGAGTGACGTAAGCGGCTCAAGCCCACTTATCGAGCCGTCGGATTTCATATTCCTGCTTTCCTACTGCGTCGGCCCCGCTTCTTTCGTCTGGTCGCACGTTCCGTTGGTCGGTTGCGTGGCGAGCACCTGCGTCCACGGCTGGCCGTTGGGAGCGTTTAGCATGGCCGGCGTCGAGAAGTCGAAGAACTCGCTCATGTCGCGCGAGGGATCTTGCCAGTAGGCGTCACGCGCGGTGAGCGAGGCGACACCGAACTGTTTCTCGATAAACGCGAGAATTGCCGTGTAGTCGCGTGGGATGTGCGAGACAAAATTCGGTTTCGCGTAGGGAGAGATCACCATTAGCGGCACGCGGAATCCGGTCAAATTGAATGTCCCTCCGTTTTTTCGAATCACGCAATATCCCGGGGAACCGTTATTCGGATCGGGGCATTGTCCAGGAGCGTAGCTGTCGGGCAGGGGAACCATGAACGGTGGAACGTGATCGTAGAGCCCTCCGCCTTCGTCGTAGCTGAGAATGAATACAGAATCCTGCCAGGCATCACTCTTCATGAGCGCTGAGATGATCGACTGCACATAAGCGGAGCCCTTTTGGACGTTGTTTTCGGGATGTTCGTCGAGGCCGCTTTTACCCGCTGGGCTATCGATGAAAATGACCTGAGGCAAGACCTGATCGGGATCGCACGCGCCGCCGCTGCAGGTGCCGGCGAGGCGGTTCATCAGATCGCTATCCGGAAAGACCCTCCCCTGGATCTTGGGATCGAAGAAGTCCGTGAAGTTCCCGAGGAACACACCGTCATGGTAGTAGTACAGCCAGCTTACGTTCGCGGTGTTCATGGCGCGGAAGATCGTGGGAGCCGAGTACAGCGGATGTCCCGAGGTGTCTGGATACTCATGACCGAACGAGGTTCCCGCGATCAGGTACATTCGGTTGGGAACTGTGTTCGCGAGGACGGGCGAGTGCCAGGCGTCGCTGGTTGGGAAGAATGTGGCGAGATCGTAATAGTAAGGGAGGTCTTGCTGGTTGTAGTAGCCAAGAGCGCGGGTTCCATTAGGATCGTACTTGTCGGCAACGGAAGTCGTGGTATCGAGAAATCCCGCCATTCCGAAATCGCCATTGGAAAAAGTAGTGGTTGTGGCCCAGGCTCCATCGCCGCCGTTGAGCGATGTGTCGTGATGGCTCTGGTACCATGAGGGCGAGAGGTTTTCGGTACAGACGGTTGGCTCGTGGAAAGGCTGCACCTTGGCTCCAGTGTGAACGTTGGTGAGCGTAACCGTGGGATCGAAAGCGTCAATGGTCTGCGTATCGGTGATGCCGAACTGCGCGAGCCGCGAGGGCCGGTACGCGCCAAGCTGGCCGAGATACATGTCGAACGAGCGGTTTTCCTGCAGCAGGAAAAAGATGTGTTTGATCACACCGGTAGTTACGGTGCTGACCGTAACCGTTGCCGATTGCGTGATGGGAGTGCCGTCGCTGGCGGTTGCGGTTGCGGTGTAGGTAGTGGTCGCGGCCGGAGTGACTGTCGCGCTTCCCTGCTGCGGCGAGCATGGACTGCACACCGAGTTGTTCGATCCATCGACGAGCGTAAATGCAGAGGCCGTGCCTCCTGTGATTTGCCAGGAGAGCGTGGAGCTTTGTCCAGGCGTGATCGTGCCGGGCGACGCGGTGAGACTTAGCGTGAACGGAACTGTCACGGTGACATTTTGGGGTCCCGCAGTGCCGGCAGGACCTGATGCGGTAAGCGAATACGTCGTCGTCCCGCTCACCGGCACCGTGGCCGAGCCAGAGGTGGGGAGTGGGCCGGAATCATCTCCGACTGGGATGGTGGGACTGATAGTGATCGAAGTCGCGTTGGTGGTCGTCCACGTAAGCGTGGTGGTTTGTCCTGTGCTCACTTCACTGGGCTTCGCGGTGAATTGCGTAATCTGCGGTGGCGCGTTCGTTGCGACTTGAACTGTAGCTGTCTGCGGCGAACTGGAGCCGTCTGGTCCGGAAGCAATTGCAGTGTAGGTTGTCGTCTGTGTCGGCGAGTCTTGTGCGCTGCCGGATGTTTGCGAACCGCTGACGACCGTTCGACTGGACGAACCGGCGGTCGCGGTGATGGTCACAGACGTCGCGTTGAAGGCCTGCCAGTTCAGCGTGACACTTTGGCCGCTGCTAATCGCGGTGGTGCTCGCCGAGAATGTGATAGTTGGAGAAGATTTTTTGGAGGAACTCGTACAGGAAGAGCAGCCCCAGATTGCAGCGATGAGAGCCCCACAAGTAACCCACCGAACCATTTGATAGTTCATCCTCAGTGTGATGTCCCCCACCTGACACAGTGGCGGAAATCAGATGCCTTAGCGGGTGTAGGGGGTTGCCTCGCGGCCTTTTCCGCAAAGAGCAATAACCACAGAGGACACGAAGGTTACACGAAGGAGAACCGGAACACGGGGCTTTGCGTCTTGTACGTTGTACTTTTCTGGACGACTAGGCCGCCTGCGGTGTCCATACTTCCATGACCATGCGTTACTTCTGGGCCACTTTTTCCCGGTGCAAGTTTTGTGGACAGGCACGTTCTCTCGATGCCCGACAGTGAGGTGGACGATGAAGCGATCTCTGGTGGCTGCGATCGGTCTGGGGTTGATGGTTTTGGGTGCAGTGAGTTGTTCGCACGAATCTGGCGGAATTTCGACGAGGGTTCCGACAGTTCACGCTGCGAATCCGGTGAAGGAAGCTGCAAAGACAATGACGGCGTTTCATTCCGACGAGGAACTGGCGCGCTTTCTACGCGAGGTGGCGGCGAAGCAGCGGCGCGTCATGCGGATGAACGGCATGGCGTCTTACGACGCGGTCGTCTCCCAATCCCTTCCTGCGCCTTCCGCGCCTGCAAAAGAGATGAAGGCTTCTGCGGGCGCCGATCAAGAGGAATCCATCACCAATGTCCAGCACGCAGGGGTCGACGAAGGCGGGATCGTCAAGGCACATGGAAACTATCTGGTGGTGCTGCGGCGCGGACGTTTGTTCACGGTGTCGATCGAAGATGGGGATTTGCGACCTACTTCAATGGTCGACGCATTCGGGCCGGACATCGATCCAAACGGCACGTGGTACGACGAAATGCTGGTTTCGAAGGACACCATCGTCGTGATCGGGTACAGCTATGAGCGCGGAGGTACCGAAGTTGGGCTTTTCAATATTGACGACGCGGGCAAGCTGAAGTATCGGTCGACGTATCATCTGCGGTCGAATGACTACTATTCGTCGCGCCACTACGCCAGCCGACTGATCGGCAGCAAGTTGATTTTCTACTCGCCGCTGTATGTGAATCCGGGCGCGGAAGATCCGTTCGGTGCGTTTCCGGCGGTACGCAAATGGCACAAGGGAGCGAATGCGAGCGAGTTCAAGCGGATCGTACCCGCAACCCACGTGTACAAGCCGGAATACGCGCTCGACTACGACTATAGCGTGGCGCTGCACACGGTAACGGTTTGCGATCTGGCGAGCGGGGACTTCGACTGCAAGGCGACGTCGGTGATCGGGCCTTCGGGGCGGGTATTCTACGTGTCGCCGCATGCGGTCTACATCTGGGTGAGGAGCTGGTCGTACGGTGAGCAAGAGGCGCGTACGAAGTCGATGGTGTACCGCATGCCGCTCGACGGATCGGCGCCAAATGCGCTGCGGGTTTCCGGCAGCCCCGTGGATCAGTTCTCGTTTCTGGAGAGCGAAGATGGTTTCCTCAATGTGTTGGTGAGATCGGACGGCGCTGGCGATGGCATGTGGAGAGCGGAAGGAACACGCGGGATTACGGAGCTGATGCGGGTTTCGATTGATAGTTTTACCGACGGAAGCGCGGAGGTGTCGGCGGCGAGCTATCGCCATCTGCCCACGCCCAGCGGATACGCGTTTCAAAACCGGTTTGTCGGGGACTACCTGCTTTATGGCACTGGAAGCGGATGGGGATATCCGCAGAAGGCCGAACGCTCGCGGCTTTACACCGTCCGATGGGCAAATGGCGACATACATCCGGTGATTCTCGAACACGGTGTGGATCGGATCGAGGCGATGGGATCAGACGCGGTCGTGGTGGGATCCGACGGACGCGATCTGCACTTTACCGCGGTGCGGTTGGGCGACGTGCCCTCTGCAGTGGACGATTACGTGGAGAAAGGCGCGTCGCAAGGCGAGTTGCGCAGTCATGGCTTCTTCTACAAGCCGGAGGATGAGGACTCGGGGATGCTGGGATTGCCGATCAGCGTGCCGGGCCGCGCTGGATATCGGCATCTATTCGAAAACTCCGCGGCGATTGTGTTCCTTCGGAATGACGCATTGCACTTTGAAGAACTCGGCCAGCTTGGTGCGCAGCCGGAAAACGCAAAAGACGACGGGTGCCTCGCGTCCTGTGTGGATTGGTATGGCAATTCGCAGCCGTTGTTCCTGCGCGGGCGGGTTATCGCGCTGCTGGGATACGAGTTGGTCGAGGGGACAGTGGAGCGTGGGCAGATCCGCGAGATGCGCCGGGTGAATTACGCGTCGCCGGAAGTGAAAGTGTCGCGGCGATGATTTTTCGCGGCAACGACAATTTCTTTCTGATAGCAAGAGTGCCGTCCCGATTCAGCTTGCGGTTTGATTTCTAGCGGAGCGATCCTTCGAAAACCACGAAAGGTAGCGCAGCCACGGGGACGGGCAAGGCCAGTCGCGAGACTGGCCCTTTTTCTTACTCATCGTTCGTCAGCGGAATCTGGGTAAATACTTGTGACTTCTTGAACGGGTCGACGACAGTAGAGGACAACCCATTCGGGAGGGAAATATACAACTATGCACTGTCTGCGCTGCAGGCGCGAGATTGCGATGGGCGATAAGTCGGTTGCGGTTTACATGTTTGCGCAAACCGTGGGCGTGAGGCCGCGGCAGAAATCGACGGCGCAACGCATTTGCTTTTGTCCACAATGCGCGGTGTCGCTGGCGATGGGGCTGCCTCCCGAGGGTGCGCTGAATATGGCGGCTTGGGAGATGATCCGGGATCTGGTGAGCGCGGAGCCTTCGCTGAATGAGGCGGCTTGGGAGAGTTTGCGGGGGATTGTGGGGCTGTTGGGATCGGGCAAAGAGGAAGGATCTGCGCGCTACGGGCGTGCGGGTTAAGAAACGTCTCGAGTCGCGCAAGAATCAGTTCTTAAACTTGTGGTCGAGGCGTCATGCGAGTTCACGTGTCCCTACGAGGCACGGAAAACGCGACCTCGCGCCTACCAGTACAACTTGTGGGCTATTATCAGTGGCCCCTTCGGGACCTTCGCCGGTCCACTGTGGTTAGTTTCTGAAGTTCTGCTTGATAACTTCCTACTAGTCAAAATCCCACCCTTCGATTTCGCTAAGGGCAGACGCAGTCGCACACAACGCGACAAGGGTGGGTCACCTCGGGTTTCGTGATCAGTGCTACTGTGCCTTTGTGTCGGCGTCTTTTTTCTTGGCAAAGGCGCGGACATAGTTCACCAGGTCCCAGGCTTCTTCGGTCTTGATGCGGGGGCCTTCGGCGGGCATGTTGTTGTGGCCGTTCTTGATGATGTAGAAAATTTCACCGTCGGTGCGATCCTTCAACGTGTCAGGGTTGGTGAAGTCCATCATCTGGAGCTTCATTTCCTTGGCGGTATCGCCTTTTCCATCGCCAGTCTTGTTGTGGCACATTTCGCAGTCGAGGGCCCACCATTTTTTGGCGTGAGTGGTGGACTCGGGTGACGGCTTCACCGGATTCTGCTGCTTGGCGGCTTCGACCGGAATCGCGGAGTAAGACGCCGGATTCTGTGCGGTTGCGTTGGTGGAAGATTGCTGCGGGGTCAAGACAGGGGCGGTGACGAGCAAAAAAGCCGGAAGAACCAGTGCAAATCTGTACACGGGACCCTCCTTTACGTGGGAGTGTATTACTGCAAAGAATAGCGCTGCCGCTGGATAGCGCTGTGATTAGAATCACACCCGGGTGTGCGGCAGGGGAGAGCGTGTGTAGCGGACAAACTTGAGCAAAATCTGAATTCGCGGCCGCCGCCGCGATGGACAGTGGTGGCGGCCTCCCCGCTCGGCCATTCGGTTGGGGGAGGGCCCAGCCGAGCGAGAATCATTCTTCGTGGTCTAAGGCTTTGCCGTCCCGGCCGACCTGAATCTCTTTCTTCTTCCCGTTGGCTTCAACTTTCGCCTCATAGGCCACCACTTTGCCGTGCTTGGTGAAGCTCTCGACTTTCAGGATCCTTCCCGACCCGGCTTTGGTTCGGAGTCCGCTTTTCACGGCGGCCGGAAGGGTTTCCCAGGCGACTTGCTCTTCGACCTCGACAATGGCTCCGTCTTTGCCGATCAGGATGTCTTTGCTGTGGCCACTGACCGTCATTTCGGCTTCGTAGTGCGTCTGGCCGTTCTCTTTTTCCTCGGAGAAGCCTTTGACCGTTGCGCCCTGGCTCTCGGTCGCAACTGTCTTTTCGACGGTGGGAGGCAGGTCGACGCGTCGGATCTTCTTCTCCTGTTCTTGAGCGAAAACTACCCCGAGACAAATGGTGGCGGAGAGTAAAAGGGTCGGAGTCCGCATAGCATTCTCCGGGAAAGAGGGCGGCTTTGTTTCGGGGCCGCCGCCCTCATTCACCAGATTGAATGAAAGGCAGGATCGTCAGGCCAAGAGAGACGCCCCTGCTTCTTTAAGAGCTGATTCGATTCCGATGGCATTGGGAACGCCGCCCTGGGCCATGTCTTTGCTGCCGCCGCCGCGGCCGCCCAGTTTCGACAACGTTTGTTTCATTAGGGCACCCATGTCGTGGTTTTGTCCCGCGGATTGAGCGAAGACGAGGGATGGTTGCGGCGATGTAGTGGCGAGGAGAGCGATTACGTTCGGCGCCCGGCGGGTCAACTCTTGGGCCAGGAGCTTGAGCGAATTCATGTCGCGGTCCGCGAAGGTGCGCATTACGAGTTTGCAGCTACTGGATTCGGGCGTTTCAGCGAGCAGCGCGGCGGCGTGGGCTTCGGCGAGTTCTTCCTCGGCTTGCTCGCGTTGCTTGCGGAGGCTACGGATTTCTTCCAGCGACTTCCGGGCCTGCTGCGGGACGTCATAGATGTGGGCGGAGAAAAGCGCAGCGGCTTCGGTGAGCGTTGTAAAGTCACGGCGAGCGGTCGCGACGGCGCGTTGTCCGGCGACGAATTCCACGCGCCATCCCTGGCGGACCTTTTCTGTTTTGCGTAAGAGCACGCAGCCGATCTGTCCGGTCTGGTTGACGTGCGTCCCGCCGCACGCGGTGAGGTCGAAGTCGTGGATATCGATCAGGCGGAGTTCGTCGCGCTCGGCGGGCGGGAGTTTGCGGAGTCCCAACTTCCCTGCTTCTTCGCGAGTAACGAAGCGAATGTCGACCATGCGATTCTCGAGGATAATTTCGTTGGCGAGGCGTTCGGCGGCTTCGATTTGATCTTTAGTGAGCGTCGGCGTGTCAAGGTCGATGGAGCAATAGTCGTCTGCCATGTGAAACGAGACTGTAGGCATGTTGAAGAGGCGCACGAAGGCGGCGGAAAGAACGTGCTGTCCAGTGTGCTGCTGCATGTGATCACGACGGCGGGTGGCGTCGATCTGGCCGCGGACTTTGCTTCCCGGCTGCAGGGACTTTGGGGGTGCTTCCAGGTAGTGGACGACGCGACCGTCTTCGGTGTCGACGACTTCGGTGACTTGGAGCTTCTCGTTTTCGGTTGAGATCACGCCGGTGTCGAAGACTTGTCCGCCGCTCGTCGGATAGAAGGCCGTGCGGTCGAGGATCAGGGCGGGTTTTGGGGTCTCTTGTACGTCGCGGACTTCGGCCTCGAAGTCGTAGAGGAAAGAGTCGTGGTAGTAGAGGCGAGTGGTCATGGCGAGAGACTATTTCACCACAGAGGACACGGAGGAGCACAGAGGGGGAACACTTAGTACGGGCCGATGATACCGCCGATTTGGCGGGCTGGTGGTTTAGCTCGCGCTGCGGGCTTCGCGGGCGAAGCGCCCGCGGCCACACGGGTGTGTAGCACGTCGAGATACTTGAGGCCGGTGCCGGTGTTAAACAACACTATAGTGTCTTGGGGCTTGAAGAATCCATTAGCGCGGAGTTTGCGGTAGGCGACCAGGCAGGCGGCTCCTTCCGGGGCGGCGAAGATTCCTTCTACTTTCGACCAGTGGCGAGTGGCGTCGAGGATTTCTTCGTCCGTCGCGCTGACGGCTGTGCCTTTGCTTTTCTTTAGTATGTCGAGAATCAAATAGTCGCCATAGGGCTTGGGGACGCGCAGGCCGGAGGCGAGGGTGGCCGCGTTGGGCCACATTTCGACGGATTGCTTCCCTTCATCCCAAGCTTTAACAACTGGCGCACATCCTGCTGATTGGACAACGATCATCTTGGGGCGCTCACGGCCGATCCAGCCCAGGGCTTCCATTTCTTCGAAGGCTTTCCACATGCCCAGTAAGCCCACGCCGCCACCCGTCGGATAAATGATGCCTTGGGGCATACGCCAGCCGAGTTGCTCGGCGACTTCGTATCCCATGGTCTTCTTGCCTTCGACGCGGTATGGCTCCTTGGTGGTGCTGACGTCGAACCAGCCGTCTTTTGTCCACGAGTCGGAGTCTCTCAGTTCGGCGACCTTCTTCGCGCAATCACTGATCAGGCCGTCGACCAGCGTGACATGTGCTCCGTAGTAATCGGACTCAATGCGATTCGCGGCAGGGACATCCTTTGGCATAAAGATGTGAGCTTCGAGTCCAGCTGCAGCCGAGTAGGCGGCGAGGGCTCCGGCTGCGTTGCCGGCGGAAGGGATGGCGAGCTTTTTCAGGCCAAAGTGGTGCGCCATGGTGACGGCGGCGGAGAGTCCTCGGGCTTTGAACGATCCGGTTGGATTGAGGCCTTCGTCCTTGATGTAAACATTCGGATATTCGCGGCTAGGGAGCATGGGAGTGAAGCCCTCGCCTAGAGAAACGGGATTCGCGTCGGGCAGAACGGCATCGTAGCGCCACATCGTAGGGGTGCGGAGTGCAAGGCGGGCGGAAGAGAACGAGCGCTTGATCGTGGTGAGATCGTAGCGCGCGTAGAGGATCCCAGCGTCTTTGGGACAGACGGTTTGCGGACGGTCGGCGGGATAGTGCTCGCCGCAGCGGGTACATTCGAGATGCGTCAGCATGACTGGCGAGTTTAGCAGAGGCAGTTGCCAGTACCCAGTTCTCAGAACATAGTACCCCGTTCCTGGTCGTTGGTCGTAGGCTGTTCGTTGTTGGGTTGCGGCTTCGGGCTTATGGTTTCGTCTTTTGCCATGGCGGACTTGAAGCCACGGATGCTTTCTCCGAGGCCCTTGCCCAGTTCGGGGAGTTTCTTGGGGCCGAAGATCAATAAGGCAAGGCCAGCTATGACTAATAGGTGCATCGGTTGAAAAAGACCTTCAAACATGAATTCTCCTCACTTCGGTGAATTAGTTTCAAGAAATCGGCATCCCTCGGTCAGCAGAACTGGCGGTCAGGACAAAGTGAGCGCGGGAGGCGCGGTGCTCCAGGTTCGGAGCACAGCTGCCTCGCGCGCGCGGCCACTTTCCCTCAGAAGCCCCGGTGAGCGGCGTCGGCCAATGTGGCTAGTTGCGTGATGAAGTCGAAGAAATCCTGGGATTGACCGATGAAGAGACCATCGTCCGTCAGGCCCTTCACGGCACCCATGGCGGCGTTGGCTGACTCCGTCGGACGAATGATGGAACAGGCCGGGAAATTGCGACTCAAGAACGCCGTTGGTTCTGGCATGATGAGGTTCGCTATCAGGTTCTCCCCAAGCTTCGGATCCGACAGGTCTCTAAAGCTCACTTTCACGTTGGTTACGGGATCAACGGCATTCAAGGGCTTCACATTGCCTACCTTGTCATGCCACGTCTGGAAGTGAGAAGTCTCAACGGGGCCGATGCTGAGAAGGATGCGGAGCGCTTCGACGTTTCTGACCCGCTGCGCGAGCATCGGATAGAGACTGCTACCACCCTGCTCGATAAAGGCGAAGTGGAAGCCCGCGGTATAGGCGATCGCGGTCAGGAAATTGGCTTCGCTCACATCCGAATCTGTGCGGGGAATTGCAGGGTGCTGGTGGACTGCCAGGCTGGGAACAGCCTGCGGGAATTTGTCTCCCAGATCCGGATTTCCGGTGCGGCTGCGATACCGCGTCCACCAACTGGTATCCACAGTTAGTTGCATCAAGTTCGTGAGCCGCCCGACTTGGTTCGCACCCTTCGCCTGGCTGCTGGGCAGTGTGCGGAAAGCATCAAGGCTGACTGGATCAAAACCCTTCGAAATCAGGTAGGCATTGATAAAGGTCTCGTGGCTCAATTCGTCTTCCGTGTTGTCGTGGATGTACTGCGACATGTCGCTATCGAGGCTGTTTATCTGCGTCGTGAAGGCGCTATTACCACCGGTGGGCGCTACCGGATAGCCGGAGATTTGCTTTCCGGCAATCTTGGACACCTCATTGTCCTGGATGCCCAGCAGTTCCTGATATTGCAACCACAGATCGCTTTCGATGATCTCGGCCGCGGCCAGGAAGCGGAGGATGGCGGCGTCTCCCCGGGTCAGCGGCGCTCTGCTTTCCTGGGCCACCGCGGGCACGCCGTGGGTCAGAAGGGCGGCACCGGCCGTGGTTGCGGCTCCGGCAATCATGGTGTTTTTCAGAAACGAGCGGCGATTGGAACGGTGGGCGGACGCCGTGTCCGTTGAAGGTCGGTTTGCCTCTGCGGTTGAGCGTGTTACTTCGTTGCTCATGGTTCCACACTCCAAATGCTTGAGTTGAATTCCGCGATTTCAGCAGGGATTCGGGTCACGGTGTCGCAAGAGTAAGTCCGGCCCGGTGCGGGCTTGTCATGAGCGAGTCCGAGGATTGTAAAAGATCGGTCGAGAGCGGAATAAAATCTCGGTTCGAAGATTCAACCGGAGTAAGTTGACGGCGACTTCAAACGGCAGCCCGGTCGCGAAGTCGTTCAAGGAAATCGTCAGAATCGAGGTGAGTTCCATTCATGGGAATGGCCGAGGCTACGTGGAAGACCGCATCGTCGAGGACCGTTCCGTGCTGCCAATCTGCGAGCAAGCCTTGCCGATAGAAACAGCGGAGTTGGGTATGACGCAACCAGACGGCCGGCAAGTTCGCTTTCGGACTACAGGCCCGCGCGGTCATCTCGATGCTGATCACTCCATCCTTGCCGCAATATCGCTTGGCTCTTTCCACGCACAATTCGTGGAGAGCCTTCAGATCGTGTTCGTCGACGGGCGGAATAGGGGCACCGCCTTCTGCTGCCTGGATGAAGGCACGGAAAGATTTCAGTAGTTCCGACTGCTGATCGGACATGGTGGTGGCGCCTCTTTGCGGATGCCTAACAGAGTTTATCGCGAAGGCTTCCGATGGAAACGTGATTGAAAGCACAAATCGCAGCTTTCCTGGGCAAAGGGCTGACATCGCTTCGACTTCGCGACCGCGAGGACTTTGAGTTAGTATCAGTGCTCAACCGCATTCCACAGGAGATCATTGATGGGAAAGTTCCTTTTCGGTTTGATTCTCGGGGTGTTATTGCTTCCTGCTGTTATGTACCTGTATTTCGCAAAAGGGATCGCACCAGTGGCAACATCGGCGCCGCCGATGCCATTTGAGAAGACGTTTGCGAAGATGGCTCTGCATGCACGACTGGACAAAGAAGTTCCGAAGACGGTGCCGATCGCCGCCGATGACGCTGCCTATCTCGCGGGCGCGCAAGTCTACAAGGAACATTGTGCGGTGTGCCATGGACTGCCCGGGCAACAACAGACAGCGATCGCGCGTGGAATGTTTCCGGATCCGCCGAAGCTGATGGATGGAAAGGGCGTGACGGATGATCCTCCGGGAGAGACGTATTGGAAGGTATCGGGAGGCATCCGGATGACGGGCATGCCTGGATTTGAGAAGTCGCTCTCGACGACGCAGATGTGGCAGGTGAGCCTTTTGTGTGCGAATGCGGACAAGCTACCCACGGTGGCGAAGGATATTTTGACCGGAGTTCCGCCGCTACCCGCCGCTGCGCCTGCGGTAAAGAAGTAAGAGAGAATAGGACCGGCGGTTAAAGAAGCATTCTTCTCGGGGTTCCGGGCGCACCTTCTACGCGCTATAGTGCGCGTTCCAGCATGGGATCATTTCTGTTGTTCGCGTTTTCGTGGTGGGCGATCGCGCTTCGGATCGTGGCCATCATCCACTTCATCCGACGGCGGCCGAATTTCTTTTGGATCTGGGTGATTCTATTTCATTGGGTGGGGGCGCTGATTTATATCGCGGTGGAAGTAATTCCGGACGCGGGGTTGCTGCGGAGTTCATTTCAAGTGTTTCCGCGGAGACGAAGGATACAGGAACTGGAGAGGACGATCTTCGACAATCCGTCGGCAGGAAACTACGAAGAACTTGGGCTCTTGTATCTGGACGACGGGAATTTTGTCCGGGCACGCGCAAGTTATGACCGGGCTATCTCGTCGCGGACCGATCATGCGGATCCGTTTTACCGGCGCGGGATTGCTGAAATCGAGTTGGGAGACTTCGCGGCTGCAGTGCCCGACCTGGAGCGGGCGGTCACGTCTGATGCTGATTATGACTTTCATCGTGCCAAGGGTTTGCTTGCCTGGGCGTATGCGAAGACCGGACAGACCGATAAGGCCGATGCGATGTTTCGCGAAGCGACGCGGATTTCGACTCTTTCGGAGACGTATTACCACTACGCGTTGTACTTAGAGTCGCAGGGACGGAATGCGGAAGCTCGCATCTGGGCGCAAAGAATCCTGGAGAAGAAACCGACGATGCCGGGATATCTGCGGCGGCGGGAGCGGCCATGGTTTCGGAAGGCCAGTGGGCTGTTGGGCAGGTTGCCGGCGTAGGCACAGGGGCTTAAAGAGTGTGCGTGAGAACTGGTCTTTCGCCCCTTCGGGGCTGGATCACTTTCCACGCCTCGCCCACGGCTCGCGCCGTGGGCTGCATTCTTGCGCCGCTTCGCGGCTAGGAATCGCTGGTCGTGTTCCACTGTAAATCCGCGAATCGAGTTCTCACGCACACACTTAAAGCCCGAATAAATGTCACTACCTGTCCGGACCGCATCAAGCCCTGCCTGCACCGGACGCGCCAAAGCCAAATTGTTTAACGGCCCGCACTACACTTAAGACTCCCATCAGGGGGCGAACAGACGGCGCAGACTTGTGCTAAGGCCTTTTATAATGCGGTAAGGTCAGCCTGATGTAAAGTCTCAATAAGGAGCTTGGTTTGCGGTTCAACGACGGCAAGGATAGCGAGATTCGTGTTGCGCCACCACCGCCAAAACTACAAGTTGGTCCTGATTCCCAGTGGATGGATTGGACGATTGTGTCCAGCCAACCCGTTGAAGAGTCGGTTCCGGGGGAGTTGGAACGCGCGATTCCCATCGCGGGGTACTCGGTTCAAATCGAACGATCTCCTCCAAACACTCTCAATATTCGTGTGTGCCAGCACCCAATCGCAGGCTACACAGAACTGTATGACACCTGCTTACGGACACTACTCATCTGTGAGCGAATTGTGGGGACGCTAGAAGCGATCAACGGCTTTCCGCGAGAGAGGTATTGGGCAACTTTCGTTGTGGCACAAAATCGGTGTCGTCTGCCCGAGTAGAACCGCGCCAGTTCTTTCAACTGACGTATCATCTCCATTTCACTCCAAGCCCACCTAGCGGCTAGATGACTTCCCACGCTGCATCGGGCTCAAGAATGTCGCGGATTTTCTCTCCGACTTCCTTCGGCAACCGAATAGCCGTCACTTTCCCTTCAGCTTCGATGCCCATGAAAATCGGAGCAGCCTTGCCGGGTATTCGTTCCCCAAGTTCCCAATAAAGGTGACAGTCTCTGCCGCTCTCGTCGGTGCCGAGCCAGATAGTGCTCTTCGTACTCATGGGCGCATCTCCGGCGACAGCCTACCAGATCGTCAACTGGCGAAACATCGCGGTTTCACTCAGAATCCCTGCTCGCGAGCGAAGAAATAGCGCAAGGTTGTGCTAACGCCACCACTTTCGACCCCAGAGACTACCCTCATTTTGACGTTTATTTACTCAATACAACTACTACACGTTCGCATAAACTTCCAATTGTCGTGATCGCTCGGGGCATCATCTTAATCTTAATTGCGGCCCTCATAGCTGAGGTGCTGTTCTGCCGATGGCTCGCCAAGAGGAAGTGGAGTCCGGCAACAACCCGCATCACCATTGCAGCCGGAATCGCTTCTTTCGTTGGCCCTGCTTGCGCTGTCCTTCCTTACACGGACTATCTCCCGGCCTTTATGAGGGATCTCGCGGGCGTGTGGCTGTTGGCTGCGATCGGGGCCATCGGCATTGGGATCGGCGTTTTTGCGTTCAGCGCGAGCAGCAAGATCGCGGGTACAATTTGCGTACTGACCAATATCCCCGTCCTCGCTTACTGGGGATTCATAGCCGGCTTTGTCTCCATGGGTGGATCGAGGTGAGGCATGCTGCAGAATAGTGATTCCAGCAGACAGGATTCGACCGTAACGGTTGATAAATCGGAATTGCGCGTGCGCCGTGAAAGGCGCTGGTTCACTGCGGGTGAAAGTCCCGCCCGGGAACTGGTTCGCTCCACCCGGTAGTAATCGGAGCGGCGGTGAAGGAAACGAAGCCGTCGGAGCCTCCGGTGTAGAGGGTCGCATAGGCGACTCGGCAAGCATGCAGGCCGTAACATGAGTGAACGCTGAG
>Ga0070732_10001036_pt1 | contig 15657 bp, 20 predicted proteins | sample Coa_R1_5_FD_66449 | JGI IMG/M metagenome (GOLD analysis project Ga0070732, IMG submission 66449) | Surface soil microbial communities from Centralia Pennsylvania, which are recovering from an underground coalmine fire - Coalmine... | ecosystem: Environmental > Terrestrial > Soil > Unclassified ...
ACGAATTTGTACGGCGCGGAAATGCGCACCACCTTCTCCACTTGCGCCATCGCCTCGATGGACTCCATGCACGCCGTCACATCGCCCACACCCACCACACCGATGACCACGCGCTCCTCCCCTTCGATGGAGTGCACCTTGTATCCGAAGCGCTCCACCTGTGCTCGAACCTGGTCGATCTCTTCTTTTGTCGCATGGAGTTTCATCGAGATAATCATTTCTCTGGCCTCTCAGTAAGGTTTCGTCCCCAACTTTTTCCATCAGACTTCGGCCCTTCAAAATTCTTGGCCCCAAAAACAAAAAACCCACTCGGCTGGCGAGTGGGCTGAAAATCTTTTTCGCTGAATTCGCTTACAAAATCGCCCCCCGCCATCCGGATGGATGCCACGTAAATCGATACCAGTAATACCCGTTGGCGAGTTGCGCGTTCATGGAGCCCACAGTGTATTCCGTCTCTTTCGCTGTTTCAACCATTTATTTCTTTCGAGCCTTTTCCGTCCCTGCGGCAGCGGGAAGCGAGTCTGCAACAGTAAACTATGAGTCTCGCTAGGCCTTCTTTTGACTTTTTAACCTTTGACTTTTGACTCCTGACTTTCCATTTTCTGTTTTCCGGTTTCTGCTTTCAGTAAAACAGCAGCGCGATTTTGTAGCGTCCGAAACCCGCACCTTCGCGCACGCGGCAAGCGCCCACGGCTACATTGCGATACGGCTCGCTCCGGATTTTCTTCTCCAGCTCCGCATCAAAGGCGCTGAGGTCGCCAGTCTCGAAGCGAATCACCGCTCCCGAACGCACTCCCGCTACCGCTATACTTCCATCGCAGGATTTGCGCGCGTCCTCTCCCCCACCAGTCACATGCCAGCCTTTCGCAACGAGCAACGCCGTCACCTGCTTCTCCTGCTGCTCCAGACTCTCGGCTCCAAACGATTGCGAGAAATCTTCCACCGCATACAGTCCGCCCGTGCCACGCACCACCGCGATGCCCACGGCAGTAATGCGCGGACTAAGAATGTTGGCGCGGTGACCGGGCGAATGCATCCATCCGTTATGGATGGTCGCGGAATCTTTTCCCATGGCGATGTTTTCCGCGATGTAGGTGAAGCGCGCGCCGGCGTTGGTCAACCGCTCGTCAAGAGCCGGTTCGTTGGGAAGCTGGTGCTCCATCATGTTCAGATCGAGCATCAGCAGCGCGTGCTGGCGCGCGGCTTTGAAGAGCGCATCGTCCCACTTCAATTCCGGCAGGTTGTTCGTGGAGCGCTCGTGGTTGAGCAGCTCAAACAGTTCGCGCTCGGACTCGTTGCGCGGCGGAGTCTGCGCGCTGGTAAAAACGGCAACGAAGAAAAACAAAACCGCAGACCAACAACAGATGAAAATTCTTGCGGCATGCGATGCAAGACCAAGAATTCTCACGCGACGTTGCGCGGCGGCTGAGACCAACGCAAGATTCTTCATGCTGCTGGTGAAAAATCAGCCGCGGACGCGAACCGAGCTGAAGCTCAGCACCACGTGGCCACCCGCAGTGGGCCGGCCGAAGCTCATCATCGGGCTGAAGCGCGAGAAGAGCAGCATTTGATCCAACTGACGGCGCAATTCCAAACTGGTCGGCCCGGAAAGAATCTGATAGTCGGTCATGTGCCCCTCTGCATCCACGGTAACGTCCACGAGCAGGCCATGGGGCAAGGAAAGTTCCGTCTCGTGCTGTTCGGGCGCCCAGGATTCCGGGTACTCCGAAAGCGAAATAAGCTTCGCCTCATGCATCAGATTGATGGGCACATCGTTTTCCACCGCGCGCACGGTGATGCCCGGAACGATCATCTGCAAGGCGAGAACAAAGATCACAATCGCGGCGAAGAGGCCGCCGGTGGCCGGAACGGTGAGCGGGCGAAGCACGTTCTCGAGCACGATTTCTGCATGATCCTTGAATTGACGGAAGCGGCTTGCCCAATCCTGCGATGGCTGCGCCTGCGCCGCCGCCACCTTGATGCGCACTGCGAGATCCGCGGGTGGAACATTTTTAGGAACGCGCGACAGCAACACGCTCAGCTTGCGGAAGCGCTGCAACTCTTCGCGGCAGGCGCTGCAAGCATCCAGGTGCTTGCTGATCGCGGCGCGCTTGCTCACGCGCTCTTCGCCAATCAGCGCGTCATCGAGATAACCAGCCAGATTTTTTCGTACCGTGGTGCACTTCATGAGAGCCCCTCTCCCGCGTAGGTCGCCCGCGGGGACTTGTCTTGTGAAGCAACCGACACATGCCGGGCAGCCGAAGAGGCATCGCTGAAGGGCGACGGCTGCGGCATCATCACCGTTCCGTGAACAAATGTCTGCGCGCGGGCTTGTGCGTGAGCCGGCGGAATTTCCGGCCCGCTCGTCTTTTCGGGCTTTCGTTCCGTTTTAGGTTCCTGCAACATGGGTTCGAGAATTTCCTTCAGCGCGCGGCGCCCGCGCAGAATCCGCGACTTCACCGTGCCGACGCTGCACTCCAAAACTTCCGCCACTTCTTCGTAACTCAAGCCTTCGAGGTCGCGCAAAATCACCGCGCTACGAAAACTCTCCGGAACTTCCTGCAGCGCGCTCTGCACCGCGACTTGAATTTCGTGCGCCGCGAGCTGCTCGAAGGGCGTGCCGCCGACATCCGGAATCTCCAGGCGAAACTGCCCTTCTTCCGGCTCCGCATCGATCGAAACGTTTTTCTGCGAATGACGCTTGAACCAGCGCTTCTGGTTCAAAGCTTCGCGAATTGCGATGCGGTAGAGCCACGTTTTTAGAGAGCTGCCCTGGCGGAACTTGCGAATGCCGCGAAAAGCCTTCAAGAAAACTTCCTGCGTGCCGTCGGCGGCGTCCGAGGTGTCGCCGAGCATGCCGAGGATGAGGTTGTACACCGGCGCGTGATAGTGCGTGACGAGCCAGTCGAAGGCCGTCTCCGAGCCGGCCTGGAGCTCGTGGACGAGTTCGGCTTCACCGCCGCCCCAACTTAGGGCACTAGCCCAATCGGACACTGCCGGCCTTTCCGACCCGCGACTCCCCACCTATTGGGGGCTGAATTGTCTCGGATCTCCCTACATCCCCATTCAGGGTCGACCGCTTGCCGGGCACGGCGTCGAGCGCTTGCCGAACCCGCTGTCCGCTCTCTTTCTTAGACACCGAAAGAAGCAGCTTTGTTTCCCAGTACTTCCGTCGTTCAGGCCAATTGTGGCACCGCGCCACCGCGCATGCAATGGGACCGATGGGTGACTCGTAATTCGTAACTCGGTGCCGAAGACAAGCATCCCCCTTGCTTGCGATTCGGCTGTCGGACGGGGCCCCGAATCTGGGAAGAAAGAGGTATACAGACCCGCGGGAGGGTATCGTAAGTGTGGCAAACAAGGGACTTGCGGAGGCCCATTTTTGGATGTGTGGCAAATAAAGGGGTTAGCTGGCGATCTCTCGGATGTGTGGCAAACACAGGGCTTACAGTGGCGCGGGGCGAGTGACGAGCCGCGAGCGGATGGGCAAGAGATACCCTCCACCCTCCGTTGCATGGAAAAGAGTGCGGAAGTAATTGATGGAAAAGGAGTTGGGGGCACTCCGTTGCGCAAAAGAGTGCGGAACTGCATGAAATCAAAGGGGTTAGATGAAAACACCCCTCTTGGGAGATCATCATAAGTCTGTGCGGCAGGGACTTCCCGGCGCAGCGCACCCCTCAAAGCTCGGGGTGAACGAGATGCAAGAGTCGTACATGAGTAACCGGGCAAGCGGCCCTTCGAGGCTCAGGGTAAAAGGGATGCTCAAATGCAAAAAGGGGTTGTATTCTCTGTTTACTTGTCCAGTAATTTCTCAATGCATATCTAAGTCGTTTGTTTCGGCGGAGATAGGTGGTGCGAGTTTGACAGGGCAAAGGCCCCGCCCTCCAAAACCGAGGACGGGGCACCCGCAAAGCAGGTCATCCGAGGCACCGGGGCACTAATAAATTCCTTACTCTGCCGTAAGGACTTTTTATGGCGGTTCCCCCTACTCTGGGGGTTGTGGTCCCCGCACTAGCTTGCGTCGGAGGGGGTCGAACATGTCATTTACCGTATTTTTCGCACTGTGCATTCTCGGCGCGGATTTCCTGATCTACTTCTTCTTCAAGATGGCCTACGACGAAAAGAAAAGTGTTGGTCCGCGCCGCCTTCCCCCGGATTATTACAGTGAAACGCGCTCCAGTAGAGGAAGCGGCCGGCCCGCGCTATCTGGCGCCCGCACGCCACACCTTACACAGCGTTGAGGGCTTGCCACCCGGCCAAACAGCCTCGCTACCGATCTGTCACCTCAGGTCTTGATTAGTTCTCCGTAAGGTATATGCTCTCTTCTGGGAACAGATATGGACCCGAATTCGGCCGTTTTCCTCATCGCTGCATTGCTTTTTGGTATTGTCCTTTTGACAGTCGCCTTAATCCTATTCGTCACCCTCGGAATTCAGTTGGTCACCAGCCGTTTCCTGCCCATCGATTTGTCCGCAGGGAACCTGGTCAGCTTTCTTAAGGACCTTCCGACATCGGCAGGTCAGTTGCAAAAGGCCTACGATTGGAACATCAGCCAGTGGTCTAATTTTGGGACCACTCTGCTGACAGGCACGCTTGGGTTCATTACCACCTGCCTCGTCGCATTTTATAAGGGGGAGATTAAGCATCTGACGATCACAATGTTGGTTGGAGTCGCTGCTGCGCTTTGTCTGTATCTGAAGTCACAAATTGAAATCAACAAATTGAAAAATCAGTTCATGTATTGGTATTCGCTTTTGTCAAAAATATATACTCTTAGAACGAGTCCGTGAAAATGGAAGGCGTTCTGCAGTACCTCATCTATACGTTCATCGCGATCGTGCTCTTCGCGCTTGTGACCATTTTTGTAGCCGAACGAAAGAGAAAGCGTACAGCGCTAGCTGCGGACGCTAGCTTGATGGGGGATCTCACGGCCCTATCTGAAAGCCTGAAAGGCCCCGAACCCGCACTCCGCATTTCTTACAGCGAATTGTTGGACCGCGTAGTCGATCGACTCTCCGCGAGCCCTTTTCCGGTCGATCTTTATACGAAGGATGCGGAAAGGCGCGCTGTAATGGAAAATAAGCTGATCGGGATCTTGAGAACGCCAACCAGCGAACGCGGGTCAGATCCCGAAAAGACGGGTGGTCCCACTCCTCCCGTCTTTGAGTCGCCGCCCGGCGGTTTCCGTCGCCCTGGTGGCCCCAGTGCACTGTCTGGCCCGGAAATGCAAGCGCCGGTGGTTTGGATTTGGCACTATGACCCATCGACCGGCAAGCCTGCCTGGCATAGCTACGGCCCTCGTTTCGGCTTTGACTTTCGGACGCAGTCCCAGAAAGAGGAAGAGAAGGGTTAGTGTCTTTGCCACCCGCCCTTCCTTAGTTGGAATCTACGTCGGCGTAATCGGTACAGGGCTTTCCACTCATGGTGGTGTTCGGGGGCGGATTGGACGGAAGAATGACCGTACAGAATTTAGTCCAGTGATCCGCGCCGAAGAAGTCAGCGTAGTGGACGGTGCCGTATAGAACAAAGAAAATCTTTACACGATTAAAGTCATCAAACTCAGACGCCATCAAGGGATCATTCTCGACAGTATTGTTAGCAGCGGAGCGCACCCTCTGAATGGGTATATCCTGTGAAGTCTCATTGGGCATAATCATGCCAGTCGTGAATCTGGTATAGGGGCGAGGGTAGTCTAGTTTTGGCTGCTCCCCGTTTTTAACCGCTTCGACAACAAAATCCCCCCTTACAATACCTCTCGCGGGCGTCTTGCCGTTGTTGGTAAGATGTAACGTCCCGCCGATTGGCGCGAGAGCCTGAACCGGAGCGAGAGTAGCCGATACCTTTATCCAAGGGCGTTGGTCTTTCCGCATGGTGTCAAGCTGGCTACCCATGATGACGAACTGATAGATGGCCGCAGCCGCGAGCACGATAGTAAAGATTGCGATGATCCAATCAGTCATGCTACTTCGCCGCTCGCGGTTCGCTGGATTCATGTGAACCCCTGAACTTCAAGCCAAGTCACTCAACTTCCCACCCATCCTCCCAAATCCCGTCTGCGGCGTTCCAACGCTTTCGACCGGGAGATGGATACTCCGAACGAGCCCTCCGTCCAGATAGAATTGTATTTGATAAATGCCCGAAGTTTTGAAAGGCACGTTAAGTGCAACTGCAATGTGACGAGCCCCTTTTCTAAAACCCTTCTGCTCAAGACTTGCTACTCCCAGTTGTCGAAGCAGGTTTCCGCTAGGATCGACTAACTGAATTTCTGATTTGACCACCCCGTGTACGCCCATCCAAGCCGCTACGACAGCAAGCCGGGGATGAACCGTTGGGAGGCTTTGCAACTTGATGGCGTCAAACAGTCCCATCAAGCTAATCTTGTCGTCCCTCTCGAAGCGCACATCGTCGCAAACGATAGCGTAGTCCAAGGTGGGTCTTTCAGTTTGTCCCGGCATTAGTTCTCACCCTCGGTGTTGTAGTAATTGTTATTTATCGTCACGTCCCCTGTGACTTGCATAGCCTGCTGCTGGGCACCTTGCTGTTGTTGCCCACCTTGACCAGTCTGAATTTGTAGTTTTAATTCACGGTTCTGCTTGTTCAGAAACCATGAAAGCACTGTCAGGCCCACGGCCACGGCAGTGACAATCGTGCAAACTGTGGGCGAACCAAGCCAGTCAAGCCAAGGGGATAAAATGATTTCCACGGTGGCCGCATTATAAGGGCGAGGTTTACCGTTTGTCGAGTAACCAAACGGAGAACAGAAGGCGGCGCGCTACACTTTTCGGTGCGCCGCCGCGGAGCCTGACGAAACTGGGGACAGGCGGGAGGTTTACCCCATTCTGAGAACCCTTTTTGATTCGCCGTTCGACTTTGTTGCTTGGAGATGACTATCTTTGTGTCGGGACGCCGAAGCAATGCGAATAGCCGTCGTCGTCGGTAAGGAAAAACTCGGTCTGGCCGTATTCGCGATGTGCGAGTTCTGAAACACCGTAGCCAAGGCTCCGCAATAGCTCCCTGGTTTCGTGGATATCCTTCGGCGCCCAGTAGACAAAAGATGCGGAGCGAGGACGCCGAAGCAAGCTTCGGCGCAGAGAAGGCGGCAGCAAGCTGCCGCACTCCAAAAAAAGCGAAGATGCAGGGCTCAGGAGATGGAGAACTTGTCGATCACCCAGAGCCACGTTCCGTCGGTTTGGCGGCGGGCTACTTCGGCGGTTACGGTGCCATTGCGGCAGCGCGTTGAAGTGAGCGCTAAATCTCCGGAGGTCAGCGCGGCTTGCTGCTCTCCCATCTCAAACTTCCGCCCTGAGGCGACCAGTTCGCGAAAGAATTTGCGAATTGCTTCCCGGCCCTGTAGCAGCAATCCTTCACCGGCGTCAAGCACCGCCTGGGGCTCGTATAAGGCTGCCATTCCGTCGACGTCGCCAGCGTTTTCTCTGGAAACCAACAGGCGCTCCAGGTCCTGAGGATCGTGCGCCGGCGCTCGGTTGGTTGGGTCGGTCATGGTGAGCCTCCTTTGACACAGTAGCTTAGTCGTCTGGAACTGTGGTGCGGAAGGCGGGCGGGGACACCGAAGCAAGCTTCGGCGCAGAGAAGGCGGCAGCCCTTCGAGGCTCAGGGTAAACAAGCCGCCCTTCGCGAGCTCAGGATAAACCGCACTCCAAAAAAGGAGTAAGAATAGCGACGTAAAGCTTGCCTGCGTCAGGCAGGTCACCGCTACAAAACACAATCCATGCTTTGCAATATAAAGTACTTGACATGGCAAATGCAATGAGCTAGGCTGAGAATGCGGCGGAGAAACCCCGGACAGTTCGGGGTAAAGCGGAGTTTCCAACCAACATGTTCAAGCGCATTGCAGCGATTAGCCTAATCTTTGTGTGCACAGCGATCGCCTGGGCGATTCTCGGCACCACGATTTTCTCCAGAACTTACAGCGCGGAGTCCGGGCTATCCGGACGCGTGGCTTCGACATGGGGAGCGGCGCAGGAGCAGGCGCCGCCCCAGATTACGCGGGAATGGCAGGAAGAAAAGACGGTTGAGGTCGAGGAGAACGGGAAAAAGACGACAAAGAAGGAAAGTTATCAGCGCTCCCAGCCGGTGAAGATTGACGGGAGCCGCATCACGGCGGCGCTGCACGTGGATTACCGGCAAAAAGGGCTGCTGTGGTTCAGCACTTACAAGGTGGATTTCGACGGCGCGTACACGTTCCAGAACCCCAAGCCGGGCGAAGAGGAGTTTGCGATTGCCTTGCCGCTGCCGGCGCAGCAGGCAGTGTACGACAACGTGGAGCTGCGGCTGGATGACAAGCCTCTGGCGCTGACGTTCAGCGGCTCGCAGGCGACGGCGCGGACGCGCCTGGCGCCGGGGGCGAAGGCGGTCTTGCGGGCGGAATACCGCTCGCAGGGGCTGGATAGCTGGCGCTATACGTTTTCCAGCGCAAACGGCGGGCAGGCGAATCCGCAGGGGGAAATCTCGCAAGCGCGGGATTTTCACCTGTTGCTGAAGACGGATTTTTCCGGATTCGACTTTCCGGACAATTCCCTTTCGCCAACGGAAAAACGCGAGACGGGGAACGGCTGGGAGCTGCAGTGGAATTACGAAAACCTGGTGTCCGGGTTTGACATCGCGCTGAAGATGCCGCAGAAGCTGCAGCCGGGCCCGCTGGCGGGGCGGATCAGCTACTTCGCGCCGGTGTCACTGTTTTTCTTCTTCTTTCTGGTGTTTATCCTGTCCACGATGCGCGGGAACAACTTGCACCCGATGAATTATTTCTTCCTGGCCTGCGCGTTCTTTTCATTCCACCTGCTGCTGGCGTATTTGGCGGACCACATTTCAATTCATGCGGCGTTCGTGATTTCGTCCGTTGTTTCGATTCTGCTGGTGGTGAGTTATCTGCGACTGGTCGTGGACCTGCGATTCGCGGTGGTGGACGCGGGGCTGACGCAACTCATCTACCTCGTGCTGTTTTCGTATGCGTTTTTCTTTGAAGGATTCACCGGGTTGGCCGTAACGATTGGGGCGATCCTTACGCTGTTTGTGGTGATGCAGATGACTGGGCGGCTGCGGTGGGAGGAGAAGTTTGGGCAGGCGCTGGCGGGAGATTCGCGAGTGCGGGCATAGGAGCGCAGCAAGAGACGGCAAGAATGCCGGCTTAGGAAACGGGCGCTTCAAAATAGAAATGGTGGTGGTTGCGGCAAGCGGGGTTGAAGGCAGCCTGGCAGGCGGGGCAGCGGGAGTTGCACTGCAAGTATTGGGAGATGGTGAGTTCGGTGTGGCAGGCTCCGCAGAGGATGGCCGGCTGGTGCCATTCGGAATCGGGCCAGACCTGGGTGGGATGCCCGGCGAGGGCAATATGGCAATCCTTGCAGGCGTAATAGAGGCCGCAGCACCTCATCTTGATGGCGATGATGTCGGTGGGGCTGTGGTAGTGGAGGCAGCGGGTCTGGGGATCGAGGTTCAATCCGCGGACGTATGGAGGTTTTGCGGGCATGGGGAATTGTACTCATTTTGTGGCGCCGCTTTATCCCGTAAGGGCATCTTGGTGGCGATCTGGATGAGAAACAACAGGCAGCCGGCTGGAAGCTGGCCGCTGCACGATATATCGTGCCCCTCACGGGCAAACGGAAGACTTGAGGCCGCACGCCGAAGCGAGCTTCGGCGCGGAGAAGGCGGCGGCCCTTCGAGGCTCAGGGTAAACAAGCCGCCGCACTCCAAAAGCGAGATTAGGGAGTGGTTGGCTCTTTGTAGACGGCCGCGCCGCAAACCGAGGCGATAATCACGCCGACGAGCAGAATGAGGCTGATGGTGACTGTGAGTTGCCCGGGAACCACGTGGGCAAACACGCTGTTCGCGTCGGGAAGCGCGTACGCGAAGAACCAATAGGCAAACCCGGTGAGGGCGGCGGTCTTCGGTCCCGGGCCAAGGCGAGGCCGCGCGGCGGCGTAGAGCCATACCACGCCAATCCCTGCCACGAAGGTGGAAACAACGAAGAAAGGAATGGCGCCAGGGCGCATTTGACGGCCCAGGGCCTTCATGAACGCGTCCCATTGAGAGGCAAATACGACGCCGTTCAAGACGTATTCGAAGATATTGATGATCAGGCCAGCGAGCAAACCACCAAGAATCACGCGTGCGATGTTCGTTTTTCCCATCCGGAATCCTCCGCGAGCAATAAAAGTATGTCGAACTCGAAAGGGGCCGAAGGAACCGCTGGCAGGGAGCCTACGAGGTGCGCGGGGGGGGAGTCAAGAGGAAAGGGCAGGAAGTTATTCAACGCCCTCGCGGCGCAACAGTGCCCGGAGATTACGAGAAGCATGGACGACGCGAAGAATTTCGACTCCACGAGGGTGAGGAAGATAAAAAACGAGCGTTTTTTCGAAGCCGGTTATGCGAAACACTCGCAAAGCAGAGAGCTCAGGATGTTTTAGCCGGGAGTGCCATCCCATGATTGGATTTGCGGCCAGCAACCCAAAGGTCTCATGCGCCGCCAGGAGAAATCGGTGGCCGACTTCAGGTGTCGCTTCGGTGGCCAAGTAATAAGCTTGCTCGTCGAGGTCGCGGTCGGCCTTCGGACGAATGACGTAGCTACCGCTCACCGGCCGTTTGTCTTGCTCAGCCGTTCATCGAGTAGGCGGTGCTTCTCTTGCCAGTAGGACGGTTCAACCTCGAACGGCGCGCCGGAGCGGAGCCCTTCCAGGGCCAGCGTCTCCAGTTCCTTGACGCTCTCCTGATCCGTCTGGACCAGGCGCCGAAGGTAAGCTTCCACGGTGAGCCCTTCGGCTTCCGCGCGGGCACGGATTTTCGTTTCCAGGTCCTTGTCAATGGCCAGACCCATGTTGTCTGCACCTTCGGTGTTTTCATGCCGATTGTACGCCTCCAGGGGTGCAAAGTAGTATCCTTTTCCGCCAAAGCTTCCCCCAGGAGAAAGCCAATGATGACACGGTATTCCCGCGCATTCCCTGCCCGTTGCATGATCGCGATTTTGGTGCTGGCTTGCATCGCGTTTTTGTTCTGCATGCCGCTGGGAGAAGCACTGGCGCAGCAAAAGGCGCCGGCGCGGATATTCAACACGGCGAAGGAGAAGCTGCGCGAGGGCAAGACGCTGGTCGGTGCGACAGTGTTCTCTCCCGACCCGAATATTTATTGCGCGGTGGCCAACTCGGGATACGACTACACGTGGATCGAGATGCAGCACAGCCCGTTGACGTTCGAGGACGTGGCCAAAATGATTTGGGCGTGCCGAGGGTCATCGGCGATGCCGTTTATTCGCGTGCCGGACGCGACCGAGGGCGACATCCAGAAAGCGACGGACATTGGCGCGGTGGGAATCATCGTTCCGACAGTGGACACAGTAGAGAAGGCGCAGGCTGCGGTGAAATGGTCGAAGTATCCGCCCGAGGGCCGGCGCAGCCAGGGCAACGGGCAGTACGGCGCTCTGTGGGGAAGCGACTACCGGCAAATTGCCAACGACAACATGGTGGTGGTGATTATGATTGAGACGCCCATCGGGGTGGAGAACGCGGAGAAGATTGCGTCGGTGCCGGGGATTGATGTGATTTTCGCGGCGAGCACGGACCTGGGGAATTTTTCCGGGCATCGGCAGGGCGAAAAAGAATATGAGACGCTGGTCACGCGTATCCACGACGTGACGCTGCAGCATGGGATCCGGTTGGGCGGGCCGCAGGCGTGGAAGGGGCGTGCGGGATTCACGTTTTTCCAGGCGCCGGGCGAGACGGAATTGATTCGAGCCGGAGCGCGCGTGAACCTGTCAGCAAATCCAGAAGCGAAGCCGGCGGCCGCGCCAGTAGAAGGCGAGAAGCCGAGGTAAGGAAGAGGAGAAGGGGTCAGAGGAAGATCAGGGTTGGAGGGAACACATGAAAATCAAAAGGCTGAGTTTCCTTGCGGTCCCAGTAGTGTTAGCGTTTATTGGCCTGCCAAGGGGCGCCACGCAGCAGCCCGTTACGGTGGAGACGCTAAAGCAATTTGTTGCCGCATTCAATGCTCACGATCTCGATGCGGTGATGAGTTTCTTTGCGGATGATTGCGAACTTTTCATGCCGCGCGGCCCGGAACCCTGGGGCCAGCGCTATGTTGGCAAGGCGGAGGTACGAAAGGGGCTGGCCACACGCTTCGAGGGCATTCCTGATGTGCATTATGGAGACGACGAACACTGGGTTTCGGGAAATCACGGCGTTTCCAGATGGACGCTGACAGGCACAACGAAAGAGGGAAAGAGAATCACTGTGCGCGGTTGTGACCTTCTGGAATTCAGAGACGGCAAGATCGTTCGCAAGGATTCCTATTGGAAAATCGTCGAGCCGAAGAATTAACCACGTAGGGGCACGATATATCGTGCCCCTGCAACTCACCGACCTAGAAAAGCATGACCAGCGATTACGGGTGAGACGGGCCGCTGGAGCTGGACGAACTTGCGGATGGCGTTGGCGAAGCACCGCAAGAGCCAAGATCCTTGATGAGTTTCTTGGCGGTGAAGGTTTCGCTGCCGGTGGCGCTCTTGGATTTGCTTCCTTTGAGGAGAACGCGCTGGCCGGGCTTTACGTACACATCGCCGGGAACCAGAGCGTAGGATTTGTTGTTCTTTTCGTCGAGCAGGCGCAAACCATCATCCGCAGGCTGGACGCACCCGGTCATGCGGCCGTGGTAGTGGAGCGCGAGAAAGAGCGCTCCTGCGCCGGCGGCTGCGCCCGCGCCAATGCCAGCGCCTTTCGCGGCTGAACTGTAACCACCCGCAGGCGCTGTGTAGGTGGGCCCACCGCCCATACCTCCGCCAGTCCCGCCTCCACCGCCGTATTGGGCGGCAGCCTGGCCGGCTGCGAGGCACAGCAAGGAAAAGCCAAGAACAAGTCGGACTAGATTCTTGGCCAGAAAGCGCCTCAGTTGCGAGGAAGAAAGAATGAAAACCGTAGTCACAATGGACTCCTTTCGAAAGAAACTGCACCGTTTCTAAATAGTTTTGAGTAGAAAGGACCTTTGCCACCTATACCGCGAAGCTGGGCATAAAATTCCAGCGTTGGGGTAAAGATTTGAAAGCCCGGGAAACAAAGCTCCTCAGGGCAATTGGACGATCCCCCTAAAAAGAACTTTGCCTTTCCTGTTGTTTCTTGACCTTTTCTTGACCTCAGCGCCTTGAGTGGGTTCGCCAGCTGTCCCGAGGTTTGAGACAGACACATGAGGCCATGCCCGACAGGGATATACCTGATTTACTATTGTCGGGAAAATATTGTAGGCTCCTAAAATGCTGATCGGTCAGAGGTTGCGAGCGCTTCGCGAAGCAAAAAACATGAGCCAGCTCGAAATCTCCGAGGCGACGAGGCTGGTGCAGCCCTATGTATCGCGCGTGGAGAACGGGCACACCGTCCCGGGCGTGGAAACGCTGGAGAAGTGGGCCACGGCGTTGAAGATCCCGCTCTACCAGATTCTTTATGATGGCGCAGAGCCGCCCAAAGTGTTGAAATCGTCCAGCAGTCATGACAGCGGCCTGTGGGGAGGTTCGGGCCGGGATTCGCATGATCTCAAGCGGCTGCGGCAGTTCCTGGCAAAGATGGGCGCGCGCGAACGCGAGATGCTGATGTCTATGGCGGTGCGGATGGCGTCGCGCTCACGGCGCGGCGGCAGCGAGGCCAAGTGAAGTGATTATTCCCAATGAGCAGCGGCACTAGTCGGCGTCGGAATCGTCGTCGGCAGATTCGATGCCGCCGCGAGCAATGAGCCGGCGCAGCGCTTCTTCTCCTCCAGCGCCACGCTGCGTGCCGACGATGAAACCGTCGCGGTCAATCACTACATAAATGGGATAGACGGTGGCCTGGTACATGGCCGCGAGATTGGTGTCTTCCATCATCACGATTTTGCAATCGCGCGGATGCTGCTCGAGATATTTCTTCACGGTCTTTTTGGATTCGCCGACGTCGATGGCGAGAAGGATGAGCCCTTTGGAGGCAAGCTCTTTGCCGATTTTATCCACGAACGCGGCCTCATCGGCACAGAAGCCGCACCAGGAAGTCCAGAACTCGAGCAGAACCACTTTGCCCTTGATGGAGTCGTTGTTGAATTTTTCGCCGGAGGTGGTTGTGGCAGAAAAGTGTGGCGCGGGTTCCTTGTCTTTGGAGCCGGCTGCAAGGCCGATAGCACTGACGAGCAAAGCGGCAGAGAGTGCGCCGCGGGTGATGAAGGTTCGCACGCGCATTCTGAGAAGATAGCACAAAATCCCGGAACAGGGATTAGGGAAGAGGGACTGGGGATTAAGCACCGAAACGCCCGGCGTTTTCCTTGTTCTGGTGGGGGGCGCTAAGCCCCTGCGAGGATTCGCGTCCCTCGAATGTGGCCGTCAGATCCGGTCACCAATGCCACGATCACTCTTGCAATTTTCTCTCCCCCGATTGATGAGGGTTCGATGGGGTTCGCATAATCTGTAGGGTCCTTGCAAATTAAGCGCAGGTCAATCACCGGGAGGCTTCGTTCAATTGCGACCCTCAGGATTACATCGTTAAACACCGCCAGAGCAAGCGAGGCGATTCGTTGATACGACTTATCGGGAAAGCATCCGTTGTAAATCGTGCAGACACCGAGCGGCAGGCCGCGCCGCAAGCACGCATCGACGGCCGAGCGGTATTGAGCCTCGAAATCATTAGAAACGTCTGCCAGGGTATCGAGTGCTTTTAAGGTAGGCACATCCGGAAAACCGAAGAACGAAATACCGAGCCTCGACGCTTCCGTTAGCGCGTTGTTGCCTCCAACGGACAGTACCAGATGGGTGCTCTCTTTCGGCAGGCGCTGCGCCTGGTCGGGAATGTTTACAGTCGTAGATCCGTCGACGGCCAGTAGCGATACGAGCCATCCGGGTGGCAGCAGTTTGCGAACTTGCAAGGCAACATCGGGACCGCCGCTCGTGTACTGAGCGTTGTCGAAGATGGAGTCTCCCAATAAGACTAGATGCGGCATGGCACAATTCTAACGTCTTTGTTAGCGCCTGCGCTAAGAGGCCCTGAGATTGAGAAGTGGTATTCGGGAGGCGTGTGTGTTAGATAGGGCGCGGAAGTGGGTGGAGGAAACATGTGGAGAGAGCGAGAGTGCGGGTTCGGCGTGCCAAAGTTCCTTCCGAGACTGGCGATCTTTGTCTTGCTAGCGGGCGTTTCTCTGGTGCTGATGGCCACGGTGAACGTGGCTCCTGTATACGGCCAGGCGCCCGGACAGCCGGCAGACAAAACCATCGCGGTGTTTGGACAGACGATTCGTTATTGGGACGTTGGCTCAGGACCAGTGGTGGTGCTGGTACACGGGCTGGGCAGCCGCAAGGAAGACTGGCTGGCGGTACTTGAGCCGCTGGCGCAAAAATACCGGTTGCTTGTGCCAGACCAGATTGGATTTGGGAAATCGGACAAGCCGCTGCTGGACTACAGCGTTCAGACCTATGTGGATTTTCTGAACGAGTTTTTGAGGCAATTGAAGGTGGAGAAGGCAAACCTGGTGGGCGAATCGCTGGGCGGGTGGATCTCTGCACTTTACGCGGTGGAATTGGCGGACGGCGCGCACTTGATTGCACTGGACAAGCTGGTGCTGGTGGACGCGGCGGGACTGAAGCAAGACGCGCCGATTCCGAATCTGAACCCGAGTTCGCTGGCGTCGATGCGCGGAGTAATGGAA
>Ga0070732_10001037_pt1 | contig 15652 bp, 8 predicted proteins | sample Coa_R1_5_FD_66449 | JGI IMG/M metagenome (GOLD analysis project Ga0070732, IMG submission 66449) | Surface soil microbial communities from Centralia Pennsylvania, which are recovering from an underground coalmine fire - Coalmine... | ecosystem: Environmental > Terrestrial > Soil > Unclassified ...
TCTGGGGATGAATGTGACGCTCATCGATCCCGAGCTGAATCCCGGTGGCGTTTGTTTGTACCGTGGCTGCATTCCATCAAAAGCATTGCTGCATGTGGCGAAATTGATAGAAGAATCGCAACAGGCCAAAGCTTGGGGAATTGATTTTCCCAAGCCGAATATCGATCTGGCACGGCTGCGGTCATGGAAAGAGAGTGTCGTCAAGAAACTCACAGGAGGCCTCGGTCAACTCTCCAAACAACGCAAAGTGCAGTATGTGCAAGGCCATGCTGCGTTTGAGAATTCACGAACGCTGCGCATCTCGAAGTCTGACGGCACACAAGCGAGCGTGAGCTTTGACCGCATTATCATCGCGACAGGCTCGCGGCCCGCAATCATCCCGAGTCTGAAATTGGATTCGCCGCGAATGATGGATTCCACCGGCGCTTTGAATTTACCGGACGTTCCCAAAACTCTGTTGGTGGTGGGCGGAGGATACATTGGTCTGGAGCTAGGTTCGGTCTATGCCGCGCTGGGCACGCGTGTCACCGTGGTGGAAATGCTCCCTGGGCTGCTGCCGGGGGCGGACCGTGACTTAGTTCTTCCTCTGCAGAAGCGGCTGGAAAAAATGTTTGAGGGGATCCTGCTCAACACCACAGTCGCTTCTCTCAAGGAGGAAGCCACTGGAATCCGGGCAACCTTCGAGGGATCTGAGGTCAAAGAGCGTGAGCAAGTATTCGATCGAGTGCTGGTCTCGGTCGGCCGCAAGCCAAATTCTGAAATTCCGGGTCTGGAGAAGACTCAGGTTCGGGTTGGGGCCCGCAGCTTCATTCAGGTCAACAAACAGCTGCAGACGGACGATCCTTCCATCTATGCCATCGGCGACGTCGTGGGCGAGCCCATGCTGGCTCATAAGGCGTCGCACGAGGGACGTGTCGCCATTGAAGCCATCGCCGGCCACAAGGTTGCATTCGAGCCCAACGCGATTCCCGCCGTCGTTTTCACTGATCCTGAAGTTGCCTGGTGCGGTTTGACCGAGACTCGAGCTCAGGAGGAAGGCCGTGAGATCAAAGTGGCGAAATTTCCCTGGGGAGCATCGGGCCGGGCCATCACCATTGATCGCCCGGACGGCGTGACGAAATTGATCGTCGATCCGCAAACCGAGCGCGTGCTCGGCGTCGGCATCGTAGGAGCCGGTGCGGGCGAGTTGATCGCTGAGGGCGTGCTCGCGATTGAGATGGCTGCCTTGGCCCGCGATGTTGCATTGAGCATCCATCCTCATCCCACACTTTCAGAAACGGTAATGGAGTCGGCGGAAGTATTTTTTGGCACGAGCACGCATGTTTACCGGCCCAAGCGCGCATAAGGAGATCCTCCGCCCATCGCAGACCTGCCATTGCACCGTCTCCCGCTTTCGCGCTGATACATTCCGCTACAATTAATCCTCCACTTCCTTGCCCCAAACCGAGTGCCCGTACCGACCCGGGCGCGGGAGAACTCTATGTCCTCTTGCCGCAAAGCAATTACGATTTTTGTGTTCTTTTCTACTGCCTGCGTCGCGGCCTTATCCCAGACTTTGATTAATCACGTGGTGCAATCTTCAACGACTTCAGCCGGAAGAACCAGTGGTGCGGGTGATGCTTATGGCCGCACAACGCCGGCAGGGACGGTCTTGGGTTTTCTGCAAGCCGCGCAGTCGGGGAAGTACAGCATCGCCGCACAGTACCTGCAGATGAGCCCAGCTCGCCGCCAGTCCGAAGGCGAGGAAATAGCCAGGAAGCTGAAACAAGTGATGGATTGTGCGTACGCCGGAAATCTCAAGAACATCAGCACCGAACCGGAAGGGACGCCCCAGGAAGGAGTTCCCCCAGACCGGCAGAAGATCGGGGCCATGTCGTCGCGTGATGTGGAAGCAGAACTGGAACTGGTCCATGTCTCCGATCCGGCGGCCGGCAAAATCTGGCTGATCGCTTCCGACACTCTGACCAAAGTTCCGGAACTCTACGATCACCTCCAGGCCTGTCAGGTCGAGACGCAACTTCCCAGCGTGCTGGTAAAGCGCCGGTTGGCAGGAATGCCGCTTTGGCAGTGGCTGGCTATGTTGCTGGCGATTCCGGTGGCCGCCGTAATTGGCTGGCTAGTCCTCGCATTGCTCGAGGTGCCACTGCGCTGGTGGGCGCGGCGCCGTGGACAACCTGACGTGGCCAATTGGCGGTCCGTGTCGGGACCGGCGTGGCTACTGGCGGGAACGCTAACTCATCAGGTCCTGACAACCAAGCTTGGCATGCCGCTGCTGCAGCGGCATTACTACTACCAGGTCACGACGACCGCCCTTATCGTTAGCACGAGCTGGCTTTTCTGGCATGCCATTCGCTGGTTTCTGCGCCGAGTTCGAAGTCGTGCGCTCTCGCGCGGGCAGGCCGGCACAGGATCGCTCATGCTGCTGGGCGAACGCATTCTGAAGGCTGTTGTGTTTGTGATGGCAGTGCTGTGGGTTTTGGGCAACCTCGGATTCAACATGAGCACCGCCCTCGCCGGTGTAGGCATTGGCGGCCTGGCCATTGGTTTTGGCGCTCAGAAGACCATTGAGAATCTTTTTGGTGGCGTCTCCGTGCTCGGGGATGAGGTCATCCGTGTCGGTGACGTCTGCCGCTTCGGCGATCGCACGGGAGTCGTCGAAGATATCGGCTTGCGCTCCACCCGCGTCCGCACCGAGGAACGGACGCTGCTGGCGATTCCAAATGGAACGGTAGCCACGATCAACGTTGAGAACCTGAGCCGCCGCGAAAAAATGTTGTTCAAGACGAATCTTGCGGTTCGCCCTGACACTACTCCTGACCATCTGCGATTTGTTCTTGCCGAACTCCGGCGGTTGCTATATAGCCATCCGAAAGTGGAAGCAAGCACTGTGCGCGTGCGATTGACGGAGATTACTCAGGCCTCTTTAAACGTGGAACTAGTCTGCTACATTCTTACGCAAGACTTCAATGAATTTGCGGCTGTTCGCGAGGACCTTCTCTTGCACATGATGGACGCTGTGCGAGACTCGGGGACGGCCTTCGCGCATCCGACACAGACTCTCTATGTCGCACGCGATCCTGGGCTGCATAAGGAGAAAGCAGAAGAATCGGTGAGGAAGATCGAGGAGCTGCGGGCCGCGAATCGGCTGCCATTTCCCGATTTTCATCAGGACGACATTGCTGCGTTCCGGGGATCGCTTGACCATCCGCCATCACACTCTGCGCAGAGCGATCAACCCCGGAATTCAAACCAAAAGCCCTAGGCTTGCCTTCTCCAACCGCGAGTCAGCCGCTCCAGAAAAAGATGTGTGGGCCAATAGATCAAAGTGGGAACAATTAGCAGGTATGTCAACAGATAAGCCAGGCCAGGCATCACATGCTGCTCATGAAAGAACAGGCCGCGGGCCCAGTTCACGTCGTATCCGGGTCTCCAGAAGTAGTTGATGGGAACTATGATCCAGGTCATCAGCGTCTGACACTTCCAGCCCCGGCGGTCATAGCCCAATCGCCAAATTGCCCACAACAGCAATGGCGGCGTCACTATGTGAAACAGACTGAGGACTCGGAACGGTAGAGGAATGCCAGGGTCGAACATGTACTCCGTGCCGCCGATCAGGTGACGACCGCTGAGCAGCGCACCTGCCAGATCTACCATGTATAGGGTCTGGAAGACCAGCAGTCCGCAAGCTTGCCAGGAAAACAAAAGTGGGCTTTCCAGCCAGAGGGCCAAGCCAATCAGAATATTGCCAATGTCGCAGAAGAAGAGAAAATTCTGCAGCCCGTACTGCTTCCAGTAAAGCGGAGCCCAGACCAATAGCCACACGGTCCACGCGATTTTGAGCCACAAGGGCACTCGCATGAGGCGATATTGTACGTGGTTGCGCCGGGCATAGTGCGGCCGCTCGTCCCGGCAAGGTTCTGCAAGCCCCCGTTTCATCCATACTGCCGGCTTAAGGAATTGGAACGCATCGCAAATTACCAGCGTAACTTGATGGCTCTTACCCATGTACCTAGGATGGATTTCAGTATGGGTTACCAAGCTCTTCTCTTCTGTCCCGAGGAAAAAATCGCCCGCACGGTGACGCTGGTTCTGCGCGAACTGGAGTTTTCCGTCGAACCTTGTGCTGAAGCATTTACCGCGGTCAAAAAGTTGATGGCTCAACACTTTGACGCCATTGTGGTGGATTGTGAGAACGAGCAGAATGCCGCGCTGTTGTTCAAGAGCGCCCGCAATTCTGCGAGCAATCAGGCCTCGCTGGCGGTAGCGGTTGTCGAAGGACAAGCGGGGGTGGCAAAGGCGTTCCGTATCGGCGCAAATCTGGTGCTGACCAAGCCCATCAATGTCGAGCAGGCAAAAGGAACACTGCGGGTGGCGCGTGGCTTGCTGCGCAAGGGCGAGCCGGGGAAACCCGCTGCGCCAGGCGCTCCCTCGGTTACCGGCGAGGAGACTCCTAAGGTCCGCCCATCGCGCCCGCTCTCAGCTGTAGCTTCAGGCCAAACAACTGCCGCTCCATTGGGCGCGAACGCCGCTGCGATCCCTACCGCTAGCGCGAAGGCTGGCGTTGGCGAAAAGGGGTCCTCCCCGAGCGTGTCCGAAAAATCTCGCACTGCTCGTTCCGCGCCAGAGGTTAGCAATGCCGCCGAATCAAGGCGAGAAATGCCTTCCCTGGTGGAGAAAAAGGCAGAGAACAATGAAGAACCTGCTGCCGTGAGATCTTCAGGCACGAGCCTAAGCACAGCGGGAACAGGTGCAGCGACCGCGCCAGCCCTGGTCCGAGTCGCAGAGATCGGAGAATTCAGGAAGTCGCTCACGCCAACCGAACCCCCGACCTCGGCCCACAGCTCGACAGAAAATGAACCTGTTCCAGCAATCACCTCTGCTTCCTCTTTCACCTTTGGGGAGGCCAACGCCTCCGCGGAAGAAAGTAGTGCCGGCAGGAAGAAAATAATGATGGGGGTGGCGGCGGCTGCACTTGTCGCCTTCGGGCTGTACGCCGGCTGGGCACATTTTCACGGGAAGGCTGCGTCGGATGCCGCTCCGGAACGCGCGGAGTCAGGACCCGTGACGTCAAGCCCCGATATGGCCCGTCCTTCGCCTCCCACCACTTCGTCGGAGCTCAAGAAGCCTCAGCCTAGTTCGGCCGTGGAAGCCGCCTTGGGTGTAGACAAGCCTCACCAAAGCGCCGACATTTCACCGGATTCTTTGAAGAAGAATCCCAGCAAGATTTCTGCTTCCGATTCCTTCCCATCGGAAGATTTCGAACCCAAGGCTGCGACGCCCGCGCCCGCTATTGTGGTGAAAAATGGCAGCATGGCCCCCGCGCGGCACAAGACTAGTGCGCAGCCCGACGCGCCCGCCCCGAGCATGATTGGTTTGCCTGCAACTGGCGGCGGATCGCTGCCCAACCTCATCAACAACTCACAGAATGCGGCCACGCCTGTGCTTCAAGCGCTAAATGTTTCTCAGGGAGTGTCCCAGGGATTGATAATGAAGAAAGTCCAGCCGGTTTACCCGCCGAGCGCTCTTCACCTGCATATGGAAGGCAGCGTTCAACTGCTGGCCACGATCTCAAAAGCAGGCGACATTACCGCAGTCAAGTCGCTGAGCGGAGAGCTGGTGTTCGCGCGAGCCGCAATGGACGCCGTAAAGCAATGGAAATACAAACCTTACCTGCTCAACGGCGAGCCCGTCGAGATTCAGACTCAGATTACGGTCAACTTCAAACTGCCTCGCTAAAATCTGGCAGAAATGAAATTAGGGCACGAGAAGGGAATTCCTCTCGTGCCCTTATTGTTTTGCGGCGCTTTCCTATTCTTGGTCGCCTGGTTGGTCATCCAGCCTTTGACCGGTGGTCGGATCCAGCAGAAGTACTCGGTTATCCCGGATTTTTCCAAAGTTAAAGAACTGAGTGATCGAGTTTGAGAGGGCATCGAAGGAACCTTGGCCTATGCGCTGTCCGCCGAGCCAATTGTCTTCGACGAAGTGGATGACGGAGCTTTGATCAGTCACGCTGTGATCCACGAAGTTCTGTTTTGCCCACGGCGAAATTACCAAAAACGGCTGCCTCGGTCCGTAGCCGCAGCGGCCGAACGCGTGCGTGGTTGCCGGATTGAGTCCCGGCAGTGCCGTAAGGCCATTACCGCAAGCATTGGTCCCCGTGAGAGCATCGGCGGGACCAGTGGATTGATTCATGATCGGTCCCATCTGGTGGTCGTACCATCCGTCCGAATCGTCATACAGAACCACAACCGCTGTACTGTCCCAAGACGGTTGCGCCTCCAGGAAATTTATCGTGTTCACCAGGAAGGTCTGCTCATCGAGTGGGTCGGAGTAGCCGGCATGGCCGTCTTGGAACGATGGAGCCTTCAGGAAACTCACAGCCGGAAAATGGCCCGCTCGAATCGCAGCAAAAAAATCCCGGATGTCATACTGGTGGTTGGCCGGACCGGCATGTCCGATCTCGGCGAGCGAAGCGGGACGTGTGTGCGCCGGATTCGCCGTCGAAGTGTAATAGTTGAAAAACGAATGGTGGGGAATGTAGTCGGTGATTGTTCCGCCTGAGATCGGGTTGGCTGTGTTCCGTGTGCAGCCTGTCGAACCGTTGGAATCGACAATCGACAGGTTAAAGCCTCCCATAAAAGATCCCCACGTTACACCGGCGGCGGTGAGTAAATCGCCAATGTTTTTTCCGCCCATGGTCGCCTGGTTTCGTTTGGGATTGGAGCAGATATCCCCCAGAGGATCAGCGTCTCCGATCAAAGTGAGCCCGCCATTGCCGTCGCCTACCTCATCGCTGGTCCCATTCAGAGTCGCAACGACTCCATTCGTCTGGCCGGAAACCAGATTCACCACGCCCGGCGTTGATGGGCCGAAAGTTGTACTGAAGGAGTTGTCGCTCATCGAAAAGAACTGAGCATAATTCCACAAAGCCGTCACTGTATTGCCGTCAAAGTAACCCATGACCTCATTTCCGCCGGAACTTGTAAATTGCGGGAACAGGTCCATAAGACCGCCGTCAAACGCCTGCTGTTCAGCGGTGTAATCATGGTCCTGATCGGGAGTGACAGCTTGCGAGCGATCAAGCCGGAAGGGATTGGAGGCTCCCGTTCCATTGGCCGGATTCAGGTTAGGATTTAAATTTAACAGAGCGCTAGTGAGGCCGTTTACCGTCGGCGTCCTGGGCGAGGCCTTGAACCTGGGTTCACCCCGAGGATTCAAAGCATTGGGGTAGGTCCCGAAGTAGTGATCAAAGGAAACATTTTCCTGGAAAATAACCACCAAATGCTTAATCGGCGTTGCCGTGGCAGCCGCAAACGCGCCAGACTGCTGAACTGGCTCGGAAGCGGCAAAGGTCGCTGTTGCGCTCGGTCCCATAGCCGTGATTAAGGCGAGTACCGCGGCGGTCGTCTTCCGGCTCACATCTGAAATCGTTAGCTTCTTCAGCATTCTTCCTCCTTAATCCTCTGCCAGAATCCGATGCAAGCACTGGGCAAAGAAATCCGGGTCAGGGAGAGAAGAACGATACCTGCCGCATGTTTCGCAGGGGTTGCGGCAGAATTAAATGACGATGAATTGGAAATCGGTACGACTGGAACGCCTACCGTGTAGAGGCAATACTTGGCTTACTGTGGCTTCAAAATCTCGTCCACGGTGACTTTCCCGCTCTTTTCTGCAGTGACGATCGTATGTACGGGAGCGTAGCCGCTGAGGGTGATGTCGATAATGTAGTTACCCGGGTCGAGCATCACCTCGACTGGCGAATTCTTCTCCAGCATGTGCTGGTTAATAGCAATCTGCGCGCCCTTGGGCTGCGTATGGATGCTGACGATCGCCTGCCCCGGCTCGCCGCCCTTTCCGCCAAAGAGCTTCTTCATCTTCCCCACCGTCTTGATGTTATCCACGTTGCCCAGGGCTCGCATCGTAGGCGAGAAGCTGAAGGTCTGTCCGGGGACAAATTGGCCGGTGGTGGTTTCGTCGATGTAGCCCATCTTCCGAATCAGCACAACGTGCTGGCCTTTATCCACCGCCAAGTGCGCCGGAGTTGTCTTTCCCATGTCCCGGCCATCCACGTAGATATTTGCCCCCGCCGGGTTGCTTGTTAGCGAGAGTGTGGCCATCAGTGGCGCGAGATGGATCAGGACGGTGGATTTGCTCCCCGACGCGACATCGACCGTGCGCGTGTCGTCAGAGTAATTGCCCTTGCTCACCGTGATGGAGTGCTTTCCCGGCTGAAGGCCCGTTAAGGTAATGGGCGTGATCCAGCTGGGATCGCGGTATCCATCAACTTGGATCTGCGCGCCTTGCGGCGAGGAATCCAGAGTCACCTCTCCCGGAACGACCACTGGTGCCATCTTCTTTCTGGCATTTCTTGCCCTCAGGCTGGGCTGTGAACCGGAAGGCCGCTCAGCCGGCTGGGGCTCCGACGATTCGGGCGAGGCTCCAGATTCCGCCGCTTCCGGTGCAGGCTCGGCGCTGGCTGGTTGAGAGGTCGCCACAGGGACCGGGGACTGAACCTGCTGACCCGCTCGCGGTGATCCGGAATCCTCGTCAAAGCCGAAGCCATGGATGTGAATCGCCATTACGGTTCCGATGATTAAAATGAGCGCAACCGCTCCCGCAATCGAATACAGCAACAGTCGCGGCGGCACGCCCTTGATTTCCTTAATGGCCTTTTGAGCTGCCTCGCGAGGTTGAATCTTCGGCGTTTCTAACTTGGCTGATTTTTCGTTTCGCCCCTGAAACACAGTGACCGTCGGCGATGGTGCAGGCGGCTCCTCTGCAGCTGAAGAAATCGGTTCAGGCGCGCTATAGACCTCTTTTAAAGGAGGCAACTCAGCGATGTCAGAGAAGCTCTTGCTTTGCTGCCCTCCAGATGCGCCCTCCGCCATCAATGGATCGACGGCAACCTTAGGGGCGTCGGGGGCAAACGTTTGGACCTGAGGCTCTTCCACGGCTTCATGCGACATGGTTACTGACGGAGCCTTCGAGACCATAGCCTTTTCACTCGTCGCAGGCGGACCGGCACTGCCATGCGAAGACGATTCGCGTATCGACGTTGACGCCCCATTCACCCCGGCAGCCGCGGCGCTGGCTCTTGATGCTGCCATACGGGGAGCTGTCGCGGGTGGTTGCTGCCCAACATGGGATCTTCCACTCGTCCCGGAATTTGCAGTCCGATTGCCAGTGCTTTGTGACGGCGCGGCCCCTGCGAACTTGGCCTGTACGGCGGCCTTCGCCTGATTCGGCATAGCGGGAGCGTTAGCAGACACAGGCGGTTGTTTCGCCGCCTGCGGCCTCGATTCTTTGCATTTCTCCAGGTCGTCCAGCAGTTCTCGGCCGCTCTGATAGCGCTGCGAAGGATCTTTCGCCATCGCCTTAACAATGAGGTCGCTCAGCAGAGGGTGGAGCTTAGGATTTAGCTTCGCTGGCGCCTCCGGTGCGCCTTCTTGAATCAGCTGTTGCAGCGACGGAAAGTCGGCTGCGTCGAAGGGCCTGCGTTCCGTTACCATCTCGTAGAAGATGGCACCCAGGCTGTACAGATTGGATTGATGATTGACCTCTTCGCCGCGCATCTGCTCTGGCGACATGTAAAAGTAAATCGCGGGAATAGTATCGCCGTTTTGCGGGATGAATCTGCCGACGCTGGAGGCGCCAAAGCTCAGGATCTTGACCGTCCCATCCCAGCCGCACATGATCTTTGCCGGCTCTAAACTGTAATGAAAAACTCTATTCGAGTGTGCGTAGTCCAGCGCAGCGCACGCCTGGCGACCGATGTCCAGCAAGTCCCAGATCGAGAAGCCCTCTTTGCGCGCCAGCATGGTGGCGATACTGTTGCCCTGGACATACTCCATCGCGGCGCAGAACCGTCCGTCGATTTCGCTCGCACTATAAATCGGAGTAATATTCGGGCTGCTGAGGACCTTGGCTCTGTCCGCTTCCTCATGAAGCGATCGTTCCAGTTCAGCCGCGTTCTCCCCAAATGCGGCCAAAAGGATGGTTTTTAGCGCAATGACCTGCCCACTTTGGGGATCATTCGCTTTGTAAACTACTCCCAGCTGAGACTTCGCCAGTTCGCTCTGGATTTCGAAGTTGCCGATCTTGGTAGCCATTGCCTTGCCGACCTTCTCCGCAATCAGTGCACTCAAAGTTCAACTTCACCGTGCAGCCTGATTCTGGGGGCTCAGGTTAGGATAGCTCCCTGCGTTCGCGGCTTCGAGTTACCGAAGTACTCGAGCAACAGACGTCGATTCCACCGCATTCTGGGCCGACCCTGTCGGACCAGGGAACGAGGAGAATGCAACTGGCGGATGGCAATGTCAGGCGGACGAATTGGGACTAGTTGGCGCATGAAGCTCTGGCTCGGAGATCCACTTCCAGCCTCTCCGTCCGTTGTTCAGCGTGACCGGCTCGGCTTCCCCATAATCAACCAGGCGGTTGAGCACGGTCGTCACGGAAGCCATAGGATCTTTGTGCCTTACCAGCAAAGGCGCTTTCTTCCCCTGAATCCGATCGCAGACGTCCCGCGCGGTCAAGGGCTGCCCCGCTTCCATCAGAACGATCCGGCACGCTTTGGTAAACCCGGGCACCCGCCCGGAACTCTTCCGGTCTAGCAGTTCCAGCAACTCCTCGTTGAGAATGCTGTCACCGAATAAGTTCGCTAAGCCCACGATAGTCTGTTTCAACGTGCCGATACGTTTCATCACTTCAGCGCGCTGTTGCAGCAATTGACGCAATTCCTGGTGTGCCTGCCGCACTACCTCCCGCACATGGTCATCCCCAGGCTTCCCGGCACGCTTCGCGGAGTACCCGCCACCCTGTCCTGCTTCCATACAGGCCCCCCTGAGTCTCGCTGTTCCATGAAAGTGCGAGCGCATGCGCCGCAGATGCGCGCACGGCTCCTACTACTCGCAACCCTCAGGCAGAGGACAGGGCCCCGCTGAAAATGGCTATAGGAATATCTTAACCTCTGTGTCCCACATCTTCCAACACGTCGAGGAAGGTATCGCTTTCTGAGTTAGACGTCCGCGCTCGCGTTTGGTCTACGTCGGTTTGAAACAGCCTTTCCAGGCTAAATGCGGAATAAGACCTCTCTTGATGTAGTACTCGCGGAAGCCGGTCTGCTCCCTGCCACCCGGCCTCTAAAAGCAAATGTTTTACTCACTCTTCCCAAGTTGCACTTCTTCCAATCCGGAACTGAGACCAATCGAACCGGCGACGGATTTCTTTGGTGCGCAAATCAAAAAACCGAAGTAATCCGATGAAACTAACCATGGGAGTCGAAATGGACTTCACAGCGGCCCAAAGCGCACCGGCCAACTCGCCCCTGCATGTCTTGCTCGTGGGGCAGCGAGAAGAAGACTTCTTCCTGGTGCGCGATTTGCTGGCCAGGGCCGGGAGCACGTTGACAGCGGAATTGGACCATGCCTTGTGCTTGGACGAGGCAAGAACGATGCTGCTGCAGGGCTGCTATAGTCTCGTTCTATTTGAGTATGACGCCGGAGACTCCGCCACACAGCTTCTTACTGAGTTCTTCAATACCGGGACGTCGGTGCCTGTCATTGTGCTGGCGGAAGATGCGGGCGAGATGGAGATCGCAAGAATTCTGGAAAGGGGTGCTTCTGCCTGCCTGGAAAAATCGCAATTGAATAACGCCAACCTTGTCCGCACCATCCGATCGACGCTGGCATGGCATTCTCTGCAGCAGGAGCACCAATCGGCCGAAGACGCCCTGCGCAAATTGTCGCGCGCGGTAGAAGGTTCGGCTGATGCGATTGTCATCACGAATCGCACTGGCATCATCGAATATGTCAACCCGGCCTTCGAGGCCTTGACCGGCTATTCTCATGAAGAGGTGATAGGACAGACACCTGGGATTCTAAAGTCTGGCGAGCAGGCGCCCGAAATCTACCAGGAGCTGTGGCAGACGATTCTTGCGGGGAAAATATTCCGTGGCATTTTGGTGAATCGAAAAAAGAATGGCGAGTTTTATTACGTCGAGGAAAGCATTAGCCCGGTACGGGATTCGGCGGGTTGCATTACCCACTTCATCGCGAACGGGCGTGACCTTACCGACCGGCTGCGCCTGGAAGCGCAACTCTTGCAAGCACAGAAAATGGACGCGGTCGGCCGCCTGGCAGGTGGGGTTGCCCACGATTTCAATAACCTGCTGACCATCATCACCAGTTATTCGGAGCTGGCTCTGGACTCGGTCGGTCCAGGTACCGCTCTGGAAGGCAAGTTGAGCGAGATACTTTCAGCGGCTCGTCGCGCCGCCCAGCTCACCCGCCAGTTGCTGGCATTCAGTCGCAAGCAGCCGCAAGCCCTGCGGGTTGTTGACCTCAACAATGTGGTCGCTGAAATCACCAGAACCCTCCAGCGTCTCATCGGAGAAGACATCCAACTGACCTTCCACCCTGGAACGGAGCTCGGCCAGGTGCGCGTCGATCCTTTCCAGATCGAACAAATTCTAATGAACCTGGCGGTCAATGCTCGCGACGCCATGCCGCAGGGCGGACAACTCAAAATTGAAACTTCCAACGTGATCCTCGGCGATGAATACATTCATCGCAAGCACGTTGCTATTCCCCCCGGTCAGTATGTCCTGATTTCTGTGAGCGACACCGGCAAAGGCATACCTGCCGATCACCTGGCGCACATCTTCGAACCGTTCTACACCACCAAACCGGTGGGGAAAGGGACCGGGCTGGGACTGGCAACTGTCTATGGAATCGTCAAGCAGAATCGGGGCTTCATCTGGGCTTACAGCGAACCTGATATGGGAACGGTGTTCAAGGTTTACCTCCCCTGCGTGCCTGCCGGTCAAGTTGCAGATGTTAGTCCACGCGATTCCGAAGCCCCGGTGAATGGCTCCGAGACAATCCTGCTAGTGGAAGACGAAGATGCTGTTCGGCGCGCCACAGCGGAATTCCTTACCATGCACGGCTATCGAGTATTGCAAGCCAGAGACGGATTGGAGGCTCTGGCCGTTGTCAAGAATCATGGCTCGCCGATTCATCTCGCAGTCACAGACGTGGTCATGCCGAATATGAGCGGAGGCCAGTTAGCCAAGGAGTTGTCTGTCCGCTGCCCGGAGGCAAAAGTCCTTTTCGTTTCCGGATATGCGGGCAAGACCATCATGGACCACAAAGTGGTTGATCTCGAATCGAACTTCCTTCAGAAGCCTTTTACTCTGAAAGAGCTCTCCCGGAAGATTCGCGAGGTGCTCGCCAGACAATTGGCAAGCTCTCAAGAATCTCATCTCAACTAAGATTCGACCTCATCTGCATCGATTCAGCGCATACGCATAGGTATAATCGCTGTTCTGCGCCACAAAATCATGCTTCCGACCGCATTATGAGCACCGCTCCAACCCCATTCCAGACTGTTTTGGAGTTCAGCGAATGGCATTGACCGCCATCCTGCTCGCCATCTTGGCCGGCGCCATCGTGTACTCCGTCCTTTCCATCGTGGCGGCTGAACGCTATCTCGCGGTCCCGCCGCCAAGACTCAAGTCTATTGAACCAATCAGCGTTTTGAAGCCGCTGGCCGGGCTGGATATCGATCTCGAATCCAATCTGCGGACTTTCTTCGAGCAAGACTATCCTCTTTTTGAGATTTTGTTTGCCGTGAGGAATACGGACGATCCCGCCGTAAGAATTGTGTCCCGGTTGCAGCAGAGTTATCCCAAGATTGCCTCCCGCTTGATCGTAGTCGGTGAGCCTCCTTACCCGAACGCGAAGGTCTACAGCCTCGATCGCATGTTGAACGAGGCTTCGAATGATCTGGTGGTGATGAGCGACAGTGACATCCGAGTCACTCCCGAATTTCTCCGCACCGTAGGAGCTGAGTTTCAAGATCCACAGCTCGGAGTAGCCACCTGCCCGTACCGGGCGATTCCTGGCGCAAGCCTTTGGTCCCGGCTGGAGGCTACCGGCATGAACACTGATTTCTGGGGAAGCGCTCTGGTGGCGCGAATGATCGAGGGCATGCATTTTGCCGTGGGGCCGACCATCGTGGCGCGTCGCCGTGTGCTGAATGCAATTGGCGGCTTCAATCGTTTGAAAGACTATCTGGCCGAAGATTTTGTCATGGGGAAGTTTGCGGCTGAGGAAGGTCACGGCGTCATTCTTTCCTCCTATGTGATCGAACACCACATCGGCTCTTCTACATTGCGTGAAAATCTGACGCACCGGCTGCGCTGGACCCGCAGCACACGCCGCTCACGCCCCGCTGGATACCTGGGACAACTTTTCACCATGCCTTTTCCGATTGCCCTGCTCGTGTGTGTGGCATCTCCGGCATGGTGGCCGGTGCTGCCGCTTGCACTTTTCGTGCGCTTGTGGGCCGCCTACGTCGTCTCAGTACGCGTGTTGCGCGCGAAAATTGCCTGGGCGTTGCTGCCCCTCGAAGATCTGATCGGTTTCTGCTGCTGGATCGCGGGATTCTTTGGAAGCACAATCTCCTGGCGGGGACATCGTTACCGGCTTCATTCCGATGGCCGGTTTGAGGTCGTCGATCCAGCCTCCAGTACGCGATAGGCGCAGGCTAACTGCTTCGAATCAACCTTCCGTTCTTTAATAAGAACCGGTCGCCCCGCCAAGTCACGCTATGGCCCAGGAAACTTGCGGCCCACACGGCAACGGCGATCAAATCTCGCAGCGGAAGCAACCAGAGATCCCGCCATAAGCGACGATCCCCGAGCACGCCGCTGCCTACGATCGTCGCAACGGCGATGCGCAACGCAAGGACAAGGGCAAACAGCATCCATGACCACATTGCGCCGTCCGCCAGAGCCACAACCATCACGGCCCACATCAGACCGAAGGTGAATATCAGTCCGAAATAGCCGGCGGGACGCGAATCTCGAATCCCCCGCGCCCAGCGCAGTTGATGCGCAAGAAAAGATCGAAAGTGATAGGCAGGAAGGTGCGTCTCCACGACGACATCCGAAAGCACAATCTGCCTTCCCAGGCCAGCGATGCGTTTCCCCAGTTCGTAATCGTCGGCGAGATAGTCCACAAACGATTCGAACCCTCCAATTTTTTCCAGATCCGCTCTCCGAAAGGCCAACGTCGATCCCAGTCCAAATCGAATGCCCCGCTCAAGCACACTCGCCGCCAATACGCCGGCACAAAAATCTGTGCTGATTCCCAGCGACTCCAGTCGCGAGCCTGCTGTCGCCTGTGGCACGGCACGGTAAAGCGCGCTCACCATTCCCGTGTTTGGATCTGCTAGCGGTCCAACAACTCTTCTCACGTAATCGGGTTCGACGCAGATATCGCTGTCATTCACAATCAGATAGTTGGATCGAGCCCTTCCCAGCATCTGTGCCAGGTTACTGACTTTTATGTTCTCGCCCAACTTTTTTTGACACGCGACGAGATGGATTGCCCGCTTTGGAAATTCCCGCTGCAGCCGCTCTACGCTTCCAATCGCGGGATCGTTCGCGTCACTCACTCCAAAAATAATTTCGTATTCGGGATAGTCCTGCAAGCAGTGGCTGCGAAGGCTTTCGTAAATTTGAGGATCAATGCCTTTGAGAGGCTTCAATATCGAAACCAGCGGCCAGAACTCCGAAGCCGCGGGCCGGCGTGCTCGTTGCCACCTCATAAATTTCAGCGCGCCCCACAGGCAAACAAAGTAGTAGAGGGAA
>Ga0070732_10001038_pt1 | contig 15643 bp, 10 predicted proteins | sample Coa_R1_5_FD_66449 | JGI IMG/M metagenome (GOLD analysis project Ga0070732, IMG submission 66449) | Surface soil microbial communities from Centralia Pennsylvania, which are recovering from an underground coalmine fire - Coalmine... | ecosystem: Environmental > Terrestrial > Soil > Unclassified ...
CGAGCACAACGAAGCCGTGCTGCACACGCTTCTGGAGCAGGCTGCTGCCGGGGGCGCCAATCGCACGCCCAACCAGCAAAAGATCGGCGACTATTACTCCGCCTGCATGGATACGAGCGCCATTGAGCAGAAGGGACTGCGTCCGCTCCAGCCCGAACTCGACCGCATTGCCGCTCTAAAGGACAAAAGTGAACTGACGCCGTTACTCGCGCACTATCAGCTCATGAATGTAAACGCTTTTCTGGGGCTGGGCGAGCAGCAGGATTTTAAAGACGCCAGCAAACAGATCGCCGCCGCCGACCAGGGCGGTCTGGGGCTACCAGAGCGCGACTACTACTTCCGCACCGGCGATGCCGCGGAGAAGACCCGCAAGCAATATGTCCAGCACATCGCGAATACGCTCAAGCTTATCGGCGAATCCGATAACGATGCGCAGCGCAATGCCCAGAGCGTCTTCCAGCTGGAAACGGCGCTCGCCAAGGTCTCCATGGACATCACTTCCCGGCGCGACCCCAAGAATGTTTATCACTTGCTGCCGGTCGCAGATCTGCAAGCAATGACCCCGGAGTTGAATTGGCACGAGTTACTTACCGCAGCCGATTTTCCCGACGTCGCGGAAATCAATGTCACCAACCCCGAGTTTTTCAAGGGATTGAACGCACTTCTCGATACGACGGATCTGAAAGCAATCAAGGCATACCTGCGTTGGCAGCTGATTGCATCGACCGAGTCGATTGCTCTACCCAAGGCCTTCGATGAGGAAGCCTTTGACTTCAACCGGCGCAAGCTTGCCGGCCAGCCTGAGCAGCGGGCGCGTTGGAAGCGCTGCTCCCAAGCCACCGACAGCGCGTTGGGTGAGGCTCTAGGCCAGGTTTACGTGGCTCAGGAATTTCCTCCTTCCAGCAAGGCGGCTACGCTTCAGATGGTTCATGACATCGAAAGTGCGATGGAGCAAGACCTCGATGCCCTCGATTGGATGAGTTCTGAAACCAAGCTCCGCGCGAAGGCCAAGCTTCACGCCATCGCCGACAAGATCGGGTATCCCGATCACTGGCGCGACTATTCCAAACTAACGGTTCAACGCGACGATGCTTTCGGGAATCTGCAACGAGCGGTGATTTTCGAGAACCTGCGCCAGATCGACAAGATCGGCAAGCCCGTGGATCGCGGGGAATGGGGCATGACGCCGCCGACGGTCAACGCATACTACAACCCCAGCATGAATGACATCAATTTTCCCGCGGGGATACTCAAGCCTCCCTTCTACGATCCGCAGGCGACTGACGCAGAGAACTACGGTCACGGCGGGGGAATCGTAGGTCACGAACTTACACATGGGTTCGACGATCAAGGTCGGCTCTTCGATGGCAGAGGAAATCTTTCCGACTGGTGGACTCCCGAAGATGGCAAGAAGTTCGAGGAGAAAGCTGCTTGCACGGTAAAGGAGTACAGCAGCTTCGTCGCCGTCGACGACGCCAAAGTGAATGGCAAGTTGACCCTCGGAGAGAATACCGCTGATAACGGCGGTTTGCGCCTGGCTTTCATTGCATTTTTGGCGGACGCGAAACGAAAGAACATCGATCTGAATCAAAAACAGAACGGCTATACGCCGATTCAACAGTTTTTTCTCGGACATGGGCAGAACTGGTGCGGCAGCACTCGTCCCGAGCAGTTGCGGCTGCAGGTGCAGACAGACCCTCATTCTCCACGCGAATTCCGGGCGAACGGCGTCGTCCAGAACATGCCGGAGTTCGGCAAGGCCTTCGGCTGCAAAGTTGGCCAGCCAATGATGCCCCAGAATGTCTGCCGCGTCTGGTAGTTCACCTTGCACACGGAGCGTCAGATCATTTGTACAATGCTTCCGTGGCCACTGCTTCTGACCAACGCCTCGAGCGCGTGCTTCATCAACTGCGCCTCTACGAGCATCCGCTGCTGGCGTTCTCTGCTCGCGGCAAGGGAGACGGCGTCGAAGTCATTATTCGCTTCAAGGACGAAAGCATGCCCGTCCACACCTACTATTTCGACCTTCATCCCCGCGACCTGGACGATCCGCAGTTTGAATGGAGTTTCCAGCGCCAGCTTTACGACGCCCTGCACGACTACTTCGTCGAAATGTTCATTCGCACGCCGCAGGACCGCGCCGATCGCCGCCGCAGGGAGCTGTAAACAAGTAGATCTGTGAATGAACGCCCTCCGCCAAAAAATCGAACAGGAAATCCGCGAGCGCGGCCCCATTTCTTTCTCTCGCTACATGGAGTTGTGCCTTTACGATTCCGAACACGGATACTACTCGAGAAATGCCGAGCAGTTCGGCAAAGCCGGCGACTTCTACACTTCCAGCGACGTGCATGCCGTCTTCGGACGCCTGATGGCCCGCCAGTTCGAAGAGATGTGGCGCGTTCTGGGCTCTACCGATCAGATCATCATTGTCGAACTAGGCCCCGGCCGCGGCCTCTTCGCCCAGGACGTGTTGGACTGGTCAGAAAACAAATTCCCCGAGTTCTTCGATGCCTTGTGCTACGTTTTAGTGGAGTGCTCGTGCGTGCTTCGTGAACGAATACAGACCACCTTGAGCGGGCACTTTCGATCGGGCAAAGCGAGATTCGGTTTCTTCGAGGACAATGACGATGCCTTCAGGCACGACGCTCCTGCGGTCCTCTTCGCCAACGAATTCTTCGATGCTCTCCCCGTCGAAGTTCTAAGTTCACAAGGATCGCTTAGAGTTGATGTCCGCGAGGCCCATTTCGTGGAAACCTGGGCGTCCTCATCTCCGGAAGAACTCGAATTTGTCGACCGCTACTCCGTCCTTCCCGGGCCCGGAGAGCGCATTGAGGTTTCGCTCGCCGCCCAACGCTACATGCATCGCGTGGCCTCCACCATCGACTGCGGATTCCTTATCGCCATCGACTACGGTTACACGCGTCGGGAGCAACTTGCAGGACGCCATCGCGGCACGCTCAAAGCTTGCCGGCAGCATTCCATCAGCGCTAATCCCTATGAAGCACCTGGCGAGCAAGACATCACCGCCGATGTAAACTTCACCGCCCTTGCCGCCGCGGCCGAAGAGCATGGCATGCAAACGCAAAGACTTCTCACCCAATCCCAGTTTCTGATGGGCGTTGGGGAAGCCAATCAATTTGCGGACGCCTTCGAAGAATGCCGCTTGGCGCAGGAGCGGGCCAAGGTCGCCCTGCAACTCAAACACCTGGTGACGCCAGCCGGCATGGGCGAAAGCTTTCACGTCCTACTAGCCAGCAAGGGAATCGAACGAGAAAAAGCTGCGATGTTGGCGGGCCTCAATTTCGGTAGGTCTGCGTCTCGCCGAAGGTAGAAAACTGGCCGCTAACTGTCGACGGCAATGGGCCAAGCCGTTTCATGTGTCATTGGATGTGACGCACGTTTTCGGAACACGACACGGACGCCCTCCCTCCATCTTTCGTCAATTCCCACGAATTCCCAGGCGATTTCCGGCGAGACGTAGCGCAGCAGCACATCTGTTGCCGGATGCACGTGGAACGCAGGCGCGACCAGGAACAGCAGCGGATTCTCATTCGACAATTCACGTCCCTCGAAATATCCGAAGCGCCGGAATTCGCCGCGAGCGTGATGCCACTGGACGCGAGCCCAGTAGTCCAATCCCTGCAGGGGCAAGTGGATATCCTCATCTGCCTTTAATTCGACGACGACGAGCCTGCCTTGATGGGTGATGGTTAACACATCAATCATCGCGCGGTCCGATGCGGAAAATGCCGGAACCTGCGAGTACAGATGAGCCGAATCGAGGCGCTCATCGATCACGCTTACATCGCCAACCACCAGCGACTCCAGCCAGCGCTCCGGACACATGCGCCACAAGCGATGTTGCCGGGGGCCGTAGGGATGGCGAACGTCGCGCAGGCCATTCACCAGTTCCAGGAAATTGCGTTCATTCTTTTGCTCAAGTATTCGCTCCTCCGCTCCGGTGCCAAACACAATTTCCTGCCCGCTACGGAATGGCCCTGCCTCTGCCAGGCGTGCCCGTGCGAAATCGAGACCCCGCCAGCGGAACGCAATCTCCGCGGCTGAAAGAACCGCGACTTCGCACGCCGGCAGGAGTTTCTGAATAGATGCGATGGAGTCGGCGAAACGATCCTTCGCCGCCTGCGCATTTGTCGAGTGGGCCAAGCGCGTTGCCACATTGCCTCGGTCAGCGCAATCGATTTCCCACAATGCGTCCTGGCGCTCGTCCAGTTCAAACAGGCGCCACTTGGCAGTCGCAGGGCTTAGGTTGGCCATCCGTTCACGTGCCAGGCTCGAAGTTCCATGGGGAACAAAAAGGTTCAGCCCCTCGAGAACGGCCTTGCCCGCTTGCGCCTGGCGGCAGGCGTCCAGCCAGAGGATTCCAAAAGTCAACGAGGCATCGATGGAGGCTTGAGTTTCTTGCGCATTCACTCCTAAGACGGCCAGAGCATGTTGGCCGCGCCGCAATAGTCCGCGCGCATAGATGGGGCCGAATGATTTTTCCAGATCGACCCCGGTTGTCAGCCGGGCAATCGTCCATTCGGGAAAATGGCGTTCTAACGTACGGCGAAGCTTATGTTGATACGCCAATCGCGAAACTCGTCTTGCAGAAGGCGAACGCCGGTCATGTTCCCGGCAAATGTCCAGCTTGGTGGGACGAGACTGTCCCAGCCGCTGCACGGTCAAACGCAGCGTTCCATTTTTCGTTTCCGCGTCGAGCACCCGCCTCACCGTGTTTCTCTCTGCCGACCAAAAATGCAGCAGGCACTTGTTGTATTCCCCAGAAATGGAGTATTTCGCCTGGGCGAGATCAAATAAAACCGCGCCGTCCTCCAGCACCACTGCTCCGCCGGATTCACTGAGGAACTCCTGCACGTTGCGGGTAAGTGCATCCGAGGTCATAGTCGAATTGTCTACTGCCTTACGAGGCCGGTCTGTGACGGGTGAACATCGCCGAGAGCACAATGTGGATGAATGTTGCCCGATTTCCCTCTGGGTGCAATCGCGTGTGGGATAATGACTGGAAGGGAATGCTGCGAGTCAACTTCGGCTCAACGGGCATCTAATTTTTTGTGGACAGACAAAGATTCTTTTTCGAACACTACGGGCTGACCGAGAACGATCTGGAACGCTATCTTGCCGCGGCACTCTCTGCCGGCGGCGACTATGCGGACTTATATTTCGAGTACCTGTCATCCACGTCGCTAATGGTGGATGAGTCCATGGTCAAGTCTGCTTCTCAAGGTATTTCCGCCGGGTGCGGAGTGCGCGTGGTTTCGGGAGAGCGCACCGGATATGCCTATACCGACGATTTGTCGGCTGAGCGTATTCTGCACGCTGCCCGCACCGCCGCGCTGATCGCCAGCGCCCCGGCCAAGACTCCGGTCGCAGGCTTCCAGAAGACTGCGGCGCGAAGCCTGTATCCGGTTACCTTGCCTTCGGTTGATGCTGAAATCACTGCCAAAGTCGAGCTGGTGATGCGCGCCGACAAGGCGGCGCGTGCCTACGACTCTCGCATCCAGGAAGTCCGAGCCAGCTACGGCGATGAACTGAGAAATATTCTGGTCATCGGCTCCGACGGAACTTTCGCGGAGGATGCTCAGCCGCTGGCCCGCATGAATGTTTCCTGCATCGCCAAGACCGACGGGAACTCGGCGCGCGGCAGCGCAGGAGGCGGCGGACGCGTGGCGCTCGACTTCTTTTTCGGCGAGAAGAATCCGGAATTCTTTGCGAAGGAAGCGGCGCGACAGGCGATTCTGCAATTGGACGCGTGGGAAGCTCCCGCCGGCGAGATGGAAGTCGTTCTTGGTCCCGGATGGCCCGGAGTGCTGCTGCATGAGGCCGTGGGTCACGGCCTTGAAGCCGATTTCAACCGCAAGAAGACCTCGGCATTTGCTGGGTTGGTCGGCAAGCGCGTTGCCAGCGAAAAATGCACCGTGGTCGACAACGGGACTATGCCCTGGCGCCGCGGTTCGCTCAACGTCGACGATGAAGGGGAGCCCACACAGGAAACTGTTCTCATCGAGAAAGGAATCCTCAAGGGCTATCTCAGCGACAAGCTGTCTGCGCGTCTGATGGGTATTGCCGACACCGGCAACGGACGCCGTGAAAGTTACGAGCACATCCCTATGCCGCGCATGACCAACACCTATATGCTCGCAGGGCAGGACAATCCCGAAGACATTATTCGGTCCGTGAAACGCGGCGTTTATGCGGTGAACTTTGGCGGCGGCCAAGTCGACATTACGAATGGCAAATTCGTCTTTTCGGCGTCGGAAGCCTACATGATCGAAGACGGCCAGATCACTGCTCCCATCAAGGGCGCAACATTGATCGGTAATGGTCCCGATGTGCTGACTCGCGTTTCCATGGTGGGGAACGATCTGAAACTTGATGAAGGCGTCGGCACTTGCGGCAAGGACGGGCAGGCCGTGCCCGTGGGCGTCGGCATCCCGACCATCAAGGTGGATCGCCTGACCGTCGGCGGCACTGCAAAGAAAGACCCCGGCGGATTCATGCAATAGCGTTCTTGTTCACCACAGAGAGACAGAAAAATTCTTAGCTCGATTTTGGCTGTGTTTGATGTTCTCCGTGACTTCGTGTCTCCGTGGTAAAAGCTTTTTCTTATGCCACAAACTCAGCTCGAAACCCGCACCCCGAAACTCGAAACTGACCTCCGCGAAATCGCGCAGCAAATTGTGCGCGGCGCCATGAACGGAGGCGCTACCGCCGCCGAATGCGTCGTGCGCGAAGGGGACGAATTTTCCACGCTGGTTCGCCTCGGCCAGGTTGAAACCCTGAAAGAATCCGGTTCAAAGTCCATCGGCGTGCGCGTTTTCTTCGGCAAGCGTGCCGCCAGTACCTATTCCAGCGACTTTTCCCGCGAGGGACTTGACCGCATGGTAAGTTCGGCCCTGACGCTGGCGAAGATCACGTCCGAAGATCCCTTTAGCGGCATTCCCGAGGCTTCGCAACTGGGTCAGCTTTCCGGCGATCTCGACCTCTACCACGAGGACGTTTACTCGCTTCCTGGACCTGATCGCATTGACTACGCCCGGCGAGCAGAAAAAGCCGCGCTCGATTTCGATCCCCGCATCAAGAACTCCGACGGAGGATCCTTCGATGCCGCCACGGGTCACAAAGTTCTGGCCAACTCTCACGGCTTCGTCGGCGAATTCCGCCGGTCGTATTGCTCGGTGGCGGCGGTTCCGATCGCCCAGAATGATGACGGGGCGATGCAGCGTGACTACTGGTTCTCGGTCGCGCGCACATTGAAGAAGCTGGATGCGCCGGAGCAGGTCGGGAAGATTGCCGCCGAGCGCACTTTGCGCCGCCTCGGTGCACGCAAAGCGAAGACCGCGGAGGTTCCGGTCATTTTCGATCCGATGGTCGCGACCTCGATTCTCGAACACATCTTTGAGGGAGTGAACGGCGATTCCGTCTATCGCGGGGCCTCATTCCTTGCCGGAAAGCTGGGGCAGAAAATCGCAGGAGAGAACGTGAATGTCATTGACGACGGCACGATGACCGGCGGATTCGGCACCAGCCCGTTCGATGGCGAGGGAGTTCCCACGCGACGCACGGTTGTCATCGAGAATGGCGTGCTGAAATCTTATTTGCTGAATACCTACACTGCCAAAAAACTTGGTTTGCAGACTACAGGCAACGCTGCGCGTGGGCTGGCGGGGACACCCGGCATCGGTCCCGGTAATTACTTTTTGCAGCCCGGAACGAAGTCCCCAACGGAATTGATTGGCGGCGTCAGGAAAGGACTTTACGTCACCGAGTTCCTCGGCCAGGGCGTGAATCTCGTCACTGGAGACTACTCTCGCGGCGCATCTGGCCTTTGGATCTCGGGTGGCGAATTTGCCTACCCGGTCGAGGAGATCACGGTCGCGGGGAATCTGAAGGAGTTGTTCGTCAATATTTCTGAGATCGCCAACGACTTGGAATTTCGTGGCTCGGTCGCTGCACCTACGATCCGCATTGACGGCCTGACCGTGGGCGGCGAGTAGGCGCAGGAAGCGTGTTCCTGGAGCATTAGACTTCACCCGCCCGAGCGTGGGCATCTGTCTCCGTCACTATTCGTCGCGGCGAGTTTTTCATGTCCTTACTGAATCGTAATTTCCTTCTCATTCCTGCGGTGTTGTTGATGTTTCTAACTCCGGAGCCGGCGAGCAGCACCGATTCCGGCCGCTTCGATGGTCCCGCGGAGTTGCCTCGCGTGACCGCACCCAGCGCGCTCTCCGAGACCCCGGCTCCCGGCAAAACCAAAATCGTGCGAATGGGGGAAGATCTGCAGCAGGCGCTGAACAGCGCCTCTTGTGGCGACACGATCCGCTTGCAATCGGGCGCAGCCTTCGTCGGAGAATTCCACTTTCCTGATAAACACTGCGATGACCAGCACTGGATCATGGTTCGAACCGATGTGCCGGATTCCGAACTTCCCCGGGAAGGAACGCGAACCACGCCCTGCTACGGTGGCGTGGCGTCTCTTCCCGGACGTCCGGAATATCCGTGCCCTGTTCCGAAAAACGTTCTCGCCAGGCTCGTCTTCAATGGAAAAGGCGGCCCCGGCCCCGTACTTTTTGAGTGGGGCGCCAATCATTATCGGCTTCTCGGGATTGAGATCACACGCGACTCGCCGGGCAGTAACGTCGGAGCGCTGGTGTCATTTCGTATTCGCGGCAGGTCACCCGACGGCAAGATGGACTGGAACAGTAAAGGCGATCATATCGTCATCGACCGTGTTTGGATTCACGGAAATGAAAAAGACGAAACCGCTCGCGGTGTACAACTGGGGGGGAGTTCCTACGTGGCCGTCGTCGATTCTTACTTCAACGATCTCAAATGCATTGCCGCTACTGGTGCATGTACAGACGCCCAGGCCATCTCGGGTGGGATCGGCGATCTCCCGATGGGGCCTTACAAGATCGAAAACAATTTCCTGGAAGCGTCGGGCGAAAGCATCCTTTTCGGTGGCGCTGGCGCGACGCAAACGCCCGCCGACATTGAGATTCGTCACAATCACTTTTTTAAGCCGATGCTGTGGAAGCCGGACGAGCCCGGCTTCATGGCAGCAAACAGTGGCAAGCCCTTTATCGTTAAGAATCTGTTTGAGTTAAAAAATGCTCAGCGCGTGCTGTTTGAAGGCAATATTCTGGAGAATACCTGGGGCGGATTTTCGCAAAGCGGATTCGCGATCTTGCTTACTCCCAAGAACCAGAGTCCGAATGTATGCCCGCTTTGCCGCGTCACCGATATTACGATTCGCTACAGCCGGATCAGCCATTGTGCGAGCGGGTTCCAGATCGCCAACGTGCCGTCACCAACCAAGGGACTTTCGACTGCCGGCGAACGCTACAGCATTCACGATATCGTCGTCGACGATATCGATTCTGTGAGATACAGGGGATTTGGTTTCCTTTTCCAAATCCAATCGCAACTGCCACAATTAAAAGACGTGAAGATCGACCACATCACGGGACTGCCGCCAAAGGCACTGTTTGAAATTGGCGTGATTTCGCCAAGCCCCAAGATTGAAAATTTCTCTTTTACCAACAGTCTGGTCAATTCCGGAGAGCGAGAAGTCAGTTCGCCCGGGGGCGGCCCTGCCAATTGTGCTTTCCAACCCGATCGGCAAGGCCCGGCGGGAGTCTTTCAGAGTTGTTTCAGCAACTACGATGTGAGCCACAACGTAATTCTCAACGCACGTGGGAAGTGGCCGTCGGGGAATTTCACCCCCAAGAGTGCTTCCGACGCGGGGTTGCGTGAAGCGCGCTCGGCTGCATCCGCGGATTTCCATTTATGCCGCGAAAGAAATGAGGCGATGGGGTGCAAGAAGCCTTCTCCTTTTTTGCAAGCCGGGGGTGACGGAAGGTCTATCGGCGCTGACATCGATGCGGTTGACGCGGCTACTGCCGGCGTTCAGTAGGCAATCCGTCACTACAGCCAGGAAAGATCTTTGCTCACAAGATATTTACCGATGGGAGTTCTGGTCTTGACCCAGAATTTGAAATCGAAGTAGCGGCGATAGCGAGCGCGCAACTGGTGCAGCCTGGAGTCCTCCGAGGCCGCACGGCTCAGGTTGTATCCCAACTCTTGCAGCGTGCCGCCGATCAGGCCTTCCATGGTGAGAAGTTGGTCAACGGTCAGGGATTCCTTCCATCTCGCGACTGGATTGAATCCCGCAGCCGAATTGGCGCCAAACGAAGTGTTAGGCTCGGCTACCGAACCAATGGCTACCCTCTGGATACGGTCATAGTCGAGTTCCTGGCCTATGAATGTGCTCACGCGGCCCAGCACCAGGCGAGGGTCAGCGACCAGTTGCTCAAAATGGAGCTCACAATAGTCCTGACCCAACGCGCGTCCTTCTTCCCGTCCTCGATTCACAATCCACTCCCAATACAAGGCGGCAACCATCAAATGTTGTTTGCCGTGGCCGGGCAGAGGACGAATCCATTTCTGCTTGTCCAGGGAGAGAGCCACATCCCGTCCATCGCGGATGATGTGAATAATCAGGGCATCCGGGATTGTTTCCTTGATACGAGAGATATAAAGCAGGTGATCGGGCGTGCACTCCGCCCAACGTTGCGCCCCTTGCTTCTCGGCGATCTGCCCCATAAAAATGCGGAGGAAATCGCCTCCGTTCGCGCAATCCGCCAGAATCTTGGCTCTGATTTCGTTCCGGTTGAGCCCGGAAATCGCGAACATCCGAGTATCGAAGCAGGCCTGCAGCATCCGTTCTTTATTGCGCTGCACGCGCAGATCGCCGTAAGCGGCCTCCAGCAGATTGAATGCGTGGGTCTCGCTTCTGAGTACGGCAAATCCGCCCGCTGAAAGCAACATGTGATAAAGCAGAGTCGTCCCGGAACGCGCGCAGCCAAGTACGAACACGGGAGCTCGACTCCGTGACGCTTGGAAAGCCTGCTTCCTGTCGCCATCAGAAACCGACTCCGGCTCCATGCGTTGTACTGAATGCATCGCTGAAACGTGACCTCCCGAAGAAGTCAGTTTTCCACCCCGCTGCGAGGTCGAACGGTCTCTGGTTGTGGAGCGTTGGCGACGACCAACTCCGCCTCAGAAATAGAAGGGGAATTCCGGCACGTCAGCTCGATGTCGTCGGCAAGCCTTCGGGTGTTTTCTTCCGCCTTGATTTCCGGGATGCGCGCCACCATCGACTCACGATCACGCGCGGCGGCGATCATCAACTTCAACAGAGATTCCACATTGCCTGCCTTCCACATTTCCACGCCTGCCGGGCGCGTTCCGTTGTCGCTGGCCAGAACCGGAACCTTCAAAGTCAGCGCCTCCAGGACCGAAGAGCAGACGCCGTCGGTCATGGGAATCCGAATATAGGCGAGCGACCGGCACATCAAGGTCAGAAACAGGTCATGAGGAACCGATCCCGTCGTGCAAATGGCATCCTGCAGGTTCTGCCCCCGGAAATAGTCGGCCAGCGGAGGAAGTTCCCGCCGGCTGGTGCCCACAAAGAGAAATCCGATCCGCGGAAATTGCGCGCGAAATCGATGCATCGCTTCCGCCAGTAGATCCAGCATGTAGTGCTCGCGAAAGCAGATGTAGAGAAAGAACGTGGCTTCGTGCTTCTTGCAGAAAGCCTCGATTTCCGGGGGCAATGGCACGGGGGTAAAGTCAACGTAGTGTGCGGAAAAGTGAGGGATCGGCACCACCAGGTCACCGTTGATTCCAGTGGTCAGCAACGAGCGTTTTACGGCCTCGCTGTTGCAATAAATACGATTGGGGACGCGGAACAATAACGAGAATGCCAGATGTCGAAACGAACTTCTTGGAGCCGGAAAGTAGGCCTGCTGATGTCCGCCACAATAGGTCAACAATGCTGGACGTCCCCACAGCCGTGCCATTCCCAACGCAATCAGAGCCAAGACAAAGCCCTTTTTCGTCTCCCCGTTCACACGAACGTGGACCGAGTATCCGCGCCGCACATGTCGCAGTACCTTTCTGCAGTAATCCACCCCATTCTGCACGTCAATGTAGTCAGGACTCTTCACGCGGCGGTTCTCGTTCAGATTCATGACCGGGCAATCCCATCCGCGCGCCTCCAGTTCGCGGCGCAGTCCGACCAGACTCATGGCCCAGCCGCACACCGGCGGGGGCCAGTTCCCGATCTGCAAAATCCGCTTCGGTTGATCCTTTCGATCGCTCATTGTGACTCCGCGGCCGGCGAAGCTTTCCAGCCTTTCTTTGCCAGGAGACAACGATAGAGGCTCTGATATTGATCGCGTACCTCTTCCATGCGGCATTTCTTCATTGCTGATTCTCGCGCCTGATGTCCCATCCGCGCCCGCAGCTCTGGATTGGTTACCAGCTTTTCAATGGCGGACGCAAGAGCGTTCGCATCACCAAGCGGGACAAGAAGGCCGTCAAGCCCGTCGCGAATAAGCTCGGGGTTTCCGCCGACCCCTGTCGCAACAACCGGGACGCCTGCAGCCATTGATTCGAGAATCACGTTCGAGAGACTCTCCGATCGTGAGGGCAGGACGCTGATGTCGAGCGAAGCAAAGACTGCCGGCACGTCCTGGCATTCGCCGAGAAAGTCCACGCGGCCGTCCAGTTGCGGTTCGCGCGCCAGCCGCTCTAAGCTTCCGCGCAGAGGACCGTCGCCCGCCAGCACAAATCTCAAGCCTGAATACCGAACCGCCAACTGTGCAGCCGCGCACAGGAACACATCGTGGTTCTTGCTGGGATCGTTCATGCGCGAAACCATGCCGATTCGCAAAATGCCGGGGGCGCGCGGAATCGCCGATGCGACCGTTTGGAAAGATCGCTCCGGCAAGCCGTTGGGAATCACCTCCAGCTTTGCGCCGGTGAAACCAGCTTTTCGCAGACTATCTGCGGCAGCAAGCGAATTGCAAACGACCTTGTCACACCAGCGCAAGACCGCGAACTGGGCGCGAAACTGGAGTGGGGTCAAAAGATCCCCGAGCTGGCGATGACTTCCGATCACCACAGGAACCCTGGCTATGCGAGCGGCAGGGACTAACATTAGATTCGCGTAGAAATCGAAGGCATGTGCGACCGCCACGCGTTTCCTACGCAAATGACGTGCCAGAGCGATGCGTGCGGCGTGCGATCGCATACGAAATAAGCTACCGCCCGGGGAAAATGTTGCGATGTCCCCGACCTCATCGAGAAATGCGCCATCGCGCTTCAGGCAACCCAGTTGCACAGAAAACTGATTTCTGTCCAAAGCCTTCGCCAAATTGACAAACTGTCTTTCCGTCCCTCCGGTCTCCAGCGAGTTGATCATCAGGAAAATGCTCGCCTGTTCTGGAATCGCTGCTGTCGCTGGATTGGACAGCTCCTGGACTGGCGCGCTCATGCAGGTCCCTCATTGGAGCCGATCGAGTTGATCATCGGGCTCGTGGAAACAACCTCAAGCGGAATCGCTGTCGCAGGCTGGACAGGCTGCGCCTCGAGGAAATTTCGGTGCCACAATTCCAGCACCAGCAGCAGCCACAGCACTCCGGAGTGATCGCGTCGTCCCTGGAAATGCTCATTCAGCACCGAGCGAACGGCCTGGGGACGGAAGTATCCGCGCTGTAACGTTCGAGGCTCGTCAAGAATCCGCAGCAGCCCGTCTTTCAGCTCATGTCTCATCCAGTGCACAAGCGGGAGCGCAAACCCTTGCTTGGGCCGATGCAACAGCGCGGCCGGGATTCCCAAGCGTTCCGCAAGCTTCTTGAGCAGGAACTTGCGCTGGCCATTACGGAATTTATATTTCACAGGCAGGCTCGTCACCCATTCCACAAACTGGTGATCGAGAATCGGCGCGCGCATCTCGAGCGACGTCGCCATGCTCATGCGATCGACCTTGGTCATGATGTCAGCCGTGAGATACGTTTTCGTATCGAGATACAGCAGGCGGCTGAGCTGGTTGTCGGCCGGCGCGTCATCGTAATAGCGCTGAAACTGTGCAAATGGATCGGGATATGTTCGAGCGCTGTCCAAAAATTCGGCGGAGAAAAGGCTGCGCTCCCGGTCGAGGGCAGGAAGAAACGAAAGGCTATCCAGATATCGGTCCCGCGAAGGCAGTGTAATATTCCACGCTAACTTCCGGCCTTTCACATCCGAAGGCAATCGCGGATACACGTAATCACGGTAAATCCGCCCCATCCAATTCGGGATCACTTCAAAATGTCGCCGCTCCAGGTTCACGATGTAACGGTCATAACCCGCAAATAGCTCATCGCCGCCATCTCCTGAAAGCGCCACCGTCACGTGCTGCCGTGCCAGCCGCGACACATGGTAAGTCGGAATCATCGAAGAGTCCCCAAAGGGCTCTTCCATCATTCGCGTGAGTTTCTCCAGGGTCTCTGCGATATCCGGATCGACGATTAACTCATGGTGATCGGTATGAAACCGCTCTGCCACCATGCGGGCATATTCGGCCTCGTTGAAATCCTGCTTCTCGAAGCCGATAGTAAAAGTCTTGACGGAGCTGGAACTGGCGCGTGCCATCAGCGCCACCACGATCGAGGAATCCACTCCACCGCTGAGCAGGGCGCCAAGCGGCACATCGGAGATCAGACGAATCCTCACTGCCTCAGCCAGCTTCTGCTCCATCTCTTCGAGGCAAGCTTCGTCCGAGCCCGGATCGTACGTGCCGTAGGCCGGCAGATTCCAATATTGCCGGACCTTGATCTCTCCGTTCTTGTACTCAGCCAGATGTCCGGAGGGCAATTTAGCAATCTGCTGAAATGCGGAATGGGGATCAGGAATGTATCCAAAATAAAAAAACTGAAGCACTCCTTCGGGATTCACGTCGGCCAAGTGCGGCGCCGCGGCCAGAATCGCCTTGATCTCTGAACCAAAGTAAAGCCGACCCTTGTCGAGCGCATAGTAGAGCGGTTTCTTGCCGATACGATCTCGAGCCAGAAGCAGCGATTGCCGCCGCTCGTCATACAATGCGATAGCGAACATTCCGCGCAACTGCTTGATGCAATCCGCCCCCATCTCTTCGTAGAGATGCACGATCACTTCTGTATCTGTATGCGTGTAGAATTTGTGGCCGCGTTCTTCGAGCCCCTTGCGAAGCTCGCCGAAGTTGTAGATCTCTCCGTTGAAAACGATCCAGATGGTCTTGTCTTCGTTGTGAATCGGCTGATGTCCGCCGGAGAGATCAATAATGCTCAGACGCCGCATGCCCAAGCCCACGCGGCCGCGAGTGTAGATTCCTTCGTCGTCCGGGCCGCGGTGCACGATCGTGCGGCACATCTGCTGCACCGTGGAAGCTTCTACTGCTTCGCCTTCCCGGCCCAGCATTCCAGCTATCCCGCACACGAGGGCACCTCGGTCACATTCTCGCCAGCGGCTTGAGAAATTCTCACCGCGGGCTTGCGTCCGCGCACGGAAACCGGCGCTTCCGCCACATGCAAATCTTCGATCCCGCAGCTCTCGAACCAGCGGAATACTTCTTCGTAGGTGTGCTTCGATTGGTACCACGGCGAGTACCAGTCAAACGTATCCAGCACACGCCAGCGCGCATCCTTGTCGAATGACATCGGAATCACATAACGCACCGCGCCACTCACCGGCCTTCCCACCAGCGGAATTTTGCGCATCACTTGGTGAAAGCCATAGAGCGGGATGGTTCCATAGCAAA
>Ga0070732_10001041_pt1 | contig 15632 bp, 17 predicted proteins | sample Coa_R1_5_FD_66449 | JGI IMG/M metagenome (GOLD analysis project Ga0070732, IMG submission 66449) | Surface soil microbial communities from Centralia Pennsylvania, which are recovering from an underground coalmine fire - Coalmine... | ecosystem: Environmental > Terrestrial > Soil > Unclassified ...
TTATCGCCCTTTTTCGTGATTCCCAATTTGACCAACTTCAGTCTTCCGTTTTCCTCCACTGCTAGATCAGGGCTCGCGGACAGACGCACGTTGCTGTGCGTATAGTAGATCCTCGGACGCGGGACTATTTTTCTTTTCCTATGCCCGTAGATTTCCATATAGCTCCGAATTGCGCGAAGGTTGTTTTTCAGCCCTGCGCGGGCCTGGTTAGACGCGGTTCCCTCCAACTTTTTCTCCAGACCGTGGATTTCTTGTTTCAAGTATTCTCGGTCATTCCCTTTGGCATGGTAGAGCCGAATGATGCGGATTGCTCGCGCATAGTAGAGAACAATAACCTGCGCTTCAGTCGATTTCGGTTTGAGAATGTTACGAACAATTGTGGCCTTCTTGCTCGGTCCTGCTAGTACGAATTCCGCGAATCCTTTCGCGGACAAGGGAATCGTTTTCATGAAACTACCTCGCAACTGCCCCCAACCCACCGAAACAGTGAAATCACTTGCTTTTCGTCCGGTCCGTGCCTCGCTTATCTACTTCGCAGCCCAGACTCTCCAAGCATTGCGATGGATAGATTGTTAACGCAGGAAGGCTTCTAATCGAGCCTTTCTGCTTTCCCAGTCCGGCATCACCATGCTGAGTAAGTTGCGCCATTCCTTTCCGTGATCTGGGTAGAAAGCGTGCGCAAGTTCGTGGCTAATCACATAGTCAATCAGTGTTGGATTAGCGCGCACCAAGTCTACGTTGAGTACAATGCGGCCAGCGGGAGTATAACTTCCCCAGCGTTTCGACATCTTACGCACGACTAGTGAAGGCTTATGTAAACCTTTACGGATGAACGGTGGCGCCATGAGATTAAGGCGTTCATTGAATACGTTCCGTGCTGTGAGTGCGTAAAACTCCGTAATGACTTGTCGGCAGTGGGCTTGATCATCAACTCGCTCCGCCAGTAGATTCATCCGCGTGCCTTCGACCCGTACTTGAGGCTCGTCGCCTTTATGAATTGACAATCTGTATTGCCTGCCTAGAAGCAGGTGGGTTTCCCCAGACACAAAATGGCGTTCAGGCGTAATTAAGGGTCGATCAAGCACGCGATCAATTTTTCGGAAGATCCACGCGCATTTGCGCTTCACACGTTTCTGGATCTCGCTGACAGCTTCGCCGCCCGGAGCAATAACGACCACGTCTCCCGAGGGCCGTACTTCTATCCGGAGCACACGCCGTTCTGTTCTGCGCAAGTCTGCAATGGTCTGCCTCGTTCCCCATTTAATTTCAATCTTCTCTGTAACCGTGGGAGACATAGAAGTATTCATTGCGCTAATCTCACTCGAGCCGATGCGAGGACATCATCGACGACGGCATCCAATACAGTAGGATCAATCACAAGATCACGTTTTCCACGTAGCTCCTCAAAAAGAAAATCGTCGAAGTCATTCCTTATCTGGTTTTCGACATCACGATCATTTTGCCAACCAACCTTCCGACGACGCTGGATGATCTTGCTCATCTCGATTGCGACTTCCGCAGCAAGCTCGGAATCGCCAACTCCAGCCTTTTCCAAATTACGCTTGGCTATCCCCCAAAATGCTTTCGCGTGTCCGTCTCCACGAAGGCGAGCAGGCGTCGGATCAGAATCATCCTGGCGATTTTGAACCTTTTCCCGGAGTTCTCTGACGGTAGATAGGTACACCAGATCATTAATGCGCCCTTGATGAAACTTGGCTATGGTGTCGCGAATCAGTTTCGAGAACTTCTCAAAGAAAGTGGGATCTTCGTCCCATTTTTCTTCGATTGAGCGAGTCAACTGGTGCGCGATTGTGTCGGCAAGGGAGGCGTCGCTTTCTGCCTTCTCGGTCCTGCGCGACTCGATCGAAATATCATCGAAGATGTTTAATGGTTCAATCAATTTAACGACCTCGCGAGCGACTACATGCCGGTCGAGCAATTGGCGGACTCGCTTCTCGTACTCTCGCCAATCGACGCGTTCCGCGTAGCGGAGGCTAACCGAAGCTCGCAAAGAAGTGAATCGGCCAAGATCATCCCTCCATCGCTTCAGCAATTCTGGTTTTGTGTCCTCGACGAAGCTCGGAGACGCAAGCGCAACCATGAAGGCCCGAGAAAACTCACTGAGGCGGCGATAAAACTCCGCTCGAACTTCCTCATCAGCCAAAAGCCTCGCGTATGCCTCGGCATCGAAGACGTTTGAGATCGATTTGAATACATCCAAAAGCGCAGCATGTGCGCCCGGTACTCTGTTCGCCTCGTCACGAATGCCCACGAGAGTCTGAGCGATATCCTCTTCACTGAACCCTTGGAGTGCGTCATAGCTCGCGAGCGCTTCCCCAAGGTTTTTCAGCAACCCGGCATAGTCGATGATGTAGCCAAACGGTTTTTCTGGCGCTCCTTCCTCATCGAAAACACGGTTAACACGTGCCACTGCTTGCAGAAGCCCATGTTCCTTTAATCTTCGCGCAATATAGAGAACAGTATTTCGAGGCGCATCAAAGCCTGTGAGTAGTTTGTCTACGACTATGACGATGTCCGGTTCACCCGGTCCTTTGAATCGTTCGATAATGGTTTTGTTGTAGGATTCTTCCCCGCCATACCGTTCCATCATCTTGCGCCAGAAGCTACGCACAACATCATCGTCAGCTTCATCCACTTCATCGTCACTTTCTCGCATTTCAGGCGGAGAAATGACAACTTCAGTCGATACCACTCCGAAGGTGTCGAAAAGTTTCTTAAGTTGAATCGCTGCGCGCTTGGACGAAGCCGCAAGTTGTCCCTTTAGACCAGTCCCCTTAAAGTTCGCGGAGAAGTGCTGACCTACATCGAACGCAATGGCCTGAAGACGAGATTCGATGCCCTCAAGCTCACGAGCGCGACTCATCTTGCGCTTTAGATCGGCGCGTTGATCGTCGGATAGGTTACGTGTATGCACCTCGAACCAACGGTCAATTTGCCCCTCGTCTACATCAGTGGGGACCTCTCGTCCCTCATAGAGTAGCGGGACCACGGCCTTGTCAGCGACCGCATCGCGCATCGAATAGGATGGCCGGACAAGATCGCCGAACTTCGCGAAGGTGCTCTTTTCCTTTTTTGCAATCGGCGTGCCTGTGAAGGCGATGAAGCAGGCGTTCGGTAGAACTTCACGCATTCGAGTGTGGAGGCTATCCAGATTGCCGTATTGGCTGCGATGGCTTTCATCAACTAAAACGAAAATGTCCGGAGACGTGTCGATGACGCGTCGTTTATTCAGCCCTGCCCGGAATTTGTGAATAAGGGTCGTCACAACCGGAGTCTTGTCTTCGATCAACGACAATAGATGTTCGCCGGTTGCAGCCCGCTTGGGCTCGTGCCCCGTTGCGCGAAAGGTTTTGGAGATTTGATCGTCGAGATCGGTCCTATCGGTCACGATCACTATTCGCGCGAGTGGATTTTTCGTGACAATCGCCTTTGCGAGCATCACCATGGTCAAGCTCTTGCCTGAACCTTGGGTGTGCCAGACAACGCCACCCTTGCGTTTTCCGTTCGGGTCCCGTTCCGCTGTCCGCTTCAAGAGTGACTCGACGGTCGCGACCTGCTGATAGCGTGCGACCTTTTTCTGCGGACCATCAAACAGCATGTAGCGGCGCACAAGACGAATGAATCGTTCGGGCCGGCAAAGACCGACAATTGTTTCATCCAGTGCCGTAACAAGCCGAGGATCTTTCATCAACTCGGTGTGCCGCTTCATGAAACGTCCGAAATCGATAGCTATCCGCTTGCCTTCAATCGCGTCTAGTGGCCGATTAACGACGCTCGAAGCGAAGTCCGCCGTATCTTCGCGTTCCTTCCAAACACTCCAGAGCTTGCGGGGCGTGCCAACCGTCCCGAAAAGAGGATTGTGGCTGTTTGCGGCCAGAAGAAGCTGGGCAGAATAGAACAGTGCTGGCACGCCTTCCCCGGCCTTCTGGTTGCGAATTTGCTGGCTGACTCCCTGGTCCGAAGAAATGTGGGATGCCTTCACCTCTATTACACCCAGAGGAACCCCATTTACGAAAAGCACCAGATCCACGCGAATAGTCGGGCCACCCGCCTCGCTTACTGTAAATTCGCTCGTTACCTGAAAGGTGTTGGCCCGCCAGTCTCCCCAATCGATAAACTTAAACGGCCACTCGCGCGAAGTCGCGCCAATGGTCTGCGGGAGCGCGATACCAAGCTCCAGGTCATCGGTCATCCGCTCGTTCGCCCGCACAACCCCTTCAGGGATACGGTCGGTCAACCTACGCACAGCGGCATCGATATTTGGTTCGGAAAAGGGATACACACGCCCATCAAGATGGATGCGATTGATTCGCTCGAGATCGGCCCGAAGCTGAGTTTCAAGGAATGGCAGCGTTCGTCGCCCATCCCGCCATTGATCCGCTTCGGAGCGCGTTACATAGTGCCAGCCACAATTAATGAGCGTATGAAGCGCCTGAAGCTGCGCCCCACCCGCCTCTGAAGTGCTGAACTCAGGTGATAGGTTCATAACTTGCCCAAGACTTTCTGGTACTCCTGCTAGCTTGTTCAATGCGCCGTCAACCGTTCGGTGATCAAAGGTAATGCTGCATCATCGCTCCTACCGGTTGTCATTGAAACGAAGGCATCAAAACACTCATTCAACTGCCATTCGCCCGTCAGTAATTTCTGCATCAGCCCACGTTTTTGGGCGCGAAGGCCATCCAGTTTGACCAACTCCGGTTGAGTGGCGTCTAGAGCCGTCGAAAGTTGCCCCGCGAATTTAGATTGACAATTCAGATCGCGAGGACAAGGTACGGGCGTCGCGCTTACCAAATCCCAATCTGCACGTGGCATTCGGGAGCCACTCTGCTTTGTGGCTGAGGCATTAAACTCCGGTGTTTGCACGAGATAAAAGAGCAGCGCCGGATCGAGCTTTTCTGATCTTGCGCGTAGTACCCAAATCTCCGTCGAACACATACCGTCAAAATCCGGTCGCGCAAACTTGCGAAGATACGGCCGAAGTTTTCCGAACAGTGTGTCGCCGACCGCAAATCTGGACCTGAGCGCAGAATCGCCATCCACCTTTTCACTCCCGAGTATGCGTCCCGTTTCCGACTCGATATTTTCGAGCTCAATGCTTCTATCCGGTTTAATTCCTCCGGGCTGAATCCGGTCAGAAACCAAGTCAGCAAGCTCGCCGAGCTCTAACCGCTCATTGTGGAATGCAGCGGCGTACCGAGCGAGTAACCCGCGATAGCGCCGCATTTTTGCGACGACAAGCTGTTCGGTCTTGTCAATCGCATCATCCCAAGCGTCCAGCACTGCTACGATCCGCCGTTGCTGAGGAATAGGAGGAATGTCGAACTCCCACCTCATCCATTCGTGAAGGCGGAACACCAGTTTCTCAACGTGGACACCAATGCTGGAATGAAAGCACGTCTGCTGAAAATAGACGGAGTGTGACAGAGCATTCAGAAAGCGAGGATCAAGAGCATCGGAGGTGTGAAACGCGGTGTATTCATTTGACACGATCGAGCGATTAAGGCTTGCCGGCACCACACCGCAGGCTCCATGCGAGATCTGCCGGTTTGAAATCAGGAAATCGCCAGTCTCCACATAGAATTGCGTCTTAGTCCTGATTTGATTGCCGCGAAGGATTTCGCGAGCGACGATACCACCACGGCTTCGCTTGGCCGTGATCAGTTGATATGATTCGGTGTCCGAGAGGATCGCCGGACGTTCTACCTTGTGAAGCAACTTCCGGAGCGGCAAACGCGACCAGCCCTCCGGCGTGTTGCCGAGCCTGGGAATCCCGGGCTGAACACTCGGTGGGTACGCGCTGGCGTTTTCAGTAGGGACTGTTGAGGGTCGACTCACGCTGCACCCCATTCCGTAGCCTGCATTCGGGTCTTAAACATTGATCCCTAGCTCCTTTAAGTAAAAATTCATCTTTTCCCGAGTTTGGGCGAGCTGAGCCTCGAGGTTGCGAATTTCATTCTGCACAGCCTGAAGGTCGACCATTGGCTCGGGTTCGAACGTGTCGACATAACGTGGAATATTTAGGTTGAAACCGTTGGCTTCGATTGCCTCAAAGCTAGCCCTGCTCGAATAGCGCTCCCGCTCTACCCGCCCTCGATAAGTGTCTATGATCTTTCTTACATCGTCGTCGCGTAGAAGGTTCAGTTTCTTGCTCGCCTCGAAGTCACGGCTAGCATCGATAAAGAGAATGTCCCGCTCATGCGACCGTAAGCCGCCTGCCTCGCGCGCCTTGTCAAAGACCATGATGCAGACGGGAATGCCAGTTGTGGGGAAAAGTTGGGCGGGAAGACCTACGACTGCATCTAGCACGTTGTCCCGAATCAGTCGCTCTCGGATTTTTCCTTCCGCTCCCGACCGGAACAGAACGCCATGAGGTGCGACTACCGCCATGCGTCCGGTCGTCGGCCGCGTGATGGCAAGCATGTGAAGGATGAAGGCATAGTCTCCCCGACTTTTGGGCGGCATATGCGGCGTGAAACGCTTATAAGGATCCGCTTTTGTGTCTTCATCCCACCACTTGTCAAGGCTAAAAGGGGGATTTGCGACCACCACATCGAAGCGCATCAGATGATCGCTTTCGATTAGCGTAGGCGAGTTAAGACTGTCGCACCAGTCGATCCGAGCCCCATCCTGTTTATGCAATAGCAAATTGAGTCGTGCGAGGGAGCGAGTCTGACCGTTCGATTCCTGACCGAAGAGCTGAAAGTTGCCGTCACCAACTTCTTCACCCGCGCGCAAGAGTAGTGAGCCTGAACCGCAAGCAGGGTCGCAAATCCGGTTCCCAGACTTGGGATGTGCGAGCTTGGCGACAACTTCCGAGACTTTGCGGGGCGTGAAGAACTCTCCCGCCTTCTTCCCGGCATCCGTGGCGAAACGTTCAATGAGGAAGATGTAGGCGTCGCCCAAGATGTCTTCAGAGGTGTCGGAGAGATCTAGACCGGGCTTGGCGAAATCCTCCAGCAGCGTTTTCAGCCTTCGGTTGCGATCTTTTGTTTGACCGAGGTTAGTCTCCGAATTGAAATCAATAGCGCGGAACAGGCCACCGAGTTTGCCCTCGTTGGCCTTTTCAATTGCGTCGAGAACAATATTGATGAGTTCGCCGATGTTGTCACGGGTGCGTCGCTCATAAAGGCTGTAGAAGTCGCCAAGGAATATTTCTTCGATAGCGTTCGTTTTGGAATTCTTCAGCTCGACTGTGGGCAGCTTGAAACGCTCGCGATCAAGCCGACGTTGGATGCGCAGCTCGTCGCCACCAAATTCACGCCGGAATTCTTCGACGTGCTTGCGCCGAACATCGCTTATGTACTTCAGAAAAAGTGCCGTCAGAACATAGTCCTTGTACTGGGTGGCATCGACCGCGCCACGAAAAGTGTCGCAGGCTCGCCAAACTGCCGAAAGAATGTCATCTTGCCGAAGGACGGTCATTGTTGATGCTCCTTGTGAACTTGTTTCATGTTTGCCGCTCGAATCGCGCGTGCAATAGCCTCGCGGCCAAGAATGGAATTGAGGTGAGTTAGCTTCTTCAGGAGGTGGTCTTCTTCCTCGAGCGAGACTGCTAGTCCCGCGATCAGACTTTGAGCTTCCAATGGTGGAAGCAGAATCGCCATGCTTTCTAAGGCGTTCTTCGGTAAACGTGATAGGCGACTCCCTTGCTTCGCCCCTGCAAGTTGGGCTTGAGTGGTGGGGAGCATGAGAAACGAGGCCAGATACTGGGGATTCACCTTCGCGGTATTTGGGCGAACAAGGTAGAGGTCTAGCGACACGAAGGCATCGAAGACTGCTTCGCTCGCGATGGAAACATCCGTTGTGGCGCCCCGCGCACCAACAAGCAAGTCTCCTTCTTGGATCACAAGCGCCCTCGCCACGTCAGGAGCTACCCCCCTGCCTAACACGGGGAACCGGCCAGCTTTGAGGTCGGATAGGTCGGACAGTCGCACAACCTTGGCGCAGCCGTCTGGTACTTCGCGGAATGCTACCCCCGTGAAAACTTCCGCAATGTTTCTTAATTCGAGCACGACTCATATTTACAAATAATGCATTTGTTGGTCAACAAAATTCGAGTCGATCTCTAACTTTTTTATTTTTGCCAAATGAATATATGCACGCACGCTAGCTTGCACGAATGCATGTGTCGTGGTTTAATGCATGGTGTCGTCGAGCAGGAAGGATCCATGGAATCAATGGAGCAACAATTAGCGGTTCAACGCACGAAGTATCTTGCCGAACTTCAGCAGACCGAGGCTGCGGCCAAACAACTTAGAACCAAAGCAGAAGAGCTACGCCGGAAACTTGGCGCGATAGACACACTGCTTGGAGATGCTGAGACCAGCGCCAGTGAGTTTCCTACCGAAGCTGAACCCTCAGGAACGGATGTGAGTGACGGGGTTTTTACTCCGGTTCAGGCTTACTGGAAACCGATTTTGCAATCCCTAGTTGAAATGGGAGGTCGCGGCAGGAGGGAGAAGGTGATGGACGCCGTAGGGCAGAAGATGAGCGGGGTTCTCACTCCGGCAGACTACGGTACTTTGTCAGACTCGAACGTGATTCGTTGGCGAAATCGGGTGGCGTGGCAGGCCAGCAACATGCGTGCGCGAGGGTTCATCAAGAAAAGTTCCACGCGCGGCCTGTGGGAGATCACGGACGAAGGGCGCAAGTGGCTCGACGACAAAAACGCTTGACGCCTGGCGAACGTGCTTAAGGAGGGTGGGGTTACCCATCCTCCTTTTTTGTTGCGTCACAAAGCGATCCGGATGCGGCAACTGAGAGTTGGCGCGACTTCGGCTTTCGGAACAGAGTCTCAGAAAAGTCTAGTCTCGCATTGTCGAGTGCTAAAATGCTGGGCTTTTGGGTATTCGATTCCCAAAACCGTAGTTCGCTATCAATACAACAACCCGATAGGAGGTGTGAACATTGAGGAGCGCACTTTATTACCCGCACACCACAATCAGAAGCGATCACCTGCTGAAAACATCGCTGTTGCTATGGGATAGCGTGCACGTGATCGTTCCGTGGCCGCACTACACGCCACACCATCGCAGTAAAGAAGCAGCTGAGGCGTTTTCACTTATCGGGAAATGTCACTTCCCAACGGATGCCGAAAAAGAACATGCCCATAAATTGGTGGAGGATTTCGTCACACGCCCGCTTCCGGCTGCATTCTCGTATTCCCTCGATCGGAATGCTCATGATCACTATGACATCTATCCCGAGAAGTTTCTTTACAAGACTGTCGAGATGCTTCGAGAGCGTGGGATGTCTGTTCAGGCCGGACGGCGAAACATGCGTTCATCTGCGGCCACAGGGCTAGCGGTGATGAATATCGTCGCCGATTGTTGTGCCGGAAAGACTCTCGCTCGCGTTACCGACGAAGGAACAGCGTACGCTAGTCTTGCCGGACTGCTTATTGAACCTGATGCGACAGTCGCAGTCAATGAGGCTCGGGAAACATTGGTTCCCATATTGATTCGGGCAATCGATGTTAAGAAGTTCTCTCTTAAGCGACTCATCGATTTTCGAAAGAGGGAGGTCTCGTCTGCGGATGGTTCTCAGTTGCGTGCATTGCGTCACAAGTTGTTAGACAAGATCGAGGGGCAAGCAAAACAAATGGCAACACTTGGGCCAGGACTCGCTCGTAAGACGATGCAAGATGAATTCGAGGCCGACATGAAGGATGATTACCGGGACCTGAGAGATGCATTAAAGGCGAAGGCTACTGAGACACTTGCGACGAAGGAGTTCCTTACAGCAGCGATCAGTGGCGTTGGTTCAATTGCAACTTCCTGCGCGGTTCCGGTGTTCCCCCTCGCTGCTCCGGCATCTGGTGTGCAGGGCGCCATATCCGTCGGAGGGTTGCTGGCGCTGAAGAGCAAATGGGTACAGGAGCGCCGAAAGCTGTTGAAAGAACATCCAACCGCATACATTTACGAAGCAGTTGGAGGCTTACGACTATGACGACGCGATCGCGACAGCTGTCGGCCCAGCTCCGGAATTTGCGCTGACACGAACACCCGCCGAAAACAAATTGGAGGGTGTTCGCGTCTGCCAACCCGCATTCGGCGCCGCACGAATGTCCGATTGCGGTCGTTCTGCCAACCCGCGCTCGGCGCCGCACGAATGTCCGATTGCGGTCGTTCTAGCAAAACTCTGCATTTTTGAACTGAGGCTTCCCGCAAAAAGTGGTTATTGAGTCTCGTCATCAGGAGGGGACAAAATTGTCGTCCCATCCTCATCGGATTCTCTTGGCTGCGCTGACCCGTACAACGGAGAATGCAAAAGCACTCCAAGCAACGAGGCTTGGGCATCATCGCCCAGCTTCCCTACCGCCGTTTGCAAAATTTCCATTTTTTCCTCCGTTCTTGGATTTCCTGCTGCGGCTTGCGTGATTTGCGGCAATCCGAGCTTCCGCCTCACCGCGTTTACGTGCCGAGCGAAAATCCTGCTTTGCACCGTGCCTGTCCCGAACGCTATCGAAAGCAACACGCAGATAGAGTGTGTTTCGATTGGTGTCAGTGTATTCGCCGCTGCTTCCGCCAATCTCTGCAACATTCCCTCCTCGTTGTTAGTCGTCGCTTGATTCTTTCTTAGCCTGATGTACTCCATATCGTCCTCCTACTTCGAAACTACGGAGGACAGCTCCAGATCGGCTAAACGGGTGCTCTGAAGCGTTCTCTTTGAAACCACGTTCCGTAAGTGCATCATTCTCACCTACATCGCTTCACGATATTTTTTCGCTTTACTTCTCGGAGAGAGCAGCTATGGTTACCGATTCGCCAGCACGGCGAACGGAGGAGAAGAAATGACGTTAGATCAGCTCATCGAACAAGTTCGCGTGGAGCGCACGAAGGCGGCGGTCCAGCTTAGTACGCTTGATGCCGCCTTAGCCGCACTTACAAAAGCGACAGCCATGACAGCTCCGGCTCCTGGGGGTCGGAAAGGTCGCGTATGGACTCCAGAACAACGAGCGCAACTCAGCGCCATAATGAAGAAGAGGTTCGCGGCGACGAAGAAGAGCCTGCGCTAAGTTCGGCTCTTCGCGAGGCACTACCTGATTTTCAAATTGTGCTCGTAGCTTGGAAACAACACAGCAGCAGTGAGCGAGGCGGGCCGCTGTCATTCACTTCGGCGGTCCCGCCCTTAACCTACCGGGCAGGAAATCAGATATGGAACAACCGACAGTACCGAGCCTGCGAGAGATGGTTGGCACGCTAATCGTCGCGCGTATCCCGGCTCTCGACAAAGAAAATAACGTATTCGTGTGGCTGTATAGGGTAGAGATGGGCGGGATTTGGATCGAGAGCAAGACTTTCAACGAAGAGATGCTGGAGAAATACGACGTTCTGGCTTCCATGACCACTCTGGTCCTCTTCATTCCATTCAGCGGAATTGAATACATCATTGCGTCGGTGGAAAGCGTTACATTGTCGGAGACGGCGCTGGGACTGAGCGACTAAGGAGAACACGCTGGAATGCAGACCGATCAATCGAAACAAGCGCGGGCTTGTCGAAAACGCGCAGACACCACGCTGATCTTTGACCCGGCACAGAAGGTACCCGGCGCTGTCCTAGATGCAATCCTAGAGGAGTGGCTCGTGCCGTGCCTTGTCGAGCAATTTCTGCGAGAGCGCGGCATTACAATGCAATCCCTGTTTGCGCAATATCGAGCCCTTTAGTAGGGAGGACGTCCGCAGCGAGTGGGGGCGACGCCATAGCTGCCCCGCCATCGGGTTGGTGGGTCTGTTTCGGAGCCGGAGATTTTCGTCGAACACGACCCGCGTCGAGCGTTAGGCCGGTGACAGTGATCGTGCTAAAGCCGTATTGCTGCATGAATGCATCCAATGTTCCCGACTGCAATACGGCAGAATCGCCCCCAGTTCCCAGCTCAAAATCCAGCGCAACCTTCAACCGACGAGGTTCGGCTGCGGGGCTCAGTGTGATCTTTCTTATCAGCTTGCGCAGGGCTTGTTTCGTAAGAAGAGGAGAACTGGCTAAGACTGAAGGGAGGTCACGCAGCCTACCCAAGAGGTACCCTCGAAGTTCATTGCAAGGGAATGGGAGAGTTGTGGTTGGCTGGGCTACCTGAGTCAATTGGTTCTCGATCTCTCCAATGCGCGCTTCGGCTGTCTGCAATCGAACGCGCAGCGTGGTCGAAGAGTTTAGCCCCATTTCCGCAATGACGTCAGAAATGTTCCGGGTTTCCTCTTTCAGCTGCGCCAATTCTTTCCTCAACTCAGGCGCGTTAACGGCGTGCTTGCGCGCCGCTGATAGCAGCGCAGCTACGTGATCCTGAACCTTCTCTTGAATCGAATTCACCACTTCTTCCAAAAGACTCCCATTAGACAGGTCCCCAGTTAACCATGACAAAAGCTGTTCCTCCAGGCTATCCCGACGGATTCTCACGTCATTCGAGCAAGCACCCTTGTACCGATGCCGGCTGCAGCCGTACAAAACCTTCGCGGCATCAGTCGTTCCGTCAACGACATTGATAGGGCCGCCACATGCTCCACAGAACATCAAACCGCTGAAAAGGTATGTATGGCTTCGCTTGGTTCTCCCCAAACCTCCATTTTTTGGGTTCCCAAAGCGCTTTTTTAGTTGGCGCTCCGCCTGGACACTTTTCCAAAGCTCATCAGAAACTATCCGCCAGTCCGGGATTTCGCACCGAACCCATTCGTCTTGGGGTCTCGGACGTGTCACGATTTTTCCGTTTTCATCGCGGTCGCTTTTCGTTTTATTCCAAACATACACGCCGATGTAACGCTCATTCCCGAGGATATGGGCGATGGAGTCAGAGCACCAAGCACGAACGGAATTTCGGCGAGGGGGTCTTGGTGCCGGTATTCCATCGGCGCGTAACAGCTTAGCAACCTTGTCCAGACTGAGCCCGCTCGCATACGACCGAAAAATGCGGCGGATGACATCGGCCTCTTCGGGCACGACTTCTGCAACAACCCCCACAACGAATGGTCTGCCGTAATCGCCCCTACGCGTCGTATCCTCCACCGGTCTGTTTCTGTACCCATAACATCGTCCACCCGCTATGAAGCCCTTCAAAGCGCGGCCCTTCTGACCACGGTGAACTTTGTCCGCAAGGCCCGGAATATACTGCTCATCCATCATCAGAAAAATGACAAAAAGTTGATAGGCGGACGGTTCGCGGGAATCCAAGCCTTGACTCACTGAGCAGATACCAGCGCCGCGAAACTTGAGGGATTTCAAAATGTTGAGACCTTGCGGCAAGTTGCGAGACAGGCGCGAAGTATCATCGATCAGAATCACGTCGAAGGGCCGTGGGTTCTGCTTCGCTGCTTCGACCAACGTATTGATCGCATCACGGCCCTCGAGGCTAGTCCCTGACACCGCTCGGTCCGCAAGAATATAGTCCTCTTCGACTGCCCATCCCTGCTTCGCCGCATATTCTCTGCATTTACGTATCTGATCTTCGATAGAGCTTTCTCGCTGCATATCACTTGAGTAGCGGGCGTAAATAGCGCACCGCTGGATTTTCTGAACCGCTTGCGTGTTCTTCTGTACTTCTGCTGGTTCTGTCATTGGTCGTGTCCTCGATTTCAAACTACGGAGCCGCGCCGCAAATCGGCTAAGAGAATGGGTTGTCCTCTTCGTCGCCTACGTCCCGCTCGTCGATTTCGGAGTGCACGCTCTCCTGAAACTGGAGCAGGTAGTTGTAACTCACGTGCTCCAGGACACCTTCGAAGATTTCAACGATGTCCATTTCGCCTTCCTCCTTGTTGGACTTCATAAAATCAACCAGGAGTTTCTCTAGTTCCTCTTGCCGCTGTAGGCGCGGATCGTAGGTATCTCCTATCAATTCGCCCTGATTGATGACGACAACGCCACTCCCTTTGTCGGGCCGATGAATCTGTAGTCCGGCCATCTTTACCAGAAGCCGGAGGTCCGCCGCCCGGATGCTTGCTTGCTTCCCGCCGAAGATCGGTTCCTTCAAATATGTGACGTACATCTCAAGTGGCTTCTTCATAGATCCTCCATGGGCCAGAATTGGCCTCTGTCTGCCAATACCAAGGAAGGGGGAGTGTCCTCGAATTTGGTTTGAAACTTTTTGTGATTTAGGTATGCGCATTACGCGCACGCATCTTCGCCGCATGCTCGTATTGGTTGCCTTCGTATGGCAGACTCACTCGGGCCTGTTTGAGCCACTCCTGCCAATACTCATTCGGACGTACCGGGAAACCGACCCTCACCCGCTTGTAGATTGAGTAACGCATGATATTTCTCCTCCACAGGCCAGATTGGCCTCTATCTGCCAATACCAACTGGCGGGGCATTTCCTGAATTTGCCAGTTGATTTTGTTTCTCGGGGGTTGACCCTGGTGAGGGTTCATCCCGGGATAACTTAATCTACGGAGGATTTCGGAAAAACGTCTAAGAGTTAGTAAGTTGCTGAGCAGCGGCGAGATGCGGGAGAATTTCCCGGACGACAACTTCAACGGTGGTCTTGAGGTAGGTCGCTATGTGCGTGGGTGTTGTTCCACCCGTCCGTTCTTGGACGCTGGAAAGCCAGAACAACCAAATGCTTCGGTCATGGCGCAGGTCGCGCATGGAGAATTTGAAGTTATTCTCTCCTGCACGCTCAACTCTGACGTCTTCGAAGACAAGGTTCACCCCGCCAGTATCACTCGCCTCGTAATGTCCGCAAACGTTACGAGAGTCATGCTCCGATAGGTGGATCATGCGAAGATCCTCAGAACCTTGTGCTGGGTTTGTGGTCAGGTCGGTGATCTTCGCAACGTATTCGGTGAACTTGTTCTGGGCCATATGATGGTTGTCCTTTCACTATGTATTACTGAGCCGGAACGGAAATCGGCTAACGATTCCGCTGTTTGCACGGCCCGAACGTGGCCCAGACTTGCTTGACCATAATCGCCAAGGCCACGCTCGGTGCCGCCGCGAGTGCGAGATGACGGATCACAATACTCGCCACTTCGCCCAGAACAAGGCGACGTTGTATTGAAGCTGGCACACCTGCGGGTCCAACTCCCCGAGGTTCTCGTCAGCCGCTGCCTGCGCTACACACTTCAAACAGATCGTCAGGTGCTCGATGTCTTCAGCCAGTGTTGTGACCACAGGCAGACTTGGTCCTTTTAGGTTGGATTTGCGCTCAGGCATTGGCAACCTCCTGCGGGAGTGGACGCAATGGTTCCATCCGGGTGAAGCCGTCTTCCTTGCTGAACTCCGGCGCGTGAGCATCGCAGGAATATAGAGTTTCTCGAAATGGCCCCCCTTCGTCGTCCAACGTCATGAAGACTGCCGTGGTGACAGGTTCGTTGCAGGTTGGTTCGCCTTTCTCGTTGTAATGACATCCGGCTTCGGCGAAGAACTCACAACGCAGTTGGTCTTCGTCCGTGACGAAGTCCGGGTGGGCCGCAACTCGTTCGCGGAAGAACTCCAGGTCGTAGACGCCGGGAACTTCATCCTCCGCGATTGCGAACAGCCGCTTGGCCGCCCGCGCAATTACATCGGGTGCGTATTGCTTTGCCATTTGAAACCTCCATGAACCAAAATTGGTTCTATGTGCCAATACCAACTTGCTGGTTCTTTTTTGAATTTGGCTCAAATAATTTTTCGGCGTACCACGTCAC
>Ga0070732_10001045_pt1 | contig 15566 bp, 13 predicted proteins | sample Coa_R1_5_FD_66449 | JGI IMG/M metagenome (GOLD analysis project Ga0070732, IMG submission 66449) | Surface soil microbial communities from Centralia Pennsylvania, which are recovering from an underground coalmine fire - Coalmine... | ecosystem: Environmental > Terrestrial > Soil > Unclassified ...
GGGGTTCAAAGCGGATGCTGCTTTGAACGCGTTTTCGGCCTGGGCCAGATTTCCCTGGCGACCCAGAATGACTCCGCGATAGAGTTGCGCGTTGCACCGATGCAAATCGTCCTGAGCAACAGCCAGGGCCTGGGCAGAATCCTGCAAGGCTTGATCGAGCTTTCCCATAGCCATCTCCGAGCGGGCCAGCCAGATATAGCAATCCGAACATTTGTTTTGCGTGAGCAGGTTGGCTGCCGTGAAATGGGTGACGGCTGCGATGTAGTCATTTTGCATGGCAGCCTTCTTGCCGGCTTCAAACTCGTCATCGAACTGTGTGGTTGGGTTTTGAGGAGGCGAAGCCAGGGCGGCATTAAGCAGGAACAAGGCGCACAAAGCAATCAACGGCGAGCCGGTTAAACGAAAAGACCAAGAGTTGTCAGCTGGCAATTGATGCATGGCTCCTCGTCAGTGCGTCTTCTTACTGTTCACAGGCGCTTTTGTATGCGTTGCCGGTGGCGGATTTTCCTTGAGCAAGCCATCCAGCAAAGTGCGGAGGGAGTTTTCATCCTCCAGGTTGGGATCAGCGTGCTCGCCGCTCACGGCACGAATGGATCCGGAGCGATCGATCACCACCAACTGCGGAATGCTCAATATTTCATTTCCGGTGCGGCCCAGATAGGTATCTACTGTTGTCTTGCTGGCGTAACCGACGGGATAGCCGAGTTTCAAATAGTTCACCGCAGGCTGTATCAATCGTCCTGCGCTTTCGCCCCTGACGTTGGGCGGATCGAAGACCACACCCAAGGCCTGAAAGCCTCGGGGCGCCAATTCGCTGTTGAGTTTGTTCAGCATTTTGGCAACGCGCAAGCAGTGATCTGATTGGATGAACCAGAAATTCAAGACCACAACCTTGCCCTTCAGACTTGACAGCAGGATGGTCTTGCCGGAAGGATCGGACGGATTGGAGATAAGGAACTCGGGCGATTTATGTGGGGTGACAGAAGGCGGCATGGCGAATGCAGCCGCGACCAAAAGAGGAACCAGCACAGGCACGATGATCTTTGGCATGAACATAATTTTAACGCCGCGAGATTGATCCTCAGACGTCTTTCCACTTTTCCGCAATCTGCTTGATTTCCGCTTCTGCGGCATGAGCAGCATCCATGGGAGCCGCTTCGCCCTTGATCGCTCTGGCAAACATTCTGGGAATCACGAAGGTGTTGAATGCCTCCATGAATGTTGGCGTGGAGAAATTTGGCGCCCCAAGATTCGGTGTCCAGTGCAGCGCATCTTTGAGAGCGTAGTACTTGTCCGGCGGAAACGCCTGCGCATCCTTCTCCAGGCGTACGATCAAATTGGGCACAGTCTTCGGGTAGGCGGGAAAATTGCAACCCAGGCTTTTCTCGTAGATAGTCCTGGAATTGCCGATCATGTCCGCCAGGAATCGCTTGGCCGCGTCCTGATTCGGGGAAAAGTTCCACACCGCCGAACAGTTGGTTACCTGAGGGTATCCGGTAACCCCATAAGAGCCAAGCAAGGGTGGGGCTACCATGATCTTCTTTGCCAGGTCAGGATTTTGCTTTTCTGCCCGCCGCAAGAGACCGATGCCGTTCAAGGTGCAGGAAACCTTTCCTGCGAGCATGGCTTCAACATTCCCTCCCGGGCCCCAGGTAAGCTGATCAGGTGTTCCCGCTTGTTCGTACAGCAGCTTGGCAAAATTCAATGCACCCACGGTCGGGGAAGTCACTTCGATACGGTTCCTGACGTTGATGAGCGGGCCATTGAAGGCGTACAGAAGGGTGTGGGTGGTGATGTTGCCCTCGAGGGTAGGAGTGAAGGCCAGACCGCAGGGGAGGCTTGTCTTTTCCCGCACTTGTTGCCCGCCAACGCGTAGAGTATCGTAGGTGAGTGGACCGGCAGGCATGCGGGATGCCAGCCATGCATCCTCGAAGAAGAGCAGAGGATTAGGAATCCATGAATCAGCAAAGGCAAAGTATTTTTTGGTTTTAAGATTCAGCGTAGAGCGAAGAGCAATCTGGGGAATGGAGCCATAGCCCATAGCCGCAGCGTTGTAGATTTCCCCGTGATCAATCACGTACTGCTGGAATTCCGCTGGAGGCCAGGGAAACATGAGGATGTCGTGCCCTTTGCCCGCCTTGATTTCGGCCTTGGCTTGAGCATAGACGCTTTCTATGGAAAGCTCGTCTACAGTGACGTGGGTATTATGATGCTGTCCCCAATCCCTGGCCATACCTTCAAACCAGGCATCGAACTCCGGGAGAAAGTGGGCCCACTTGGCGATCTTGAGCGTTTTATGGGCGGCGAAAGCACTTTCTGAGAAAGTAAAGAAAGGACCAACAGCAGCAGCGGTGGCTGCCAATCGAAGGAAATTTCTGCGAGAAAATTTCTTTGTTACCCTGGGCATGGTGGATAGAGTTCCCTGACGGGAATGGGCAAAACCCCCCGGAGAGGATTTGCCTCTCCAGGGGACGATCAGAAGTCCACTCTTTCGAGTGGAGCTAGAGTTAATCGGAACCCGCTGCCGTGGTTGCCTGGCTCTGCTGCGAAGCAGAAAACAGCTCGTTAAAGAAAACACCAAAGATCTGCAAGCTGGCGAAGTTCAGGTTGAAACGGAAATCAACCGGCTTGCCATTGGAGAAGCGCACTGAATCCAGGAACGCGTCCGAGGCAATAGCTCCGGACCGAGGATCAGGGATGGCGGGGCAGATGTCCCATACCGCTCCCGGAAAATCGGCAACGCCGGAATTATCCAACTGTCCTTCGCGCGCGCAGCCCTCGCCGTCTGAGAACAGGGGGCCCACCGAACCGGCGGCAGCGCCAAACGGTGTAGCTGGCGAAACGTCCTTGCCTTCCAGGAAGTTCAACTCGTTGCCGGTGGTGATGACGCCGGTGCCGTCCAGGTTCTTGCCGTGCATTTGAAACAACTGATTCATGAACCCGTTGCAAATCGGATCGGGCTGCTCGCTCGTAGCCGGGTTGCCTACCGCATGGTGGGTAAACCAGAAGTAGGTATTGATCCAGATGCCCAGCAGGTCATCGCAGAAGTAGCCGAAGGGAGCGTTGATCACATTGCCAGTTACAGCGCCTACCGGATCATTGTTGTCGCTGCCATCCATAGCATTGCGGTTGCTCGCGAACCTCCAGTCCTGGCGGAGATTCGGCGTAGCAGCGCTGGCTACGGAGAAGCAAGGCGTGCCTGGCGGGGGCGGGGTTGTCAAGCCATCCCCAAAGAGAGATCCGCAAGGCGTGGGGGCCAACTTGCCAGCGAAGGTTCCAGAGGGCAGCGTCTGCTTTAGGGCCGGATAGGCCTCGAAGTTGCTGACGATGTCCTGCAAGGCGAAGGCACGAAGCGTGTTGGCTGGGGCCTCTCCCAACGAAGCCTGGCCGATTGAGATATCCGTGCCAGGGTTCTGTTGAACTCCTTCCAGACCGCCGTTGATGAAGCCAACGTTGCGCAGATAGGTGTTGGTGAAGGCACTTTGACCCTGGAGGAAGCCGATCAGGCTGATGAAATCTGTGGGATTGCCTGATTGATCGTCGATATAGCCGCCTGTCGTAGCCAGGATCCGGAAGTTTCTGCGGACGGTATCCGTTGTGGCACAAGTCGGGTCGGCTACCCAGTTGGCCTGATTGGAATTACGCGCAGGTGGACCGAATTGACGGGAGGTTCCAAAACGGCCCTGAACCTGGGCGGGATCAATCCCGTTGTCGTTGTAGAACTGATCGGTGTAATCGCAAGGAGGCGGATTGAAATTGTCATCCGCGTCCGAACCGGGTGGCGGAGCGTCCTGCTGAGCCACCATCCTGGGGACCCCGATAAAAATGAGTCCCACTAACGCCAAAACGTATGCAAACCGTGAGGCATTCTTCCTTATGCTTTTCATCACTTTAGATCCTCCTCCGGAAATGCCGTCGGGATTTACCCCGGCACCGGAATTGAAAACTGCGTTGTCCACAAAGTTTTCCAACCTGTTCAGCGGGCCGCTGCCGCGGATTTCGGATTGCCAATGGAATCCGGCCGCAGCACACTCCAGATGATGCTTTCGGCGAGGAACTCAGTACGGGCCATTCCCGGACACGCCGACCAAAGCATGAGCGGTTCGTTTCCGAAGCGAATGTTTCCGATATGCTGAGTTTTGTCCGCGTCAATAGCCGGATCCGGATAGGTAAAGCCGATGCCATTACGAACCTTTTCCACGTCCGCAGGCTTGCCGGTCAGGAAAGTCCAGCCCGGCTGGGCCTTGTACATCTGGTGGTGGTGCTTGAGCACGTCTACGGTGTCCTCTTCCGGTTTCAACGTGATCGAGTACATGAAAAGGTCCTTGTTGAGATCAGCAGCGAACAGCTTTTGCAGCTTGGACAGATTGGCCATGACCAGGGGACAGATTTCGTCACACTTGGCATAAAAGAAGTTCAGCGTAACGATCTTGCCCTTGACCAGGTCATCATAGAACCGCACCTGCTTGCCCTCTTGGGTGACCAAGGGGACATTGGGCAAATGCAGTTCCTGTATCCGCCTGCGCGCCTGTTCCGACTCTGTCAGGTTGGCAGAGGCAACAAAGGGTTTGGCGCCGGCGGCTGCGAGTACACCGCCGGCAAGAGGAGCCATTCCTAACAGGCCCAACAACGTTCTTCTTGATACAGTTTTCATGGCTCAATCTCCTTTTCACCATTCCTTTATATGCGCCCTTACGGCACGTTAATGTTGTCTTCTCCTCCCGGCGGCACGACGTGCCATATAGCCATCATGGCGTGGTCTTCGTGCACGACGTTGTGGCAGTGAATGGGATACTTACCCAGCCAGTCACGGAAGCGGAAGAAGAGCTGCGCCCGCTCGTTGGGATGCAACTGCGTGACATCTTTTCGTCCAATATCCGTCGGCACCGTTGGAGCAAGGCGGTTGCGGCTCAGGATCTGATGCTCCTCCAGGTGAATGTGGACGGGATGCGTCCAATCGCCGGTGAGGTTGGTCAAGAGCCACTGCTCCACGCTGTTCTGGCGCACAGCGAAGCGGAAAGTCTCTGTGGACTCGCCACCTGTTCCGCCGTTCCCGTATCCGCAATCCATGAACTGACCGTTGATGGACCACTGGCCGTTCAAGCGATCAAACTTGAAGGTGCGCACGATCCGCGGCTCGGCGGTGGTGCTGGGCAGTGCGTAGAAACTCGGACCCGTAGCTGGATCGACGCTATTGTCGGCCACATGAGGTCCGGTCACACGGAACTGCAGCAACAAGTTTCCTGCTCCCGCGGGCAGAATCGCACCGTTGGTGGTGACGCCCAGATTCTGGCACTCGGTAGTGCCGGTGCTCTGACCGCCATTGGGGAATAACTGGCTATCCACAGCCGTGGGACCCTGGCCGTTGAGCTGGTTCAGGCGGTTCTCCAGGTAGAGCGTCTTGCCGGCAAAGTTGGTGAAGTCAATGATGACATCAACGCGCTCCGCAGGACCGATGCGCACGCTGGTGACCTGGACCGGCTTGGGAATCAGGTTGCCGTCGGTTCCGATCAGGAAGAATGGATTGGTGGTGGGGTTGCCTGATCCGCCGATGTTCCCGGTCAGGAAGAACTCATAGAAACGCGATGGACCGGGATCCAGCAGACGGAAGCGGTAGCGGCGAGGCGAAACCTGAAGGAACGGTTGGATTACGCCATTCACCAGGAACTTGTCGCCCAGGATGCCATCCAGGTTGAACAGATCGAATACCAGCTTGCCGGTGCTAGGGTCATAGACCTTGTCGGCAAAGGCCAAGGGGATATCGAACTGCGGGAAGCTGGGAAGACGAAAGCCCGTGGTCTCATTGCCGGTGTCAAACTGGTTGAACAGGCAGTAGAACCCGAAGAGCCCCTTGTAGGTATTCTGCGAGGTAAAGTCCACGCGGTGATCGTGATACCACAGCGTGCTCAACGACTCGTTAATATCGCCATTGGGCTCGTTGGTGGAGTTGAATCCGGCCAGCACGTTGGGATAGTACTGATCGCAGAAATGCCCAGCGGGATAGAAATCGCAGGGGTTGCCGTCACTCTCTGAAGGATTGTGCGCATTGTGCAGGTGGGTGCTGACCGATGGCATTCCGAAACCGGTGTTATTCACCTGGTTTACGGCTGGCAGCGAGTTGGTGTTGCGGGTCAACTGCGGCGTGCCATAGAAAGCCTGATAGGTAGGGCCAGGGCTCCTGGTACCCGAGCCATCGTCAAATCCCCAAACGGTCTGGGTGGGCAGATCCGGATGCTGGCTGGTAGTGAACTGCTTTTGCGTAAAGTGGTAGAGAGTGCCCGGAACCACCGGAAACCGGCTGGAATCGATGCCGGGCGCCTGGAAGGCGGCCGCGCGTACTTCACCTGCCCCGACATTCGGGCTCAACGTGGGCGTCGGACTCAGGGATGAAACTTTCCTGGCAACCGGCATGATGGGCAGCGCCACGACAAATGGCCGCGTCGGCGGGCTGGCAGTCTGGTTGCCCGGAATGCAGTTTTGCTGCGTTCCCGGGCTGGTGTTGCTTCCTCCGCTGCTTTGGGGCATTACTTGCCCTAGCCCTTGAGCGCGCGCGCTTAGACCGCTCTTGGCTACCAGCATGCCACCCGCAGTCAGCAGCCCCATCTTGAAGAGGTCGCGCCGGCTGGTTAATCCGTGCGCGATCAATTCGCGCCGGTTCTTGGCGGCTTCTTCCATTTCTTTAAAGCGTCGCCTGGAGACCTTTTCTCCAAAAACGTTAAAGTACATAAACATGCCTCCGCTTGGGATTTTCGAAGTTGAGAAATCGTTTAAGTCTGACTGCTGGCTATGTAAGAAAGTCAGTTACCATGCTCGAACCAGACGCTGAGAACGGTCCTTGTTCGTCATGGCGCAAATGGAAGGGTTCCGGAGCCCCACCGACCACGAGATAAAAACATACTCCCGAATACGTGTTCATCAACACAAATCACTTAGCGGAAGATGATTTCAGTTAGCCTTTGTAGCCACGGCAGCAATTTTTGCGGTGGAGGATCTCATGTCTGGCGGTTAGTTTGGTAATAGCTTTTGCAGCTTTTGACTTCTGGCTTAAGACTTCTAGATATAAAACTAGGAAGAGCTCCCGGACTTCAAATACACTATTTGAAGTAAGGAGCCCTCATCCTGAGCCTATCTGTAGGCCCTTTTAATCTTATAGTTTCAAATAGACAAAAGTTGTTAAAACAATTAGCCCCCGTAGGTTTTGGTTAGCATTTCTCGCTATCTTCATGCTCCGTGTGGTTTGTGCGCTCGAACAGTACAGCTTCACGGGGCTCCGAGATAGTCTCAAGCTCTTGCCTGCGGTAGTCTGCGGGACTTAGCTCGAATTTCTTGCGAAAGATCCGGTCAAAACTCGGCACATGATGGTAACCGATTGTATGGCTGATTTCCTTGATCTGCATATCGGTATTCCGAAGGAGCTTTGCCGCCTTTTGCAGCTTTGCTTCCAGAAGAAAATGCCTGAGTTCCATTCCAGTTTCCGCTTTGAACAAATGTCCAAGTCTTGAGCTACTGAGTTTCACCAGGCGTGCCAGATCCTGGATGCTGGCTTGTGGAGTTTCTTCAATTCTCGACAACACTCTACGAATGCGAATATCTTTGGCCGAAACATTGCATCGCGACATAAACGAGGTCTCCAAAAAGGGGAAATGGAGTTGAAATAAAAAGAGAAAGCGTAGAGACACACGCGCGCAGGGATTCGGCTTGGATTAGATCAGAAGGGGAAAAGGACCATACGAAGCGTACGATTCCTCTGGCAAGAAAAGCACATCGAGCGATCTTCGCCAGGAAACAGACCGGCAGTTTGCAATCAAGTTGACAATAATTCTGGCCGTCGCCCGGTAGTCTGCCAGAAAGGCGATCAACCGCACCAGCAGAATGAACCAGATGCCCAGAACGCTGAGGACATTCAGGAGATCCAGCTCGAAATCCTGGCCGGTCAGACGAAAATCATCGGGGGCTCTGTCAATGAGAGGTAGACACAGAGCCACAGTGGTTATCAATATAAGTGCTAACCAAGCTCCGCTCTTGCTCTGCAAAATCAGGCCTCCAGAAAACTGAATCGGGCTATTCAATTATCAGTATATTAAGTTAGCGCCTGTGCCTATTAAGGGCGCAGAAAAATATTAGCTTTATGCGACTTTACTTAGCTTTTTGCGCTATGCGTCCATAATTAACACGTGAAATGGCTAAGACACCAAAAAATTGACCCTTGGCCCGTAACTTGATCTTAAATCTTTAAGTGATGAAGCAGGCCGTTATGCGCGCGATTACGAGAATTTTGCCCTCGTTTCGATATTAGCGGCACGGTTCTCGGTAAGATTGCGGGCACGGTTCAGACGGTATCGGCTTGGCGGCTGGCCAAAGCGGCGTTCAAAGGCGCGAACAAAACTTGAGTGGTGGCCGTAGCCGACCTCGTAGGCCACCTCTTTCACACCCATGCTCGTGGTGCTGAGCAGATCAGCAGCCCGCAGAAGTCTTCGCTCATACAGCAAGGTGCTGATGTCCGCTCCGGTCTCCTGCTTATACAGACGTTGAAGATGAGCTGGACTCAAGTTGACTTCTCGTGCCAATTCTTGAACTGAGTGGGGCAATCGCGACTCCAAGGTCTGCATGATCTTCACCAGCCGCCGCTCATGCACAACGGGGTACACATTGTGTCCAGGTGACTGGTGAATGGCTTTGCTGTCATCGGTTCCCGGCACCGCCTTCGCATCCGCTACCCGAGTTCGGAGGTTGCTAAGCATTTGTAACTCCCTTTTTCTTCTTCTTTGCTTCCGCGGGCTTCCCCTTGCGCTATTTGAAATTCAATTCTCATGTGCTATAGACCTCAGCGGTTTTACCTATCGGGCCAGGCACGTCTTCCCGCCACAAAAAAAGCGCCGATATAAGCGAACGAAGATCACAGCACTAAAAAATTGCAAACGATCTAAGGGGACTCACAAAACTTCAATCTTGCGAAGTGAGCACTTCGCCTACCTTCCGGGGGGTAGTTAAGTCTGCTTTTACTACAGGCAGCTTTTGTGGGTCAAGCGCAATCGTGCAAAGAATGTCAAGAATTGTTTGAGGACTGCCCGGAAGGAAATCACTTTCTGCCCGTCTTTTCAACGGAGTGCGCACACAAAATGCAAATTGTAAATTCTCTGCAAAGATTCAAAATCAGGAATGATTGCCAGCTTAGATGGTAGTTATCAAAAAAAAATAAGGTTGGGACCGGAATTCCCAACCTTTGTTCAGCTAAGCTCAGTTTCGATTAGACATTCTTAGATTTCTTCATAACTGTTGGGTTGTCAATCGAGGACTATTAGCCCTATCGGCTATTTGTTAGCCGAGGGCGCTAAGATCATCCGTTGCCATCGTGAAACACAAAAAGAAAAACAAGACGGGAACCAATATGGAAAGATCAGCCTCATGCCGATGCTCCAAATAGCAGGGAGACCTCTCATTTTTTCTGTGTGTGCCTTGGTGGCTGCCAAGAGATTACTTCCCTGCGTGATTGATCTCGAACTGAACCAGGTTCTTGAGTTGATCGTAGGGAATATCGGCCACGCCGAGCACGCGGCGTCCATTAATAAAAAGCGTCGGCGTCTGCGTCACATCCAGTGATGCTCCCAGGTCTTGTGACTTCTTGATTCTGGCTTCCGTCTGAGGCAGAGCGGCGCACGCAGAGATCTTTGCCGCATCCAGACCGGCGGTTCCGGCAAGCTCTTTCAGTTTGTCTTCCGCAGTAGCAGCGGCGATGCTGCCTTGATTTTCAAAAATACTGTCAATGTATTTCCAAAAAGCTGATGGAGAGAGCCGCGAAACACAATCAGCGTATTCGGCAGCTTTCAACGCCCAGGGATGCATGGATGCCGGAAGAGGAAATTGCTGAAAGACGTAGCGGACCTGGGGAAAATCAGCAACCAGTTTTTCAATAATCGGCTGCGCGGCCTTGCAGTGCGGACATTCCAGATCACTGAACTCTACCATCACAATGGCAGGGGATTGCGGGCCTATCGCCGGACCATCGGCAGCCTGGAGCGTTGCCCGGATGGGAGCATAGGGATCGGCGCCAAAAGGAAGCATCTGGCCGATCACGGCATTTTGACTGGCTGGATCCCAATAAATATGGATCGGATCCTGTTTGTTGAGTGACACCAGTACATCACTCACTCCAGGCAGGACCGAAGGGCGAATATCATAGATGATCCAGGTCACTGCGGGATCGTAGCCGAGAGTGCGTCTTAGGGCCACCTCCACGTCCTCTTTGGCAGGCATTTTGGCGGCGGCGTTCGCACCTGCTGCACCGGATTTTGGCTGGCTGGCCTGTGGGGCGGAGGTCTGCGCGGAAACAATCAGGTTAAAGATACAGAGAACGAATAAGATCGCGGGCAATTTTTTGATCATAAATTTTCTTATATTTCCGATTTTTGAGCGATAGGAAAGCGTCTGCCGAATCCAAAGGCCTTTGGGGTAATTTTCAGTCCCGGCGCAGCTTGCTGGCGCTTGTATTCGCTGCGCTCGATCATGCAAATCACGTTACGTACCAACTGGATATCATAACCGCGGCTCCAGGCAATTTGCTCCGCCGTGCTGTAGTCCTCCACATAATCGTCAAGAATGTTGTCCAGCACTTCATACGCAGGCAGGGCATCACTATCTTTCTGTCCCGGACGCAATTCTGCCGACGGCGGTTTTTCCAGAGTAGATTTCGGGATTACCGGCTTCCTTGAGTTTACATAATAACTAAGGCGGTAAACCATGGTCTTGGGCACATCAGAGATTACGGCCAGGCCGCCCACCATGTCGCCATAGAGAGTGCAGTAGCCCACCGCCAATTCGGATTTGTTGCCGGTGGTAAGCACCAGCCTGCTGAACTTGTTGGACAGGGCCATCAGGATTGCGCCGCGAATGCGTGATTGAATATTTTCTTCAGTGACATCTTCCGGCCAGCCGGTGAAAACAGGACCGAGCGCGCGCCGGTAATGATCAAAAATTTCAGCGATAGGGATGACTTCAAAACGGATGCCAAGCTTGCAGGCCAGCTCGCGAGCATCGGTGATGCTGCCGGGAGAGGAGTATTGGCTGGGCAGCGCCACTCCCATCACGCTTTCCGCGCCCAGAGCTTCGACCGCGATGGCGGCGGTGAGAGCAGAGTCAATGCCTCCGCTCAGCCCCACAATGACACGCTCAAATCCACATTTGCGCACATAATCGCGCGTGCCCAGCACCAGAGCAGCATAAGCGCTGGCCTCCTCGCCTTCCACTTGTGAATGCGTGTCCCCTTGCAGGGATTCAGAGTCAAAGTAAATGATGTCTTCAACAAATGACCCGGCCTGGGCGACAATGCGGCCATCTGGCGCGATGACGATGCTGGATCCATCAAAGACCAGGCTGTCATTGCCGCCTACCTGGTTGACCATGGCGACGGCAACATTGTTGTCCCGGGCGATGGTCTGGAGCATTTTGCCGCGCAGCTCACGTTTGCCCAGATGAAACGGCGAAGCAGCAATGTTCAGCACAAGATTGGCCCCGGCTTGCAGCAGTTCCTCCACGGGGTCAATGTTGTAGAGACGACGATGCCAGAAATGCTTATCGTTCCATGCATCTTCACAAATGGTCAGCGCCATCTGCCTGCTATTGAAGGGAAAGATGTGCCGCGATTCGGCTGGCGCAAAATAACGCCCTTCATCAAAAACATCGTATGTAGGCAGGAGGCTTTTGGACTGGACAAACTTAATTTCGCCATCGCGCAGCACGGCCGCTGAATTCATGACCGACTTGCCGGTCTCAACTTTGGCCGGAGTTACATAACCGCAAACCACCGTGATTCCGGGCACGGCGCGGGCGATCTCCTGTACTACCGCCTGGCTTCTGGCCACGAAAGCAGGTTTTTCCAGCAAATCGCGCGGCGGATAGCCGCAGACTGCCATCTCCGGGAACAATACCATCTGCGCGCCCGCAGCCTGCGCGGTCTGCGCATACTCTATGATCTTTCTTGAATTTCCGCTGAAATCACCAACCGTGGGATTGATCTGGCCCAGCCCGATTTTCACATCTTTAAGTTTAAACTGCTGGCAGCGTGCCAGTCAGCTTTAATTGGGCGGCTACTGGACCGGCGGCTGAGTTGGCGGTTGACTGACAGGGGGCCCGCCGGACGGGCCAGTGGGATCCACCGGCCTGTCCTGTGGCATAGGATGCGGTCGAGGAATAACGGGATCATCGGCTTCGCCGGGACGCTTTAGGGTCGGCCGTTTTACCGGCTGGTCAGAAACTGGTTCTTCGTTGTTGTTAGCCGCGGTGGTTTGCGCAGTGGCGGAAGCAAGCGAGACAACGCCATCTTTGACGTCAACTTCTTTCTGCGTCTTTACCACCTTTTCTCCGCCCACTCTCATGGTCTCTACATACGTGACTTCATCGCCGACAAAGCGGACAAAGGTGACGTCCTGGGGAACAGCCCCGTAGATCCATTCTTCGTATTCGACGCCTTTGTCGTCCTTCTCGCGCAGTTTTTGAGGCGGACGGTCTTTGGCCATGATGACCATATCGTGGTTCATCCCGACCAGCACTTCGTGGTTCTTGATGGCCTCTTTGACTTTCGGCGGAACGGTCTCCAGGTATACGTCTGCCGCCGATTTCACGGAGAAATCAAAGACCGGATCCAAAAGTTGTTTCAATTCCGGCCCCGTCATCTCAGGCACGTAATTCTTGAATTCCAGAGACAGCGCGGCCCCGGTGGGCCCGCCGACTTCATTGTTTCCAGGAGTCACATCTCCACCCATGCCGCTGATGGTGACGTGCTGATACCATTTGGATTTTTTCTTGGGACCGCCGTTGATCTCAAGATAGATTGACTTGTCGTGGAAGGTGATGTTGGTGATCTGAATACGGTCCCCAACTTTGGCGGCCGCACCATACGTCATGGCCATCTGATACAAACGCCCATCTTCCGGCTTGAGCTTGCCATCACTGGTAAGAGCAATATCTTTAGCGCCGAGAGGAAATGTCTTACGCGTACGCGCAAACTCAGCATTGATGGACTGAATGAGCAGCATGCGCGTGGCTTCGCTTATCTTTGGCCTTTTGTCGAGGTTGGGGATAGGCGGCTTTGCCTGAACCGGAGACTGACTGGCAGGAGGCGCTGCCGTGTGTTGGTCAGCAAGATTGCTCTGGCTGAACGCACACACGCAAGCCAGAAACGGCAGGGCCAAAGAACGGATTAAGTGCCGTGACATCTGGGATACCCTTCGGCTGCTCAGAGTATTTTACCTGAACGGCCACCCTGTTAGATGCCATTGTTCGAGGACCCGCAGTTTCCTTAACCTTCAAAATGAGGGCTGCTGACGTCCCATCTTGCCGGTAATGGTGAGCCCTTCTCTGGCCACCGTGGCGGAGAGCACATGGCCGCCGTGGCTGCGCAGAGTCTGAATCACTCGATCCCGTGCCTCCGGTTCGGTCAAAAAGACCACGCAGCCGCCGCCTCCGGCACCGCAAACCTTGGCCGCCACGGCCCCGTTGCGAGTGGCTACCTTGATTAATCTTTCGATGGCGGGCGTGCTGATCCGGGGGGCATTGGTCTTGCGCAGCTTCCATTCCTCGCGAATCAGGCGCGCCACTTCATTCCAATCTGCGCGGGAAAGAGCCGCATGCATCTGGCGCGCGATGGCGCCAATGCGCTCAAAGTTATGGAAGGCCCGACCCTTGCGGTTGATGTGGTCCTGAAAGACCCGCCAATTATTGATCCCGCTCTGTCGCGGCGCGCCGGTATAGGCGAGTACAAAGCGGTCATCCAATGACTCTGGAGCAATGAGAATTGGTTCCCGATGGATGCCGTCCACATCCAGGTGGATGGCATTTACGCCGCCATAGAGAGCTGGGTAATAATCCTGGCAGCCGGTAGGAACCCGGATAAGCTGTGCTTCAGCATTCTGGGCGATTACACGGATTTCTTCGCGATCCAGCCTGCGTCCAGTGTAGCGCGCCAGAGCGGCGGCCATGGCGATCATCAGAGCGGACGATCCGGAGATTCCAGCTCCAGCGGGAGATTCCGAGTTTGTCTCAATCTCCAAGCCGCCGTCCGGTGCAAAGAATTTCACCAGGCAGGCAGCCAGGGGATGCTGGTGCCGGTTGGCGGAGCACAGCGCGTCGAGGCTGGGGAACTGCTCTTCACGCGCGGTATCAATGGATTTGAGGTGAATGCGCTTACCGGGAACCGCGGTCAAGCGGCAACGGGTGAGGATGCTTACGCCGAAATTGACAGTGACGGCGCCGGGATGGAAAAGGTAGAGCGGCCAGATGTCCATGGTGCCGCCTGCAAGATCAACCCGGCAGGGGGCGTGAGCAATGATCGTTCCGTTGTCAGCCAAGATTATTCCGTGAAGAACTGCGCCATCTGGCGAAATTTGGCATAACGGGCATCCAGCAGTTCAGTGACGGATTTGCTTTTGAGAGTCGTAATGTTGCGCTGGAGCACAGCATCGAGCAGCGCGGATGCAGCATCGTGGTCCTGGTGCGCTCCGCCATCGGGCTCGGGAATGATTTCGTCAATCACTTCCATCTCTTTCATGTCGGGTGCAGTAATGCGCAAAGCCTGCGCGGCAATTTCTTTTTTGCTGGCATCCCGCCACATGATGGAAGCACAGCCTTCCGGGGAGATGACAGAGTAAACCGAGTTCTCCATCATCAAAACACGGTCTGCGACCGCCAGAGCCAGCGCACCACCGCTGCCGCCTTCGCCTGTGATGGTGGTAATGATTGGCACTTTGAGGCGGGCCATCTCGCGGAGATTACGAGCAATAGCTTCTGCCTGCCCGCGTTCTTCCGCACCCAGCCCAGGGTAAGCTCCGGGAGTATCCACAAAGCTGAAAATGGGGCGCTCAAACTTTTCCGCGATCTTCATGCAGCGCAGCGCCTTGCGATAACCTTCAGGGTTCGCCTGTCCAAAATTGCGGAAGACACGCTGCTTGGTATCACGGCCTTTCTGGTGTCCAATGACCAGGACTTCGTCGCCGTGATAGCGGGCAAAGCCACAGACAATAGCGGGATCATCACCAAAAGAGCGGTCGCCGTGAATCTCGCTCCAATCACTGAAGATGCGCTCGACGTAGTCGAGAGTGAAAGGACGCTGAAAGTGACGGGCCAACTCCGTGCGATGCCAGGCATTGGTGTGAGCGCGAATCTGCTCGCGCAGGAAATTGACCTGATGCTGGAGGTGCTTGAGCTGGAGGCGGGCTTCCTGGTCTTGACCGGCCTTGGCCTCAAGTTGCGCAATCTGCTGCTCAATTGCGGCCAATTGCCGTTGTGCTTTCACTGCTGGATCCAAATAATAGCTCCTACCTCTACAACCGGTGACTGGTGACCTTCAACGACAATGCACAGTATCCAAAGAACTTCTGAGCAGAATGCTTTGTCGCACTACATAGGTTTTTTGACGCTCTTACTCGCAGCAAGCAGCTAGAAGCTAGTCTACAATCCGCACGCTGCCACGACCACAAAGCTCTTCCACGCGGGTGATAAAAGAGCGGTCAGGACAAACATTATATCCGTCGGCTTCCATCACAACCATAAAGTCTCCAGGGCGGTCCACATCG